>Ga0209544_1003656_pt1 | contig 11733 bp, 8 predicted proteins | sample MesohylPK_FD_187297 | JGI IMG/M metagenome (GOLD analysis project Ga0209544, IMG submission 187297) | Host-associated microbial community of the marine sponge Aplysina aerophoba from Gulf of Piran - sponge mesohyl, lysed by proteinase K... | ecosystem: Host-associated > Porifera > Sponge >...
AACGCCGCAGCCGGCTCTCCCGAGGGGTCGGCCATCACCGTGAGCGCCCGCCGGGAGGAGGCGCACGTGGCTGTGTGCGTGGCGGACCAGGGCGGGGGCATCCCATCCCAGCCCCTCCCGCTGCTCTTCCAGCGGCTCTCCCGGCGCGAGGGCGGCGGACGGGGCGGGGGAGACACCCTTGGCCTGGCTGTGTGCCGGGGCATCGTCGAGGCCCACGGGGGTCGTATCCAGGCGGAGAGCGACGGGCCCGGGCTGGGTTCGCGGCTCATCTTTACCCTGCCGGTGGCGGAGGAGGCCGCCCCCGGCCGCCCGGGCCCGTTGGCCGCAGGCGACCGGCGGGCCGCGCCGGGGCAGGGGCGGGTACTGGTGGTTGACGACGACCCACAGGTGCTGTGGCACGTCCGCGGCGCCCTCAGTGAGGCGGGCTACGCCCCGGTGGTCACCTGGGACCCGGAGGAGGTGGAGCGCCTGCTCGTAGTCGAGCGGCCCCACGTAGTGCTCCTGGACCCGGCCCTGCCCGCGTCCGCCGGGATGGGGTTGCTGGAGCGCGTCCTGCAGCTGACCGACGCGCCGGTGGTGTTGCTGGCAGGGCCGGACGCCAGTTGGGACGGGGACGTTGCCCCGGCCTTCGAGGCGGGCGCCGACGACTACCTCGTTAAGCCCTTTTCGCCCACGGAACTGGTGGCCCGCGTGGGGGCAACCCTGCGGCGGCGGGAGGCGCCGGAGCGGGAGGCGTACCGCGAGCGCTTCCAGTTCGGCGCTCTGTCGATCGACTTCAGCCGGCGCCGCGTGACGGTGGAGGAGCGAGAGATCGGGTTGACCGAAACGGAGTACCGTCTGCTCGCCGAACTGGCGCTGAACGCAGGGCAGGCGCTGAGCCGCGAGCATCTGATGCGCCGGGTCTGGTCGACGCGGGCATATGCCGACGCGGGGGTGGTGCGGGCATACGTGAAGCGGCTGCGCCGCAAGCTCGGGGAGAGCGCCGCCAACCCCATCTACATCTTCAACGAGCCGAGGGTGGGGTACCGCCTGGGGCCAGCCAGGGAAGACCGGGACGGGTGACGGGAGGATAGCGGTTCTGGGGGAGGAGAGCCGTCAGGGCGAGAGGGCTACGTGGAACCGCGTGTGGGGCGTTCGTACGAGCGTGTCGTGTTGATGCTCTAGCCTCGTGGGGAACGGCGTCCGCCTTCTAGTCAGCCTCCGACGATCGGCGCGCGTATGCGTGGGCCGAGGTTCCGTGTGCTACGTCGCTGCCTGCTATCGGTCTGGCTACCAAGCCCCGAACAACGCGCCTCCCCGCCACCAATCCGTGCGGCTAGCCGCGACCATGGCCGCCCCCGGTGATCCTGGAGTGACTCCTTGGTGAACATGGTCACAAGATATTCCACCTATTTGTCCCACGTTAACTGCTATGATGGGGGGATTCTTGCGGGCGTGCCGCACACGCGAGCCTGAACGGAGTGGGACATGAATGATCAGTCGCAGGCATCGCCGAGCGCTCAGTCCTCATCCGTGAACGACCGCTCGACTGTTACCCCGGAGAGCCAGGCAGCGCGAACGCTCACGCTACCTGACGAACTCCTCCTGATGCTCCTCAACGAGGAGAGCGGTTACTTTCGCCAGGTACCCGGTTGGGACCTGAACTGTGCCGTCGTTGGGGCCGTACTGGCGGAACTCTCCCTCATCGGCCGCATCGACACCGACATGGACTACCTGATTCTCCTGGACAAGACCCCTACGGGTGACCCCGTCCTGGACGACATCCTGAGGGAGATTGCAGACGAACGGGGCCAGCAGAACGCCCGGTATTGGATCGAACGCCTCGCTCCCCACGCCGAGACCATCATCGACATGACCCTCGATCGCCTGGTCGCGTTCCAGATCCTCCAGTATCACGACGGAGATTTCTGGACGCTGTCTCGCACGGCCTGGCAGAGCGCGCAGCCGCACGCCTCCACGGAAGGCGCAGGGACCGAGTTCGTCACGACGCGCATCAGCAACGTCATCTTCAATAACGAGATCCCCGACCCGAGGGACGTCATCATCATCGCCCTTGCGAACACGTGCGACGTCCTGCGCTTCGTCTTCCCGATCGAGGAAGAATACGAGGAGCGCGTCGAGATCCTCTGCAAGATGGACCTGATCGGTCGGGCCATCGCCGACGCGGTGGCAAACAACCTTTCCGGCCCGTTCCTGCAACGTGCCGCCCTGACCAAGGAGATTCCCACCGTTCCGTTGCACAAGCTGCTGCTGAACCCGCATCTTCGCAAAGGCAACTTGCCCGCGCTCTTTGCCGATCTCGCAGAGCGCTACGGTCCGGTGTTTCAGCTACGGCCACCGTTCCAGAAGCCCATGATCTTCCTCGCCGGGCCCGAGACCAATCGCTGGGCGCACCGGCACGGACGCATGTACCTGAGAGCCAAGGACTACATGCAGGACTTCGAGAAGCTCTATGGGGCCTCGGGGCTTATCCAGGGGCTGGACGGGGCGGACCACTTCCGCATGCGGAAAGCCATGCAGCCGGGGTATTCCCGGAAGCGGCTGGAAGGGCAGATGGACGCGCTCATCCACCATGCCCGGAAGCACATGGCGACCTGGCAGCCAGGAGTCCCCGGCTCCATGCGGGAGATGTGCCGGGAGTTGATCAACTCGGAGATCTCGCCACTGGTGGTCAGCGTAGATTCTCAGGACATCATCGCCGATCTCCTGACCTTCAAGGAACGCGCGCTCAGCACTCACGTCGCTGGCATCTTGCCAAAATTCATGCTGGCCATGCCCGGAATGAGGAGCCGCAGGAAGGTCATCGACCCGCTGGTGGACCGGATCAAGCATTCCCATACACCGGCGCAGCGGGCCGGCTGTCCCCGCGACCTGGCGGACGACCTGCTCAGCTTGCACGCGAGCGATCCCCAGTTCCTGCCGGAGTCGAACATGAAGTTTCTGCTCTCGGCGCCGCTGCTCGCCAGCATGTACCTGGGTGATGCGTTCAGCTTTGCGGCCTACAACCTGGCCACGCGGCCGGAGCTCTGCGAGAGAGTCCGGAGCGAGGCCGACGCCCTGTTCGATAGCGGCAACCCCAACAGTGAGGACTTTGCGGCTTCGGCGATCAGCGTCACTCACCGCTTCATCATGGAGAGCCTCAGGATGTTCCCGGTCGTCCCCATGTCGATTCGGACGGTGATGAACACGTGCGTCGTCGAGGGCTACGAGCTGCAGGAGGGATCCCGTCTCTACATCGCCCAGACGGCGTCGCACTACATGAGCGACGTCTTCCCCGATCCCGAGAAGTTCGATATCGACCGCTACCTGCCTCCGAGGGATGAGCATCGCAATCTCGGATACGCACCCTACGGGCTGGGTACGCACACCTGTCTCGGCTCGCGTTGGATGGAGCTGCAGATGGCCACCAACCTGCTGCTGCTCGCCCACCACTTCACGTTCGAGGCGACCCCTTCGGGTTCCGGCCCGCAGTTCAGCCCGTTCCCTTCGGTGTCCATGGGCAAGAAGGTGAAGTTCGTCATCGCCGAGAAGAGGCGCGAGATCCCCACCGCACCGGCTGCAGACTGACGCACGACATGCAGTTGGGCAAACTCTCAAGAGAGTTGCGCGATGCCTACGGGGATTCGGATGTCAGGCGCCGCGTGCAGACCTTCGAAGGCTGGATTGATCGAGCGGCGCTAGCAGCCGCCGGCGCCGGCGGATACGACCACGCGAAGACGGTATAGGAGTACTACGACCTGTGCGGCGGCACCCTAGGGACGGCTCTTCGCAGGCTCCCGCTGGGCCGCAAGGCGTTCATCGCGGGAACGAAGGCTGGCGAAGCATTGCGGCTGTCCCCGAAGGGCTCCGCGGAAGTCGTCCGACTATGGATCGCACCGCCGACGCCTACGTCGCGGGCGGCCGGACCGGCACGTTCACGCCGCTGTACTGCTTCCTGGCCCGAAAAACCCCTGGAGGCGGCGCTGGCCTCAGGTCTGGGCAACGCCCTCTAGCGGGTGTGGTTGGAGACGAGGGCCAGCGGGGCCTCTACGGTCGCCCTCTCGCTCCGCCTACGAGGACCCCTGTTCCTGTTCGTGGCGCCGATGCACGTCCTCGATGGCGACATCGAGCTCGGCCCAGGTGCGCTCGACCATCGAGCGCAGGCGCATGTTCTGGTAGGAGCCCCAGACGGTCATCGCGGGCGGCACCAGCAGGATGGAGATGATGAGCGAGTAGGCAATCGTGATGGCCGCCGTCATGCCGAACTGCGCGGACGCGAGCAGCGGCGAGAGGATCAGCGCCCCCAGTCCGAGCGCCGTGGTCAAGGCCGAGCCCAGGAGCGCCGAGCCGGTTGTCGCCAGCGTACGGACCGCGGCTTGTTCGGGGCTGCGCGAGCGGGAGAACTCCTCGCGATAGCGATGGATGATGTGGATCGTGTAGTCCACGCCGATCCCGATGGAGAGCGCCGTAATGATCGAGGTGATCAGGGTGTAGGGGATGCCCACCAGGGCCATCGTCCCCAGCACGCAGATGAGGACGAAGACCACGGGCACAACGGCGACGAGCGCCAGCACCGGCTGCCGCAGCGTCACCCAGAAGAAGATTGCGAGGATGCCGGTCGCCACAGCGACGGTCGTGCTGATGGCGGCCGTCTGGCCGCCGGTGATCTCGTCCTGGACCGCAACCCCGATGATCTCCAGCGAAGTGGCCGTTACGCTCCCATCCTCTCCGAACCAGAGCGCTTCAAGGTCATCCTGGAGCGCCCTTGTTGCATCGGCATCGCCGGAGTAGGCCGGGAACTGCACGAGCAATGAATCGATACCGTCCGGATCGTCGACAAGCACACGGGCGAGGGCGGGTTCCTTCGCGCCGAGCCTGGCAAGGAACTCCTGCAGCAGCTCAGCGTCGATCTCCACGCTGGCGGAGGCCCGGCGGAAGAGGTCCGCGAGCTCGGGGTCGTACTTGTCTCCCGGCTCCCCGCTGTCGTTGGTCCAGTCGTGAACGAGCAGCTCGTAGGACGTGTGGATAGGACCCGCGGCCGCTCGCGGCCGGAGTTGTTCATTCTCGAAGGCCGTCCTGAGATCGTGCATGTTCAGGTAGGTGCGGGTGTCGGTGGATTCCGCCTCCACCAGGACGCTGACCATCTCCGTGGAGCCGCCGAAGCGGTCGAGCGTCTCGAGGTCCTGCAGCACGCTCCCGCCCCTGGGCAGGATGTCGCGGATGTTGAACCCGGCCTCGAGCCGGGTGGCGGCGAACCCGAGCCCAACGGTCACCGCCAGTACGCCGAGGATGTAGGGAGCGGGGCGGCGCGTGACGGATGCGCCCAGCACCTCCGCGAGGCGTCCGATGCCCGGCAGCGCATTGGCGACGGGCCGGGCCGGGGGTAGCTTGCCGCGCGCCTCGCGCCTTCGGTCGATGATCATGCGTCCCGCCGGGATGAGCGTCAGCATCACGATCAGGCTCAGACCCACGCCCAGCCCCGCAACGATGCCAAAGTCGCCAGCCACGGAGATGGGCGAGAAGAGGTTCGCCAACAGGCTCACGATCGTCGTGACGGCGGCCAGCAACAGCGGGATGATGACGTTTCGCAGGCCCGTCCTGACCGCCTCCACCACCGGCGCTCCCTCCACCCGCTGCTCGCGGTAGTGCGAGACCGCCTGGATGGCGTAGTCCACGGTGAGGCTGATGACGATGATTGGGACCATTGCCGTCAACGAGCTCGGCGGGCCGATCCAGTCCAGCCCGTCGGGCCCGAGCCAGCCCTCGGCGCCGATGACCCAGATGAGCGCGAAGAGCAGCCCCACCAGCGTGAGCAGCAGGTCCGAGAGCGTGCGCAGGAAGAGCAGAAGCAGGGCGGCGATGAGGACAAGCGCCAGCCCTATCAGCGGCAGCATCCCCGACTCCGTGGCCTGCTTGTACTCGTCCTCGACGACGACCGGCGACACGCTGCTCACGAGCAGCGGCCCCTCATCCCCAATCGCCAGCTCGTGGATCCGCCGCTCGGCTTCCTCAACCTTCTCTTCGTCTGCGTCGCTCAGCCGGATGGTGGCGATGGCGACCCGCGTGCCGTCAACGTCGGTACCGGCCATTGCTGCGAGTGCACTCTGGATGGCGGAATCACCGCGGGCGGAGTCGATCTGCCCCTGCGTGAGCGACTCGAAGCCGTCCACCTGGAGCGCGGCCTGAATCACCAGCGAGGGCGCGACAACCGGTTGACCGGGAGCCAGAACCTCCGCCTCGCCGGCGATGATGCTGTCGAGCAGGGCGTCCATCTGGGTGAGACCCTCGGGCGTGAGCGCATCCCCGCGGAAGACAAGGGTGATGACCGTGATGTCGCCGGCAGCTCCGAAGAGCTCGTCGATCTGATTCGTCGCATCGACAATGCGGTGATCGGGCGGAAGGAACGCAAGGGCGGCGCCTTCCACGACCGGTGCGCGCCGGCCGGCGCCCGCCGCAAGCAGTACGGTCACCAAGATCAGGATGAGGACTGTGATCCAGGGGCGGGCCGTAACCAGGCGACTGAGCAGATCGAGCAGTGATGCACCGCGCACCTCTCGGGTCATGGAGTCAGAAGCCCCCTCTCCCCGGGCCGAGCCCCATCAGCCCAAGGAGCGCTCGCAGGGCGCGAATCAGGCGCTGGAACAGGGTGGGCGCCCACCACCTGTGAACGCGCTCGAGTTCCTCACTCCAGTACTCGGCCTTGCCATCCCCGACGTAGAGGCCCAGCTCGCGGGCCAGTTCAAAGAAGCCGCGACCGGGTATCCCCTCGGCCCCGACCACGACCGCCGACAGTAGCGGCCGCCCGCCCTGGTGCTCATGCCGGTTGATACGGTCGAGGATTCGAAAAAGCTGAGGATAGCCGTCGGCGAGGGAGACGATGTCGGAGTAGTTGACCGTCTCTCCCCGCCGCGCAACGGCGATGAGCTTCCCGTAGGCGTCACGCATGGGCATGGGGTCCCTCAATATTACTCGTGAGCTCTCTGCTATGCCCCCGCTCGGGCAGCCACCCCTCCAGCGCCGGTCCAGATGCTCCGATCGGGCAGTTCGGTGAGCGAGCGGGGTACGCACCCGGTTAGCCGGTTCGTGGACAGCGGTCTGGCGGAGAGCGGGCCTGGGCCCGAGGCGGCCCGTTGCAGCGATCCGACGCGCGACCATAACCCCGACTATCCCACAACGGTGGCGGCTCTTGGGTGAACTAGTAGTGAACCTCTTGTGAGGAAAGTCGTGCCCATCCATCACGCCGGACAACGCGTACTTTGCTGGCGCTCCGGCAGGTCGAGGCGCGCAATCTGGAGGTCGCGCGCAGCGAACTCGTACGGGCTCCTCGTCTCGATGTTCTGCCCGCGTCGGGAACCGTGTCCGCCTTCTGGTCAGCCTCTGAAGATCGGTGCGCACATCCGTGGGCCGGCATCGGGCGTGTGCTGCAGCGGTGTCCTCCAGCGGTGTGGGTACCAGGGAAACCTGAAGCATGCGCTCCCCCGCCGGCAGTCTGTGTGGCTTGGCTATCTGCACCCGGACGAGCCGTAGCTTCCCGCGTTCGCCGGGCCGGAACGCGACATGGAACCGGCTCTCGTGCGCCAGGGAGGGAGTGCCAGTGGTCCGCGAAACCCCCGGCGCCAAGTCGAGTCGGAGTTCGCAGCGGTGTCTGAGATCTGATGGCGGAATTCAATCCCCCTGCCAGCGCCTAGGGGACCGTCCGCCCGACGTCGGCGACGTTGGCGGTCACGGACGCTGAAGGCCGCGACCACAGCCACCAACAGTGATTCTGGTGTGACCACACGGTAGTCATAGCCGTTATACTCGTGGAGTCGTACTCGGCAGCTCGCCGCTAACGGGTCGCACCCGCTCAACTGCATCTGCTGTGTGCCTACGAAGGAGGAGCAAACGTGCGTCGCGAATTGATAGATGGGTTTGAGAATCGGTTCCTCTTTCTAGCGGCCGCAACCTTCTCGCTCGTGCTCATGTTTATCGGGCTCGTCACGCCTGCAATACACGGAACCGAAGGAGCAGGCCTGCTCGTCCAGGAAGGGGCGACGGTTGCGGGATCGGGTAGCTGGGCCTGCCTCTACCTGCTCACCGCCGCCGGGGCCTTGATAGCCTGGCTGTGGTGGTCAATAGAGACGCCCCTCTGGGCCAGGGCCGCGCTGACCGTGCCCGGAGGCGTGGTGCTCCTCATCGCCGCGATGCAGGGAGCCGCGGTCTCCGATCTCATTGACTCCCTCGGACGTGAAGACCTCGGGCTCGGGCCTGGGTACTGGCTCCTGGGCGCCGGTGGCGCCTTGCTCTTCTTGAGCAGTGCGCTTGCCTGCCTTGCCGACTATGCACCGGACTTCTCCATCACGGTGACCAGGAGGAAGCCAAGAGACGAGTGATCAGGTGGAGAGGGGCTTCCTGGCGTGCGGGAGGGCTAGGTGGACGACTGTCGGAACGACCACGATGTCGTCCTGGGAAGGGGCCACGCGGGAGATGGTCGGGGTAGCCGTCGAGGGCCCCCTGCACACGGACCATCCCGGCACGACGACAGCAGCGTGTGCCCTCGTGGCCGTCCGGTGGCGCCAGAGCGCCTTCGGACATGCTGGAGGAGCGTGGCAATGACAGGATTCGCCGTTCGCCGCCCGCGGCTCGCCGTCCTCTGCGCGCTGCTCATGGTCCTCGCCCTGGGGGCCTGCGGAGGGGAGGACGCGTCCACCCCCGACGAAGCGGCCACTCCGACATCTACCCGGGAGGCAACGCCCACCCCGTCGATGACCTCCACAACGACGCCCGCATCCGCAACCCCAACCCCCACGGGAGCTGTGCTCGCGATCGACACAGACACCAGCTGGCAGGAGCTGTTCGACGACTTCACGGCCCCCGAGCAGGCGTGCATTCGCGATGCCCTGGGCGAGGGACTGGAGGCGGCGCTGGGGAGGCTTGTCCTGACGGACGAGAACACACAGGAGTCGGAGGTCGCGCTGTTTTCCTGCCTGTCGCCCGCGACGGCCCGCGGCGTGCTCCTGTACAGCGTGATCGCGGGCTTCGAGGAGACCGAGGGGCGGCCGCTCAGCGCGGACGAAACGAGCTGCCTGCACGAGCGGGTGGCCGACGTCGACGTGGCGGCGTTCATCGCCGGGACGTTCAACGGGCTCGACGCCGCAGCCGAGGAGTTCGTGTTCGGCCTGATGGGCTGCTTCCCCGACCTGTTCCTCTCCGCCTTCCTGGCGGAGGCCGGCATGACGCTTGAGGAGTTGAGCGAGGAGGAAGCCTCCTGCCTGCGCGAGTGGAGCGCCAGCGCCGACTGGCAACGCTTCCTCGACGAAGACGACGAAACGCTCCTCGTGTGGTTCCTGCCCGGCCTGGCTGGCTGCGCGCCGGACCTGCTCCTCGGCTTCTTCCTGGAGGCGTCCGGCATCACGCTGGATGAACTCAGCGCCGAGGAGAAGTCCTGCCTGCGGGAGTGGCTGGCCGGCCTGGACTGGGAGGCCCTGCTGATAGACGACGAGAGCGCAGCCGCGGCGGTAGTGTCCGCAGGGCTGGCCCGCTGCCTGCCCTCGGAGGCGGAGCCGGGATCGTGGGCTGGCCGCGGCAGCATCCTCGAAGGGGCCGTGCCGGCGCCCGTCGGGGTGGCCATCGAAGGGGCCCTGGACGGCTTCGGGGAGCCCGACGCCTACGTGTTCCAGGCAGAGGAGGGCGTGCTCTACCGCGTGGAGGTCACCGTCGGCACCCTTGTCGACTCTGTGCTGACCCTCTACGACGCCGACGGCTGGGAGCTGGCCTACAACGACGATCTGGACCACGAGTCCTCGGCGTCTCGCATCGAATGGGAAGCGCCGGACGCGGGGCCCTACTACCTCGCCGTCGAGAGCTTCCTACACCCTGACCATCACGGCGATCCCGAACGTCGACGACCACGGCGACGACATTGACCCCGGGACAGCCACGCGGACGACGGTCGGAATGGCCGTCGAGGGCATCCTGCACTACGGGGACGACGTTGATGTCTTCGTGTTCGAGGCGGAGGAAGGCGCGTACTACCAGGTGGACGTGACGCTGGGGACATTGGGAGACTCCCTGCTGGCCCTCTACGACTCCGACGGCTGGGACCTGGCCTTCAACGACGACCACGGTGGTTCCCTAGCGTCGCGCATCTTCTGGCGGGCTTCCAGCGCAGGCGACTATTTCGTGGCCGTGGGCGGGTATGGGTCGGGCTCCTACACCCTGATGATCGCGAAGATCCCGAACATCGACGACCATGCCGACGACGTTGACTCCGGGACAGCCACACGGGCGACGGTCGGGGAGGCCATTGAGGGAGTCCTGCACTACGTGGACGACGTGGATGTCTTCGTGTTCGAGGCGGAGGAGAGCGCGGTCTACCGCGTGGACGTCACCCTCGGCACCCTGGGCGACTCCGCCCTGGCCCTTTACGACGCCGGCGGTTGGGAGCTCGCCTTCAACGACGACCACGGTGACTCCCTGGCATCGAGCATCCTCTGGCAGGCTCCGGGCGCGGGGGACTACTACGTGGCCGTGGAAGGGTACGGGGAGGGCTCCTACACCCTGACCATCACCGGCTTCGCCGAGCGCGAGTGAGAGGCCGTTCAGGGATGGCGAGCGAACCCAGCTCCGGCAGTCCCGCGTACCGGTGTCGCATCTGCGCGGCGCGGCGCGGCTACGTCGTCGGGGGTCTCCCCTGTCTGCCGGAGACGCCCTCGTAGCCGTCCGGGGGCGCTCGAGCGCCTTTGGACCTGTTGGAGGAGTGTAGGAATGACAGGATTCACTGATCGCCACCCTCGGCTCCCCGTCCTCTGCGCGCTGCTCATCGTCCTCACCCTGGGTGCCTGCGGGGGCGAGGACGAGCCGCCGCCGCCCACTGCAACGGCGACGCCCACGACGACACAGGCCGCCACCGTGTCGCCGCCCGCACCTACGGCCACTGCTACTGCGCCGCCCGCGACGGCAAACCCAGCGGCCGTTGCCGAGCTTCCGGTCGACATCGACAGCGAGGCGCGGTGGCGCGAGGTGTACGACGCGCTCAGCGTGGGCGAGCGCACCTGCATCCGCGACGCGCTGGGCGCCGAGCTGTTCGAGTCGGCGCTCTCGCGGCCCGTTGTGAACGAAGGCGAGGCGAACAGTGGGAGGTGGACGCCTACGCGTGCCTCGACCCGCCCATGGCGCGCTCCCTTCTCTTCGCCGTCGAGCTCGCGCCTGTGCTTGAGGATGCCGGCGCTGTGCTGACCGCCGACCAGGCGGCGTGCGTGCGCGAGGCGATGGCCGAGATCGATGCCCCCGCTGTCGTGGCGGCCGACCTGCCGGAGGGCGATCCCGGACCGGCGGCCGCCCTCCAGAAGGCGTTCGCCCGCTGCTCCCCGGCGTGCTCATCGATGCCCTCATCGTGGAGATGGGGACCGATGCTGCGGGTCTGCAAAGGCTCATCCGAGCCGTCTTTCTGGCCCACCTGAGGCCGTTCTGGGGAAGCCTATCCCCTCTGAGGAGGGGACCGACCTTCATGCCATCTGTTTGGGGCGGACAGAGGGAGTAGAGAGAGGAACTAGGTAAGAATGCTCCATCGGCACCGCGCAGGTGCAAGCGGGACAAGGCTCTTTCATGGGGCAGAATGTCCCAACGCCGTGGAGGCGACTCCCCCTACTGGAAGTCCTGCGAACGGACCGATTTGCAGAAGTGCAATTTCTGGAGGAAGTGCAGGCGACGGCGTACTGGTGCAGCGGGAGCCGGCAACCGCCAGGCCTCACCGAGTGGACCGTCGAAGCCAAT
>Ga0209544_1003668_pt1 | contig 11690 bp, 8 predicted proteins | sample MesohylPK_FD_187297 | JGI IMG/M metagenome (GOLD analysis project Ga0209544, IMG submission 187297) | Host-associated microbial community of the marine sponge Aplysina aerophoba from Gulf of Piran - sponge mesohyl, lysed by proteinase K... | ecosystem: Host-associated > Porifera > Sponge >...
AGAGTCCGCGAGCGGCTGATCGGCGCGGGCCTGTTGAAGCCCGGCACGGGGACTGCCGCGGCCGTTCTGCAGTCGCCGCCTCTGGCGCTGCCGGTCAGTCTCTCGGAGGCGCTGGCCGAGGATCGGGCGGACCGTTCTTGAGGTACTGGGACGCGTCGGCGCTCGTGCCGCTGATCGCCGCCGAGTCCGACAGCGAGCGGGTCCGGAGCTGGCTGTCCGAGGACGATCACGTCGTCACGTGGGCCTGGACGCGCACCGAGGTCACGAGCGCCATCGAGCGGCGAACGCGGGAAGGACTGCTGTCGCGGCGTCAACGCCGCGACGTGCTCGACCGTCTCGGGATCCTCGCAAGCGGCTGGGATGAGGTGACCGACGTGCTCGCCGTCCGATCCCGGGCAGAGGCGCTCGTGGCGCGCCACCCGTTGCGCGCGGCCGATGCAGGGCAGCTCGGGGCGGCGCTCCTGGTCCAGGAGCATCTCGCCGGCGCGCTCACGTTCGTGTGTCGAGATCAGCGGCTACTGTCCGCAGCGGACGTGGAGGGGCTGCGGATACTGGCATGAAGCCCGCCGAGCCATAACCGAGGCTCGACCTGACACGGGCATGTGAAGGGGACGGTGGACCGAGCACATGTCGCGTGATCCCGTCTGGACGCGTCGCCGGAAGCGCGTGGAACGCCTGCGCGCGGACCACCTGCATGCGGCGGAGCTGCTCGCGTTCTACGACGATGTGCTGGCCCTCCAGGAGCCACTCTGCGCCAAGGCTCGGAAGGCCGGTTGGCTGGGCGCCGTCGAGGCGGCCGACGGGCGCGCGCCGCGGCTGCGCTTGACGCTTCTTCCGCTACGGCCACGCGAGCGCGACTTCCCGCGCTTCGTGCGTTCCGTCCCGGCCTCCGCGACGGAGGTGCTGAGGGCGGTCGCGGAGCGGCTGTCGTCGGAGCCGGCCGCGATGTCGGAGCTGCTGGCAGCCGTGCTGGGCGGGGAGCCGGTCGAGGCGATTGCGGCCCGCATCGACTGCGAAGCCGCGGCGCTGGCGTTCTTCCCGCGCGCCTTCGTCCAGCCGGTCGCGGAGGGGCTCGTGGCGGGGGCGCACCGCGACGTTCGCGGACACGGGGCGGACGACGGTGCCGGTGCCGTCGCGCGGGGCGACGAGGCCCGCGCGGTCTGCCCGGACTGCGGCGCGGCGCCGGTGGCCGCCGTGTTGCGCGACGAGCCGGCAACCAAGGGGCGCCGAACGCTTCTGTGCTCGCTCTGCCAGTCCGAGTGGGCCTTCCCGCGGACGCGTTGCCCCGCTTGCGGAGAGGAGCGCGCGGAGAAGCGCCCGCACCACGTTTCCGAGTCGTGGCCGCACATACGCCTGGAGGAGTGCGGGTCGTGCCGCACCTACCTCAAGGCGATCGATCTCCGGGAGTCTGGTCTCGCCGTGCCGGTCGTCGACGAGCTCGCCTCGGTCGAGCTCGATCTCTGGGCCGGGGAGCAGGGTTTGTCGAAGTTGCAGACGAACCTGCTCGGGATGTAGGTCGCGGCGGCTCGGGTGGCGGGAACGGCGGGCGAAGAGGATGCAGTACGAGCTCGCGCTCCACGCCGGTGAACGCCTGACGCTCGACGAGCTTGCGGACGAGCTCGATCGTTGGAAGCGCTACGGCAAGCGAACGTCTGTCGACGAGTACGCCGGCGTCCCGGTGTTCGCGAACGAGTTCTGGACCTCGAAGCAGCGCGCCGCCCACTCGCTGCACGAGATCTCCTACCGGGCGTGCTTCAAGCCGCAGCTCCCGCGCTTCTTCATCACCCGGCTCACCGACCCCGGCGATCTGGTCTTCGATCCCTTCATGGGACGGGGCACGACGGTGCTTGAAGCGGCGCTGCTGGGGCGCGCGACGCTCGGCAACGACGTCAACCCGTTGTCTCGCCTGCTCGTCGAGGCACGCCTCGATCCGCCTTCCCCGGCGGAGGTCGAGGCCCGGCTCGGCACGCTGTCTCTCGACGGACCCGCCGATCGCCCGGGCGACTTCGACGTCTTCTTCCACGAGCGGACGCTGAACCAGATCTGCCGCCTTCGCGACTACCTCCGCGAGCGCCGCGCGGCGGGCGCCCTCGACGCGGTCGACCGCTGGATCCGGATGGTCGCCCTCAACCGGCTGACCGGCCATTCTCGCGGCTTCTTCTCCGTCTACACCCTGCCGCCCAACCAGGCGGCGTCGATCGAACGGCAGCGCAAGAACAACGCGCGGCGCAACCAGGCGCCCGACTACCGCGACGTCGCCGGCCTCATCCTGCGCAAGACGCGCCGGCTGCTGCGCGACCTGCCAAGCCAGGCGCCGACGGGACGGAGCCGCGGGTTCTTGCTGCAGGCGGTCGACGAGCCCTTCGCCTGGGACGGGCCGCCCGTTTCCCTGGCCGTCACGTCGCCGCCGTTCCTGAACGTCGTGAACTACAAGGGCGACAACTGGATGCGCTGCTGGTTCGCAGGCATCGACCCCGACACCGTCGCCATCACGCAGACGGGCAGCCTGGATGCATGGAAGACTCTCGTGCGGGCCGCACTCGACAACGTGGCCGCCATCTCCGCTCCCGGCGGCGTCTTCGCGTTCGAGGTGGGCGAGGTGCGCAAGGGCTCGCTGCTGCTCGACCGGGTGGTCACCGACGTGGCGCGGGAGACCGCCTGGGAGCCGTTCTGCGTCATCGTCAACGAGCAGGCGTTCACCAAGACGTCCAACACCTGGGGCGTCGACAACAACCGGGGCGGCACCAACTCCAACCGTATCGTCGTGATGCGGCGGTGAGGGGCGGGTCGTGCGTCAACCCCGCTCGGACACCGGCGGGCCCTCGGCGGAATGCGGCAGCGACCAGCCGCGCCAGATGCAGTAGACGGCGGGGAAGACCACCAGCACGACGACGGCCGCGGTCGTGACGCCGCCGACCATCGGCGCCGCGATCCGCTTCATGACGTCGGCTCCCGTGCCGGTGCTCCAGAGGATCGGGAGCAGACCGAGCGTGGTGGTGGCGGTCAGCATCACCACCGGCCGCACGCGACGGAGCGCGCCTTCGAACACTGCCTCCCGGAGCTCGGCGGGCGTCGTCAGGCGCCCGTCTTCCTGGGCGGCGTCGCAGGCGCGGTCGAGGTAGAGCAGCATCACCACCCCGGTCTCCGCGCTCAGGCCGGCCAGCGCGATGAGGCCCACCCATACGGCGACGCTCAGGTTGTAGTCGAGCAGGTCGAGCAGCCAGAAGGCACCGACAAGCGAGAGCGGGACGGCCGAGAGCACGATGAGGGTCCGCGCCGTGGACCGCGTGCTGGCGTAGAGGATCAGAAAGATGGACAGCAGCGTGACCGGCACGACGAGCTGCATTCGTTCCTGCGCGCGCACCATGTACTCGTACTGGCCGCTCCAGCCGAGGCTGTAGCCGGTGGGGACCGCCACCTGGGAGGCCACCGCCTGCCGGGCGCGCTCGACGTAGGTCCCGACGTCGACGTCCTCGATGTCCACGTAGACCCAGGCGTTCGGCCGCGCCTGCTCGCTCTTGATGGCCGGCGGCCCCTTGACGAACGACATGGTGGCCAGGTGGCCGAGCGGGATCTGCTGGCGGGTCGGGGTCTGCACGAGGATGTCGCGGAGCGCGGCGGGATTGTCGCGCAGGTCGCGGCTGTAGCGCAGGTTGACGGGGTAGCGCTCGAGGCCCTCCACCGTCGTCGTGATGTTCATGCCGCCGATGGCCGACTGGATGACGTCCTGCACGTCGCCGACGGTCAGCCCGTAGCGTGCGATCTCGTTCCGCCGGACGGAGAAGTTCAGGTAGTTCCCGCCCATGACCCGCTCGGCGTACGCCGAACGCGTGCCCGGCACCTCGCGGACGACGGCCTCGATGTTGCGGCCGACCTCCTCGAGCACCGTCAGGTCGGGCCCGGAGATCTTGATCCCCACCGGGGTCTTGATGCCGGTCGACAGCATGTCGATGCGGGTCTTGATGGGCATGGTCCAGGCGTTGGTGACGCCGGGGAAGCGGATGGCGCGGTTCATCTCGTCGGTCAGTCGCTCGGGAGTCATGCCCGGCCGCCAGGCGTCCTCAGGCTTGAGCTGGATGGTCGTCTCCAGCATGCTCAGGGGCGCCGGGTCGGTCGCGGTGTCCGCGCGGCCGACCTTGCCGAACACCTGCTCCACCTCGGGGAACGTTCGCAGGATCCGGTCCGTCTGCTGCAGGATCTCGCGCGCCTTGGTGATCGACACCCCCGGCAGGGTCGTCGGCATGTAGAGCAGGTCGCCCTCCCAGAGCGGCGGCATGAACTCGGAGCCCAGCCGCGAGTACGGCACCACCGTCGCGGCCGCCGCGGCCAGGGTCAGCACCACCACCGCCCAGCGCCAGGCCAGCACGCGGCGCAGCACGGGCCGGTACAAAGCCATCAAGAGCCACGAGATGGGATTGGCCCGCTCCGGACGGATGCGGCCGCGGATCCAGTAGCCGACCAGCACCGGCACCAGGGTGATCGAGAGCAGGGCCGAGGCGGCCATGGCGTAGGTCTTGGTGAACGCGAGCGGCTTGAAGAGGCGGCCCTCCTGCGCCTCCAGCGTGAAGATCGGCGCGAAGGAGACGGTGATCACCAGCAGGGCGAAGAACAGCGTCGGACCGACCTCGGTGGCGGCGCGGCTGACGATCCGCCAGTGGGGCAGGCGGCCCCGGTCGCGCTCCAGGTGCCGGTGCGCGTTCTCGACCATGACGATCGCCGCGTCCACCATCGCCCCGATGGCGATCGCGATGCCGCCCAGCGACATGATGTTGGCGTTGATGCCCTGCAGGTACATCACGAGGACGGCCATGAGCACCGCCAGCGGGAGGGTCAGCACCGCGACCAGAGCGGAGCGCACGTGCAGCAGGAAGACGGCGCACACGAGGGCGACGATCGCCATCTCCTCGAGAAGCTTCCGCTGCAGCGTGTCGATGGAGCGTTCGATGAGCGCCGTCCGGTCGTAGACCGGGACGACCTCGACCCCCTCCGGGAGACCCGACTGGACCTCCGCCAGGCGCGCCTTGACGCGTTCGACGACGTCGTACGCGTTCGCGCCGTAGCGCACGATGACGATGCCGCCCACCACCTCGCCGTCGCCGTTCAGCTCGGCCAGCCCCCGGCGGATGTCCGGGCCGATCTGCACCGTCGCGACATCCTGGACCAAGATCGGCGTGCCGGACCCGTCGACGCCCAGCGCCACCCGCTTCACGTCGTCGATCCCCTGGATGTAACCCTCGCCGCGGACCATGTACTCGGCCTCGGACATCTCCAGCACGCGCCCCCCGACGTCGTTGTTGCTTCGCTGGACGGCGCTCCGGATGCGCGACAGCGGGATGTCGTAGGCGCGCAGGCGGTTGGGGTCGACGGTGATCTGGTACTGCTTGACGAAGCCGCCGATGCTGGCAACCTCCGACACTCCCGGCACCGCGGTCAGCTCGTACTTCAGGAACCAGTCCTGGAGCGAGCGCAGCTCGGCGAGGTCGACGTCGTCGGAGCGCAAGGCGTACATGTAGGCCCAGCCGACGCCGGTGGCGTCCGGACCGAGGGTCGGCGTCACGCCGGCGGGCAGGCGCCCGCCGACGTAGTTGAGGTACTCGAGAACGCGGCTGCGCGCCCAGTAGAGATCCGTGCCGTCCTCGAAGATGACGTAGACGAACGAGAAGCCGAAGAACGAGTAGCCGCGGACGACCGTGGCGGAGGGCACGGCCAGCATCTGCGTGGTAATCGGATAGGTGACCTGGTCCTCCACCACCTGTGGGGCCTGACCCGGGTAGTCGGTGAAGATGATCACCTGCACGTCCGACAGGTCCGGCAGCGCGTCGAGGGGGGTGGCCCGCAGGGCGTAGACGCCGCCGAAGGCGACGAGCACCGCTCCGAGCACGACGAAGAAGCGGTTGCCGATCGACCACTCGATGACGCTGGCGAGCATCGGCTTCTCCCGACTTTCCGGTCAGTGACGGTGGCCGGCCGGCGTCGCCGGCGCGTCGTCGGCTCCGCGCGGCGGCGCCCGCGGGTCTTCCGCGTCGTGCCGGCGGCCGTCCGGCATGCTCGGCGCGGCCTGGATGCCGGAGGGCGACGGCGGGCGCTCCTCACCGTGCCGGTGCTCCGCCGGCGTCGCAGCCGTGTCCGTGCCCGAGTCGAGGTTGCGGATCGCCGCTGTGAGGTTGCTCTCGGAGTCGATGAGAAACTGCGCGGAGAGAACGATCGTGTCCCCGTCGTCGACGCCGTCGAGCACCTCCCACACGCCGTCGCCGTAGCGGCCGAGGGTGACGGCGGCCACCTGGAATGTTCCCGGGGACCGCTGGAGGACGACCAGATCGCGGGTGCCGCCGCGGATCACGGCCTCTTCCGGCACGGCGAGGGCGTTGCGCGCCACCGGCACGTCGAACGTCACGTTGGCGTACATGCCCGCACGCAGGGTGAGGTCGGGATTCTCGAGCTCTATGGACACGGTCATCGTGCGCGTCTGCTCGTCGAAGTGCGGGTACAGGTAGCGGACGAAGCCGGTGTAGGGGCGTCCGGGCAGATACGGGAGCTCGACGCGCGCCCGCTGGCCGACGCGCATGGCCTCCACCTGGTGCTCGAAGATCTCGACGTCGACCCAGATGGTCGTCAGGTCGGCCATCTTGTAGAGGTTCATCCCGGCCTCGACGTACATCCCGTCGAGGGCCCGGTCCATCTTCTCGACGACGACGCCGGTGACCGGGGAGAGTACCGACAGCGTTCGGCGCGGCGTTCGCTCCCGCTCGAGGGTCGCGATCTGCTCGTCCGTGATGTCCCAGTAGCCCAGCCGGGTACGGGTCGACGCGACGAGCGAGCGCGCCCGCTCGGCGATCGCGGGGTACTCGGATGTCTCGAGACGCGCGGCATAGTCGGCCGCCTGCAGGTACTCCATCTGGGTGGTGACGAGCTGCGGGCTGTAGATGTCGAACAGGATCTGACCTTCCCCCACCGTCTCGCCGAGGTAGTTCACGGCGACGTTCTCGATCCAACCGTCGTACTTCGTGTTGACCCAGGCGATCTGCCGGTCGTTGTGGGCCAGCGTGCCGACGGTGCGGATGGTCTGGGCGATGTCGCGCCGCGTGACGGGCTCGCTGCGCACGCCGATGCTCTGCGTGAAGCCGGGGTCGACCCGCACCGTGCCCGGCGGCGGCGGGTCCGCGCCGTCCGCGTACACGGGCACGAGGTCCATGCCCATCGGCGACGTGCCAGGGCGGTCCGACGTGAACGTCGGGTCCATCGGCGCACGCCAGTAGAGGACCTCCCGGTCGGCACGGAAGGGCGCTGCGTCCATCGGCGCGCCGGCCGCGGACGGGAGCCGGGACGGCCACGTCCAGCCGGCGGGGTTGACGGCCACCAGTGCGGCGGCTGCGATGCCGAGCGCGAAGCTGACGACGCCGACTGCGATCGCGCGGGTCATGGCGTCCTCCCGGTTCTCGGGACGCGCGTGCCGATCGCACGCTCGAGGGCGGTGAGCGCGATCAGGAGATCGGAGAGGTACCGCGCCCGCATCGAGCGGACATCGATCCGCGTCCGTTCGCTGTCGAGCAGCTCGAGCACGCCGAGCTGGCCCGTCTCGTAGGCGGTCTCCGTGGCGCGCAGCGCCTCGTCGGTCTGCGGCAGGAGCACCGTGTCCAGGAGATCGATCTGGCGGTCGAGGGTCTCCAGGCGCACGAGCGCTTCCTGCACCTCCATCTCCATGGCGTTCTGCGCCGCCGCCCGGTGCTGCGTGTGGGCGAGCAGCTCGTCACGCGCCTGCTCGATGCCCGCGCGATACTTCGATCCCCAGAGCGGCAGCGAGACCCCCAGCGAAACCGTTACCGCGTTCCTGCCGTCGTCCGGCAGCCGCGCGAGCACGGCCGGGTCGTCGCGCCGACCGACGTTGGTTACTCCGACGCTGGCGGTGAACCCGGGACGCGCGCTCATCCGCGCCAGCTCCAGGGACCGCTCGCCGCCCTCGATGAGCGTGGCGGCGGCCCGCAGCTCGTGACGGCTCCGCTCGCCCAGACGGTAGAGCTCCTCCCGGTCCATCTCGACGACGGGCCGCACCAGGGGCGCGACGGGCGGCACGGGTTGCTCGGCGGGGCGGTCGAGCGCGGTGTTGAGGCGCGCCGCCAGGGCCGCGCGCTGGCGCTCGAGCAGGTAGCGGCGATCGACCACGCGCGCGATCTCGGCCTGCAGTCGGATCACGGCCTGTTGCAGACCGTTGCCCGTGGCGTAGCGGGCCCGCGCCAGCGTCTCGTAGTGTTCCAGCAGCGATTGTTCTTCCCGGGCGAGATCCAGGTCGGCGTCGACGTAGGCGAGTTCGTAGTAGGCCGCCTTGACATCGGCGACGATGGCCCGCTGCGTGGCCTGGTAGCGGTGGAACAGCGCCGTCGCCTCCAGCAGCGCGACCCGGCCGCGGAGCTCCAGCGTGCCGAACCAGGGGAAGGTCTGGCTCAGCGTGACGCTGTTGAGCTGTGGGCCGACCCGGGTCTCGACGCTCCGCAGTGCGTGGGTGAAGCTGACGACCGGGTCTGGCAGGGCGGTCACCTGCGGCACGCGTTGCCGCGCCGCGCGGTAACGGGCGAGAGACCCGAACGCAGTCGGGTTGCGCTCGAGCGCCTCCGACACGTACGCGCGCAGGTCGGGCGCCGCGGCGTAGAAATCGAGCCCCTCGTCCGGCTGCGAAGCTCCCTGGGCGGCGGCAAGCGCCGGCATCAGGCCGGCCATGGCCAGGCCGGCTATCGTGTGCCGAGTGTGGAATGCCATCATCGACCATCCTCGTGTCGGTCCGTGGGAGGTCGTGCGGTGCCGGACCTCCCGCTCACGCGAGGCACGGCGGTCGGTCACCGCGACCTTCCGGCGTGCCGGCTCCCCGCGGCCCGAAGCGCGGGGCCTCGAGCCGGAGTCGACGTCGGGACGAGAGAGGAGGTCAGATCCGCAGCGCGGCGTGCTGCACGAAGAGGGGTGGAGCGGTGCCGCCCGCACGCAGCGGGTCGGCAGGCGAGGTGTCGAAAGGCGCGACGCTCGGTGCGGAGCCGAGCCCGAACTGTGGCACCGCCCCGTCGCCGTGCGCCGGCTGCAGCGGCGTCGCGGCCGTCACGCCGGTGCAACAGGTGGCGGAGCCGATCGCGCCGCCGTGATCGTCCGACTCCGGTCGCTCGTGGCAACTGGCGGCGACCGGCGCTGCGCTCGCGGCCGAGGCCATGACCGGGCAGACGAGCGTGGCGGCCAGCAGCAGGAGGCCGGTAGCGGTGACGAGTGACGACCTGCAGACGCGCGGCATCGAGCCATCGTCGCAGATCGCGGCCCCCGGAGCAACCGCCCGGGTCGCGGGGGCCGGTGCCGGCCTGGGTGGGCTGCTCCTCGCGGAGGCGCCGAGCGATGGAGGTCCGGCACGGCTGCCGTGGGAGCCGGTACGCCAGGAGTCCGAGCCGTGAACGGCGCCGCCTCCCCGCGGGAGGCGCCGACTCACTGTAGGATCGGTTGGGCACCGGGCGGAGCCGTCAGGCGACGATCGGTGGGCGAGACACGGCATGGCATACGTCAGCGGCCGGCACTTCCTGCAGATCCCGGGTCCGACCAACGTTCCGGACCGGGTTCTGCGCGCGATGGCCGCGCCGACCATCGACCACCGCGGGCCGGAGTTCGCGGCGCTTACGAGCGAGGTGCTGGCCGGCATGGCGTCCGTGATCGGGACCCGCCGGCCGGTGGTCCTCTTTCCGGCATCGGGCACCGGGGCGTGGGAGGCGGCTCTCGCCAACTCCCTCTCGCAGGGCGACCGCGTGCTGATGGCCGAAACGGGCCACTTCGCGGCCCTGTGGCGGGACATCGCGACGCGGCTCGGGCTGGATCCGCTGTTCCTGCCCGGCGACTGGCGCCGCGGCGTCGACGCGGCCCGGATCGGGACGCACCTGGCCGAGGACCGCGGGCACGCGATCAAGGCCGTCTGCGTCGTTCACAACGAGACCTCGACCGGCGTGACGAGCGACATCGCCGCCGTGCGGCGCGCCATCGACGCAGTGCGGCATCCGGCGCTGCTGATGGTCGACACGATCTCCTCGCTGGCGTCCATCGACTACCGGCACGACGAGTGGGGCGTCGACGTCACGGTGGGAGCGTCGCAGAAGGGGCTGATGCTCCCGCCCGGCCTCAGCTTCAATGCGGTCGGGGAGCGAGCCCTCGCCGCGCACGGCGCGGCCCGGCTGCCGCGCAGCTACTGGGACTGGGGGCCGGTCCTGCAGGCCAACCGGAAGGGCTTCTTCCCGTACACCCCGCCGACCAACCTCCTCTTCGGCTTGCGCGAGGCGCTCCGGATGCTGCAGGCCGAGGGGTTCGACCGGGTGTTCGCGCGCCACGACCGCCACGCCGAGGCGACGCGACGTGCGGTGCGGGCCTGGGGGCTGGAGCTGCTCTGCGCCAACCCGTCCGAGTACAGCTCGTCGCTCACCGCGGTGCTGGTCCCGGACGGCCACGACGCCGGCCGACTGCTCGAGGCGATCCTCGATCGCTTCGACATGGCGCTTGGCGTCGGCCTGGGGAAGCTGGCGGGCCGGGTGTTCCGGATCGGCCACCTCGGCGACTTCAACGACCTGAGCCTGATGGGCACCCTTGCGGGCGTCGAGATGGGCCTCGGACTCGCCGACATCCCTCATCGAAGCGGCGGCGTCGACGCCGCCATGACCTACCTGGCGTCCTGTGCCCGCCCGGTCGGCTCCGCGGCCGCCGCGACGTAGCCCACCATTCGCCGCCTGGCGGCTCCGCCTGGTGCCCAACCGGCCTCCGGAGTCCACGCCGTTCTACGGCGCAGACTCCCGGCTGGGGCCACGCGCGGGTTCGGCGTCTGTCGACGCCGCTCCGCGGCGGAGACGCCTGCAGCAGCCCACCGCGACCCTGCAACCCGTTCCGCCGCCGATCTTCGAATCGCGGCACCGCCCGTGATCGCTCCGGACCGCCCTCGCCGCGGGGCGTGCGCCGCCGCTGTGTACGCGATAATTGCCACGATCCGGCTGGGGCCATGTGTCAATTCCTGCCACCTCGGGCCGGCCGGTGGAGGTCGGACCTGTGGCACCTGGTCGCGGCGTTGCGTGCGGCGGTTTCGCCGCCCTCGCGTTCCTCCTCGCGGCGTCCGTCGCCAACGCGCAGCTCGTCGAACGGGTGGTCGATGGCGACACCATCGTCGTCCGGGGCGTCGGGCGCGTGCGGTTGATCGGCGTCGACACGCCGGAGACGGTCGATCCCCGCAGACCGGTCGAGTTCTTCGGTCGGGAGGCGAGCGCCTTCACGAAGCGCCTGCTCGAGGGGCAGCGCGTCCGCCTGGAGTACGACCGCGAGCGGAGCGACCGCTACGGCCGCACGCTTGCCTACGTCTATCTGCGGGACGGCACCTTCGTCAACGCGGAGATCGTTCGGCGGGGCTACGGCCACGCCTACACGCGGTTCCCCTTCCGCCACCTCGACCGGTTCCGGCGGCTGGAGCGGGAGGCGCGGGAGGCAGGCCGCGGGTTGTGGGGGGCGGAGCCGGCGACCGAGCGGCCGGCCCGGCGCATCGGGAGCGCGCGCGGAGCCCCTCCGGCACGAAGTTCGGGACCGGCGCGGTGGGACGACAACGGCAATGGCCGGGTCTCGTGCGCGGAAGCCCGCCGCCACGGGATTGCTCCGGTGCCGCGCGGCCATCCCGCGTACCGCTTCATGAACGACCGCGACGG
>Ga0209544_1003669_pt1 | contig 11686 bp, 7 predicted proteins | sample MesohylPK_FD_187297 | JGI IMG/M metagenome (GOLD analysis project Ga0209544, IMG submission 187297) | Host-associated microbial community of the marine sponge Aplysina aerophoba from Gulf of Piran - sponge mesohyl, lysed by proteinase K... | ecosystem: Host-associated > Porifera > Sponge >...
CCACAACCAGACTTCACTGAACCGATCCTTGTAGATCGGATCCTGCAGAAAATAAGATTTCATCAACCGCTCGAACAGGCGGCCCTTTTCCGGTTCGGAACAGGCGATGGACCGTATATGATCCAGTACTTGTTGAAAGCCATCCGACATTGATTTGTATGAGTGATTGAAGATGTAGGGTTATTGAGGTGAATTGCCGTGATTACCTTCCTGATAGGCGAGGAGATTATATTGGATTTTTCACACTTTGTTCACTCTAAAAACAAATTGCATTTGACAACGTGAAACACTCCTAGAGGAATGCAAACATCATAGTAACAAAGCCTGTAGCTACCATCGTGCAGCCTAATTCTCATTCCTTACAGTGGTATACTGCCACTTGCAAGTAGTCTAGACATGCAATGATGGCTATTTATTTCCTAGCCATATTTTTAACAGCCTATTTTAAAATGCCCCTATTTCCGTCTTGGGTTATGTTCCAGCACTGAATGCATGATCGCGATCAGGCTGACTAGGTGCTAATGAATGCTCGCGTGGAAATTTCCGATATGAAAACTGCGATACTACTAGGTGCGGGCTCGTCGGTCCCGGCTGGATTTCCATCTACCGAATTACTCACTGAACAAGTCTTGTCAAGCAGTGGAGTATGTAGACATACTGACGAAACCTATTTTATTGATGACAATCTCCCGACTGCTGAAGTATCGACTTATGTCACCCGTCTGTTAAGGCACATTCATGGTCAAGCAGATCAATATTTGATGGAGAATGCCAACAGGCCTGCCAACTATGAGGATATCTACAACATTATTGATCAGGTGTATGAGGAAAGGTTTGGTGAGTCTGAGAACCCGACCATATATGACTACATGGACAAATTATTCAAGTATATGGAACCATTATGCGGATCAACTGGAATGGGGCATAATCAACTCCTTAATGAGATGCGCAATTACATTGCCGATGTAGTCTGGAGGTTCCTTAGCCGCACTGAATATTCCTCTGATCATCTCAAAATTCTTGAAGCTGCATGCAAATCTAACTTCGTCAGCAGCATTTCAACACTATGCCATGACACCCATGTAGAGACTTACCTTGAAACCCAAGGCATACCTCTTGATGATGGGTTCCCCGAAGAAGAATTAGGTGCTCGATATTGGCACGGTGACTTTTCTTCAGCACACAAGATCCCCTTCCTGAATCTGCATGGCTCCGTGAATTGGTTTCGACTTCGTTTGGACAGCTCTGAATCTTTCTACGATGACAGAATTGGAATTCCACTTGATGGGGACCATGACCATGTGAAGGGAAGAGATGGCGAGTTCCAGTTTTCGCTTGACGGTCGACCCATACTACTTATTGGCACCTTCAACAAGATTCCAGACTACACCCGTGGAATCTTTCGCGAACTTCATCATCAATTTCGTCAAGCCCTCCTTGCATCAACTCAATTACTGATATGTGGCTGCAGTTTTGGGGACAAAGGCATAAACACGGCGATCATTGAGTGGTATTACGCCGAACGTGGACGGCGATTTCTGACCATTCATCCCGACTTTGAAGCACTTATCAAGAATGCACGAGGTGCCATCCGAAACAAATGGGACGAATGGGTGAAGTGTGGTGGTGTAAGACTGATATGTAAGAACATCGAGGACGTTGAAGAGCGCGAACTGTTTGGTTACCTAAAGAAATAAGACCAACGCAAATGTTTCTGAAGCAACGACGCACGAGTTTTCTTGATGAAGTCAACGTCTGTAAGGGTCACATTGCACATATTCAAAAGGACTGGCTTGAAGTATCCTAGAATTTAGAGAGAAACCCATACTAAACCGCAACCCCTTGGATGACCTCATGAGTCGATTGAAATGTGCCTCTACTATTCTAGAAGCCGCCGACAGGTGGAAGAAACAATGCCTGCTTGATGGTGGTTCGTTGTTTAGCGATGAAATGCTTTGGACAAAGAAATACTTCGATGAACTTCAAAAACATTTTGTCGAAAATTTAGATACAGGAACTGGTACCTTCATGCAGAAGCTACAGGCTCAGCTAGATGCTGCATCCCCTGAAGCAAAAAGTTTATGGGCGGAAATGACATGGATCTATTATCTGATTGTAGGGTCTGTTAAAGGTGTAACAAAACTTGACAGAATCAAGTGGCTTTGGGAGTGGTCTGGAGCGATGCTACCTGAACATCACTGGGCACTGGGCGAGGTTCTTGACAAAGGGTTCGTGAATCCGGGAAGAGGCTACTCGGGACACCAATGGCGTGAGTTTTGCTTCATTATCACCACGATGCTCGACTGGTGGGAGCTCGGAGTCAAAAAAGATCGAGAGTTGTTACTGAACGATCCTTGGAGATTTGCAGAATGGGTTTATCGTCAAAAAGACAGTCACCATCGTCAATTTCCCCATGCCATGCTGTTCCTGTTGTTCCCAGACGAATTCGAGCCCATGATGTCGTTGTCTCACAAGAAAGATATCGTTAAACATTTTCATGATGGAATCAGCGAGCCTCATCAAATCAGCCACATGGACCTCGTCGAAATCGACAAAGCGTTGCTGACAATAAGGGGACAGCTTGAGGATGACCATCAAGGAAAAGAAATACACTTCTACCAGTCCCCTTGGAAGGAGCGTTGGCAAGGTGATTCACCAAAGGCAAATGATGACGATTGTGTAGATGAAGCAGATGATGAGGCATGGTACAAGCAACAATTTGGTACTGCTGATGTGTGGGTAATTGCGCCGGGAGAGGGTGCTCGTTTGTGGGGGGAATTCATTGAAACGGGTATTGTTGCGATTGGTTGGGACAATCTCGGTGATCTCAGTGAATATGAGTCCAAGGAGGCTATCAATAGCGCCTTGATCGAGAACGGCGCTGGTCAAAATCCTACCAATCAGTCACTCGCTGCATGGGAATTTATACATGAGGTGAGAGTTGGAGACTTCGTTCTTGCAAAGAAAGGCCGCAGTGCAATTCTCGGATGGGGTTTAGTAACTGGCAATTATGCTTTCAAAGAAGAGCGAGAGGAGCATCAGAACGTTCGAACCGCCGACTGGCATGCTTGCCGTGCACCAATCACACTCAACTACATGTTGCCCACCAAAACCCTGACTCGATTCACAGCCTATAAGGGTTGGTTGCGATCTATATTCGAATTAATTAACGCAGATACAGGTGCAGAGGCAGGAAAGGTTATCGTTGGGTCCGATGGCACGGAAGATGAGTCTTATGATCTGGAAACTGCCATGCATGAACTATTTATGGAAGAAACCCAGTTTTGCCGAATTCTCGATCAGATCGCACTTCGCAAGAATCTTATTCTGCAGGGCCCACCTGGTGTTGGTAAGACATTCATCGCCCGGCGGATCGCGTGGTGTCTGATGAGGAAAAAAGACTCGAAGTCCATAGGGATAGTGCAATTTCATCAATCCTATGCCTACGAAGACTTTGTACAGGGCTGGAGGCCTACGGAGACTGGTGGATTTACGTTGCGCAATGGCATGTTCTATGAATTCTGCAAGCTCGCGGAGGATCATCCTGAAAAACCTTTCGTTTTCATTATCGACGAGATTAACCGAGGTAATCTATCCAGAATTTTTGGCGAGCTGCTCATGCTCATCGAAGCGGATAAACGTGGTCCGAAACATGCGATCACGCTGACCTACAGCAAATCAGGAGATCGGTTTAGCGTTCCAGAAAATGTGCATATTCTCGGTCTTATGAACACGGCAGATCGCTCTTTGGCGATCGTAGACTACGCATTGCGCCGCCGTTTTGCATTTGAAACCCTTGAACCTGCATTTGGTACAGAGAAATTTCGGGAATACCTACTTGAAGCGGATGTTGACCGAGACCTAGTGAGCCGAATTGACAGAAACCTGTCAGAGATCAACAACCGTATCCGTAACGACAAAGATCTTGGCTCCGGTTTCCAAATTGGGCACAGCTATTTCGTACCAGAGGGACAGGCGGATGAGCAGTGGTACCTAAGAATAGTCGAAACGCAGATAGTGCCTCTGCTCCATGAATATTGGTTCGACCGCCCTACACATGTGGATGAATTGACCGATGTATTACAACAGTGAATAACAGGAAAATCCCCATTGCTAACATTTACTACCTTCTGTGTTACGCATGGCGACATATTGAGGAGAGTGACGTTGTACAGTTGAGTGAGTTGAAGGGCATAGAAAAAGTTCATGACCTCTTGGGAAAAGTGCTCTCGGAAGGAACCTTTCGGTTGATTCGAAGAGGCATGGATCGTGGATACCGTGATGTGCATGAAAATCTCTCCGGAATCCGCGGGAAGATCGCAATGGGCGAGACCATGAAACAGGCGTTACATGCTCGAGGTCAGGTGGCTTGCAACTTTGAGGAAATGTCGCATGATGTACTGCACAACCGGATTTTGCGTTCTACGCTCAAGTCTCTGCTGCGGCTTCCAGACTTACACAAAGAAGTACGTACAAGTGTGCGGAACGCCTATTTGAAATTCACCGGTGTAACCATCGTTCCTTTGAATCGCCAGCTTTTTCAGCAAGTACATCTTGATCGAAACCGCCGACACTATCGATTTCTGTTGTCTATTTGCCAACTCATCCATGAACAGTTGCTGGTCGACGAAAAATCTGGAGAGGCTAGGTTCATGGAGATTAGTAAAGAGCGGATGGAAAAATTATATGAAGACTTCATCATCGAATTCTATCGCCGTGAGCAGAATCGTTACCAAGTCAATCACCAGGGTCGTACTATCACTTGGGTATACAAAGGTACGCCCGATTATCACCAATCGAAGCTACCACGAATGGAAGCCGACGTCATTCTCGAGTCATCAGATCGGCGTATCATCATGGATGCCAAGTATTATCAGGAAGCCTTTGGTGGACGGTACGGAGGGAAGTTGCATTCGAACAATCTCTACCAACTCTTGGCCTACTTACGTAATCGCGAAGCCACCGTGTCTCCTGGGGCAAAGCACGAAGGAATCCTTCTATACCCAACAGTAAACGAACAGGTGGCGGTCGATGTCTGCCTAGAGGGTTTCTTGATTAGTGCCCGGAGTATCAATCTTGCCCAGAACTGGAACAAAATTCACGGTGATATGTTAGCCCTAATCAATTAGTGTCTTGTACTTTTATAAACTTGATCCAGTTTTAGTGTAAAACACTCATGTATTAAATCCACCCATTTTAGGGTGTATTAATACTTACCTAGAAATAACAAAAGCAGAAGATTCAGCACAGTGGAGTACCCTCTGAACTCTAACAAGCATTAGGCGTATCACTAACTTTATCTATAAGCAAACATACTTTCCCACAGTCCTTACAGTTTACCTCTGTAACTAATGCCTCATATGTTAGTCTAAGTTTTCATTCAAATGCCCGATCATTTTGATTACTGGACATTTGACCTGCTTCCCTGATCCACTCGGACATTCTACGAAAAAGATTCTGTTCGAATGGAAATACCAAATTTTTGAAAAAATATATGCGAACTTGCCCATGGAGGCTTAAGGGCGGGCGTGATCCATGGTCCAGGTGCCCCTCGTTGCAAATCGAACATTAGGCGTACCAATTCCCCCTCATTCACAGACACCTGTGTTTTTCCCAGATTTCACTGGTCAAGCGTCCCTTCGACATGACTTGTGTCCCAGCCTGAAATGTCAACTCAAATACCCGGCCTTCTCTTTGCGGTAAGACCTGAATAGGGTTCATCATTGGGGTGACCATACAGTGAACTTGCAACGTATCCATGAGTAGATTCAGGATCGCCAGCCTCTATGTAGTATAATGGCTATGGCTACAGGCTCGAGAAAATTGCTTGCTGCATTTTCTTGATCCTCCAACGTTTGTACGCTAGGACCACTGTATGGGGGGACAATGGATTACACGCTGATTGTGGGTATTTCTGCCATCTTTGTCTTCATTTCGATCTTTGGGACTGCCGCCATTCTTGCCGTCCGCTCCGATCGACTGGGCAGATATCATATTCGACCCCGCACGATCAGGTATCCGCCACTGAAGCGGCAGTATCTTCTAATCGGACTCAGCGGGTCGGTATCGCTCGGGTACTACCTGACATTTCTGTGGATATTTTCAGACCAGCTCATACAACCCGTAGCCGCGTGGCTCATACCAATCCAGATTGCAGCATGCCTGCTGCTGTTCGAACTGCTGTACTACGTCATGCACCGTTCACTCCATCATCCAACACTGATGCGCTGGATCCATGGGATCCACCACAGAGTTCGATATCCGGAAGCCCTGGACGGGCTGTACATTAACCCCATTGAATCCCTAGCAGCACTCACACTCCTGTTCGCCAGCATGTACCTGATCGCCCCGTTGCATATCGTGTCGTTCCTTGCCATCGCGTTCATTCACTCGTGGGTCAACATCGTCGTACATACCAGCCTGGTGTTTCCACACCCCCTATTCAGGATCATGAACTCATGGGTGATTCGACACGACCGGCACCACTGGAACGACATGGACAAAAACTACTCCTCGATCGTTCCCGTCTGGGATTGGCTTTTCGGCACGTACAAATGACATGACCGGACTTGAACAACAGCCCTAATTCTTGTTTGCCAGATACTTTTACAGGCTTGGTTTTTAATGATACCGCCAAAGGTACCGACAGAATGAAATTTCTTACCCTACAATCTATCAGGTGTGGTTGGTATGACAAATTTCCTGCTATTGTTCTTGCTGTACTAGGCTGCAGTTTCTTTGCAGTCAGAAGCATGACTTACTTGCGGACTAGCATTCGAAGGCAGTTGGTTCACAGGTGCCAAAATATCCTGTCGATTTGAAGAAATCAACTTGCGAAGGATATCAAGGTCTTCGTTAAATGCTGGGTCGCTCACATGATCACAGCTATTAGCCACGTCAAATAATACATCTTTCACAGTAGATAAAGGTATTAAACCTAAGGCATACCTAGCTATGATGGAGCTGTTATCGTGCAAAAGCTTTTCTACTTGCATGCGAGGTAATGTAACACCCATCTGATCTAATATATCAATGGCTAGGCAGCGCTGAGTCACCTTAGTATTCACATCAAGCAGCTTACTGACAGTAGAGAGTATGCCCTTGGTATTAGAGGTGGTCGCGTTAGCCGCACCTCGAAGAGCAGACTCAGGATTTTTTGTCAGAAGTGCATTTGGTAATGTCGATATCAAGAAAGTGCTTGCATGCTGGGCTATTACCTCTGCACCTTCGATCGCATACTCCTCCTCATACGGGTTTACAATGAATACTGGGACTCGTTCAGCAATAGATTTTACTGCATCTCGAATATGGGCATCACGCAGTGAAGATCCCACAAATAAGGCTAGATCACAATGGTCGGCAGAATTAAGATAGGTTTGTGAAAGACGAGGATAAGGTGCCTTTGTCAACATCTTTTCCCTAGAGGGTAATACGAGAGCAGAGCAAAGCTGGCGTCCTTCAAACGACAAAACTGAACGTCCAAATAAAGGCATTGGATGCCGTAACTTCTTTGGACTATCTGTATTATTGTCAGCAAACCAGTTAGTAGATCCGTGGAGTTTAACAAGTTTAGGGAGTTGCTTATCTTGCGAGAACCCTACCCAATGAGCCGTTTCTTTCCCGGCAATCTGTTCAAACCCATCATCGATTTGTATTCCCTCACTATTAGCTGCTAACTCAATCGCACGATCATAGTTGGTAGTCACGAATGTGATCTCAGTAGTCTTAGCAACTTGAAGCACCGGGCCCCACATTAGTTGAGCTTCTTCTGCTGTTATCCTTTCAGCAGTATGTTGTACAAACCATTCTACCTCGGCACGGACTTTTTCAGCTTGTTCTATCACTTTGATGGTGTGGCCAACCGAATTCAATGAAGATTTTGCTAAACACATACGGTCCAGCTCTTCAATTAGGTGTTCAATATCCAGAGTATTTCCAATAATTTCTTGGACCAGCTTTGGCTCGACTTCCCATTGCCGACTATATCGAAGGAATTCAGTTGCTAGTCCTTCCATGCCTGGAACACCCAGTTCTATCGATGTACCTGCGCCGGAAAAAAGTAATATTTTCACGATAAAAGACCTCTTATAAACCGGCGCCGAATCGGACCTAGAATTTCAGGCTCAGTAGTGATTCCTCTAACTACTCTAGCCACCTGGGTCAACTGTTCGTAAGCATTTCGCGCAGCACTTTCCACCAAGGACATTGGGCCGTTGTTTGTTTCAAGCACGTCCTTCACAAGTGCCTTCCCGGCTTCATGGTCTATATTAACTATCAATCGGTCTTGCAGACGTATAACAGGGAAGCTATCAGGCCCAAGCTTGACAAGATCAACAGCCGGAGGTCCTGTAAAAAGAGCAGAGACTGGTTTTATTTCTGTCAGAATCTGTTCTGCTTCTGTCGCAATTGATACTAGTTGTGGAAGCTCTTGTGCAAAAACACTTGAAATTAAATCAGCTGTTGTACTAAACGAACGGTTAGCATACCGTATCCACGAGTTGTCGAAACGAATGCCTCGAATCACAGCTTTACCTGTGTTTCTAAGTAATCTGAGAGCTGCCTGTTCAACATCACTAGATTTTTGATTTGAAAGTGACGCAACAAATACTTTGGTCTTCAGAGCCTTTATATTTTCGAAAGAGGCAGGCTTCCAAAGATTGCCATCAGCCAATTCAAAAGTTGGCAATGACCGGAATATTGAATCCCATAACTGGATGATCCTTGTGTAGTTTTGTTCCCTAGGTAAAGAAAGCCAAAGATTTGCCCATTTTTTTTCGGTCCACTTATCCAAAATACCTCTGTCCACAGCGGCTTTAAGTTGTTTCACCAAAGCTTCTAAGATCACTGGGTGACACTGCTTTAGAAAGGCAGTGACTTCTGTCTGGAACTGACCTTCTACAAAGCTTTCTCGGTTGAGTCGGGGCTTAAAATATTTGGGATCTACATCGATGGAACCTTCAATACCCCAAAGATGTTTTATCTCAAATTCCTGTACAAATACACCTCGATAAAGGACAGCTATAGCCGAAATCCCAGTCATAGCTTCCCAGCCAGTGGGATCGGAAACTGGCTTAAGATGAGCACGTTCAACCCAATCGGGCAGGTTTACATCCTGCAATTTAGTAGATTTTGATGCGCCTTTCTGTGCCAACATCCGTCCATCTGGCAATAGCTGAGCCGATAAGCCTTCAACATCGTGACACCAATATGAGAAGCTCTCCAGTAGTACATTGAAAGTGTCAAGATTTCTAATGTGGATTGTGACAGTTGTGCCTTGCAGATCCTGAGTTGCCTGTAACTCTACTGAACCTCCGCCGGATAACATGTTTCGATTAAAAGCCAAACCAATAGGACTGCTCTTGCCATCATAAGTTTGCAGATCGAAGGTGTCTCCTGCCATGAAATAACTGATTACACCAATTCCGAACTCACCAACAGATCCTTTCTTTTCTTCCTCAGCTGCAGCAGAAGCACCAATTTTGGCAAAGAGTGTGCTGACCTCTGCCTTGCTCATCCCTACTCCATTGTCAACCACTTTGAGAATAAGAGTTTCTTTGTTGAAAGTGACATGTATCTTAGGCAAAACATTGGAGTCAATTTGCCGATGTCTATGTGTAGCATCAATTGCATTGAGAATTGCTTCTCGTAGTGCAGCACTAGGATTTGAATAGAATCGATCACCAGTCAGTAAGTTGAGGATCTTCTCCTGGTCGAGACTAAATTCTGGAGGCCAAGTCATTCTCAGAACTCTTTTTAAATTACGTACGGGGTGTAATTACTATGAAAATTGCTTTTGGTACCAAATAGAAATTTTCTTCATCCTTGTATGAATAGCTTCCCTGAACGTGCCATTCATCATACGAGGTCGAAACAGCTTCCACCTTAGGGTTCAGTAACTGCGGGTTAAATTTTCACTACACTACCCTCAATCGATGAGGGCAGGTCTGTTGACCCCCCTAAAACACCCTTACAAATGTAAATACACAGTTGACTTTAGAATTCTACCCAATAGCAAGTTATGAAGTATGACACTCAGGGATGCATGTAGCACAGCCGTCAGATGTAGGGTACTTTTTCCTTGCCTCGGCAACTGCATTGCTACAAGAGAAAAAATTACCAAGGTACGTCTTACTAATTATTTGTGGTAAATATGGACAGCCTTCTTTATGTACTTCATGATCACCATTATCTTGTGCGTTGTCATTAACCCAGTAATTTGCCATTTGATTATCTCCTATTGTAAGGCGACTGATTCGTAGGCTTTAGGCTGATGTTTTGTTGATTGGCCTTAGAATAGACAGCCGATTCAGTTCTTCCTAGTTTCAACCCAATTACACGTGTTGGTGTGTTTTTTTCTGCTAATTCTCTTAGCAGGCCTAAATCTTTGGATGTCCATGATTTCCCACTATTTCGTATGTATCGAGGCATGATATTTTCCATTAACTAGATTTAATATGTACATTGTTGTACAGTTTTTTTACTAGAAGATTTAAACTACTTCCACATATATTAGCACTCTTCTCCTAAGAGTGCTAATATAATTCAATATGTTGTTGGTTGACGAAAATAAACCACAGCATGATGTATTCTTCGGTTGTTCATATACAAAGATCGGCAAACAACCACTGATAGCGAGACTTAGCAGTCCATCACAATAAAATGGTGTTATTCAGAGTAGCCTCAACCCCAAATTCAAAAGACAGGATGCCTAATTTCCATGCTTGCCATAGACTGTAATGGTCTGGGTGATTGAGTGGCCGATATTGGACAGCTGTCAGCCATTAACAAGACTTACTTCCCCACCAGAAAACAATTGAAGCATAAGGCTGGCCTCAGTCGCGGTCGACAGCATTAACAAACAGCAGGTTCTTTAGTGTGCCAAACACTCCTTAACAACTAGCCGCCAAATAGCAGGTGTAGAATACTTGCGGTGTTTCCCTATCTTAGATTTAAGCCTTCCGTATGCCTCTCTTTGTACCGCAACTATGAAATACTTAAAGCTAGCTTGTGCAGCCATATGTCTCATCTGTGCTGCATTTGGGAGCCTTCGCTTATGGGCCTTTGACCGGCCCACAAGTGCGCTCCTGGAAGAGATTGGCAAGTACGAAGCCAACTGTCTTGCTGGAACATAGAGGTAGTTCTGGATCAACGACGAGTCAGTTGCCTCATGAAATACCATTGAGTCCGGCAACACGATATTCTCGGGAAAATGGACGATCTTCCAACTATAGTTTGAATAGCCAGCGACCCTTGACTTGGCATCAGCATGCAGAAACATTCCCCTGGACCGGTTGTAGACGATACTGTGCTCAAGCACTTCCTTTCGATCAATTAGCTTCGCATATTTCTCAGCGACTAATTCAGGCACTGCTCCGGTTGCTGCAACATCGGTAGACATCAGCGCTTTGAACGAGTCGATGTAGTCTGCAGCATATCGGATCATCTCACGCAGGTTAACCGGTGGCGCACCACGGCACGCCTTGGCTTGTCGTAGCTGGTGCGCACAGTTCCGCGCAATTGCATCCATACAGTTCTGCTGACTCAGCACAGGCTTGTGAATCCAGTCCTGTAGTTCCTTCTCATTCCGAACATGATCGAAAAGAATTGGTAATATATTTGCCCACATTTCGCGGACAATGCGATCTATGCCATGGTGCCGAACTTCCAGATGGGCGAACAGCCTGCA
>Ga0209544_1003674_pt1 | contig 11677 bp, 8 predicted proteins | sample MesohylPK_FD_187297 | JGI IMG/M metagenome (GOLD analysis project Ga0209544, IMG submission 187297) | Host-associated microbial community of the marine sponge Aplysina aerophoba from Gulf of Piran - sponge mesohyl, lysed by proteinase K... | ecosystem: Host-associated > Porifera > Sponge >...
GGCCTTCTCGAACTCCAGGCGGTCCGAGGCCTGTTTCATTTCCTTCTTGAGCTTCTCCACCATCCGGGGGATCTCGTTGGGCGGCGGCCCGTCGTCGGCCACCAGCGGTACGTCCACGTAGTCGGCGTCATAGACCTGGATCAGCGGCTCGTCGATCTGCTTGACCACGCTTCGCGGCACGATGTGGTGCTCCCGGTTGAAGGCCTCCTGGACCCGCCGGCGGCGTTCGGTCTCGCCGATGGCCAGCTTCATGGAGTCGGTCATGATGTCGGCGTAGAGGATCACCGTGCCGTCGATGTTGCGCGCGGCCCGGCCGATGGTCTGAATCAGCGACCGCTCCGAACGAAGGAACCCCTCCTTGTCGGCATCGAGTATGGCCACCAGCGACACCTCCGGGAGGTCCAACCCCTCCCGCAACAGGTTGATGCCCACCAGCACGTCGAAGACCCCCTTCCGGAGGTCCCGGATGATCTCCACCCGTTCGAGGGCGTCGATGTCCGAGTGCAGATAGCGGACCTTGACGTTGAGGTCCTGGTAGTAGTCCGTCAAGTCCTCGGCCATGCGCTTGGTCAGGGTCGTCACCAGCACGCGGGCGTCGGCCGCCGTGCGCTTGCGGATCTCTTCCAGCAGGTCGTCCACCTGGGTCGCCGCCGGCCGCACCGCGATCTCCGGGTCGGTGAGGCCGGTGGGGCGGATCAACTGCTCCACCCGGATGTTGCCGCTCCTCATGATCTCATAGTCGGCAGGAGTCGCCGAAACATAAACCGTCTGGTTCACGGCGGCTTCGAATTCCTCGAAGTTCAACGGCCGGTTGTCCATCGCCGAGGGCAGCCGGAAGCCGAAATCCACCAGGGTCTCCTTGCGGGAACGGTCGCCGCGGTACATGCCGCCGACCTGCGGAACGGTGACATGGCTCTCGTCCACGAACAGCACGAAATCATCCGGAAAGTAGTTCAGCAGCGTGGGCGGAGGCTCTCCGGGACGCCGGCCGGTGAGGTGCCGGGAATAGTTCTCCAGGCCCGGGCAGTAGCCCATCTCATGCAGCAGCTCGAGGTCGTAGAGCGTCCGCTGGCGCAGGCGTTGCGCCTCCAGCAGCTTGTTGTCCCGCTTGAGCTCGGCCAGCCGTTCCCGGAGCTCCTCACGGATCGCCGCCACCGCCGCCTTCATGCGCTCGGCGGTGGTGACATAGTGACTGGCGGGATAGACCGTGGCCTTGTCCACCCGGCGGCGCACCTTGCCGCGCAGGGGGTCCACCTCCAGCAGCGACTCCACCACGTCGTCGAAGAACTCGATGCGTAACGCGGACTGGTCTTCGTACGCCGGAAACACCTCGACCGTATCTCCCCGCACCCGGAACGTGCCGCGGTGGAAATCGTAGTCCACGCGCTCGTACTGGATATCCACCAGCTTGCGCAACATCCGGTCCCGGTCGATGCGCATCCCCTCTTCCAGGTAGACCATCAGGTCGAAGTAGGCCTCGGGCGAGCCGAGACCGTAGATGCAGGAGACGCTGGCGACGATGACCACGTCCCGGCGTTCCAGCAGCGCCATGGTGGCGGCGTGACGCAGCTTGTCGATCTCGTCGTTGATGGAAGCGTCCTTGGCGATATACGTGTCGGTGGAAGGCACGTACGCCTCGGGCTGGTAGTAGTCGTAGTAGCTGATGAAGTACCGGACCGCGTTGTCCGGCAGGAGCAGGCGGAACTCGTTGTACAGCTGCGCCGCCAGCGTCTTGTTGGGCGCGATCACCAGCGTCGGCCGGTTGATCCGGCTGATGACATTGGCCATGGTGAAGGTCTTGCCGGAGCCCGTGACCCCCAGCAGGACCTGGTGCCGGCGTCCCTTCTCCAACCCGTCCACCAGTTGCTCGATGGCCCGGGGCTGGTCCCCCTGGGGCTCGAAATCCGCCACCAGCCGAAACCGGCCCGCCTTCCGTTCCTTGAGCATGTCAAAGGAATAACACCGCGGGCCGCCGGTGTGCAAAACGAGCCGACAACCGGCGAAACCCTGACGCCGGCCCCGCTCCCTGGACAGGCTCGGGACGAAGCTGTTAAGGTTTTCTGGCGCGGACCGCTGCCTCATCGGCGCTCGGACGGCCCCGCTTTCATCCCATGGAAAAGTTCGATCTGACAATCATCGGCGGCGGCATCGTAGGGTTGGCGACGGCCATGCGCATGGTACGGGACCATCCCGGGTTGCGGTGTGCGCTGCTGGAGAAGGAAACGGATCTCGGCACGCATCAGACCGGCCACAACAGCGGCGTGCTCCACTCCGGCATCTACTACAGGCCCGGGTCCGTGAAGGCACAGACCTGTGTCGCGGGCAAGAAGGCGCTGCTGGAGTTCTGCGACGAGCACGGCATCCACTACGACCTTTGCGGCAAGGTCATCGTCGCCACACGCCCCGAGGAACTGCCCCGCCTGGAGGAGCTGCATCGGCGGGCCGAGGCCAACGGCGTGGAAGGCGTGCGCGCCATCGGCCCCGAGGAGCTCCGGGAGATCGAGCCCCACTGCACCGGATTGCAGGCGCTCCATGCCCCATTCACCGGGATCATCGATTTCGGCGACGTGGCCCAGGCCTACGCGCGTCTCTTCGAAGCCGGCGGGGGAGCCATCCGGAAATCCTGTGAGGTCACCGGCATGGCACGGCTGCCGGGCGGGTTCGTCATCGAGACCTCGCGAGACGCCCTGGAGACCCGTAGCCTGATCAACTGTGCGGGACTGTTCGTCGACCGTGTGGCCGCCATGACCCCGGGGTTCGCGGCCAGCGTCCGCGGCGGCATCGACGAACCCGTGCGGATCGTTCCCTTCCGGGGCGAGTACCATCGGCTCAAACCGGAGAAGCAGGGGTTCGTCAAGGGCCTCGTCTATCCCGTGCCCGATCCCCAGTTCCCGTTTCTGGGTGTTCACTTCACTCCCACGGTGCACGGCCGCGTGGAGGTGGGACCCAACGCCGTCCTGGCGTTCGCGCGCCAGGGCTACCGCCAGAGCGACGTCAACCTGCGGGACTTGTACGAGATCTTCTCCTACGGCGGTTTCTGGGGCATGGCGCGAAAGCACTGGAAGACCTCCCTGCCGGAGCTTCGGCGCTCGTTCGACAAGCGCGCCTTCACCCGCGAGCTCCAGCGCCTCATTCCCGCCATCCAGTCGGAGGACCTGGTGTACAGCGGCGCGGGCGTGCGCGCCCAGGCGGTCTCGGCCAGCGGGAAGCTCGTGGATGATTTCGTCATCGCCGAGTCGGAGGGCGCCATCCACGTTCTCAACGCTCCGTCGCCCGGCGCCACCTCGTCGCTGGGAATCGCCGACACCATTTGCCGGACGGCGGCCCGAAGCTTCGCGCTGCAGGCCTCGTAAGCCCGCGCCCGGTCTTGAAACGACACCACAACATCGGTCATACCGCCCAAGGAGGTTGGTGAATGCTCATCCAATACAAGGGGCACAGTCCCAAGGTTTCGCCGGAGGCGTTTATCGCTCCCACCGCCGTGCTCATCGGCGACGTCACCGTGGAGGCCGGCGCGAGCATCTGGTTCGGCGCCGTGCTCCGCTCCGACGAGAATCAGAACCCCATCGTCATCGGCGCCAGGACCAGCATCCAGGACAACTGTGTGATTCACTCGGGCGAGGGCGCGGTGATCATCGAAGAGGACGTGACCGTGGGACACGCCGCCATCATGGAAGGCGCCACCATCCGGCGATCGGCCATCATCGGCATGAACTCGACGCTGCTGGAAGACACCGAGATCGGCGAGGAGTCGCTCATCGCCGCCGGCAGTGTGGTGGTGCCGCACACCCGGATTCCCGCGCGCTGCCTGGCGGCCGGCACGCCCGCGAGGGTCAAGAAGGAGATCAGCGGCGAGGCCCTCAACTGGATCAAGATGGGCTCCGCCACCTATACCGAGCTGTGCAGGAGCTACCTGGGCGGCGACTACAAGGTGGTGGGCTGACGCCGCGTTGCGGTTACGCCGGTAGCCTGTCCGCAACCGGCGTGTAAGGGCGACCCGCGGTCGCCCCTACCGGCGCTGGCACCGCGGGCAGTAGAAGACCCCGCGGTTTCCGAGGCCGATCCTCTTGATGGGGGTCTGGCACTGGTAGCAAGGCGCGCCCTTCCGGTCATAGACCCGCAGCCGCCACTGGAAGCCGCCGCGATGATCGTTGCCGTCGCGGTAGTCCGACACCGAGCTGCCGCGCCATCGGATGGCCTCGCGCAGCAGCTCGGGAATCTCGCGCACCAGCTCCGCGCTCAACGCCCTCGACACGCGGTGGCCGCGGCGCGTGGGACGAACCCCCAGACGAAAAAGGATCTCATTGACGTAAATATTGCCGAGCCCGCTGACGATCTGCTGGTCCAGCAGCAGGTCCCGGAGGCTCCTGCGGGACCGGTGCACCAACGGATAGAGGTAGTCCCCGGTGAAACGGCGGTCCAGCGGGTCCACCCCGAGCCTGGCAAACGGCGGCCAGGCGTCCAGCTCGCGGCTGGGCAGGGCCACGCAGAGGCCGAACCGGCGCGGGTCGTGATAGCGCAGGTCGTTGCCGTCGTCGAGCGTGAACACGATGTGATCGTGCTTCTCCATGGAAGCGTCGCGCTCCCGGAAAGTCAGCTTTCCCGACATGCCCAGGTGCGAGACCCAGGTCCAGCCGCCGTCCAGGTCCGCCACGATGTATTTGCCGCGGCGGGTTACCGCCGCCACCCTCTTCCCCTCCAACCGGGTGGCGAAATCCGCGGCCACGGGGTGCCGCAAGCGGCCCTCAATGACGCGGACCTGGAGTATTTTCACACCCTGCAGCCGCTCCCGCAGCGTGCGGCACACGGTCTCGACTTCAGGCAGCTCCGGCATGGCCACCGCTCCCTTTCGCGCCGCCGGCCTCCCTGAAGGCATGCGCCAACCGGCCGAATTCCTCGAGGTCCAATGTTTCGGCACGGCGGCGGGGGTCGATGCCGGCCCGATCGAAGATCGCGCCCGCCCGGGCCTCGAACAGACCCGCCAACGCGTTGCCCAGCATCTTGCGCCGGCGCCCGAAACCCGCGCGCACCACCGCCCGCAGCACGGGGATCTCCTCGTCGGGGATCAGCGGCTCCGGGTGCAGCTCGATTCTCAGAAGCGTGGAGTCGACCTTGGGTCTGGGAGTGAACGCCTCCGGCGACACCGCAACCTTCCGGGTCACCCGTCCGTACGCCCGGGACCAGATCGATAGCGCCCCATAGGCGGCCGTGCCCGGCTCCGCCACCAGCCTGCGCGCCACTTCCTTCTGCAACATGACGACAAGAATCGAAAAGTGCCCTCTCGCCTCGAACAGACGCAGCAGCACCGTCGCGGCCACGCTGTAGGGGAGATTCGCCACCACCTTGCAGGCGCCCTCGGGCAGGAGACGGTCGAAATCCGCGACCAGCACGTCCTCGTGGACGAGGTGGAAATCCGGGGAAGACCCCAGCGGGCCGTTGCGCAGCCAATGCACCAGCAACGGATCCACCTCGATGGCCCAGACGCTCCGCCGCTGGCCCAGCAGGGAACGGGTCACGAAGCCCAGCCCGGGTCCCACCTCCAGGATCCGGTCGTCTTCACCCAGGTCGAGGAGTTGAAGGATGGTATCGATGACGTGGCGGTGGACGAGGAAGTTCTGCCCCCGGGCCTTGCTGGGGGTAAAGCCCAGCTCGCGCCAGGCGCTCCGGGCCTCTTCATGAAGGGTCGCCATGGGACAGTAACGTGCCTGCGTGCAAGAACGACGCCCTTCGACTTCGCTTCGCTACGCTCAGGACGAACGGAGATGAGGACCACACTCCGCTCCGCCGGCGCTCCGCTGCGCTCGGGACGAACGGAGTGCCGTGCTTATTTCCGTTCGTCCTGCGCGTAGCGAAGCGAAGTCGAAGGGCGCCATTTCAATGATCGGATCTTCCTCAGAGGATCAGCGCGGGGTCGGCGTTCAGACGCGGACCGTTGCGACCGCCCTGCGCCAGCCGGTGGCTCCCCACCAGCGCCACCATGGCGCCGTTGTCGGTGCAGAAGCGCGGTGACGGATAGTGGACCTCCACCCCCGCCTCGCCGGCCTTCTCGGCCATCTTCCCCCGAAGACGGCTGTTGGCCGAGACTCCGCCGCCCAGCACGATACGCTCGATGCCCAGCTCCGCCGCTGCCCTGAGCGTCGGGGCGATCAGCATGTCCACCACCGCCTCCTGAAAGCTCGCCGCGATGTCCGCCATCTCGTCGCGCCAGCGGTCCTGTCGTTTTCGCGTAAGGTAGTGCCAGACGGAAGTCTTCAGGCCGCTGAAGCTGAAGTCGTAAGGGGTGCGCAGGCGCGCCCGGGGAAATGCCACGGCACGGAGGTCGCCCTTCTTCGCCAGGTCGTCGATGACCCTCCCGCCGGGGAACCCCAGTCCCATCATCTTGGCGACCTTGTCGTAGGCTTCGCCGGCGGCGTCATCCAGAGTGCCTCCGAGATGCTCGTAGTCGCCGAACCCCCGCACGACGTACAGCAGGGTGTGTCCCCCGGAGGCCACCAGCGCGAGGTACGGAAAGGCCACTTCCTTCTCCAGGAAGATGGACAGGACATGTGCTTCCAGGTGGTTGACGCCCACGTAGGGGATGCCGGAACGAAAGGACCAACCCTTGACGAAGGAGAGGCCCACCAGAAGCGAGCCGGTCAAGCCGGGACCATAGGTCACCGCCATCCCGTCGAGTTCCCCCGGGGCCACGCCGGCCTCCTCCAGGGCCCGGTCCACCAAGGGCTGAATGACACCGATGTGCTGGCGCGAGGCCATCTCCGGGACGATCCCGCCATAGGGTGCGTGCACTGCATCCTGGGACGAAACCAGGTTGGCTCGAAGCGCCCTGCCGTCTTCGAGAACGGCAGCCGCGGTATCGTCACACGATGTCTCAACCCCCAACACGATCACGATGTACCTCCCTCGGTGTTGTGTCCCCCAATGGATGGAATGACGGGCTTACCACGATTGGACCTTCGACCGCTGCCGCGCCCACAGCAACCCGCGGTTGGCCGACGGGTTGGCGGGATCCATGGAAAGAGCCCTGCGATACGCCGCCCCCGCGGGACGGAAGCGCCCCAACGCCCGAAGGTTGTCGCCTCGCAGGACCAGGCTCTGCACGTGCCACGGAAGACTGTGACCCAGAATGGGCTCGGCCGCATCCAGGAAATCCAGCGAAGCCCTGAAGTTCCCCAGTCGGTGGTGGGCCAACGCGATGTAGTAGTGGGCGTACGGATTGCTCCCGTCGGTGGACAAACCCCTTTCCAACTTGGTCAGCGCCCGTGCGTATTGCCCGGACCGGAGCAGCCGTCTGGCCTCCTCGGTCATGCGCACGGAGGCGATGCGACGAGGCGAGGAACCGCGTGGCACCGGCAGGCTGCCTTCCCGGGCGGTACCGAGCCCCGGCGGCACTGGAGGCACCGCCAACACCTCGGGCAGCGCCCTCGCCACCTCGTTGACCGATGGGCCGTATTCGGCCGAAGGACCACACGCCGTCACCATAAAGGCGGCCACGAGACCGGCCACGGCCGGGAACGGGCCAGGGACCCGGAGGCTGCCGCGGAGGGCGCCGCCGTGGTTCACCCGCATATTTCCACCGATGCGGCCGGCTTGGCCCCGGCCGCCCCGGCGCCGGAACGCTGAGCACCATCCGGACACCGCGGCGGACCACCGCGACGTGGATCGGGTTCAAAGGCCGATACCCCCGGCGGCGTCACGAAGTCGGTGACCGGAGCCCTGTTGGTGGCCTTCTTCATGAAGTCCGTCCATATGGGCAGGGCTGCCCGGGAACCCGGCAATCCCAACTCGGACTGACGGTCGAAGCCAACCCACACCAACGCCAACAGGTCGGGTGTGTATCCCGCGAACCATGCGTCCCTGGCGTCGTTGGTGGTGCCGGTCTTGCCCGCCGCGGGACGCGTGAACCCCAGTGAACGCGCGGCGCGGGCGGTGCCCCGGTCCACCACTCCCCGCAGCATGTTGTTCATGTCGAAGGCCACCTGGGGCGAGATGACGCGCTTCACCCGGATGTTGCGCTTCTCCAGAACGGTGCCCTTGCGATCCAGCACGTTCTTGATGGACAACAGATGGGTACGGATGCCGTGGTTCGCCAACGCGGAAAAGGCGCCGGCCATCTCGAGGGGCGTGACCTCGACAGCGCCCAGCGCCAGCGACGGCAGCAGCGGAAGGCGGCTCTGGATGCCCATGCGATAGGCCATCTCCCGTACCCGCCCGATCCCCACGTCCTGCGCGATACGCGCCGTCGCGGCGTTCAACGACTTCTCCATGGCCTCGCTCATGGTGACCCAGCCGTAGTACCGCTGCTTGTAGTTCTCCGGCGCCCAGTTCTGCCGGCCGAAACTCCAGGTGAACGGCGCGTCCTCGACGAAAGTCGTACTCTGATACGCCTCGTGGCCGCTGGCCGAGCCGTGAGTCAACGCGGCCAGATAGACGAACGGTTTGAACACCGAACCGGGCTGGCGTTTGGCCTGGGCGACGCGGTTGAACTGGGACTTGCCGTAGTCGCGGCCCCCCACCATGGCCTTGATCTCGCCGGTCTGGGGCTTGATCACCACCAGGGCGCCCTCGAGATCGTCGGTCTTGGCGATCTTCCGCAAATGTCCGTAGTTCTTTTCCAGCCTCACAAGGCCCTTGGACAGGGCCGCCACCGCGGCCTGTTGCAGTTCCAGGTCCAGGCTCGTGAAGATACGCAAACCGTCCGCCGTGAGCGCATCATTGCTGTAGTGGGCGGCCAACTCCTTCTTCACATAGTCGGTGAAGTACGGCGCGCCGTTGGTAACCCGTATGGGCTCGCGTTTTTCGAAGACTTCCTGCAGGGCTCGTTCGTAAGCCCGCCGCGTGATGATGCCGTCGCCGACCAGCTTGGCCAGAATGACATTACGCCGCCCCGTGGCGTCCTTGATGTTCCGATAGGGCGAGTATCGATTGGGCGCCCGGATAAGACCCGCCAACATGGCCGTCTCGCCGACGGTCAATTGTTCCGGCTCCTTGGCGAAGTAGAAGCGCGCCGCTTCCCAGATTCCGAAAATCCCCTGGGCGCCGTTCTGGCCAAGATAGATCTCGTTGAGGTAGTTCTCGAGAATCTCGTCCTTGGTGTACATCCACTCCACGATCATGGCCATGATCGCTTCCTTGACCTTGCGCTCGAGGGTACGGTCGCTTTCCAGAAAAAAGTTCTTCATCAACTGCTGGGTCAGCGTACTGCCGCCCTGCACCACCCCTCCGCGCCGCAGGTTGGCCACGAACGCACGCAACACCGCCACCGGATCCACGCCTCGGTGGTAGTAGAAGCGCTCGTCCTCCACCGCCAGAATCGCCTTCCTCACCCGCGCCGGCACCTCGTCCAGCCGGACGACGCGCCGTTGTTCACGGACCCGATCATAGAAACCGGTCACCACCTCGGGTTCCAGCTCGAGGGCCGGAAGGACCTCTCCGCTGTCCAGCCGTTGAATGCGATGGATCGTCCCCGACTTGAGGGAGATGCGCACGGGGAACCCGCGGAAGTCGCGTAGCGGGTATTGAAAATCGTGCAGGAAGATCTCAATCACCGAGCCGTGAATCCGGTATTCGCCCCTGGCCCTGGGACGGTTCCTGGAAAACCGATAGCCCAGACGCCGCAACTTCTCGCGGATCCGGCTCGCCGGAATGTTGATTCCGGGATAGAGGATCTTGCTGTCGGCGTAGATCTTCGAGGGGAATTCCCATTTGCGCCCCTCGAACTTGGTCTGCACCACCCCGCTCAGGTGCCATACGTACCAGCCGCCCATGCCCAGCACCCCCACGACCAGCAACAACAGCAGCGCCGCGGCCAACTTGGCGAGTCGCACGAGTGTTCTCTTGAGGCCGCTTCTCATGGTCCGGGCTCTTAACCGGGAAGGCGCAACGCCAGGAAGATCGTCGTGTCTTCACGCCGTATCAGAAACAAGATACCGCTCCCCTTCGCCAACTCCCCGACGATCCGCCTGAAATCCTTAAGCCCCTCGATCCGTTTGCGATCGATCTCGAGAATCACGTCGCCCACCCGGATGCCCGCCTGGTCCGCGGGCCCGTCCGGTTCCAGCGCGGTAACCACCACGCCCTCCCGATTCTGAACTTCGGGGCCGAGCTCACGGGCCAGCGGTCCCACGGTCAGGCCCAGTTCCTTGCCGTCCTCCACCTTCACCACCACCTCGTCGTCACCGAGCCTGCCGATCCGCACTTCCACGACAACGCGCCGGCCATTGCGCACGACCGTGACATTGACGACCCTGCCCACGGCCGTCCGGGCAACGATCAGCGAAAGGTCGCTGGACTTCTTGACGGCGGCCCCGCCGAATTCGACGATGACATCGCCCACCTGAACACCGGCGGCCTCCGCGGGGCTCCCCTTGGCCACGTTCGCCACCAGGGCTCCTTGCGCCTCACCCATTCCCAGAGCCGCTGCCGTCTCGGCGTTGACGTCCTCGATGACGACCCCCAACCAGCCCCGGGTGACCTTGCCCTCGTCCCTGAGTTGGGACAGCAACCCCTTGACCAGGTTGATGGGAATCGCGAAACCGATCCCGATGTTACCCCCGCTCCGGCTGAAGATCGCGGTGTTGACCCCCACCACCTCGCCTCTGAGATTGATCAAGGGTCCCCCCGAGTTGCCCGGGTTGATGGAGGCGTCGGTCTGGATGAAGTTGTCGTAGGGGCCGGCGCCGATGCGGCGTCCCTTGGCGCTGACGATGCCCGACGTCACCGTATGCTCGAGACCGAAGGGGTTGCCGATGGCCAGCACCCACTCGCCCACCTCCAACGCGGCCGAATCGCCCAGCAGCACCACCGGCAGCGCGCGCGCGACATCGATCTTGATCAGCGCGATATCGGTCTTGGGGTCACGGCCCGCGACCCGGGCTCGATGCTCGGACCCGTCCGCCAGCTTGACGATGAGGTCCTGTCCTTCCTCGACCACGTGGTTGTTGGTGAGGATATAGCCGTTGGGATCCACGATGAAACCCGACCCCACGCTTCGACGGGGACTCGGAGGTGTCGGGCTCGACGGGAAACGCTCGCCGAAAAAGCGCCGCCAGAAGTCGCTGAAAGGATCGTCCTGGCGGAAGGGAGTCGGAGCCGATGATGACTCCGTGGAGGGACTCGAAGAGATGTGCACGACCAGCGGCCGCACCTGCTTCGAAAGCGTGACGAAATCGGGGAGACTCATTCGCGGGGTTGTGCTGGCCTGGGACAAACCCGCAACCAACACGACCGCGGCCGCCCAGGCCAGCGACCACACACGCGTGCGTCTTCGTTCACTAGGAGCGGCTGCTGGCCTCATGTCGTTCGAACGGCCTCCACGTACCTCATCCTGAGATTGTACAGGACTTCCCGCACGAGTTGCTCCTCGGTCTCGTCCAGATTCCCCTTGCTCTTCTCGCCGAGCATGCCGATGATATCGATGGTCTGCTTGGCCACGGCCACGTCCTTCTCCAGCTCGCCCGTAACCGGATTGCTCATCTCTCCGAGATGCATCAGCGCCTGCGTGCTCAAGCTGATGATGAACGTGGAGAAATTGATGGACGGCAACTCTTCCCGGCGTTCTTCCGACTCCCCACCGGCATTCGGCTCGGCTTGAGGCTCGGGAACGGACTCCTCCGCCGGTGCTTGAACCGAGTCGGTTTCTTGCACCGAGTCGGTTTCTTGCACCGAGTCGGTTTCTTGC
>Ga0209544_1003678_pt1 | contig 11667 bp, 8 predicted proteins | sample MesohylPK_FD_187297 | JGI IMG/M metagenome (GOLD analysis project Ga0209544, IMG submission 187297) | Host-associated microbial community of the marine sponge Aplysina aerophoba from Gulf of Piran - sponge mesohyl, lysed by proteinase K... | ecosystem: Host-associated > Porifera > Sponge >...
GAAGAGAGCGTGCGCGACCGGCGCATGGGGACCGCGGTGCGGCTGCAATACGACTCCGACCTGCCGCAGAGTGTTCTCAATATGTTTATTGATGAACTCGACCTGCGCCCCGAAGATCTGTACGGCGGTGAGGGTTTTACCGCTTTTACTGACCTGTTTCAGCTCTATGGAGCCGTGGACCTGCCGCAGCATAAAGACCAGCCGTGGACGCCCCTCTCGGTCCCGGCCTATGAGCAAAAGCCGGATATGTGGAGTGCGATTCGGGAGGGCGACATCCTGGTGCACCATCCCTACCAGTCTTTCGATGTGGTGACGCGCTTTGTAGAAGAGGCCGCGACCGACCCGAATGTCCTAGCCATTAAAATGACCCTCTACCGGGTCAGCCCGACTTCGCCTATTGCCCAATCGCTCACGCGGGCCGCAGAAGCGGGGAAAGAAGTGGCCGTCCTGGTCGAACTCCGCGCCCGTTTTGATGAGGAAGCCAATATTACCTGGGCGCGCGCGCTCGAAGAGGTCGGCGCCCATGTGGTGTATGGCCTGGTCGGCTATAAGACCCACTGCAAGGCCTGCCTGGTGGTACGGCGTGAGAGCGCGGGCATCCGTCGCTACTGCCATCTCGCAACCGGTAACTATAACGTGAATACGAGCGGCATCTACGGCGACTTCGGTCTCTTTACCTGCCGCGAGTCCTTTGGCGACGATCTTACCGACCTGTTTAACCTGTTAACCGGCTATACCCGCCCGCAGGCGTTTCATCATCTCCTGGTCGCTCCCACGCGTATGCGGGAGGGGATGATTGAACGGATTCGGCGCGAAGCGGAACACGCCCTGGAGGGCAAGCCAGCCAGAATCATTGCCAAGATCAACAGTCTGGTTGACGCGGCCATGATCGAGGAGTTGTATACCGCCAGTCAGGCGGGAGTGGAAATTGATCTCATTATCCGTGGTATCTGCTGCCTACGGCCCGGACTGCCGGGCATATCCGAACGGATTCGGGTGATTTCGATTATCGATCGCTACCTCGAACACGCCCGCATCTTTTATTTTCATAATGGTGGCGAAGCCGAATATTTCCTCTCCTCGGCCGACTGGATGCCGCGCAATCTGGACCGCCGCGTCGAAGTCGCCTTTCCCATCCTTGATCCTCATATCCAGGACCAGCTTTTTGAAATACTCAGCATTCAACTGGCCGACACGGTCAAGGCGCGTGCAGTTTTGCCTGACGGACGCTCCAAGCGGCTGGAGCCCGACCCACTCTCTCCTGTCCGCTCTCAGCAACGCCTATACGAATTTACCAAGGCCCAGTCCGACGCCCAGATGCCGGTCGAGGAAGAGATCGACCTGGACGGCCTCCAGCCCTTTGAAGAGTAGCGCCTTCCCCTCAAAAATCCCCTCCCTGGAGGGGTGCCGCGTAGCGGCGGGGTGGGTTCCTGCCTCGCCGGCACTGGCACTGCTAGAGCGTTTCCCGACAGGCTCCCGTCATGCCGGACGTGATCCGGCATCCAGAGACGAGGGGTCGCAAGACCGTAGGGCAGATATTCCTTGTGCAACGCTTGACATGCTTAAGGATTCCAGGAAGGGTTTCATTTCAAAAATTCAAAGGGAGGTAATGAATATGGCCGATAACACTCAGGCGGACACATTAAAAAACAAAGAAGATAAGACTCAAACACAAGCGAGAAATGCTGCGGAATCCCAAGCCGCCGCACAAGAAGTCGAAGAGGCTATAAAAGAAGTCAAGGCAGCCCAGAGCGATACAAAAGCCGCCATCGACAAAGCCGAAAACGATGCAAAAGCCGCCATCAACAAAGCCGAAAACGATACAAAAGCCGCCATCAACAAAGCCGAAAACGATACAAAAGCCGCCATCGAAGATGCCCGGATCAAGGCGAAGACAGCTACCGGGCAAGCTCAAACCATAGCAAAGAAGGCTATCGAAGACGCTCGAAGCGCTACAGAAGCCGCTATCCAGCAGGCTCAAACCGCTACGGAGGCCGCTATCAAACAAGCTCAAAGCGCTGCGGATATAGCTATCAAACAAGCTCAAACCGCTACAGATATAGCTATCAAACAAGCTCAAAGCACTGCGGATACCGCTATCCAGCAAGCCCAAGCCATAGCGGAAAAAGCTATCGAGGAAACCCAAGCCACCCTAGATAGAGAAAAAGCTGCCCTGGAAAAAGAAAGAGCCGCCCTAGATAGAGAAAAAGCTGCCCTGGAAAAAGAAAGAGCCGCCCTTAGGTAGCCACTGCGCTTGATGGGCAAATCTGCCAAAGCTCAAATTTTTGGTGCCATCAAAAATGAATAATCAGGACACAAGCGGGCCTGCCGAAGCCCGGGATGCAAACTGGAGACTATCGGCAGCCCAACGCCGGGCTACCCAGGCCAAAGATCGAGTCGTAGGCCGAAAAATATCGGCGGCTCAACGCCGAGCTAGAGAGGCTGAAGAACGAGTCACAAAGGCTGCCCAAGAAGGGGTAAAATGGAGAATTTTGAGATTTTTCGCCTATCCCACAATAGCAGCCTGGACGGCTTTATTTTATGTCGTGATTTCCTCTATAGGGGTGACCTATAGCTGGGCTTTTTATATTCAATTTGATGACATCTCTATTTTTAAATTCTTTAATACGCCAGATTTCCTGCTCAGCGCTTTTCGGGACATAAAGACGCTGATCATCGGAGTCAGCGCGGCCTTGGTCGCTATCGGCATCCTTGTCTACCGTGTCTATAACTCAGGCGTTTATAATGCCTATAAATTTGATAGGGATAGATACAGGAGCGAACAGAGGTCCCGAATCAGATGGGAAGCAGCCCTTTTACCGTTTATTACCCTGCTGTTTATCTTCCTGATTAGCCTCTTTTTCTTCCCGTGGAACTGGTCTGAGCATCCTCTCAGTATGGTGTTGCTCCATCTGATGAGCATCCTCATCCTTATCCCTCTTATCTCCAGCAGACTTTTTCGTGACCTCCTTGGAGAGGAACGGGAGACCCAAATCAGATGGGAAGCAGCCCTTTTACCGTTTATTACCCTGCTGTTTATCTTCCTCATTGGCATCTTCCTCTTCTCGTGGGACTGGTCTGAGCATCCTCTCAGTATGGTGTTGCTCCATCTGATGAGTATCCTCATCCTTATCCCTCTTATCTCCAGTAGGCTTTTTCGTAACCTCCTTGGAGAGGAACGGGAGACCCAAATCAAATGGGGAGGCAGATTCCTCGCCAGCATTCTCCTGGTAGAGGGTATCGTTATCCTCCCCTTCCTGTCGGGCGTGGATGATAGCAAGGCTGCATTAGAAAAGGACACGCGTCCCGTCCAGGTCGCGCTTCGTCGAGGCGCGTCTGAAGCCAGAATACTCCCTCCAGATCGCACCTTACTGCTTGGCACGACGAGTAGTTTTCACATTTTCTATGAATGCGCGGAGGCACTGAAGAATGCGGATGGAACCCCTAAGAAGTGCGGAGAAAACGGGCAGCCATTCGTCATACCAACCACCAACATCGCCTCCCTGGAGTTCAAGCCGAAAGAGGATTTACCTCCTCATGTCGGCTCGCCCGTTAGCCTCGAAGCAATCGCTGAGCTTGATAGAATAATTAAGAAGCTTAAGTCTGAGGAGATTAATGTCCCCGCCGCAATCATTCAGATCAATAGCATAATCGCTTCTTTTAACAGGAGCAGTGAGACTCATACGAAATTAATTATCCCAAAAATTGAGAGTCCCGAACCCGAAAGCACTGCTCATCTCGGTCCAGATCAAATTGCCACGGCAGTTGTTGCCTTTCAGTCCTATTTGGAAGGGAAGACACCAATCACTCATCTCAATGAAACAATAAGGAATCTAACAGATGTGCCCGACTCTGATTTGGCTCAAATTGCCGAGGCAATCGAGAATCTCAACATCCCCGGAATCCAAAATTACTGTGCATCCGACTTGGAAGAGGTAGGGATTATCGGACCTTTTTGCGAAGGGAAACATGACCAACTAGAAAAAGGAACTCCGAAGAAGTGTACGGATCACCTTGTTACCCCGGACAAATTGGAGAATCATTTTAAGGATAAAACGCCCCAGCACCTCATGCTGGTTGGACGGGTAGATAAGACTCGATTCAGTGAGGAGAAGTGGGAATTCTACGGCGCGCAGATAAGACTAGCCCGAGCTCGGGCAGAATGGGTGCACGGCGAGCTATTGAAAAAATTTCCAAAACAGATTGATCCCCAACAGATTACTTTACGAACTGCCGGTCCTCGGTATGTTGGGGAAGACCGCGCCCTCGACCGCAGTGTCGAAATCTGGGCCTGCTGGGCTTCCAAACAGGCACAATCCGAAGAAGAGTCTGCCGGTTAGCCCCCGTGGCGGTTTTTGCCCACCCCAAAAAATTCGTCCAGGAGGGTTGCCCCCTCACTCCACCCCCGTAATCACAAAGTTTTGTTGCTCCTGCCGCCACTCAACCGTCACGGACTGCCCAGCAGAGGGAAAACCATCGAGTTCGTACTCTCCAGAGAGTCCCTTTGGGAAATCATCATCCAGTCCCAGCGTCGTCACAAAAACTTTACTCCAAGCAAACGCTTCCGTTTCATCGTCTGCAAAGGCCTTTACAGTATGCCATCCATCTCCCAACAAGTTCCAGTTCCACAAAAGTCCAAACCCATTGTCACTGTCTCCACACACCCCTTTGGTATCGACTCGACTTGTCCCCGAACCCGCTTGTGTTGTACTCACTTCCCCCGTATTTCCATTGGTAATCTCGATTTTGATCGCCTTGGCCGTACAATGCCACCCTGAAATGACCTCCACCCCACTATGGGCCGAACCAGGGGCCGGATTTCCCAAAGTTCCAACTTTATAACTTACCGTTCTTCCTGCATTTTTTGGTTTTGTTCTCTTAGAGGCAATCACAAAATTCTGCCGTTCCTGACTCCACTCCAAGTTCGTACTCTTCCCCTCGCTAGGGAAGTTGTGTACCGTATATTCACCACTCAGTCCCCTTGGAAAATCTCCAAGCCCTAGTGTTTGTACCGTCACTTTGCGTTCTCCCAAAAGAACCGAATCGACAAAAACTCTCACCGTATGAACACCGTCTCCCAACAAATTCCAATTCCACAAGAGTCCAAATCCATTGTCACTGTCTCCACAATGAGGCCGAGTATCGATTCGCTCAGTCCCCACCGCGGCAGGAAACTCCCAGATTCGGCCATCGGCAAGTTCAAACTCAACCATCACTTCCTTGGCCTCACAGGCCCATCCCGAAATCAACCCAACGCCACTTTGAGGGGAATCAGGGGCCGGATTTCCCAAGGCCGCTACCAAACTTGTATCACGAGGCCCATCCCGAAGAAGCTCCATGATAACACGCGTATTGTTTAGGGCCTTCACCGCATCCGCTGGCCCAGCTCGACCTGTCTCCCTTGAGGAACTCGGCACGCCTAAGGGGTCGCCACCAACAGCAGGATAACTCTGGCGCGGATTGGAGAAGCGAAGAATTCTCGAGCAGTAAGCTCCATTGTTGTCTTGGCAGAGAGAACCATACGCCATAATGGTTATCCAAAGCGCAGACTCAGGAGCATTGGGGCGGAGTGCTTCTAGGTTGACATACCCGTAAGCATAAGGATAGACCGCCTCTTCACAGCCAGCACCTTCACAGCCCCCCTCATAACGATCGTGTTGAAGCCCCATCAGATGGCCTAATTCGTGGACAAATGTACTCGTATTTACAGAGGCAACAGCGAATGCGAGTTTGCTATGATATTTTATAAGAGAACTCATGCTTCCCCCAAATTGGGGCAAGGCCTCTTTTTTTAAATTCTTAAGGACATAGCCCCTCCCCTCGCCCACTGAGTGCAATAACACCGAAATATCTGCTTGAGTCCGATTGCGAACGGTATGAATCCCATCCAAATGGCCATCTCTGGGATGTTGAAAGCGGTCTAAGTCAACATCAATATCATCCGCTTCATAGCTGATCTCTCTGGCGGCAACCAATCTAAGACTTTGATGAACGCCGCTTTCTTTATAGCTCCGATTGGACTCTGCAATCAGCAAACCGATCTTTGCCTTAACTTTTTTTGTTCCACCAAGTTTTGCACGCAGCTTAGACGTGTAAAAAACAGCGATATCTATAGTAGAGTGAGCTTTAACTTGCTCGGCCGTAGCGGTGGGAGGTGCTTGCCGCAGCGACAATGTTCTCCTCTCTAGTTTCTGGTTCTCGTCTTCATGAAGGTCTGGGTGAAGTTCTGGCGAAGAACAATCGGGCGCATCTTCTTCCACTTCCCGAATGGCATACTCCCCATCCTCCCACGATTCGATGTGATAGGTTCTCGCTGGCAATCTGACCGTGCCAAAGACAATTTTTCCGTTGACAATCAAGGCAACCGTTCCGAGAGGTTCGTCGGCAATTCCCCCCACCAGCGAGTAACCCCCAGAAAAGGCCTTATCGGTGCTATCTATAACGGCCGTAACAATTTTGTCCTCAAACAAATTTAAACGCAAAGTCGTACTTGAGGGAGAATTGGGTTTTGTAAGCGTGTCTCGGGCACTTTGAAGTTGTTTAAAGTCAATATCGACGATTCGACGACGGATAGTTTCCTCTGCAAAAGGCCTATCGGAATCAGAGGGTTCGAGGGGAATAAAAAGGTCGCTGGCATAAGCGTGGGAAATTAACAGTAGGGTCAGCAAGCTGGCAAGCAGAAGAATAGTGTGTGCGGAATTTTTCATAACTGCTTATCCTGAAGTTCTCAGGCTATAATTTCACACAGTAAAGAAGGGCAACATTTTTGGGCCTCGTCTCAGCATCTCCCGTAAGTCCTGTTGTCCCATTACCACCCGTAGGTTTTGCCCTCTCGTGACCGTCACCAGGCCCAGAATCGTAGGGTATCGCCGCATCGTAGCCATGAGTGTGTTTCTTAAACGTATCCTCCTGATAACTACCGGGATTCCGTTCTCCATCGGGATCGACCTCCGATCCGCTACGATCGATACCTCTGACAAAACGCCCATATGCTAATTTATATTCTTCCCACCCTTCGGGGGGACAATCTTCACTCTCAAACGCTACTACGGCTTTACTAGGAACGGAAACAATGGCTGGAATTTTGCCTATCAATCCGACTAACCAGAGTATTACCAAAACTCCTAATGCTGTAATGATCCCAGTTACTATTTCTCTCATAAGATACTCCTCTCTCCCTTTCTCGATAACATTGGACATTTCTACGCTCTTTTGCTTTTCAGAAAAAATGGGGGAGTGGTTCAGTGTGCGTTGTCAGCCGTTGTTTCTGTTGGGGCAAAAATCCCCAAAGGGACCAGTCTCCTGCCCCCCCCTCCGCCGCCCTCTGGGCACGGCTGCGGCACAAAGGGGGCGGGTCTCACTGGTCAGACGGGCCGCACTATACCTAATTATGCCGGCCCTGTCCCTAACAAATGATAGTAAAATTCCCCTGCTCCATGCCTGCTCTCTTGGTGTCTGAGCGGGCGGGCCGCGTCAGGCCGCGCCCTGCCGAATGGCGATAGCCTCGCGCAGACCGTCAAGCAGCCCTTCGAGGTGAGCCATACGCTCGCGCAGTTCGGCGACCTGCTGCTCCAGGGCCGTAAACCGCTGCTCCAAGGCCGTAAACCGCTCGTCAAAATACTGACGCTGCGCCGCCAGTTCGGCGCTGAAGTCCCGGCGCTGCGCGACCAGTTCCCGGCGCTGTTCTGCCAATTCGGCACGGATGACCCGCTGCCCGCTCAGCATCAACCCGGCCAGGGTCGCCCCTACCGCCACGACGGCTATCAGGACTCCGATCAGTTCGACACTCATACCGTTTCCTCCGGTATACAAACCGGCGTTGCGCGAGGCATATACAGCCGATTATCACCAATAGGAAGGGCGAGGCAATACGGCGCAGGGCGTACCACACGCATACTGCCCCTGACATCAACTCGGGTGCAGCGCAGCGCCGGGTACATTGAAACCCTGGCGGAAATCCTCTAGCGTGCAGAACGATGTTCGAACGAATATGGGTCCTATGCTTGAGCCTCGTGCTGCTGGGCGTATGGGGATGCTCGGCAACCCTCAGACGTCCCTCGGCCAAAGAATATTATCAGCAGGCAACTGACTCTTTCACCGACGAGGACTATCTGGGGGCTTCCGATCAGTACCAGGAGTTGCTGGATCAATATCCGCTCAACCCGTACGCTGAGGAAGCCCAACTCAAAGCGGCCTATGCGCTGTTTATGGAAGAAAATTACGCCGAAGCCGTTGCGGCCTTTAAGGACTTTGAGCGGGCCTATCCGACCAGTCGGCATATGCCGTTTGTCAAATATTTTCTCGGCATTACGAACTATAGCCAGGTTCGCTCCAAGGATCGCGATCAGGCGGTCACACGCCGAGCGGACGGATTTTTTCAAGAGGTGATAGACCGCTATCCGGAAAGTGCTTTTGTCCTCGAGGCTGAGGAAAAGAGCAAATCGGCGCGGGACATCCTGGCGGCCCACGAATTGATGGTGGCGAACTTCAATGAGCACCGTGGCAATATTACCGCCACAAAAGCACGCCTGCGCAGCCTGATTGAGCAATACTCTGAGACCGACGCCACAGAGGAAGCCTTGGGTCGGCTCGAACAGCTCTTGAACGAAGAGGGCAATGTCGAGTTGGCCGAGCTGGCGGCCCGCGCTCAGTCCGCACGGATAATGAATAGAGAGGCACCCAGCGCGGAAGAGGACAGCCCGGAGGACGAGGCGACCGGCTCGGATGAGCTGCTCGTCGCTGGAGTCGATCCCTTGTTGCTGCTCGTTTCCGAATTGAAAAAACAGGAAGAGGCAGAACGCCTCGCCCGGACGGAAGCGGATGCGGAAAGGCTGGCGGCGGAAAAAGAGGCCGAGCAGGAAGAGCGCGCCCTGGATGATGCCTTTGACGATGACCGGTCCTACGAAGTGGGCGACGATTATCAGGAAGTAGACCTGGAGGCCTTGGAAGCAGAGCGGGCGGCCTTAGAGACTCCCGACATTGAGGAACTGGAATTCGACGTTGAGACAGACGATCTCGGACCCTTGGAACTGACCGAACAGGACGTAAAGAGGGAACGTGTCCTTCCATCAGCCAGAGGTGCTGGACACGTTTCCTCTTTCTCCGACGGGGATGACATTGATCTTTCTGACGACGACATCCTCACCCTTGACATTGAGGAAGACGCTATTGCGCTTGAGGAAGATGCTGAAGCGTTGGAAGCCGCTGGGGTGTTGGACGCTGAAGAAGCAGTTGAGGATGTCGTTGAAGAGATTGCCGGAGGCGAGGACACGACCATAGACGATGAGGTTGAAGTCGGCACAGAGGTCGCCGAGGCAGAACCTGTCCTGAGCCCAGCCGAAGGGGAAGTCGAGGACGACGAAGCAATTGCCGCAGTCGAGCAGAGTGAGCCGGTTGAGCTGAGTGAGTCAGAGGTTGAATACGCTGAAATAGATGAGGAAGCAGTCTCTTCTGACGCTCTCACGAACGGAGATGTCGCACTTGGAACCAGCAGAGAGGCCGTTCTGGGTATTGATATTGAGGAAATAGATTTTGAGTTTGAGGACGAATGAGACCGGGAGCGCGCGCGTTTGTAAGGGGAAAGTCCTGGTAATTGGTGTTGGCGGGCTGGGCTCTCCGGCGGCGTTTGCGCTTGCCCTGGCTGGGGTGGGAACGATCGGCCTGGTGGATTCGGACTGTGTCGAGCTGTCAAACTTGCAACGGCAAATCCTGCACTTTACCCCGGATATTGGCAAGCCAAAGGTCGATTCGGCCAGGGAAAAAATTCAGCAACTCAACCCCTCGACAACGGTGGTGACCTATAACGAGTGGCTGCATGCGGCTAATCTCGCAGATATCTTTGCCGCCTACGATTTTATTGTTGACGGGACGGACGGCGTGGCCACAAAGTTTCTGATCAATGACGGTGCCGTGCTGCTCAACAAACCACTCTCTCACGCCGGCATTGTCCAATTTCACGGTCAGGCATTGACGGTCTTACCCCATCGGACGACGTGTTTGCGCTGCCTGTTCCCGGTCCCGCCTCATCCTGATGAGAATCCCACCTGCCAGGAGGCCGGCATCCTCGGCAGTCTGGGCGGCAGTCTGGGCGGCGTGCAGGCTGCCGAGGCTGTGAAATACCTGAGCGGAGCGGGGGAACTCCTGACCGACCGCTTACTGACCTATGACGCCTTGGCCTTACGCTGGCGAGAGGTCCGGGTGCGCCCCAGCCCACACTGTCCGCTGTGCGGCACGCCGCGGACGATTACGGGCTTACAGCCCGAAGCCTATGAGTTGGAAAGACTCTGCACTCCGGTCTGAATGGAAATCGGGCAGGGTGATTGTCAGACCGGCGCAAAAACGTAACAGTAACGTAACAGTAGAAGCTCGAAAGAGTAGATGAGTGATTCTGAATCAGGAGGGAGTGCATATGAGTGCTCAGGTCCGTATCCCAACCCCGCTACGCCGCTTTACCGGCGGTGCGGAAGCAGTCTCGGCCGATGGAGCCACGGTTGGGGCCTTGGTCGATAGTATAGAGAGTAATCATCCTGGGATTAAGGAACGGTTGTGTGACGAGGCTGGCGAGGTCCGTCGCTTTGTCAATATCTTTGTGAATGGGGAGGATATTCGTTTTATCAACAACCTGGATACGCCGGTGAATGAGGGCGACGAAGTGTCTATCGTGCCTGCTATTGCCGGAGGCTCTTTTTGCCCCCGCCTCGCTACGCTCGGCACCCCCTAGAGAAAAAAGGGGGGGGGTAAAGCGTGTCACTCCTGCCGAAAAGAATAAACGTGTCCTCCCAGGATAGAGAAGAGATGCTGGATACATTTACTCTTTTTCCGACTGAGGGACCGCCGCCAGTCGGCCCCTTGCGTGTTCCGTCGGTTCTGCATCTGATTGGGAATACGCCGCTGCTTGAAATCACCCAGCTGAGTACGGACATTCCTCCAGGCGTCCGGGTCTATGCCAAACTCGAAGGTTTTAATCCCGGTGGATCGGTCAAAGATCGCCCCGCACTGTGCATGCTCCAAAAAGGGATTGAGAACGGCGCGCTGACCCCGGACAAGATTATTCTCGATTCCACCTCCGGGAATACCGGGATTGCGCTGGCCCTGATCGGAGCCGTGCTGGGCTACCCGGTTGAGCTATGCATCCCAGCCAACGTCAGTATAGAGCGAAAAAAAATCATCTCTGCGTATGGGGCAAAAATGATTTTCAGCAGTCCTATGGACGGCTCGGATGGCGCCTTGGAACTGTGTCGGGAGCGGCTGCAAGAGCAGCCCGAGCGCTATTTCAAACCGGATCAATACTTTAATCCACACAACTCACTGGCGCATTACCAAACCACCGGGCCGGAGCTGTGGTGGCAGACCAAAGAGCAGATCACCCACTTTGTGGCCGGCATGGGGACCGGCGGCACCCTGATGGGAACCGGGCGCTACCTGAAGGAGAAAAATTCGGACATTCAGATTGTTGGGGTTGAACCGGATGATGCCTTTCACGGCCTTGAGGGGCTGAAGCATATGGACAGTTCCATTGTGCCCGGCATCTACCATGAGGAGCAGCTTGACCGAAAGATCAGTGTTTCGACTGAAGACGCCTATGAAACGGTGTACCGGCTTGGGAGAGAAGAGGGGGTTTTGGTTGGCCAGTCATCCGGCGCGGCGATGTGGGCGGCGCTCCAGGTG
>Ga0209544_1003684_pt1 | contig 11638 bp, 6 predicted proteins | sample MesohylPK_FD_187297 | JGI IMG/M metagenome (GOLD analysis project Ga0209544, IMG submission 187297) | Host-associated microbial community of the marine sponge Aplysina aerophoba from Gulf of Piran - sponge mesohyl, lysed by proteinase K... | ecosystem: Host-associated > Porifera > Sponge >...
CCCGCCGTAACGTCCTCTTCGAAGAAGGGCGCTTCGAGGGTTTCCTCTTCGACTGCTACACCGCCCGTCGCATGGATGCCCGCACCACCGGCAGCGCCCAGCGTGGTGTCGCCTCCCTCCCCGAGCCCGGCCCCGCCAACCTCATCTTCGAGCCCGGCGAAACCGCCGCCGAGGACATCGTTGCGGATACGCAGGAGGGCCTGCTCGTGACCGCCCTCATGGGCTTCGGCTTCAACCCCACCACTGGCGACTACTCCCGCGGCGCCAACGGCTTCTGGATCGAGAACGGCGCTATTGCCTACCCCGTCGCCGAGGCCAACATCTCCGGCGACGCCGCCTCGATGCTCGCCGCCGTCGACGCCGTCGGCAGCGACCTCACCTGGTTCGGCTCAACCGCCGCTCCCACGGTCCGTATCGCCGAGATGACCGTTTCCGGCGTCTGAGCGTGCCCCTCCCGCCCTACTTCGCCTACGGCTCCAACATGGCCTCCTCCCAGATGGCCGACCGCTGCCCCGGAGCCGTCTGTCTCGGCATCGCCCGCCTCCCCGGCTACCGCCTCGCCTTCGACGCCTGGAGCAACCGCCGCGGCGGCCTCGTTGCCGACGTCCTCCCGACCCCCGGCTCCGATGTCTGGGGCGTCCTCTGGCAGGTCACAGGGGACCACGCCGACGCCCTCGACCGCTACGAGGGCGTCGCCCGCGGCCAGTACCGCCGCGAGACCGTGCGGGTCGAATCCGAGCAGGGCCAGACCGTCGAGGTCTTCGCCTACGTCATCTGCAATCCCGGCGAGGAAGGCCCGACAACCGACGGCTACCAGGCGATCCTGCTCGAAGGCGCGCGCGAGCACGGCCTCCCCCTCGAGTGGGTAAACGCCATCGAAGCGGTGCCCACCCTTCCGCCTCGCCCCGCCCCTCCCCCTCCCCCTACACTGAACCAGTGACACCCGACCCCTCTTCACCCCTCACCCCCGCCGACGTCCGCCGCTACCGCAACAACCTCCAGGAGGAGGTTGACGGCCAGGGTCTCTACTTGCTCCTCGCGGATGCCGAGGATGACCCCAACCTGAAGAAGGTGTTCGAACGCCTCGCCGAGAGCGAGAAGCGCCACATCGAGCTCTGGCAGGAGAAGCTGCGCGAGGCCGGCGCGGACATCCCCAGCTTCCGGCCCAGCATGCAGGTGCGGGTCCTCGGCTGGCTCGCCCGCCGCTTCGGGACCGGCTTCGTCACTCCCATCGTCGAGCGCATGGAGCTGAACGCCGTCACCATGTACGACGACCAGCCCGAGGCCATTGCCGAGGGGCTCCCCGGCTCCGAGCGCTCGCACGCGCGCCTCTTCCAGGAGCTTGGCCGCCAGCCCGGCGAGAGCGTCGACGTCGCCCGCCTCGAGGGCCGTCACCGCAGCGCCTCCGGCAACGCCCTCCGCGCCGCCGTCCTCGGCGCCAACGATGGTCTCGTCTCCAACCTCAGCCTTGTCATGGGTTTCGCCGGCGCCGATCCCGGCCGCGAGGTGGTTGCCCTGGCCGGCATCGCCGGGCTCCTTGCGGGCGCCTTCAGCATGGCCTTCGGTGAGTGGATCAGCGTTCGCAGCAGCCGCGAGGCCTTCGACCGTCAGGTCGAGATCGAGCGCGAGGAGTTGGAAATGAACCCCGAGGAGGAGCGTGCCGAGCTCGTCCTCATCTACCAGGCGAAGGGGCTCTCCGAAGAGGCCGCCCGCATCACTGCCGACCGCGTCTTCCAGAACAGCGAGACCGCCCTCGATACCCTCGTGCGCGAGGAGCTCGGCATGTCCGAAGACAGCGCCGCCAGCGCTTCGGTCGCTGCTGTTACCTCGTTTCTGCTCTTCGCCGTGGGAGCGCTTCTCCCCGCCTTCCCCTGGTTCTTCGCCGATGGCGGGCTCGCCATCGGCCTCAGCCTTGGGCTGGGCGCCGTTGGTCTGTTCGTCCTCGGGGCCGCCGTCACGCTCTGGACGGGCCGCTCCGCCCTCTACTCAGGCGGACGCCAGCTCGCCCTGGGACTCGCGGCGGCCGGCGTTACCTACGGCATCGGGGCTGCCCTCGGCGTCGCCATCGACATCTAGACCAGCGGGGCTCTGGTTTGCCGCCCAACGCTCCATAACGGCAACGACAAACGTTCCGGCCTATTGACATTGCCGTTAACAAGCGCATACTGGCGGGCATGGCAATCCGGCGCTTCGACGAACGCGACTTCCGAACCGGGCTCAGCCGCAAAGGCGGTATGGACCCCCTGCAGGCGGAGATGATCGCCGGCGGCCTCGGCGACCTCGCTTCCGAGATTCGGGAAGGGTATGAAGCCGTCAAAGGTGCGGTTCACCGAGTCGACGAGAAGCTGAGCAAGGTGGCGGCAGCGGTTCTCGGTCCCGATGATCCCAGGCAGCATCTGGTTTTGGGCTTTCAACCCGCTGAAGGGCAGGTGGCAGGCCTCTGCATCGCCTGCACGTGGAGCACCGTCAGCCGAACGCTTGACGAGATCCCTGCCTTCCAGGAGAAACACCAGGCCGAGGTAGCAGCCAGGTAACCGCGCCTCTTGTGGTGGCAGGGTTGGATAGAACCGGCCCTTTCCCCCCGGCCCTTGCGCCTCCCCGCCTCCCCCTCGATACTGAATGCTCTGGTGGCTAGAGCGAGGTGGCCCCACCCGTTCCCATCCCGAACACGGAAGTGAAACGCCTCAGCGCCGACGATACTGCCCGGGTAACTGGGTGGGAAAATAGGCCGCCGCCGGGTCTCTCAATCCCCCTGACCCGCTTGCCCCTCTGCGGCTTCGTTAAGCATCTGCGTTTCGCACCAAGATCGAGGCGCTGCTACAATCGAGACCACATCAGCGGCCGTCCTCTCGCCTCATCATCAGACGGGCAACGCGGTCAAACGGAGCCCACACGTGTCCACCGACGAACAGGCCCCCGAGGCCACCACCGGCGACTCTCCCGCCCCCGCGGTTGTCGCCGACCCGCCAGCCACCCCTGAAACCACTCCCGAGCCCCCCGCAGCAACTGCCCAACCGGCCCCGCCGGCGCCCGCCGAAACCGCCCGGCCCGAGCCGAGCGCCGAGATGGACATGGCCGCCCTTCTCGAAACCGAAGCTGCCCAGCCGGGCAGCCTCCGCCGCGGCGAGATCATCAGCGGCGTCGTCATGGGCGCCTCGCCCGACGGCGTCATCGTCGATGTCGGCACCAAGACGGAGGCCGTCATCCCCCAGAGCGAGATGCTCTCTATGGGCGTCGAGGGCCAGAGCCGCCTGAAGGCCGGCGACACCGTCCGCGTGATGGTCCTTCAGCCGATGAGCTCCGAGGGTCACGGCATCGTCTCCCTCGACCGCGCCCGCGGCGAGGAAGGCTGGGAGATCCTGGCCGGCCGCCTCGAGTCCGGCGAGATATTCTCCGCCGAGATCGTCGGCCATAACCGCGGCGGCGTGCTCGCCAACGTCGAGGGCGTCAACGCCTTCATCCCCCTCTCCCAGATCGACAGCATCCGGCGCGACAACCCCGATGCCGCCAGCGCCCTCGCCACACTCGTTGGCAAGGAAGTGCGCCTCAAGGTCATCGAGCTCAACCGCCGCAAGAACCGCGCCATCCTCTCCGAGCGCGCCGCCATGACGGAATGGCGCCGCGAGCAGAAGGAGCGGATCATCCAGGAGCTCCAGGAAGGCGAGATTCGCGAGGGCCGCATCTCCTCCATCACCGATTTCGGCGTCTTCGTCGACCTCGGCGGCGCCGACGGCCTCGCCCACCTCACCGAGCTCACCTGGGAACGCGGCAAGAAGGCGAAGGACCTCTTCACCATTGGCGATGAGGTCAAGGCCTACGTCCTCCGCGTCGACCGCGAGGCCCGCAAGATTTCGCTCTCGCTCAAGCGCGCCCACCCCGAGGAGTGGGACAGCGCCGTCGACCGTTTCGTCATCGGCCAGGTGCTCATCGGCAGGGTGACGAAGCTCATGCCCTTCGGCGCCTTCGTCCGCCTCGACGGACCGATCGAGGGCCTCATCCACATCTCCGAGATCACGAATCGCCGCATCCAGCACCCCCGCGAGGTCCTGGAAGAAGGCAACGTCGTGCCGGTCAAGCTCGTACGTATCGAGAAGGACCGCCACCGCCTCGGCCTCAGCCTCCGCCAGGCGCGCAACGACGCCGAAGCGATGGGCTTCGGCTTCGACCGCAACGGCTCCGTCATCGATTGGCCCGACGATGTTCGCGAGGAGTTCGGGTTGGACAAGCGCGACTCCTCCCAGTCGCCCTCCCGCCCGCGCACCGCGCAGGAGACCGTCGAGCAGGCCGTCGCCAACGACCCCGAGCCCGTCTCGGCCTTCGCGCACGCCTTCGCCCAGGCGCTCGAGAACGCCGAGTCCGGCCGCGCCCTGACCCTTGATGGAGAGGCGGAGGCCACTCCCGCCGACGGCGAAGAGACTGCCGCCGTTGCTGCGGAGGAAGCCCCCGCCGCCAGCGAGGATGCCTCCCCCGAGGCCGCTGTCGAGGAAGCTCCCGCCGCCAGCGAGGATGCCGCCCCCGAGGCCGCTGCCGAGGCAGAAGCCCCGGCCGCTGTCGAGGAAGCTCCCGCTGCGAGCGAGGACGCTGCCCCCGAGGCCAGTGCCGAGGAAGCCCCCGCCGCCAGCGAGGACGCCTCCCCCGAGGCCGCTGTCGAGGAAGCCCCCGCCGCCAGCGAGGAGGCCAGCGCCGAGGAGGCCCCCGCCGCCAGCGAGGATCAGACCGAGGAAGCGGTAAGCGAGAGTTCCTCGGAGGCGCAAGCCCCCGGGGAAGCAGTCACGGCATCCGGCGAAGGTGGCGCTGCCACCAGGGCCGGGGACTAGCCAGGAGGGAACGCAATGGCCGACCGATTCGACAAGTTCACCGAACGTGCCCGGCGTGTGCTAACCCTCGCCCAGGAAGAGGCCCACCGCTTCAACCACAACTACATCGGCACTGAGCACATCCTCCTCGGCCTCGTGCGCGAGGGCGATGGCGTCGCCGCCAAGGTGCTTTCCAACCTTGGCGTCGAGCTGAACAAGGTCCGCTCCGCCGTCGAGTTCATCATCGGCCGCGGCGATCGCACCGTGCTCGGCGAGATCGGCCTCACCCCGCGCGCCAAGAAGGTCATCGAGCTTGCCGTCGACGAGGCCCGCCGCCTCGGCCACAGCTACATCGGCACCGAGCACCTGCTCCTCGGCCTCGTGCGCGAGGGTGAAGGCATCGCCGCGGGTGTCCTCGAGAGCCTCGGCGTCAACATCGAGCGCGTCCGCGCCGAGACGACCCGTATCCTCAGCCAATCCTCCCCCCAGGCCGCCGGTACGGCCGCCGGCGGAACCCGCCAGGCGAGTCGCACCCCCACCGTGGATCAGCTCGGCATCGAGCTCACCGCCGCCGCCAGCTCGGGCCAGCTCGATCCCGTCATCGGGCGCTCCACCGAGCTTGAGCGCGTCGTCCAGATCCTCTCCCGCCGCACCAAGAACAACCCCGTGCTCATCGGCGAGCCCGGCGTCGGCAAGACCGCCATCGCCGAGCTCCTCGCCCAGCGCATCAGCAGCGGCGACGTCCCAGAGACCCTCGCCGAGAGGCGCCTCCTGACCCTTGACATCGGCTCGCTCGTGGCCGGCACCAAGTACCGCGGAGAGTTCGAGGAGCGTCTCAAGAAGGTCATCGAGGAGATAAAGACCGCCGGCAACTGCATCCTCTTCGTCGATGAGCTCCACATGCTCGTCGGCGCCGGCGCCGCCGAAGGCGCCGTCGATGCCGCCAACATCCTCAAGCCCGCCCTCGCCCGCGGTGAGCTCCAGTGCATCGGCGCCACCACCCTCGACGAGTACCGCAAGCACATCGAGCGCGATGCCGCCCTCGAGCGCCGCTTCCAGCCCATCGTCGTCGACGAACCAACCGTCGAGGAGACCGTCGAGATCCTTCGGGGAATCCGCGTGCGCTACGAGGATCACCACAACCTCAAGATCAGCGACGACGCGCTTGCCGCTGCCGCCCGCATGTCCGACCGCTACGTGACCGAACGTTTCCTCCCCGACAAGGCCATTGACCTCATCGACGAGGCCTCAAGCCGCGTGCGCATCCGCCGCGCCGCTACGCCCCCCTCCATGCAGGAGGCGCTGAAGGGCCTTGAGAGTCTCCGCAAGGAGCGCGATCAGGCCACCGAGGCCCAGCAACTCGAGTACGCCTCCGAGCTCACCGATCGCGAGCAGAAGCTTGAGATCAAGATCAATGAGATGGGTGAGTGGAGTGAGGGCACCGGCGGCGTCGCCACCCCGCTCGTCAGCGAAGAAGACATCGCCGAGGTCGTCGCCATGTGGACCGGCATTCCCGCCGCCCAGATCGCGAGCGAAGAAAGCGCCCGCCTCCTGAAGATGGAAGGCGCCCTCCGTACCAAGGTTATCGGCCAGGACGAGGCCATCGAGTCGATTGCCCGCTCCGTGCGCCGTGCCCGCGCCGGGCTGAAGGATCCGCGCCGGCCCATCGGCGTCTTCCTCTTCCTCGGACCCACAGGCGTCGGCAAGACCTACCTCGCCCAGCAGCTCGCCGAGTTCATGTTCGACTCCCAGGACAACATGATCAGGCTCGACATGAGCGAGTTCAGCGAACGGCACACCGTCGCCCGCCTCATCGGGGCGCCTCCCGGCTACGTCGGCTACGACGACGGCGGGCAGCTCACCGATACCGTGCGCCGCAGGCCTTACTGCCTCATCCTGCTCGACGAAATCGAGAAGGCGCACCCGGACGTCTTCAACCTCCTCCTCCAGATCTTCGATGAGGGTCGCCTCGCCGATGCCAAGGGGCGCAAGGTCGACTTCCGCAACACCATCATCATCATGACCTCGAACGTGGGCTCCGATCTCATCAAGCGCGACTCCAACCTCGGCTTCTCCATCACCCACGATGAGGTCCAGACCCACGAGGACCGCTACAAGCGCATGAAGGACAAGGTGCTCAGCGAGCTGAAGAACGTCTTCAAGCCGGAGTTCCTCAACCGCGTCGATAGCACGGTCGTGTTCCATGCCCTCACGCCCGACCACATCCGCAAGATCGTCGACCTCGAACTGTCGCAGGTCGAACGCCGCCTTACCCTCCGCGCCGTCACCTTCGACGTTACCGAAGCCGCCAAGGACTGGCTCGGCGAGAAGGGCTACGACCAGGTGTTCGGCGCCCGGCCGCTGCGCCGCGTCATCCAGGACAACATCGAGGACAGGATCAGCGAGATGCTCCTGGGCGGGGAGTTCGGCACCGGCGATCGCCTCCTGATCGACCGTGATCCGGACGGTGATGGGCTCATGATCAAGCCTGTCCCCTCCCCCGCGGCCGTCGGCTAGCCCGGCCTCTCAGCCAGGCCACGAAAACCCCAGGTTTTCGTGGCCCCAGCTGTTGACAGCGGGGGGTGCTTTGCGTACTCTCAATCTGGCGTGCTGTGCCATCGCGCAGAACCCCCGAACCGTGACCTTGCCGAACTGTGCCATTCAGAACCCATGGACTGAAGGAGTCGCCAGTACATGACCGCGACACTTAATGGGACGCGGGAGGGCGAGCGCGCCCCCCTCGCCGTCCAGTCGTTTAGCACCATCTCCAACGTGCTTGAGATCCCCAGCCTCATCAAGCTCCAGCTCGATTCCTTCGACTGGTTCAAGCGTGAGGGCCTCCGCGAGCTGCTCGATGAGCTCTCGCCGATCCAGGACTTCACCAGCACCAAGATGGACCTCATCTTTGGCGAGTACGAGTTCCGCGAGCCCAAGCACAACCAGGAGGAATGCCGCGAACGCGACATGACCTTCTCCGCGCCCCTCTTCGTCGATGTCGAGCTGCGCATCAAGGACTCGGGCGAGATCAAGGAACAGCGCCTCTTCTTCGGCGACTTCCCCCTGATGACCGACCGCGGCACCTTCATCATCAACGGCGCCGAGCGCGTCGTCGTCAGCCAGCTCGTGCGCTCCCCCGGCGTCTACTACACCGTCGACACGGACGCCCAGAGCGGCCAGCGCATGGCCAACGCCAAGCTCATCCCCAGTCGCGGCGCCTGGCTTGAGTTCGAAACCTCCGCCAAGCGCATCCTCAGCGTCAAGATCGACCGCAAGCGCAAGCTGCCCGTCTCCGTGCTCATCCGCACAATCGATGAGCCCGGCCTCCTCCCCGGCGACCACGACAACCCCGCGTTCGCCAAGTACTTCGCCGCCCAGAAGCGCCTCGACGAGGAAGGCACCGCCGCCGCCGAGAAGGCCCGCGATGCCGCCCGCCGCGAATGCGAGAAGGTGCTCGGCACTGATGACCGCGTCCTCGCCTTCTTCAAGGAAGTCGATATCGAGGGGGACCTCTCCTACCTCACCGCCACCCTCGGCCGCCGCGAGGGCGGCCGCAACAACGACCCCTGCGTGAACAAGCACGAGGCCCTCCTCGAGCTCTACCGCAAGATCCGCCCCGGCGACCCTCCCACCCACGAGAACGCCCGCGCCCTGGTCAACCAGCTCTTCTTCAACCCCCGCCGTTACGACCTCGGCCGCGTGGGCCGGCACAAGCTGAACAAGCGCCTCGCCCTCCCTGCGGAGGTCGAGCAGCGCTGGCTGCGCCCCGACGACCTGATCGAGCTCACTCGCGAGCTGATCAACGTCAACCTCAACCGCAGCGGCACCGATGACATTGACCACCTCGGCAACCGCCGCGTGCGTGCGGTGGGCGAGCTCATCCAGCAGCAGTTCCGCATCGGCCTCGTGCGCATGGAGCGCGTCGTGCGCGAGCGCATGACCATCACCGACCCGGCCGAGGCGACGCCCAGCGCCCTTATCAACATCCGCCCCGTGGTGGCGGCCATGAAGGAGTTCTTCGGCGGCAGCCAGCTCTCCCAGTTCATGGACCAGACCAACCCGCTCGCCGAGCTCACCCACAAGCGCCGCCTCAGCGCCCTCGGCCCCGGCGGCCTCTCCCGCGACCGCGCCGGCTTCGATGTGCGCGACGTGCATCACAGCCACTACGGCCGCATCTGCCCCATCGAGACCCCGGAAGGGCCCAACATCGGCCTCATCGGCTCGCTTGCGACCTACGGCCGCCTCAACGCCTTCGGCTTCATTGAGACGCCCTACCGCCGCGTGACCAGTGAGGTGGCCTCCGACGACCCCAGGCTCGTGGGCCAGGAAGTCCGCGAGGACGTCACCGATGTCGACGGCAACGTCGTCGTCGCCGCCGGTACCGTCGTCGACAAGGCCGCCGCTACCAAACTGAAGAAGGCGGGCCTGCGCGTCCCCATCCACGCCATCGTCGCCAACGAGGTCACCTACCTCACCGCCGACGAAGAGGACCGCTACGTGGTCGGCCAGGCCAACACCCGCGTCAGCGAGGACGGCCGCGTGCTCGACGAGCGCGTCGAGGTGCGCGTCAACGAGGAGTTCAAGCTCGTTGCCCCGCACGAGATCGACTTCCTCGATGTCTCCCCCAAGCAGATGGTCTCCGTCGCCGCCTCGCTCATCCCCTTCCTTGAGCACGACGATGCCAACCGCGCCCTCATGGGCTCGAACATGCAGCGCCAGGCCGTCCCCCTCGTCCGCCCCGAGGCGCCCCTCGTGGGCACGGGCATGGAGGGGCGCACCGCCATCGATAGCGGTCACGTCCTGGTCGCTGCTGCCGATGGCGAGGTCGTGGAGGCCTCGGGTACACAGGTCATCATTCGCTACGACGACAAGGGCCTCGGCACCCAGCGCATCCCCATGATCAAGTTCCAGCGCTCCAACCAGGGCACCTGCCTCAACCAGCGACCGCTCGTCTTCCGCGGCGAGCGCGTGCGCGCCGGCCAGCCCCTCGTCGATAGCTCCAGCACCCAGGGTGGCGAGCTCGCCCTCGGTCAGAACGTGCTCTGCGCCTTCATGAGCTGGGAGGGCTACAACTTCGAGGACGCCATCATCATCAGCGAGAACCTCGTCCGCGAGGACAAGTTCACGTCCATCCACATCGAGAAGCACGAGATCGAGGCCCGCGACACCAAGCTCGGCGCCGAGGAGATCACGCGCGACATCCCCAACGTCGGCGAGGAAGCCCTCGCCAACCTCGATGAGGAAGGCATCATCCGCATCGGCGCCGAGGTTCGCGAGGGCGACATCCTCGTCGGCAAGATCACGCCCAAGGGTGAGACCGAGCTGACCGCCGAGGAGAAACTCCTGCGCGCCATCTTTGGCGAGAAGGCCCGCGAGGTGAAGGACACCAGCCTGCGCCTCCCCCACGGCGAGCGCGGCAAGGTCATCGACGTCCGCGTCTTCAGCCGCGAGGACCACGAGGGCCTGCCCGCCGGGGTCAACAAGCTCGTCCGCGTCAGCACCGCCCAGCGCCGCAAGATCGCCGAGGGCGACAAGATGGCCGGGCGCCACGGCAACAAGGGCGTCATCAGCCGCATCCTCCCCCGCGAGGACCTGCCCTACCTCCCCGACGGCACCCCCGTCGACATCATCCTCAACCCCATCGGCGTTCCCAGCCGCATGAATATCGGCCAGGTGCTTGAGACGCACCTCGGCTGGGCCGCCAAGGCCCTCGGTTTCCGCGCCAGCACCCCCGTCTTCGATGGCGCCGACGACGGCGACCTCGACGACTCCCTGGCGCGCGCCTGGATGGCCGCCGAGAGCGGCGCCGTCTACTACATCGACCCGCGCGACTACGGCTTCGATGAGGCCGTCGCCGCCGAGTGGCTGAGCGAGCACGGCTACGACGCCGGCCCCATCCTTGAGCAGCGCGAGAAGGGCGCCGCCAAGCGGGCCTGCCTCGAGATCTGGCTCAAGCAGGCCGGCGCCAGCCCGAAGAAGTCCGCCAGCATTGAGGACCTCGAGGAGGAGACGCAGCGCGTATTCACCGAGACCGGCGCCGTGCCGCCCCTCTTCGGCAAGACCACCCTCTACGACGGACGCACGGGCGAGCCCTTCGACCAGCCCGTCACCGTCGGCTACATCTACATGCTCAAGCTCATCCACCTCGTGGAAGACAAGATCCACGCCCGCAGCACCGGCCCCTACTCGCTCATCACCCAGCAGCCGCTGGGCGGCAAGGCGCAGTTCGGCGGCCAGCGCTTCGGCGAGATGGAGGTCTGGGCGCTCGAAGCCTACGGCGCCGCCCACATCCTCCAGGAGCTCCTCACCGTCAAGTCCGACGACGTCGTCGGACGCGTCAAGACCTACGAGGCCATCGTCAAGGGCGAGGACGTGCTCGAACCGGGCGTGCCCGAGTCCTTCAAGGTGCTCGTCAAGGAGCTCCAGAGCCTCGGCCTTTCCATCGACGTGTCAAACGATTCGGGCAGCGTCTCCTTCACGGAGGAGACAGCCGGAGAGCTGCCCGAGCTCGGCATCAACCTTTCCGGATTCGAATCGGAGGATCTCTTCAATGCTCGAAGTCAATGACTTCAACCAGGTCCGCATCGGGCTCGCCAGCCCCTCCCAGATTCGCTCCTGGTCCTACGGTGAGGTCACCAAGCCGGAGACCATCAACTACCGCACGCTGAAGCCGGAGAAAGACGGCCTCTTCTGCGAGAAGATCTTCGGTCCCACCAAGGACTTCGAGTGCTACTGCGGCAAGTACAAGCGCGTCCGCTACAAGGGCATCATCTGCGACAAGTGCGGCGTTGAGGTCGCGCGCGCCAAGGTGCGCCGCGAGCGCATGGGCCACGTCGAGCTGGCCA
>Ga0209544_1003686_pt1 | contig 11638 bp, 8 predicted proteins | sample MesohylPK_FD_187297 | JGI IMG/M metagenome (GOLD analysis project Ga0209544, IMG submission 187297) | Host-associated microbial community of the marine sponge Aplysina aerophoba from Gulf of Piran - sponge mesohyl, lysed by proteinase K... | ecosystem: Host-associated > Porifera > Sponge >...
ACGCTACCGGTAAAAGGGTGTTAGATGTCGGGTGCGGACCGGGGAATCTTCTTGTTGCCCTCTCTACCGATACACCAGAACTCCTTGTTGGTGTTGATGTGGATGCGGTTTTCTTGGTATCCGGACGCTCTCAAATCACGGAGTTAATAAAGCCGCCTTCTGTAGATCCTGTTTTGCTTCGTGCTTCGCTTCCGACCCTGCCGTTCGCAGACGAAACTTTTGATCTCGTAACCTGTTTCCTCGTCATGCCGCATGTCCCAGACGACAGAATTGCCTTAACTGAGCTGGCGCGGGTCTTGAAACCGGGTGGTACACTCGCGATCTCTGGGCATGGCATGGGGTTTCCGCTTCGGTATCTCAGACGTTTCAAGGTGAAACCGTTGCAGATGTACCTCGCCAGTCTGATTTATAGATACACGGGGAAAAAATGGATTCGGAACACACTGCAAAACGATAGGAAGATGTGTAACATCTTAAGGCGTATTGGTGTGGTGCCAGAGGTGCGGCATTACAACAAAAAAGTGCTTGGGTGCGTCGCGACTTACTGGATTAAGGCGATTAAGAGTGAGGTTAGCCCTAAGGCGATACAGTAATAGGAGAACAGCGAGAATTTACCGCGATTTAGTATGACTAAGAGGAACCGCAACGCGATGTAACCCACGATAAACGACGCGAGCATTCCGGTTCCCACAATGTGAAACGGAATCGTGGTGTCTCCGACATCTCGGATTTTGAGGGCAACCGCACCGAGGATCGCCGGAATAGAGAGTAGGAAGGAGTATTCCGCAGCGGTTTTCGCGGGTATCCCTAAAAATAGTGCCAACGAGATTGTTGTGCCGGAACGGGAGATGCCCGGTGTAATTGCGCATCCTTGTGCGATTCCGATGAGCGGTGCGTGCCACGTTTTCAATTCCCCGGTGGAAGTATCAGGACTATCTGCTTTCTCTCTACGGAGTCGGGGTAATTGGAGGATAACACCGGTGAGGATTAGCATGATGCTCACGAGGCGTACCTCATCGAAAAAAGACTCCAATTGGGTCTTAAAGACCACCGCGATGATTCCCGTTGGAATGGAACCGAGAAGTATCAGCCATATAAACTTCAGCTCTGCCGATGTGTTAAGCATTGCCTTCGGTTGTTGCCAGAATTGTGTGTTTCCGAGCGCGGAAAGTCCCCCGATTGCTAATCTCCCGATTGCATCACGATAGACGACGAGCACGGCGGCTAATGTTCCGACGTGAAGCATCACATCAAAAAAGACGAGGGGTTCCTTCAGTCCGAGGAATTGCTGTGCCAAGACGAGATGTCCAGAACTACTGACGGGTAGGAATTCTGTTAAACCTTGTAAAATCCCAAGAAGAATCGCTTCAAGAAATGTCATGCGGTTATTGTAGCACTTAATGTGTCGGCTTGCAAGGGCAATTTTGTCTGGTATCAGAGCCATTCAATTGTCAAAACCATTTTTGTGGGAGGGGTTTGTAACCCCGATTCTGGTTTCCGAGAACTGAATGGCTCTGTGCCGACAACCGATTGCCGTTGTTTTAATTCCGAGACTGTTGTATAATGCATTGACGCTGTTCGATATTTGTGTTAAAATTTTGTTAAAACTCTTGGGGGGAAATGAAAATGCGTAGAAATCTAATCTTGTTGGGGCTGACAGCAATCTGTGTATTTGCTGTGAGTCTCTCGGACGCTTTCGAGGAAGAGGACATCCTCGTCTATTACTCTTTTGACAAGCTGAATGGTGATAAGGTCCCCGATGATTCCGGCAACGGGAATGACGCAGTATTGGCTGGAAAGGGCTCGCTTGTTGATGGGGCATTCAATAAAGCCATCCAGCTCAACGGTGGTGTCGTTGTAATGGAACAGAACGACTTTATCGTTCCAATCGGTGAGAAAACAGAGATTACAATGGAAGCGTGGTTTTACCTGAATCAACACGCTTCGTATGATGGGATCATCTCGATTGAAGCCGCTGCCGGTGGTTGTTGCGAGTTTCGTACGATGGTGAACCCCGGTTTCAACCCGTTTTGGGATGCTGGGCATCACGCCGACAAAAGCCTCGCGAATTACCAATTTGAATTGAAAGAGTGGTACCACTACGTTATGGTTGCCGATGGGAAAGATGGCAAAATCTATGTCAACGGTGAATTTATCGGTGAACAGCCAGAGAATTTTAAGTGGCCCAAGTTCAAAGAGGCAGCGATTTACATCGGGGCAGGCGAAAATCCGACCCTCCACAAAGTCGAAGATGCAATCATCGATGAAGTCGTCATATACGCGGCGGCGTTGACTGAAGAAGAGATCAAGGCATCGATGGAGCTGAGTGTGCCGGTGGTACTTGCTGTTGAAGCCCACGATAAGTTGGCGGTGACATGGGGAGAGTTGAAAGCCAGTTTCTAAAATAATTGATAGGGCGAGGCATTGCTGCCTCGTCCCTACACTCATCTGGAGGCACTATGAAATTAGGATTCTTATCAAAAATTTTTGAAGGTGCGTTGAGTATTGAAAATACATATAACCAATGTGATAACGCACTTAGCCAACTAAAAGCATACAACCAAAAACGCAAAGAGGCGGATTTTCGTATCTCAAATGAGGACAAAGCGGAATTGGACGAGGTTGTCAATACCGCTATTACGAATGCTACCCGTATCATTGACAAGGAAGGCGAGCGGAATTGGCCCGGTGTGTTTCGGGAAATGCACAAAAATTTGGCAAGCCTCTATTTAGAACTTGACGAACACGATAAGGTCCGAGCCGCATGTGAGCGTCTCCATGACTATGGCGAGACCGGTAGACTGGATGCCGATGAGGTACTGCAGAGCCTCAAGGAGAAAGAGGAAGAAGATTCTTAATGTGCCTTGCGGTTCAGTAAGGTAGGCTGGAGGCTTCACATTCCTTTACATAGACCTGAAAAAACACTCAAGCAAAAACCTTTACACTACGTTTCAGGCTACGCATTTTGGAAGAATGGAAGAAAGGAGGAAGCAAAAGCACTTCTTAACAGCAAGTTTTAATAGTTTTCGGTTCGCCTGCTATGCAGGAAACCTTCAGTTATCGGTTTTCGTAGGGGTGGGGTTACCCAATCCTTACAGAGGTTTTCGTTTAATAAGGGGAAATTTAAGGAAAGGGAAAAAACGCCCTATCAAAAACCCCAAGCAAAAACACCCTCTTGTAACTGGCAACTGACTGACAACTAATTTAAAAAATGCAATTCCTAAATCCTGCCGCGTTTTATCTACTGGGTATTATTCCAATAGTGATAGCACTTCACTTTCTGAAATTACGCCGCCACACCCACCTCGTTCCCAGCATTATGTTTTGGCTCTCTACTGACGAAGACCGGAGAGCGAATGTCCCTTTCCAACGACTCCGTAACTTACTTCTTCCATTGCTACAGGTGCTATTTTTGTTGCTCCTCATATCCAGCGTCGCGCGTCCCGCACTGCGTAGACCCGGATTCATGCCCGGAAAAGCAATTCTCATCGTTGATAATTCGGCGAGTATGTTGTCACAAGAAATGGGGCAAACCCGCCTCACACTTGCCAAACAGGAAGCGCAGCAGTATATTAAAGACGTTTCTGCGAGTGGTGGGATGATGCTCATGGTGACGAACTCCCCTGAAACCTACATCCAACAAGCTTTTACAACGGATACCTCGAAACTCCATCGCGCAATAGAGGCAATCGCTGAGACGCATGCCCCGCGGAATCTACCTCCTGTCTTTGATGCGGCAACGCGCTATGCGGATTCACCGCAGGACGAGATTGTTCTTATCAGTGATAGATTTGAAAATCTACCGAATATAGCGCTGCCTGTGCAGAAAATTGGGGTTGGTGGAGATGCAGAGAATATCGGTATCGTTCGGTTCAGCGTTGAAATGTTAGAGGATCGTTATGAAGTCCTCATAGGCGTTCAAAATTTCACGGATACACCGAGGGAATTAGACGTTCAATTGGCGGTGGAAGATGTTTCTCTTGATGATAGAACGGTGTCTATTCCACCGGGTGAAACCAAATCGGTGCTGTTTTCAGGGGATCCGAGCGGTTTAGAGGGAAAGGTTCTTAGCGGACACCTTGGTGTGGATGACGATTTTCCACTTGATAACAGTGCGTGGGCACTTCTATCTGATGTCTCTTCGTTGCGAATTTTGCTTGTGAGTGACAATCGAAAGTCTTTACTGACCGATCTTTTGAAATCTTATGCGGATCACGTGCAACTGAATTTGGTGAATCCAGCGGATTATCACGGCACTGGTGATGCGGATGTCGCAATTTTCGATGGGGGCACGCTCGCCGGACGCGAGGCTTTTGGGCACCCTACATTATTTGGAAGGTCTGAGGCGACCTCTGAGGCGCATTTGGTCTTCATTGCACCGGGTAACAATTTGCCCTTCATCCGAGAAGATGCTCCGATTGTTGAAACGGAGACAACACCTGTGCGCGTTATCAAAGAGGATGTGAATCATCCGCTCATGAGGGGGCTATCGCTGCAAGGGATACAGGTGAGCGAGTCTATGTACCGAGCGTTGCCTCTTTGGGGGCATTCGCTTGTTGAAACGGAGAAAGGCGTATTGATATGGAGCGGTAGCAGATCAGGCACTCGGTTCCTTGTTTTCGAGTTTGATGCGTTTAACCCCGAAATCTCTAACTTTGCGTTAACGATTCCAGCAGTCCCACAATTTATCTATCAGTGTTTAGCATGGTTTGAATCGGGAACTGCCCCGCTGCAGTCGCTCCAGTCTCAAGAAGATGAAACCCGGCACGCCTTCCGAACAGGAGAGCAGGTGAGGGTTGCGTTGACACGCCAGGGACGCACGCTGCACGTGCAGAAACCTGATGGAACGACGGTTGGATTGGAGAACTCGATATACACCGAGACGGATCAGATTGGGGTCTACTCCCTTTTTGCGGATGATCGCCGGTTTGAACGATTCACGGTCAATTTGCTGAACGCTACGGAATCGGCACTGACATATACGCCAACAGCAACGATTGCAGACCCTTCAATGGGTGTAGAAGGCGGATTACAACCGATGACACAGGAAATATGGCGTTGGTTCGCGCTTGCAGCACTCCTGCTTCTCGTGTTAGAGTGGTGGTTCTACCATCGGAATGGTCTGTGAGTAGTCTCCCCTCCATGGAATTCAATTTGAGATTTGAAGTAAATTTTGACACTCCCGATCCCCTCTGATATACTAAAGAGACGAACGCTTTCACAAGGAGGAAAAACCGTGAGAACCTTTGGAACACAGGGACCTGTCAACCCGGACGATAACTATATCGTCAGCCGTTCTAAAGAAACCGCTGATTTTATCCAACGCATCAAAAATGGAAAATACATCGTCATCTTCGCACCCCGGCAGACCGGAAAAACGACTTTCTTTCAACGCGCCTTGGACACCCTCACCACCGAAGAACAACACTATTTTCCTATTCAACTCAATTTTGAAGAGGCTGAAGACGACACTGCTGCTGATTTTTACAGAGGTCTCTATGAAGATATTCTTGAACAGATAGAGAATGTTTTTGAGCGACGCTGCGAGATGCCTTCTGCCCCGTTAGCAGACTTCTTGGAGAATAACAACCGTATTACCGATCACCGCTCTATGCGCAGGTTCTTTCGGCAGTTCGCAAAACTTCTGTCGCGTGATGCCCCGAATCCAGTCCAAACGGCGTCCCTCGCCCAACGGGTGGTTCTCCTCATTGACGAGTTTGATGGCATTCCGCGTGATGTGCTTAAAGGGTTTCTTCACTCGCTGCGCCACATTTACGTCGCCGGTAAGCCGCGCAGCCCGCACAGCATTGGCATCGTCGGTGTTAAGAATATCAGGCAGCTCAACTATGATGATTCTATTTCACCCTTCAATATCCAAGATGAGTTCGTCGTGCCAAACTTCACTCGCGAACAGGTCGGTGAACTCCTCGCACAATATACCGAGGAAGTCGGACAACCCTTCGCACCAGAAGTCATTGAGACGTTGCACAAACAGACTGCCGGGCAACCTTTTCTTGTCAATCGCGCAGCACAAATCCTTACCCAAGAACTGGGCGTTCCCAAAACGGAGACGATTATGCTGGCACACTTCGCAAAAGCACATACGCAACTCCTCGAGGAAGGGAATACCAACATTAGCCATCTACTTACTAACATCCGCCGGGACCCCCGTTTTGAAAACGTCCTCATGAGAATCACTTCCTATGAGAGAGGTTTGCGTTTCAATCCAGACGATGAAATCATCGCCGAACTCGCTATGTATGGAATCATCGCGAAAAGTGCTAATGGAATGTGTGAAATCGTGAACCCGATCTATCAACATCGCATTCTGCAAGCATTCAAGCCGTTGTTTAATGGATTGGAGGATGAATACTTCTCTGAAGAAAACGGTGATGATTTTATTGATTACCTCACTCCCGAGGGCGTGATTGAAATGGGGGCCCTCCTTGATAACTTTCAGGCGTTCATCGCACGCGCAGGATTCAGGATCCTCCAAGTCCCAGATACACCTCAAGAATACGTTGGACAGCATCTGCTTTACGCCTATCTGGACACCTTTGTCCGAATCGTCCGCGGTGATATGTTCCTTGAAGTCCAAACAGGCCGCGGCAGGATGGACCTCCTGCTCCTACACAATCAACGAAAATATATTGTTGAAACAAAGATTTGGGAAGGCGATAGGTCTTATCAGGCAGGCAAGCAGCAACTATCGGTATATCTTAAATTGGAAGGCGTGACGGAAGGATATTACGTCGTGTTCGATCACCGCCAAAAACCGGAATCTCGCGTAGAAACCCAAACCGTAGAAGGTGTGAGCATTCGGAGTTATGTCATTCCCGTCATACAAGTAGCACCTTCAACCACCCCTTGACGCACCACCCGCGGTAGGTACGGTTTTGAAATAGCACGTAGCAGGTTTCCGAAGAAAGTGCAAACATTTCCGGTACGATTTTTTACGCGCACTGACTCTATTTTGCGTGTAGGAGAGGGGGTTTGCTTAGGGTTTTTGATAGGGTATTTCTACATTTCCCCGGTTCTATTCAAATTACCCCATGAATTATACTGATGCTGGGTCAACCTTGAGTTTGGGCAGTTCGTAGTCGTGCGATTTTGCGGCGTACTCGCCCCGGGGAATGCAATAAGGCATTCATACCCGGGGAAGTGCATAAGCACTTCATACCGTTGATTCTGATTCATGCGAAGTGCTTTATCGCAGGTTCCAAACGGGAGACCCTGGATAGTTTCCCTACTACAAACAGATAGACCTATCAGTTGAAATTTGACAGACTACTAAAGATCCTATGATGCTATTTTTTTATCAACATCTTGCGTGTAGCGGTAAAATCACCTGCGGTGAGTGTATAGAAGTAGACACCACTTGCCACAGATTCACCGAGGGCGTTTTTCCCATTCCAATACGCAGCGCGGCTTTTGTTCTGATACATTCCCGCAGGCTGATACCCTAATGCTAACGTCCGAATCAACCGTCCGTCCGCTGCATAGAGGGTTACTGTGACCTCCGCAGGCTTGGCGAGTTGATACGGGATCCAGGTCTCTGGGTTGAACGGGTTCGGGTAGTTCGCCAGTAGGGCGTTCTTACGAGAAAGCGATGCAACCGCTGCAGGTGCCGCAGGCGCACCCACATCCATTGGCATCGTCCCTAAAACGAGACCCGCACTCGTTCCTAACCCTGTGACGACATCCACAATGTTCTCACCGTTGAGATCGGCACGCCGGAGACTGCCCCGCTCCATCCAGTAGACTTTACCGTCGACTGCGTCCACAGCAACATTCAGAGGTGCTGTCAATCCTGTGATGAGGTTGGGTTGGTAATGACTCCCGTCAAGGTTCATCCGCTGTATTTTCCCATAAGTGTTGGTGATATACACCGTGTTGCCTGCTGCATCAAGTGCAATGCCCTGTGGGACGCTTGTGAGCGTTTTGATGACTTCCACTTCAGAACCATCAAGATTCGCACGACTCATTTTCCCGGTTCGCTGACCTGTTTGCTCACTCCAATACATCTTGCCGCCTGCTGCATCCACAGCGAGCCCCTTGGGTGCCTGTAATCCAGTGACAAGATTGGGTTGGAAGACGGTGCCATCAAGGTTCATCCGTTGGATCTTGTTCCAAGCATTGATGAGATAGAGTTTCCCATTCGCTGTATCCACAGCGATATAGAGTGGCGCACTCGTGAGGTCTTTGACGCGTTCGGGATTGGAACCGTCGAGATTCGCACGTCTGATTTTGCCGGTCCGATCGCTTGTTTTCTCTGTCCAATATACCTTGCTGTTTATTATATCCACAGCAAGACCGGTCGCGTTCCGGACGCTCGGCAGAAGGTTTTCCACGTTGTCTCCGATGAGGCGGTGGAGGGTGCCGTCGTCGGTGTTAACCCAATACATAGGTGGGCGTTCGGATGCGTCGACCCGTACGACAGGGGAGGGCGGCGGAATCTCAATATCCACATCACGCAATTTTGTGAGACTCGCAAGCACGGATGCATTCTGAATCGGATTGTTCTTAAGATGTAACGTTTCAAGATTTACTAATCCTGCAAGCGGGGAAACATCGCGGATTTGATTATCATGAAGGCTTAGGACTTTTAAGTTAACCAGATCCGCCAATGGCGTGATGTTGCTAATTTTATTGAGTCCCAGCCATAAGTTCGTTAATTTTGTTAAGCCCGCGAATAGGCTCGCATTGCTTACATTATTACCCCAGAACGACAATCCTCTTAATTCGGTTAAGTTCTTGATCGGTGTGAAGTCAGAAATTGGATTCCTACCGATGATCAACCATGTTAATTGCGTCATGTTTGTAAGCGGGGTGATGTCGCTCACGTTGTTATCATCGAGTATCAACTCCTTCAGGTTTTTCAGGTTAGTCAACGGACGGATGTCCCTAATTTGATTCTCCCGCAGCTCCAGTAATCTCAATCGCGTCGCATGTTCCAACCCAGTGAGGTCCTTTATCTGACGCTCTCTGGCATCTAATTCTGTGAGGCTTTGGAGGGCGAGATCGGAGATGCTATCATTTCCATCGAGGCCCAACGCTTCTCGGAGTGCTGTGGCTAAATTCGGATCGGGAATTGACACAAATGCGTCGACCTGTACGACAGGGGAGGGCGGCGGAATCTCAATATCCACATCACGCAATTTTGTGAGACTCGCAAGCACGGATGCATTCTGAATCGGATTGTTCTTAAGATGTAACGTTTCAAGATTTACTAATCCTGTAAGCGGGGAAACATCGCGAATTTGATTATCATGAAGGCTTAGGACTTTTAAGTTAACCAGATCCGCCAATGGCGTGATGTTGCTAATTTTATTGAGTCCCAGCCATAAGTTCGTTAATTTTGTTAAGCCCGCGAATAGGCTCGCATTGCTTACATTATTACCCCAGAACGACAATCCTCTTAATTCGGTTAAGTTCTTGATCGGTGTGAAGTCAGAAATTGGATTCCTACCGATGATCAACCATGTTAATTGCGTCATGTTTGTAAGCGGGGTGATGTCGCTCACGTTGTTATCATCGAGTATCAACTCCTTCAGGTTTTTCAGGTTAGTCAACGGACGGATGTCCCTAATTTGATTCTCCCGCAGCTCCAGTGATCTCAATCGCGTCGCATGTTCCAGTCCCGTGAGATTTTTGATCTGGCTTTTTCTGGCATCCAATTCTGTGAGTCCCTGCATCCATTGCTGGGTGATCGCAGCATTTGTCCCTAAACCTAACGCGTTTCGCACGGCGGCGGCTAAATTCTGATCGGGTACAGACACATACGTTGGAGGGGGGAGAAGATGGACAAAATTGATTGGAAATGTCTGCCGCTTCATGCCGCCGTTTTTATCAATCACTTGAAGTGTTACTTCATTCTGAGATGGATCGACTAACTCACTTGTAACAAATTCAATCGTGTCGCTTTCAGCATCTAATACGTGACACCCATCTAACTTAAAGTCATTGGCAGGATCCGCAAGTGTTGGCTTGAGATATAACATCGCTTGATGTAGACCCCCGGCAGCGGCGACTTCAAAACGCAGACGAATGCCATTTGGGGGGGCAGCGGTGGGTGCAAGCATCTGAATCTTTGCATCTCTATTGACTTGGGCTGGAGTATTATTGAAGAAACCGTGTGCATCCAACCACTCCGCAGCACATTTAGAAATACGGTTTTGATTTGACCCATAAGACATAATATATGCATCATCGCGGAAATCATGCTCCAACGCGAACGCATGCCCCAATTCGTGAGCAGCAAGGGCAAGGTTAAAACAATGACCCGAGGCAGGCATAAGAAACCCCTTTACACGCTGTTCGTAATAGCCTTTTGCTGCCCCGCACGACCCCCCATCCAGCCTTTCGTTGCTTATATCTATCGCAACGAAATGGATCCGCTGTGACGTACCAAACGTATCCCTAAGCTCCTGCCAGACTTTGTTAATCGTGTCTTGATGGTAATGGGTATCATTCGACCTTCCATTAACCTGAAGCACCAGAGGTTCTCCGGTGATATCCGTCTCGATCGTAAAGGTTTTTCTGCCAAATCCATGACCTTCCATCTCGTCAGCATAGAACTGCTGGGCATCTTTAATCAATTGCCGGAGTGCTTTGACTCTATCGGGTCGGGGACTACGGTCGCGAGGGAGAAAGTAGATGAGTCGAACCATCTGGTTGCCAGGTGTTGAAATCTCTTGAGCGAGGGATTCTGGCACACTCACGAGTGTTATAAAGGTGATTGTGATTAGAGAAAAGAATAAGCTGCTTTTCATGGTTTTGTTCGCCTTTTCAAGTGTTATCCGATTTTGATGATGTTTGCGGTTGTCGGTTCGTCTCGTCGCTTCGAGAGGTCGTAGCCGCGGAGTGCGAGCTCTAAAAAGAGGGTTTCGTCTGCGGTCGTCTTGAGTTCTGCGCCTAAGAGTTGCGCGGAACGTGACGAAAAGGCTGTTAAGTCGATCTTGAATTTTTTAGTCAAGTTCCAATTCATCAATGACTCCGTTCGGAGGATGGCGACGAAGATGGTCGGTCTCCATCTCACGTGCTGCCGAAAGAACGCCGGGAAGTGCTTGGAGTCCGCTCAGCAATGGATATGGGTCAACATCTACACCGAGGTATATTTTCTGTACAGAATATCCACTTCTCATATAATATGTCTCTACGACACTTGCGGTATAACCTTCCTCAATGAGAAATTGATTCACATCTATTGGCACTCGCGACTCAGGAATGATCTCAGAATAGAGAATATACACAATACCCGTATCATTACCAAAACCAAAGAGATCCATACCCGAACACCCCACAATCACAAAGAGCGGCAATACGACAAACATTTTTAATGCCTGTTTTTCGCGCCTATATTTTTCAGGGGGGATTGCGGTGGTCTCGGTGTCAGCCGATTTTGATGATGTGCTACTCATATGCAACTTTCCGATCGGGGTGTGTCAAGTTTTCAATAGCGACTGCATTATAGTCAGCGACGCTGTATGTGAATGGATCACGACCTCTACCACCCGGCTCTGTCTTCTCAAGTAGCTGAGTTTTCTCCTTTATCTCGATAAGGATCTCATCTGGCTCACCAGTTCTCCCTTGGCTGCGGCTCTGATAGCGACTGTCCCTCAGGTTCACGATGTAGGGG
>Ga0209544_1003687_pt1 | contig 11638 bp, 15 predicted proteins | sample MesohylPK_FD_187297 | JGI IMG/M metagenome (GOLD analysis project Ga0209544, IMG submission 187297) | Host-associated microbial community of the marine sponge Aplysina aerophoba from Gulf of Piran - sponge mesohyl, lysed by proteinase K... | ecosystem: Host-associated > Porifera > Sponge >...
CGCCGGCGGCCCCAAGATGCGCCGCAACGGCCCGCCGGAACGCGTCCACGGTGACCGATTCGCTAGCGAAATCGCTCGTCAGGCACGCTGAGAGCGCCTCGCAGGAGCAATCGGGTATCACAACAAGGAAGCGCGCCCGACAGCTGCCGCGGCTGCCTAGTGGCGCAGGAAGCGAGGTAACCGTTGCTGTCCGCGCGGATGCCCATCCCATGCCGCGAGATTGCGCGACCTCCGCAACGCGGACGTGATCGGCGCGCGCCCGTGTCTAGTCGACGAAGGGGGTTGAGACGGCCAACCAAGGCTCTCGGGGTTCGCCGAGAGGCCCCGACCGTACCAAGGTTAGGCCTATCTCGCCGGGACGACGCCAGCCGCACGTGCTCATTCTACCACGCTCCACTACTGACCCCGCCCCGGTCGTATTGCTCAGCCGTCGCCCGCCATCTGCTTGGTGAGCGTGATCTCCGAATTGGTCGGCCCCAGGAGAGCGGGGAAGAGCACCGCATTGCCTACGGTGACTTCGCTTTCGTCATCGGAGAGATCATAGGTGAGCGTCAGGCCATCCGCGAGAGCTTGGGCTATCGCGGGATTCGGCGGGACGACACTCACGTCGGAGACCATGATTTCGGTGGCTGTGACTTCGATGCTTCCCGATACCGTGTTCGTCACTATCATTGTCTCGTCGGTGACTCCAACCGGACCAGTGCTGATCGTGAGCGACACGGCGCCCTGGTTCGTGCCGGTTCTCGAGACCTCTGCTCTTACCATCGAGCTTCCTGGGACCGTGGCTCCCGGTTCACCGACAGGATGCTCTATCGTGCCGTTCCAGGTTCCTTCCAGCTTCTTGGCGTAGTCCGTGTCCGTTTTCGTCGCGGACTCGCAGCCGGATAGCAGTACCAGCGTCGCCACTGTCGCGACGCCCAATATTGAAGCGAATCGTGTCATATGCGCTTCCTCCTCCCAGTGCCCTTTTTGGGGCGGGTTAGTGGCGACAGTGTGGCGAACACTCTCGGGAGATGCAAGCGGGGACACCTTGGACACTCGCCTGGTGCGCGGTTGACGCGTCCTTCCAGCACTGCCGGCCCGGTCTTTGATGCAGCTACTGCCGCATTCGTCCCGGCGCGGGCCGGCGCGGGCGGACCTGGACGAGTTGGGGATAGCCTCCCATCATTCGCGGTCGGAGCGCTGCCAGCAGTCCTGCTTGAAGTGATCGTCCTCCGGTTCCATGATGCCGCCCACGGTGGCTCCTTCCATGTGCATAGGCGATGGCGGTAGAGGCCGGTCGCGCGCTGGGGCGGCGAGGCGCGGAATCATGCGCAGGAAAGGTGGCGCCGCTGTCCTGACAAGTTGAACAGCGGCGCCGCATGACGCTCCCGGGCCCTTTGGGCACTGGGAGATTCCAAACCGGTCACGCCACGAATCGGCATGATAGCACGGCGGGCATGCAGAAGGCATCCCCCCAGACTATGGCGTGCGCGCACACCGGGAGCCGAAGGGTTTATCTGGACCGCGGCGCTGGCAGACCTTCTCGATAACGGAAAGGGGGCGGAGCCCCGAACAACCCAGCCGGCGCGGCAGGGGCATCAAAGGGCCAGCCGCGGACCTCGACCAAGTATTCGCCGCGGCTCTCGGCGCCGCTTCGGTCTGTGCCGCCACGCGCGCAGGGATGCCACGCTACTACAGCCTGCGTTGGGCGTTGCGCGACGCCGGCGAGGGGCCGCTGAGCGCGGAGCGCTGCCGCCGCCACGCTGTTCGCCGCCCGTTGAATGCCGCCGACGCAGCGCCAGCCGCCTCCTGGACGCGCTGCTATGGCCCGCTGGAATGCGACCGCGGCGACCCGATCCGTTTCGATCCGAAACGGCGTCGTCGACCCCGTTTCGCTACGGGAATCGCGCGTCAGGCGCGCTGAGAGCGCTTCGCGGGATCAATCCCGCCCGGCTGCGCCCGTCCCCTCGGCCTGTCCACCTCCGCCCGGCACGGACTGTGCGCATGAGTTTGAAGATCGATACCGAAACGCATACGCGCTGTTTCTATCTCCAACCTGAGTCTCAAGCATGACTCACAGGAGCACTTGGTGAGCGGCGCATAGTCCAACACCACGCGGGGATCGGTGCCCAGCAACACATCCACCCAGGAAGCCGGCGGGTGCATCGGCTCTGCCCAGGCGGTCCCCCAGGGCCACTCGCCGGTCAGTATCTCCATTCCGCGACGCGCCAATCTCATCCTGCCGGGCAGGTCGCAACGCTGCGGGCATGCCCAACTGCACAGCGAAGCCCACGACGTTGGCCATGGCTCTGGCAGGCGTTCCACGAGAGGGTTCACACGGGGGCGCCCGATTGCCTTGAGCACGGATTCCGCGAGCCAGCGAGCGCTGTCTGGTAACCATCGCTGGCTCTCCAGAAACTCCACTGACTTGCGCAGCCCTGCATACTCCCGGTACACAGACCCGATGTGGACACGTACGGGCTCGAACGGCCAATCATCCGGCATCCAACCCAGTACATCGTCGTGGACCCGGCCGGACTCGCGAAGCCTTATCAGTAGCCCACGAGCCGCTGATGCAATATCGCCTTCTGCCCCTGCGAGTGCACTATGGAGTGCCCTGCGACACCCAGTGATAACCGATGCACGGCATTGCCTTCCAGTCATACCCGCGTATCGTACTACGAATACCTGTCAACGTGGCGGCAACCGCGACCGCCAAGCGCAGGTTATACAGCAAGAGGAATACCGCAGTGGTGTCGCAACGTTGCACATGGGTCAGGTGTGCGCCGCGTAGGTTGGCGCCCGCCAAGCTCGCGTCGCCCAGGCCTGCACTGCTCAGGGTGGCGTTGCGCCCACCAGATTCGCAATGCGCCAAGCTGTATTCTCCGAATCGGCACAACGCGGGACAACCAAGCCACCTCCCGGCGGATGATCTGTCCCGCTTTGTGCCGCTTTGGACTCAACACTGGTCGTAGTAGGTACGGGGGCGAAGGCGGAAGACCGGCTTGCCGTCGACGCGCCTCCCCAACTGCGGGACCATCCTCTTTGTCGGTACTTCGCCGTCGGTAAACACGCACTCCCACACTTCGCCATTCCACCGATATAGAAATAGTCCGTTGTAGGTCATTTCCAGAGTTTCCGGGATCTTCAGGTCTCCAACGATGGGAAGCCCCAGGTGCCGGGTGCGATGTCGGTGCAGGGCGGACGAACTCAACCCGTGCCGACCGCCGATCGTCCGCAGTGACAGCTTGTCTTCGCGCAACAATGCGTCGATTATCGCGCGGTTGGGATGAACGCAAGTGGAACACCGTTTCATGGTGCAAAAGGATATCATATTTCAAAGAAGGCGTAAACTTTGACCGCCTTGTTTCAGCGTGTTCCAGCCTGTTCCAGCCAGTATTAGTGTTCATCAACGCCCGCACTCTGGTATGATCGAATCGTCATGAAGACTGAGCTACGGTTCCGTCGGGCCGAGGAGTTGAATCTGTTGCTGCTGCTGCAAGGAGTCCCTCACGCGGAAGCCTGGCGCATTGTCAATCCCGGCAGCAAAGCCAGCGACCAAGCCGCCGCCGAGCTGACCCGAAGGGAACTCAGGTTCCTTGACGAGCAACGGGCTCTGCAACGGGAAAAGGAACGACAAGACTTCCTGGCCAGCAACCTCAGCATTCAGGGGCTCCTCCAGAGGGGTTTCGCGGAAGACGAGGAAGACGAAGAAGACACCGTGGAGCACCAGTGCATCGGCGTTGCCGGCCAACCGTGCGAGAACGAGCGCGACGGTCGGAGCAAGCGCTGCAGCACCTGTCGCGCCGAGCACAAGCGCCGCCTGCGCAGGCGGCAGAACCAGCGCTACTTGCGGAAACACCGGATGCGACTGAACGCGAAGCGCCGCACGCGCCGCCAGAAAGCCCGCGAGTGGGCAGAGTTCAGAAAGAAGTTGCCTGACTCCTTCTGGGAGAATTGGGACCGAGCAGGCTCATCCGAAACGCAGCCAGGGGGAGGATAGCCGATGCCACGCCGAGGACCAGGTGACACGCTTACCGATCTGAAGCGCAAGATGCTCGCCGAGGACATGCTGGCCCTGCATCTGCTTCTGTCGGTCCCGCTGCCCGACTGTTGGCAGCTTACCCACCCCGAATCGCAGGCGAAGCCTGAGAGCCGCCGCGTCATGGCCTCCCGCGAGATCGCGTGGTTCTACCGGCGCTACCCGAGCGCGACCGGTCGCGTCCTGCGACGCTCGCCGACCCCACTGGGCAAGAAGTACGGCATCGAGCCGGAGCAGGCGATCATCCATCGCCACTTCGCACTGAACGGACGGCGGGCAGCGGGCAACGCGTAACGTCATCAAGCCGCTTCATTTGTGCCGTTACGCCGGTGGCCTAGTACCACTTCGGGCCATCCGGGGGGCTGCCGGGGGGTTGCCGGGGGCGCAATCGAGTCACAAGGTAGTTACACGCCAGTTCCGATGCCGGCGCTACGAGGGCGCGAGAGTAGCGGGGTTAACGGTTGAGACTGGTGTTGCGAGCGGAGCCCGCTTCACGCGCGCAGGCGGGAGGCCATCGGTGCGCCGCGCGACCGGTGCACCCGCCTGCCGGCCCGTGGATACCGCACGAATCCGGCTCTCGACCCCTGTGCCCACCGCGGCCTGTCGTATAACCGCCGCGCCCTTAAGGCGCCTGGTGTACGCATCCTGCGGGCACGGCGTCGCCTGCCTCCCGGCCGGGAGCTACCGCAGCGTTCGTTCGCCGCCTCGTCAGGCGCACCATCCACATGCGGCAGGCTCTCGAATGCGCTGGCAAAGGGTGGAGCTGCCTGAGGTGTTGTCGGGGCGCCCACGAATGCGGGGGCGCCCCGACCTATCGCTAGAGGCATAGGTTCATAGAGCCCGGTCGGCTGGTACTGACTCTGCGAGCACAATCTACTTCCTGTAAACGATTTAAGTCGCACTAGTAGTGGGAGAGAATCCCGGCAACGGATGACGGTAGTCCGAGTAACCGGTGACCGTAGTCGCAGGATATCGGATGACCGTAGTCAGGGTAACGGATGACGGTAGTCAGGCGACATCTATCAGTTGGCTTGCTGGCAGTCTCACCCGCTCCCCAGCGCCCGCGTAAGCGGCGCAGAAACGAGCCGTGGCGCGTACAAGGATGCCCGCCTCTCGACTGCGCGCAGGACGTACGCGTCCCAGAATCTCCACCGTATCATGAGCCGACGCCACTCCGCTTTGGTCGGTGAAATAGTCGCGGGTTTCCAGGCTGTCAACGCGGCGCTTGTAACGTTGTGTCAATGCATTCCGGCTCTGCCTTGCCGCGTCCGCCGGTACATAGTCCCCGGCCAAGCGCAGGAATTGCCACCAGGGAATGAATACGATGGGGCCCGGGCCGCCTTTCCGAACGGCGCGCACCGTGTCGGCTAACCCACCACCGCGTCCGCGACCGCTGGTCCTACCCCACAGCAAAGCGCACTCGATTCCGGCTATGGTGCGCTCCAACGATCCCCATCGGGACGCGCTACGTCGGTCGCCTTTGATACGTCGGCATAGGATGCCCGTCAGGCGGTAAGCGAGGAGCCCCCGCTTGGCAAGCCACCACCCCGGAGGCCCAATCCGATGTGGGTCGCCGGGCTCGGCTTCGGCCACCGCCCAGCGCTCACCGGGGCGGCCTTCGACAACCAAACTTCGAAGAAGCGACATCACGTCCAAGAAAGACGCGCGGCTCTCCGGGGTGTCGCGTCCGGTCAACAGCAACGCGCCCTCGGCGGTCGTCAGCGTAGCCGCACTCGTCAGCGCATAGGCAAATGCCCCAAGCCGCAACAAGTGAAAACGTAACGGAGTGCGCTCGTCTCCAGTAAGTGGTAGCCGCGCCACCGCGTCCACCAGGATTCCACCGGTCGCTCTCCCATCCAGCGTCCGGGGTCCCGCAAAGAGCTCCCCTTGCTGTGGGTGTTGTATGCGGTATATGCGTCGTCGCTCGCCGTCAGGCTCAAACGTGGCGATCGCTCTGCCATCTACCTCGACGGCTTCCAGCGTGGTGTTGGATAGCAGCGACAGGATTCCAGGCGTCCGGACGAGCAGCAGAGGTTCTTGCTTCGGAGGCGGCCGGCGTTCTTGAGTGACAATGAGGCGTGTTTCGTTGAGCGGCCTCGAACGGTCTTGCCAAGCATCCACCAGGGGCTCAAGCGGATGGCGGGGCCGGCGCCCTTTCGGGATCGCAAGCCACCTGCGATTTGCCTCAGCGATACTCGCAACGGTTTCGTTCTGAAATGCACCCACGCCGTACGGTGCTGGCGGAATAGCGAGAAGTGGAATTGAAAGTCGGACGATATCAACCGCGAGGGTGGTACCGCAGAGAGCGGCATCGGGGAACCATCCTGCTCCGGGTCCATACAATCCACCGAGTAGGCGGTTTGCGTCAAGACGCACCTTTTCCGAACACCTCGACCACAAGAGCGCCAATATGATCGGTGACACGATCATATCGCTGGGGCACTCTTTCTCCTTACGACGTTTCCACCAGCGAGAGAATGATAGGGCGGTACACACCTCCTTGTCCGTTCGCGCCTTGGACAACCTGGGAACGCTATTCGAACGGGTCTTCTTTGTCACTCTTCTTTTTCGCTTCATCCATCTCTTCGCGGACCAATAACATGACCATTTCGAGTCCACGATAGGCATCATTTTCGAGGCGTTCGGCCACACGTGCACCCCAGCCGGTGCGTCCGTAATTGGCTTTGACGCACTCCAACAGACGATCTTCGCTCCCCTCGTTCGGGTCACGCATCAGCGCCAACACGCCGCGCGCGCCATCATACCAAGCGGCAGAACCGGCCACCACCCCGGCACCTGGATCCTCGCCACGGCGAATTGCATCCCTCGCACTCTTTGTGTCGTGTGCGATCAGCAGCACACCACAGCCCTTCCAGCACTCGGTGTCGTTCGGTGCTGCCTCACGGGCCAGCGCGCGCAGGAAGGCGCGCACCGGGCCGGTCTCGGACGTGCTCGCGTCGGCCAAGGTGGCACTCACCGGGTCGATCACCACCATACGCGCGCCCACGTTACGAACAGCCGCCCACAGTTGCGGCCACCGCGACCCAGCTTGAGAAGCGCCATGTTGTGCAGGGTCGGCGCACCACAACGGGTCGGGATCTCTCCACACCCTTACGGCTTTTGGAAGGTTAGTGCTGTTGATCCAGGTCATCCTGTGTGCGATTCGCGTCACCGAATCCTCGTAGCTCACCAGCACCACAGGGCCGGCTGCCACTCGCAATCCGCACGCGGTGCCAAAGAGTTTTCCGTTCTCGGCGGCGGTCGCGGCGGCACTTGCTACCTCAAGCGCCAGCGTCGATTTTCCGATCCCGCCGGCGCTGGACAGGATTCCCGTTTCACCCACGCTCAACACTGCATCGCAAAGACGGGGTTCGTGGCGGACGTTGTCGCCCGGATCGCGCCACAACACGGGAGCGGGTTGGGGCTCTTTCGCGAAGTCGGCCACGGACTCCAGCAGCTCCGAGGCAGCCGTGAACGTGGCCAGGGCGGCGGCATCGCTATCGGCGTTCGACGCCACACCCAGAGCGCCGAGCAGCGTCGCCTCGTTGGCACCGGTCACGTCTATCAGTGGCTGCAGCGCTCTGGTTAAATCCTTTCTATGTTGCTGTTGAAGACGCCAGGCCGCTCGTGCCAACTCGAGGGCGCGCACGGAGTGTTCACTCATGAGAATCCCTCCAGACCATGTGTTAGATCAGTCCATTTCGGCGCGCGACATCGGACAGCACATCGCGCCACGCACCGGCCACGGCAGAGGCGGGATCCTGTCCGCCATCTTCGCGGATACCGACACGCTCGACCAGCCGATCTGCCAACCATCTTGCCGGATCGCCGTCGGAAGGCGGTGGCCAGGGTGCCAAGCGCACAGCACGCCCAGGCAACCCGGTAAGCAGGCTCGTAACGGCAGCGACACCAACATGATCGGCGTCTGGGACCAGGACCACGGGGCGATTATCAGGGTCGGCAGCTACGCCAGCGACGCGGTAGCCGCTCGTACCGCCCACACTACGAACTACACCGCCGTGTCCGTATAGCGTCAACGCCAGTGCGTCGCACTCTCCTTCAACCAGCCAAAGAGATCCGCCGGGATCGTCCCGGGCTGTAAACACGCGGCCCCGGCTTGGTCCAAACGTTAGGCTCTTTCCTTGGCGCCACGCCAATCGTCGTCCGTCAGCCGCCACCGCCACCAACGATACAGCATCGGCGGGGGTGCCGGGTACAGCGAAGGCAAACACCACAGCGCCAACGGTTTGGGCAGGTAGGCCCATGCGGTACCTCCTGCCGCCACGACCCGGCCAAGTAGGCAACCCGGCCACGGCCGCCGCCGGCAACCACTGTACCATCGGCGGAAGATCGGGCCCGATGCCGGGCGGAGGCCATGTCCAGCGCTGCGCGAGGTAAACGCGTGCGGCCGTGTCATCAGCGCGTACTGCGACACGCAAAATGGCGGCCGCCAAGTCGGCGGTTGGTACCGGCTTCTGTTGCGGTTTCGGCTTGGGTGGGGGGACTCGCGGTGCAATCCGCGGAGCACCGGCGCTCCGCGAAGCAATCAGACCCTGCTCCTTTAGCCAGCGCACAGCTCCGGCGCGGTCGCTGGAGAGTTTTGTTGCCACCAAGTCAAGCACTCCCCCGCCTTCGGCAGCCTCGAAGTCGTACCAAGTGCCACCGCGCTCACCACCAACATTCACGGCCATACTGCCGTAAGTCCCGTAGCGCCACGTGTTGCCTCCAGCTTCGATGCGCTGCGGCTCGCCAAGCAGCCGCCGCGCAACCTCAGGCATCAGGGTACCCCAATCGAGTTCATTGTTTGCAGAACTCCATCTCATTCAGAAGCGCGTATTGTCCAATGTTACCCGGATTCTACGCTAGGAGATCCGAGTGCGCCGGAGTGCGCCGGGAACTTAGAGCACCCGTAGCGCCACGCCGGGGCGTCGGGCATGAGCCCAGATCGCCCCCAGAGCCGCGTCGGGCGTCCTCCAAAGGTACCCTCCCCCCAACCGAACGGTGGCGATGCCGTCATAGCGCGAGTATGAGCTATTTCGAGGGGAGAAAGAAAGAAGGCCGCCGCCAGGAAGCAACTTCCCGGCGGCGGCCACCGTGACGGAACCCGGTGATCTATTCGGATTCCGCCTCTGATGATACCGATTCGTCTTCGTTCTGCCCAGACGGCACGGGAGTCCGTGCGGGCTGTTCATCAGGCGGCGAGAAGGGGACGTGCAGCATCTCGGCGGTGCGCCGCTTGGCTGCTTCGGGCCGCCGGTCATACCGCTGCGTGGTAGCGACGTTGCTGTGGCCGGCCAGCTTCTGCACCGAACTGATGTCGGCCCCCGCGTCCAGCAGCTCCCCCACGAACGAGCGACGCAGGTCGTGCGGAGCCAGTCGGGTCACCTTGGCGCGCTCAGCGAGCACTCGCAACCGCAGCATCACCGCCTGGGCCGTCATGCCGCGCTGCCGGACGCGGCCGCCCTTGGTTACCGGACAGAGCAGTGCTCCCGGCCAGGAGCCGCGGCGGCCGATCCAGGCGTCGACAGCGGCCTTCCCCCCGGCCGGGCAGTAGACGATGCGCTCCTTGTTACCCTTGCCGTGCCGAACGGTCACCTTGCCCTCGTCGTAATCGGCGAGCTGCAGGGCGACCGCCTCGGAGCGGCGCAATCCACAGCCATAGAGGAGCGCGAGTATGGCCGCGTCCCTGGCGCCGCCCGGTGTGTCCTCGCGCACGCAGTAGTCGAACAGGTGGCGCATCTCGCCGGCATCGACGTGGCGCCCCGCGGGCAGCCTGCCCGCCTGCACGCCCTTGATGTCGCAGATGCGCTCCTTCACCTGACTGTCGATCAGATCGAGCCGCCATGCCTCCCGCACCACGCCGCGCACGACGGCAAGCGTGTGGTTGATCGTGGCGGGACTCGCGCCCTGTTCGATCAGCACGGCGCGCATGGCGGCGACGTGCTGGTAGCGGACCTCGGCCCAGTTCACGGTCCGCCCCTTCCCGGTGAGACCGCCGGTCAGAATCCTCGCGGCGCGGTCGAGGGAGCTCTGCAGGCCGCGGCGCCCAACGGCTGAATCCTTGCCGGCAAGGTAGACCAGTGCGGGGTTGCGGTCCGGCGGGATCGGCGCAGCAACGATGGGGACCGCCTCCGGCGGCGCAAGCACGCCTCGCGTAGAGCGGTCGATGCCGATCACGACGCGGCCCCCTGATGGGAGCGGATGGCGCGCAGGTCGGCCTCGATGGTCTTCATGCCGTGCTCGGCGCACCCGCCGCACATGGCCCCGCACAGCCATCCGTTGTCGATCAGTTCCACGCCCGCGGTGCCGCAGCGCGCGCAACGCCACGACGGCGGCGCATGCACCACGTCATCGCGGTACACGCGCGCAACCTCTATCGCCGCATCGAGCACCTTGCCGTTGCCGGCGGCATCGTCGTCGAGCACGCCGTCCAGGTGCTCGATGGCCTCGACCAGCGGGCGCGGCGGCATGGTCGCCACGTTCGCCGCGTAGCCGCGCAGCCACAGGCTCACCTGAAAGCGATTGCCGCAGAACACCCGCTCGCCGGTCTCTGCGCGGCACACGTCGTAGGCGATGCCGTTCGCGGTCCTGGTCAGGTACAACCCGAGCGCCGGCGCCTGCGAGTCGGCGATGAACCGGTCGATCCGCACGCTACCCGGCATGGGGGTGCCTCCATGCGCTCTCGCGCAACTGCATCAGCAGGGCCACGTTGATCGGCGGCCCATCGTGGACATCGGGGACGGCCGGACCTGCCCGACCGTCCCTCTGAATGCTCGCCCTCGCCATCAGCTCGCCGCTTCGAAGGCGACGGCCGGCATCGGCTCCCGCCCATCCTTGGCGCGGGCCGCGCGCGCCCTCCATCCGCGCATCGCGTCCGCCATCACCGCGTCCGCCGCCGCCCTCAGGGCCGGGTTCTGCGCCACGGCCTCGTACACCGCGTCCTGACAGTCGCTGCAATCCGGGTCGATCCCATCGCGCGCCATCGCCCCGGCCGGCGTCACGTCGTCGCCTCCACCGGTGCGAGCGCGTCCCCCGCAAGGTCGGCGTGCAGCCCCGTGCGCTTCCCGAGCCATCGCCTTGCCCCACGGGCGCTGCTCGATGATCTCTAGCGGCGTGCCGGTCGGGATCGGCTCGTCTCCGTCGTCAGCGCGCAGGCACCAATCCGAGAGCGGGCGGGCCGCGTGCACCAAGCGTCCGGGCTCGCAGTGGTCGCCGGTGACGTCGGCGGGTTCGATCCAAACAGTCCTCATGATGACCTCCTGAGGGCGGTGGTGGTGTGGTTGGGCCGCCCTGTTACTTGCGATAACAAACATTGTAGTTACATATAATGAACAATCGTTCCAGTATAGTCAACCGCCTCCCGCAACTTTTTTCGCCGCCCGTTCCTGCCCCTCTACCGCACTCCTTTCGCCGGGAGGACCATCCCGCCCTTCCCGGCCGGCTCGATCAGGACTCCGCCACCCTTGGCCTGCTCGCCGGCCTCCGCGTGACGTGCACGCGCGTCAATCGACCACGGGCGGGCTCCGTTCTCCGCCTGCCGGTCCGCCGTCCGGTCGGCGCCAAGGCGCACTCCCACCCATGTGGCTCGCCGGTCGCCGCCCGCACCCGTTGACG
>Ga0209544_1003693_pt1 | contig 11621 bp, 11 predicted proteins | sample MesohylPK_FD_187297 | JGI IMG/M metagenome (GOLD analysis project Ga0209544, IMG submission 187297) | Host-associated microbial community of the marine sponge Aplysina aerophoba from Gulf of Piran - sponge mesohyl, lysed by proteinase K... | ecosystem: Host-associated > Porifera > Sponge >...
CAACGAGCAGAGCGCACGGTGGATGGGCCCGTCACTGAGGCGCAACGCGAGCGGACGGCCCGCGCGCTTGCCGGGTACCGGCGGACGGAAGACGCGTCATGGCAGACCGCTAACCCGCTCGGGTTCAACCCGAGGCATCGCGACCGTGGGACCCGGCGTATCATGAGCCGTATGGGCAGCGGGGCAGCGGGGGCAGCGACGCAGCGACGCAGCGACTCGCAGGAACGCCGCCAGAGTCTTTCCCGACGTTGTGGGGTACATCGTGGGATGGTCTGTCCTGGCATCCGTATAAGCCCATGACAATTCAGTCACTTACAGCGGAAGTCATGCTGACGCTGCCGGACGAGGAATGAGGTGAACCGTGAGAAGGCACACTCGCCGGTTCGCGCTCGTGTTCGCAGTCGCCGGCTTCGCCGTCGCGTCGGTGCCGGCCTGGCAGTCGGCCGCGACCTACACCGAGGTTGCGGCGCGCAGCCGATCCTGGTGTTCGAGTCCGACGGCACCTTCGTGCGCGGCTGGGGCGAGGGCCTCTTCAGCAACGGCAAGGTCCTGGGCGTGGCGCCCGAGGACCGGGCTCCGGGCGCGTCCGGATATACCGCCGTCTACGGTCCGGCGGGCTGCCGCGCGTGCGGCGCGCACGGCATCCGGGTCGATCCGGAGGGGAACGTCTGAACATGACCGTTTCGGTTCAGAACCGCCGGCCGTTGCTACTCGTCGAAACTGGTAGGTGCACGCAGATTTCCAGTCGCGTCTCGAGGCCCGAGTCGCGCGGTTGCAGGACGACACCGGGCTCACCGGGGTGGCCGTCGCCGTCATGACCGACGGGCAACTCGTCGGGGCGGCCGCCAGCGGCGAGCGCCGACGCGGTTCCGGCATCCCGGTGACCGTCGACGATCGCTGGCACGTCGGCTCGATCACGAAGTCGATGACGGCCACGCTGCTGGCCGTGCTCGAAGGCGAGGGGCGGCTGTCCCTGGACGACCCGTTGCGCGCGTTGCTGCCCGACGTCTACATGACGGGCGGCTGGGGCGCCTGTACGCTGCATCATCTGCTGACCCACACCGCCGGCGCCCGCGCGAACTTTCCGTACAGGATGCATCGCGTCTGGCCAGCTACCCCCGAGGAACTGGTCGCGGCGCGGCGCCGCTTCATTGCCGATGTCCTCGCCAAGGAACCCAGGTCCCCCTGCGGCGAGCGCTTCGCCTATTCCAACGTCGGCTACACCATCGCCGGCCACATCGCCGAGACGGTTGCCGGCAGGCCCTACGAAGCGCTGCTGCAGGAGCGCGTGTTCGCGCCGCTCGCCCTCGCCAGTGCCGGATTCGGTCCGCCGCAAGGCGATGCCCCGAACCAGGAGCCGATCGGGCACGTCGTCCTGCTGCGCTGGTTCCGAATGCGGATGGACCCGTTCAAGACCCGTGCCGACAACTCGCCGGTGATCGCCCCTGCGGGCACGGCCCATATGACGATCGGTGACCTGGTGCGCTACGGTGCGGCCCATCTGGAGGGAGAAGCCGGGACCGGGCCATCGTTGCTCCCGCGTTCGACATGGGAGCGGTTGCACACGCCGTTTCTCGACGACTACGCGTGCGGATGGGTACGCGACCAGAGCGACCGGTTCGGGGGACCGGTGCTCTTTCACAACGGCAGCAACACGATGTGGTACGCGCTGCTCACGCTCGTGCCCTCGCGGAACACGGTGCTGGCGTTCGCGGCCAACGACGGTGCGATAGGCAGGGCCGAGGCCGCGTTCACCGAGCTGGCCCGGGAGTTGACCGCGCCGACGGCGGACCCCTGAGACACCTTCGAGCCTGCAGAAGCCGGGCAGAGTCCACGGCCGTGTCCAGAAGCCGCGATTTCAACACACGAATAATGGCAGTATATCGACTTTTAATTGCTGTATATTGCTGTTTGTGAGACAGCGGGTCTACCCTCCCTCCGTCCAGCGCACCCTCCACGCACTCGGCCGCGACATCGGCATCGCCCGCCGGAAGCGGCGCCTGCCCGTGGCCGACTTCGCGGCGCGCATGGGCGTGTCGCAAGGCACGCTGATCCGGCTGGAGAAGGGCGAGGCCGGCGTCTCGATCGGCGCCGTCGCGATGGCGTTGCTGGCGTTGGGCGAACTGCGGCGCCTGGAGGAGATCCTGGATGTCTCCCGCGACGATACGGGCCTGATGCTCGACGTCGCCAGCCTGCCCAAGCGCATCCGGCGGCCAAAGACCGGTCCCCGCGGGTAGCGTTGCATCAATGGCCAAGACGACGCGGCGCGTGCGGGTGGCGCTCGGTGAAGCGCTGCGCGCCGTCGGCGAGATCGTGTTCGAGACCGATGGCCGGCGCCAGACCTGCATGTTCCGTTACGCCGCCGAATGGCTCGACGCTCCCCGCCGATTCGCCATCGCCCCGACGATGCCGCTGTCCGGAATGCCGTTCTACTCGGCGGCATCGCGGGAGCGCCCCCGCTCCGCCCTGCCGGGGCCGATAGCCGACGGTGCTCCCGACTCCTGGGGGCGCGGTCTCATTTGCAAGGCCCTGCCCGGGATGCTCACGGAGCTGGATTACCTGCTTGCGGCGGACGACGTGACCCGACAGGGCGCGCTCCGCTACCTCGACGAGGAGGGTCGGCCGCTGGCGCGCACATACCCGCCGGCACCGCGTCTGGCCGAGCTCGACGAGCTGCGCCGGCTGGCCGGCTTGAGCGTCGACGCGTTGGGCCGGGATCCGGCCGCGCGGGAGCGACTGCTCGGCAGCGCCGGCTCGCTCGGCGGGGCGCGGCCCAAGGCGAGCGTCCGCGACGGGCGTGGCAACCTGACGATCGCGAAGTTCACCTCCGACGACGACACGATGCCGATAGAGCGGGCCGAAGTTGCGACGCTGAGGCTCGCGCGCGCAGCCGGCATGAACGCCGCGTCGGCCCGCATCGAGCTCGGCGACACGGACCGGCCGGTAGCGCTCGTCGACCGCTTCGACCGCGTCGCGGAAGACAGAGTCCACTACCTCTCGGCACAGTCGTTCATCGGCGCAGAGGCGGCCACAGGCGCGTACTACACGGACATCGCGGATGCGCTGCGGGCGCACGCGCTCGACCCGCGGGCGCAACTGACCGAGCTCTTCCGAAGGATGCTGTTCACGATACTCGTGTCGAGCAACGACGACCACCTCAAGAACCACGGCCTGCTGCACGCCGGCGAGGGGTTGTGGGTGCTGTCTCCCGCCTTCGACATCAATCCCCAGCCGCACCGCCGGCGGCACCTGGAGACTGGCATCAGCGAGATCAGCGGGAATGTGGCGTCGATTGAAGCGGCCCTGGACGCCGCTCCCTTCTTCGACATCGAACGCGATGCCGCCGTGGCCATGTTGTCGCGGATGGTGTCCACCATCGACGGGCAGTGGCGGGCGTGCTGTCGGGCCGCGGGCATGACCCCTGTGGAGATCGAGACGTACGAGCCGGCTTTCGCTCACCACGAGACTCGCATTGCGCGCCGGGTTAGCTGATCGTGTCGTCGCGGCCGTAGCCGGATATGAAGACCACCGGCAGGTCGGCCAGCTCGGGCACGCTTCCCATCAGCGCGATGCCGTCGGCGCCGGGGAGCACCAGGTCGAGCAGGACCAGATGAACCGGGTGCCCTGGCCGATCCCGCCGCTCTCGGCCCGGATGCGGCCGCCGTGCGCCTCGACCAGCCCCTTGCAGATGATGAGCCCGAGGCTCATGCCGGTGGCCGCGCGGCCGCCGCCGTCGGCGTGCGCCCATGGAGGGCTTTCGCACCCGGCAGACCCCCCGCCGATGCTCAGCGACCACCTCGGCGCACGCACGGCGACGGGCACTGTGCGAACTGGGACGCGAAGCGCGGCCTGTCGCGCGAAAGCTGGACCGAACTTGTGACACAGTCGATGCGGGCGGAGGCACGCGAGCCAGATAACACCACCAAACACTGAATCCGCGACCAGCACGCGAAATCCGCCTCTGGCAATTTGTCCAGAATAGTACTATTATTTCAGACAATTGAGCGTCATGCCATGTCAACCGCACGAGCCATTCGAGCCGGCATCCGCAGGCTGCCGAAGGGAACGCCCTTCACAAGCGAGCGCTTTCTGAAGCTCGGCTCGCGAAGCGCTGTCGACCGGACGCTTTCGCGACTCGCCAGCCGGGGCGAAATCCAGCGTCTTGCCCGCGGCGTCTTCGTCCGCCCCCGAACAAGCCGGTTCGTGGGCACCGTCCTCCCTGACGTCCTCGATGTGGTCGAGACCATCGCGCGGAACAATGGCGAGACGGTCCAGATCCACGGCGCCGAAGCCGCGCGCCGGTTCAAGCTCAGCACGCAGGTGCCGACCGCGCCCGTGTTGCATACGAGCGCATCGAGCCGGACCATCCGGATCGCCAACACCACCGTCAGGATGGTTCACACCTCGAACCACCGGCGGCTGCAATTCGCCGGCGAGGCGGCGGGCGCCGCGCTCTCCGCCCTTTGGTATCTCGGCAAGAACAACGTGACCCCGGAGGCGGTCGCCACGATCAAGGCCGCCCTCGGCCCGGCGGAATTCCAGAGGCTGTGCTCGGCAGACATGCCGGCGTGGATGACCAAGGCGCTCGTCGCCGCCCGGGGCAGGCTCCATGGCTGAGGCATTCCTGTCTCTCGATGTCCACGAGCGCGCCGACATACTCCGGACCGTCGCCGCCCGGTCCGGGCGGGCGGCCATCATCCTGGAGAAGGACATCTGGATCTGCTGGGTCCTCCAGGCCCTTTTCTCCATGCCCGACCCCCATCCCATGGCCTTCAAGGGCGGCACCTCGCTCTCCAAGGTCTACGGCATCATCGATCGGTTTTCCGAAGACGTGGACGTCACTCTTGACTACAGGGCCTTCGACGACGGTTTCGACCCCTTTGCAGACGGCGCCAGCCGGAACCAGATCGGGCTCTTCAGCGAACGCCTCAGGGACCGCGTCGCGAAGTACATCCGCGACGTTGTGACGCCCGCCCTCGCCGCCGCCGCCGACGCCCTTGCGGCTGACGGCCAGCACGACATCCGCATCGGCGTCGAGGGCGAGACGATCCGTTTCGCCTATCCGTCCGCGGTCGAAGAACCGCACAGTTATGTTCGGAGTGAAGTCCTGCTGGAATTCGGCGGACGCAACGTCATCGATCCGAACGAACAGCACACGATCTGTCCCGACATGGCCGCCCTGACCCACGGCCTCGACTATCCCGCCGCGACCGTGACGGTCCTCTCTCCGGCACGCACTTTCTGGGAGAAGGCCACGCTGGTCCATGTCGAGTGCCACAGGCGCAGGCTCGCGGACCGTCCCGAACGGCTGTCTCGGCACTGGTTCGACCTGACACGCCTCGCCGCCCACGATATCGGCCGGGCCGCGCTCGCCGACCGCGAACTCCTGGAGGATGTCGTCCGGCACAAGAGGGTGTTCTTCCACGCCGGTTACGCCAACTACGATCACTGTCTCGACGGCCGGCTGCGGCTCGTCCCCGACGACGACCAGCTTCCCGGCCTGCAAGCCGACTACGACGCCATGCGCACCGCCGCCATTGTCGCCGACGACGCACCGGGGTTCGACGCGCTGGTCGAAGAAATCCGTATCCTCGAAGCCAACGCGAACCGCCCCGGCTGAACACGGACAGCCACCGGCTCGCTCCGCGGCCGGGAGGAGGTCGGCGCTCGTGACGTCGGAGACGGAGCCGCTGCCCGACCCCGGGGAACACGAACCGCTTCAGGCTCGTCGGCCAGACCCTTGCGCATCGGATTCGGGAGGTGTTGCGGGCCCAGAAGCGGCGTGTCGCCCGCGCGGACAACGAGCGGCAGCAAGCCCACCAGGCCCCTCGAGGCCTCCGCGACCTGCCCGCCCGCGCAGACAACGAGGGTCCGACGACGCCGGGGCCGGTCGCCGTTCGATCCGCAACGGGTCTGGAGAGCACTGCCTGGCAAGAGCCCGCCGCGCCTCCCCGAGTCGGCGCGGATACGGACCACGGAGGAGCAGACGCGACAGCCCTGCCTGATGTGGCACGTGCGTCGGGACGAGATCGAGCGCGACGCCAAGCGGTCTTCCGCGTCCGACGTGCTACTGTCCGCGCTGTGAGCACGGAAACCGCCGCGAGACACGGCCGTTCGGGCGACCGTCGGTGCGGTCGACTACCAGGTCGTCGGTGCGGTTCCCGACCAGTTCCGCGGGTATTCGGACGTCCCTCGGAAGATCATGTATACCGTTGGCACCAGCACGAGCGGTGATCGGACCGGTGCCGAGAGAGCGCCCCGCCGGGGCGAGCGGGCGCGGGGCTGCCGCAGGGTGGCCGGGGCTCGCGGAGGGAACGAGAGCGATGTCGAATCGGTGCGCGGTACTGTTCCTCTTCTGCCTGTTGCCGCTGGCCCTTGCTTCCGCGGCGCACGCCCAGACCGGGAGCGTCTCGACCGCGGAGGAGACCGCCGCGCGCCCGGGGCCGGACGGCTGGCGTCAACTGGGCGGGCCGCAGCGCAACTTCCGCGTGGACTCCGCGGAGGTCGCCACGGTGTGGGGTGCGGGGGGACCGACCCGCCTCTGGAGCCGGCCGCTCGGGGAAGGCTACTCCTCCATTCTTGCCGACGGCGACCTGCTCGTCACGATGTACCGCAGGAACGACGAGGAGGTCGTCATCGCGCTCGACGCCGCTACCGGCGCCACGCGCTGGGAGTACGCCTACCACGCGCCGCTCGTGCACAACGGGTACTTCGACGTCTGGCTGAACTCCGCCGGCCCCGGCCCGTACTCCACCCCGCTGATCGCCGGCGACACCGTTTTCGCCGTCGGCGTCGACGGCCTCTTCCACGCGCTCGACAAGCGGACGGGCGAGCTGCGCTGGTCGTACGACCTCGCGGCGGCCTTCGACGTCGAGGAGTACAACGCGTTCGCCTCGAGTCCCATCGCCTACGGGCGGATCGTGATGCAACCCCTGGGCGGCAGCGGTCGCGGAGTGGTGGCGCTCGACCGCGAGACCGGCGCGATCGCATGGCGCAGCCCGGCCATCGATCTGGGGCCCGGCTCGCCGGTGCTCATCGAGGTCGACGGCCAGGGCCAGCTCGTGATCGTGGGGCAGCAGGAACTGGTGGGCCTCGACCCCCGCGACGGACGCCGCCTGTGGAGCCATCCGCACCCGAACGAGCTGGGTCTCAACCTCAGCATGCCGGTCTGGGGCGGCGACAACGCCCTGTTCGTCTCGTCCGGCTACGACGGCGGCAGCCGGCTGATCCGGTTGTCGCAAATCGGAGGTCGGTCGGCGCCCGAGGAGGTCTGGTTCAACAACCGCATGCGGGTGCATTTCGGCAATGCGCTGCGCATCGACGGGCTCCTGGTCGCGAGCACGGGCGACTTCGGCCCGGCCTTCCTGGCCGCCGTCGACGCTGAGACCGGGGTGGAGGTGTGGCGGGAGCGCACGTTCGCGCGGGCGCAGATGGTGAACGCCGGAGGCCTGCTCGTCCTCCTCGACGAGGACGGTGACCTGGCCGTGGCATCGGTCACCCTGGACGGACTGCAGGTGCACGCGCGCGCGTCGGTGCTGACCTCGAACGCCTGGACCCCACCCACCCTCGCAGGGAGCACGCTGTACCTCCGCGACCGGCAGCAGATCCTGGCCCTCGATCTCGGCGATCCGGGCTCCGCGCCTGCAGAGCGGAACGCTCGTCCGAGGACCGCGCCGGGAGTCCGCTGACGCGCGGAGGCGCGGGGCAGGCGTCCTGGCAGGCGTCCCGGCCGTTCGTCGTGCGCGGCGGAGCGAATTTCATCGTTACGATACGCCAACTGACTAGGTCGACGCCGTTGTGCCGTCCTGGATTCCGGCGGCAATCCGCACGAAGTCACCCTCGGTGAGAATGCCGACGAGTGCTCCCTGCTCGACGACCGGGAGACAGCCGATCTGGCGATCGGACATGATCCGCGCCGCGCCGGCCAGCGTGGTGTCGGGTGTGGTGGTGATGACCGGCTCGGTCATGACCTCCTTGACGACGACCGAAGACAGCACCTGGTCGCGAGCCCGGGAGCCGTATCCGAGTGCCCGCAGCAGAGCGCTCTGAAAGAGGTCGCGCTGGCTCACGATGCCGGTCAGGCGCCCACTCTCGTCTAGCACCGGCAGGTGGCGGCAACGTACGGTGCGCATTAGATCGTCCGCTGCCTGCAGACGGTCGTTGCGGCCGAGGGTCCGCGGCTCGCGGCTCATCACGTCTCCGACCCGGAGAGCCGCAGTCAGTGGCGTGCGCTGCCCCATTTCACTGCTCCTTCTCCCAGGTGGCCGACGTGGCTGAGAATCTGTTCGCCCGTCGCGAGCCACCTTCGCCCTCGACCTACCGGTTGTGTCGTCATCGTTGCTGCACCCGGCTGGGGCGATTTCGCCGTCTCGCGACCGTAACCTCAAGCAAATCTCGCGCCACAGAGGTGATGCCGCCGAGATGCCGGCCGCGGTGGCTTCGAGCGCCTTGCCCCCAGCAGCGCGATCATTGTTCTGAAGCACGTTGCGGACGAGGGCTGCGGCCGCCGGGCGCAAGGCGGCCGGGAGCGCGGTCGTGCCCGGCCTGCCGGGATTCTCGCAGCAGCCGGTGGCATTGCACGCAGGTAGAGGTCAGCGTCATGTACGCGGTCGATACCTCGTCGATGTCGCGGGCGGCGGCCGCCTGGCCGAGGCTTCGGGCAGCCTCCTGAAACTCCCCCGCGTAGCGAAGGTACGAAGCCGGCGCCAGCGGCGTCCAGGTGGACTGTTCGCTGATGCGCAGCAGATCGCCCGCGTAGCGCTCCGCGGCCGGAAAGCGGGCCAGGACGACCGCCTCGAAGAGCCCTTGTGCGCGATCCAGCTTCTGGCGCATCAGGTTGCCCAGATCCTGTTGGGCGGTTGCTGGAGCGGCTGCCAGCGCGAGCAGCGCCAGCGCGAGGAGCGCATTCCCGAGTCCGATACGGGATCGTGCATCGGTGTCCTGCATGGTACGTCCGTCCTTCCTCGAGCCCTGGTTGATTCTCGCGCTCTGTTACGCGAGGTCTGACTGCGATCCCCAGGCACGATCCGATCCAGTTCCGCCCGCGCCGCCGCCCGCGGCCGGGTCCGTTGCTCTCGCCAAAGGAGTGCGGACTAATCCCCACCTGGACGGGAGAAAGTCCGCACGCGCTCCCCGGTGGGCTCCGCCCGCACCCGCAGCCACGCGGGTGCCCCGCACCTGCATTGGCCGCGCCGGGTTGCGGCATGCGCCTTGCTTCCGGATTGCTGCGATGCAGCGTGTTGTCCTCCTCGGTCTGGTGTTCCTGGCGGTGACACCGGATGCGGCGGCAGAGCCGGAACATGCTTCGCTGTTCGACGTGCTCCGCGAGAGCACGGCATCCGTCGATCTGCGCTACCGCTACGAGTGGGTGAGCGACGACGCCGTCGGCCTGGATGGACACGCGTCGACGCTGCGGACGGCTCTCCGCTACGAGACGGGCGCCTACGAAGGCTTCGGCGTGTTTCTGGAGGCGGAGAACATCAGCAGCGTCGGCGCCGCGTTGTACAACAACGCCGGTGTCGCACATCTGGGCAACGGGCGCCTCGACCGGCCGGTCGTGGCCGATCCCGAGCTGACGCATATGAACCAGGCGGCCCTGCGGTACACGAGACAGGGCACTACGGTGCACGTCGGCCGGCAGGAGATCCTGCTCGACGACCAGCGCTTCGTCGGCAATGTCGGCTGGCGACAGAATCACCAGTCGTTCGACGCCGTGCGAGTCGAGTCGTCGGACGTGCCGGGCACGACCGTGAACTATGCGTTCATCCGCGGCGTCCACGGTATCCGCGGCGGCGCAATCCCGGTCTCCAGCCAGGTGCTGAATGCCGCCTTCGCTGTGCATGCCGCCGCGCGGGTGGTCGGCTACGCCTACGGGATCGGCAACGAAGACGACCCGCGGCGCTCGACGAACACGTGGGGCGTGGAGGTTTCCGGCCGCCCGGCCGGGGACGACGGCGGCGTTCTCTACGAGGTGGAGTACGCCCGCCAGCGCGCCGCCGCGCGCAATCCGCTGCGGATCGCGGCCTCCTACCTGCACCTGATGGCCGGGGCCGAGGCCCGCGGCATCGTCGTGACGGCGGGATGGGAACGGCTGGGCGGCAACCCGGCCGACGGCCAGTTCAATACGCCGCTGGCGACCCTGCACCCTTTCAACGGCTGGGCCGACCGGTTTCTGGTGACGCCCGCGGCGGGGCTCGAGGATACCTACCTCAGCGTGCGCGGCACGGTCTCGGCCGTGCAGTGGAGCGCGACCTATCACGACTTCCGTTCCGACGCGGGCCGCTTGCGCTACGGGGACGAAGTCGATTTCGAGTTGCGGTTCGTCGCGCCGTGGCGGCAGACGATCGCGATCAAGGCAGCCCTCTACGACGCCGATGCGCACGCGACCGACGTAGCGAAGCTGATGCTCTGGAGTGCGGTGCGGTTCTGACGGAAGGGATGGGCGTGACGGAGGACAGTCGCCGGCGGTTCGTGACGCGGATGTCGAAGGTCGCCATGGCCGCGGGGCTGGCCGGAGGCTACGGCGGATTCACCCTGGTTGCCGGCCGGTACCTCTACCCGGCGCGCCCGCCGCGTACAGCGCGGCAGTTCGTCTCCCGCGCGGACAGCCTGCAGGTCGGCGATTCGCTGCTCTACCGCGCCCCGAGCGGCGAGTCGATCCACGTCACGCGGCAGGGCGCGCAGGCCACCGCACGCGACTTCGTGGCGTTGTCGAGCACCTGCCCGCATCTGGGCTGCCGCGTGCACTGGGAGGCTCGGAACAACCGCTATTTCTGCCCGTGTCACAACGGCGTCTTCGACCCGTCCGGAGTCGCGACCGGCGGTCCCCCCGCCGAGGCCGGTCAATCCCTGCCGCGGTATCCGCTCGCGGTGCGCGACGGCCTGATCTTCATCGAGGTCCCGGCGGCGCCCCTCGTGCTCGCGCGGCGGAACCGATGACGCTCACGCAGTGGTTCGGGGAGCGGCTGCCGGTGTCCGCCGGCACGCTGCGGGAACTGACGAACGAGCCGGTGCCGTGGCACCTGAAGCGGTGGTGGTTCGCGCTGGGGGGCACGCCCGCCTACCTCTTCGTGGTGCAGATCGCGACCGGAGTCCTGCTGGCGTTCTACTACGAAGCGTCGGCCGGCCGGGCCTACGAATCGGTCCGCTTCATCACCGAGGAGGCGGCCTACGGCTGGTACCTGCGGAGCGTGCACAAGTGGGCGGCGACGCTCATGATCGCCGCGGTCGTCCTGCACCAGATGCGCGTCTTCTTCACCGGCGCGTACAGGAAGCCGCGCGAGCTCAACTGGATCGTCGGGATGTTCATGCTGTTGTGCACGCTGCTGCTCGGGTTCACCGGCTACAGCCTCGTCTTCGAGCAGTTGAGCTACTGGGGGGCCACGGTCGGCGCCAACATCACGGATACCGTGCCGGTGGTCGGCGGCTTGCTGAAGAACCTGCTGCTGGCGGGCGAGACCTACAACGACCGCACGCTCGCCCGGTTCTTCATCCTGCATGCCGCGGTGCTGCCGGTCGCGCTCATTGCCCTGATCGCGGTCCACATCGTCATCGTCCGCCTGCAGGGAGTGACCGAGCTGCGGTTCGAGCGCGAGCGCGCCGGCGCCCCGGAGACCTTCCGG
>Ga0209544_1003694_pt1 | contig 11621 bp, 2 predicted proteins | sample MesohylPK_FD_187297 | JGI IMG/M metagenome (GOLD analysis project Ga0209544, IMG submission 187297) | Host-associated microbial community of the marine sponge Aplysina aerophoba from Gulf of Piran - sponge mesohyl, lysed by proteinase K... | ecosystem: Host-associated > Porifera > Sponge >...
GGAGAAGTCGAGCTTGGCGGGCGTCGCCGTCGCCGCGCCCTCGTCGCCGGAGGCGACGGCCACGCTCACCGCCGCCGTCGGCTGGCTGGCCAGCTTCACCGTGTAGGTGGCGGTCCGCCCCGCACCAGATGCCTCGGTCACCGTCACCGTCTCCCTGGACAGCACCAAGCCCCTCGTGTCGTCGTCGGTGATGGTCCCGGTGGCGGTGACCGTGGAGATGCCGAGGCTGTTGCTGGCGTTGGACAGCGTCACGGTCAGCGTCTCGTTGGCCTCGTCCACCTCGTCCCCGGTCACCTTGACGGTGACCGTCTTGCTCGTGTCGCCCTTGGCGAAGGTGAGCGTCCCGCTGTTGGCGGTGTAGTCCGTCCCCGGGGTTGCGGTGTCGCCCTGGGCCTTGCTGGTGGCCCAGTCCACCGTGGTTTCCATGTCCGCGGCCGGGGAGAGGCTGACGGTGAAGGTCAGATCGGCGGTGCCGGAGTCGCCTTCGGTGACGCTGGCGTCGGCGACGGCGAACATCGAGGCGCCCTCGTCGTCGGTCACCGTGACGGCGACCGAGCCGGTGACCGAGGCGTAGTCTCCGCCGCTGGCGGTGTGGGAGATCGCGGTGGTGCGGTCCGGGGTGTTGTCCAGGTCGTCGTCCACGCCGGTTACGGTCACCGTCTGGCCGTCGGCCCAGTTCGTCGTGGTGAAGTCCAGCCTGGCGGGCGCCGCCGTCGCCGCGGTCTGGTCGCCGGAGGCGATCGCTACCGACACCGCCGCCGTCGGCTGCGACGCCAGCTTCACGGTGTAGGTGGCGGTCCCGGCGGCCTCGGTCACGGTCACCGTGTCCTTCGAGAGCACCAGGCTCCTGGCGTCGTCGTCGGTGATGGTCCCGGTGGCGGTGACCGTGGAGATGCCGAGGCTGTTGCTGGCGTTGGAGAGCGTCACGGTCAGCGTCTCGTTGGCCTCGTCCACCTCGTCCCCGGTCACTTTGACGGTGACCGTCTTGCTCGTGTCGCCCTTGCCGAAGGTGAGGGTGCCGGAGTTGGCGGTGTAGTCCGTTCCCGGCGTGGCGGTGTCGGCGCTCTCCTTGCTGGTGGCCCAGTCCACCGTGGTCTCCATGTCCGGGGCCGGCGACAGGCTGACGGTGAAGGTCAGGTCGGCGGTACCGGAGTCCCCCTCGGTGGCGCTGGCGTCGGCCACCGAGAACGACGCGGTCCCCTCGTCGTCGGTCACGGTCACGGCGACCGAGCCGGTGACCGAGGCGTAGTCTCCGCCGCTGGCGGTGTGCGAGATCGTGGCGGTGCGGTCCGGGGTGTTGTCGAGGTCGTCGTCGACGCCGGTTACGGTGACGGTCTGGCCGTCGTCCCAGTTGGTCGTGGAGAAGTCGAGCTTGGCGGGTTGCACCGTGGCGGCGTATTCGTCGCCGGAGGCGACGGCCACGCTCACCGCCGCCGTCGGCTGGCTGGCCAGCTTCACCGTGTAGGTGGCGGTGCGGGTGGTCCCCGCCGCCTCGGTCACGGTCACCGTGTCCTTCGAGAGCACCAGGCCCTTCGCGTCGTCGTCGGTGATTGTGCCGGTGGCGGTGGCGTCGGAGATGCCGAGGCTGTCGCTGGCGTTGCTCAGCGTCACCGTCAGCGTCTCGTTGTCTTCGTCGAGCTGGTCGCCGGTCACCTTGACCGTGACCGTCTTGGAGGTGTCGCCCTTGGCGAAGGTGAGCGTCGCGCTGCCGGCGGTGTAGTCCGTCCCCGGCGTGGCGGTGTCGGCGCTCTCCTTGCTGGTGGCCCAGTCCACCGTGGTTTCCATGTCCGCGGCCGGGGAGAGGCTGACGGTGAAGGTCAGATCGGCGGTGCCGGAGTCGCCCTCGGTGGTGCTGGCGTCGCCGACCGAGAAGGACGCGGCGCCTTCGTCGTCGGTCACCGTCACGGCGACCGAGCCGGTGATCGAGGCATAGTCGCCGCCGCTGGCGGTGTGGGAGATGGCGGCGGTGCGGTCCGGCGTGTTGTCCAGGTCGTCGTCGACCCCGGTGACGGTGACGGTCTGGCCGTCGTCCCAGTTGGTCGTGGAGAAGTCCAGCTTGGCGGGGGTCACCGTCGCCGCGTCGTCGTCGCCGGAGGCGACGGCCACGCTCACCGCGGCGGTGGGCTGGCTGGCCAGCTTCACCGTGTAGGTGGCGGTGCGAGTGGTCCCGGCCGCCTCGGTCACCGTCACCGACTCCTTCGACAGCACCAGGCCCTTCGCGTCGTCGTCGGTGATCGTGCCGGTGGCCGAGGCGTCGGAGATGCCGAGGCTGTCGCTGGCGTTGCTCAGCGTCACGGTCAGCGTCTCGTTCGCCTCGTCCACCTCGTCGCCGGTCACCTTCACCATGACCGTCTTCGACGTGTCGCCCTTGCCGAAGGTGAGCGTCCCGCTGTTGGCGGTGTAGTCCGTCCCCGGGGTTGCGGTGTCGCCCTGGGCCTTGCTGGTGGCCCAGTCCACCGTGGTTTCCATGTCCGCGGCCGGGGAGAGGCTGACGGTGAAGGTCAGATCGGCGGTGCCGGAGTCGCCCTCGGCGACGCCGGCGTCGGCGACGGCGAACATCGAGGCGGCTTCGTCGTCGGTCACCGTCACGGCGACCGAGCCGGTGACCGAGGCGTAGTCTCCGCCGCTGGCGGTGTGGCCGATCGTGGCGGTGCGATCCGGGGTGTTGTCCAGGTCGTCGTCCACGCCGGTCACCGTCACCGTCTGGGCCTGCGACCAGTCCGTGGTGGAGAAGTCGAGCTTGGCGGGCGCCGCCGTCGCTGCGGTCTGGTCGCCTGAGGCGATCGCCACCGACACGGCCTCCGTCGGCTGGCTGGCCAGCTTCACCGTGTAGGTGGCGGTGCGGGTGGTCCCCGCCGCCTCGGTCACCGTCACCGTGTTCTTCGACAGCACCAGGCCCTTCGCGTCGTCGTCGGTGATGGTCCCGGTGGCCGTGGCTGTGGCGATGCCGAGGCTGTCGCTGGCGTTGGAGAGCGTCACCGTCAGGGTCTCGTTGTCTTCGTCGAGCTGGTCGCCGGTCACCTTCACCGTGACCGTCTTGGAGGTGTCGCCCTTGGCGAAGGTGAGCGTCCCGCTGCCGGCGGTGTAGTCCGTCCCCGGGGTTGCGGTGTCGCCCTGGGCCTTGCTGGTGGCCCAATCGACCGTGGTCTCGATGTCCGCGGCCGGGGAGAGGCTGACGGTGAAGGTCAGATCGGCGGTGCCGGAGTCGCCCTCGGTGGTGCTGGCGTCGGCCACGGCGAACATGGAGGCGTCCTCGTCGTCGGTCACCGTCACGGCGACCGAGCCGGTGACCGAGGCGTAGTCGCCGCCGGTGGCGGTGTGGCCGATCGTGGCGGTGCGGTCTGGCGTGTTGTCCAGGTCGTCGTCGACGCCGGTGACGGTGACGGTCTGGCTGTCGTCCCAGTTGGTCGTCGAGAAGTCGAGCTTGGCGGGCGCCACTGTCGCTGCGTTCTCGTCGCCGGAGGCCAGCGCCACGCTCACCGCGGCGGTGGGCTGGCTGGCCAGCTTCACCGTGTAGGTGGCGGTGCGGGTGGCGCCGGCCGCCTCGGTCACGGTCACCGTGTTCTTCGACAGCACCAGGCCCTTCGCGTCGTCGTCGGTGATGGTCCCGGTGGCCGTGGCTGTGGCGATGCCGAGGCTGTCGCTGGCGTTGGAGAGCGTCACCGTCAGGGTCTCGTCGGCCTCGTCCACCTCGTCCCCGGTCACCTTGACTGTGACGGTCTTGGACGTGTCGCCCTTGGCGAAGGTGAGCGTGCCGCTGCCCGCGGTGTAGTCCGTCCCCGGCGTGGCGGTGTCGGCGCTCTCCTTGCTGGTGGCCCAGTCCACCGTGGTCTGCATGTCCGCCGCCGGCGACAGGGTCACGGTGAAGGACAGGTCGGCGGTGCCGGAGTCGCCCTCGGTGACGCTGGCGTCGGCCACGGCGAACATGGAGGCGTCCTCGTCGTCGGTCACCGTCACGGCGACCGAGCCGGTGACCGAGGCGTAGTCTCCGCCGCTGGCGGTGTGGCCGATCGTGGCGGTGCGGTCCGGCGTGTTGTCGAGATCGTCGTCCACGCCGGTCACTGTCACCGTCTGGGCCTGCGACCAGTTGGTCGTGGAGAAGTCCAGCTTCGCGGGCGCCACCGTCGCCGCGTCCTCGTCGCCGGAGGCCACCGCCACCGCCACCACCGCCGTCGGCTGGCTGGCCAGCTTCACCGTGTAGGTGGCGGTTCGCCCCGCACCCGAAGCCTCGGTCACGGTGACCTCGGTGGGGGTGAACACCAGGGCGCCTCCGTCGTCGTCGTCGATGATGGTCCCGGTGGCCGTGGCGTCGGCGATGCCTAGAGAATCCGTCACGACAAACGTCCCAAGGAAGAACCCGGTCCCTCTCAGGGTCGCGGTCAGGGTCTCATCGGGCTCGTCGAGCACGTCCCCGATGACCTTCACGATCACGGCCGAGGAGGTCTCGCCCGGTGCAAAGACCGTACTGCCCTCGTAGGCGGCGTAGTCCTCGCCCGCGGTCGCGGTGCCGTCCTCGGTATCAAGCGACACGGCCGTCGTGTAGCTTGCCGCCGGCGACAGGGTGACGGTGAAGGTCAGTTCCGCTTCGCCTGAGTCGCCCTCGGCGACTTCCGCGTCTTCCACGGAAAAGGACGGCGTGTCCTCGTCGTCGATGACGGCGACCCGGAGCCGCCCGGTGACCGATCCGTAGCCCCCGCCGCTCGCCTGGTGGAAGATCGCGGTGTGGCGGGGCGTGGGGGCGCGGGGCCCGTTGGCGGGCCGCGAGAGATCCGGCGGACTGTTGTGCAAGTCGTCATCGACCGCCGTCACCGTCACGGGCTGGGGCGCGTTCCAGTTGCCGGTGGTGAACTCCAGCGTGGCGGGCGTCACGGTGGCCGCGCGGGTGTCGCGGGATGACAGCGAGACGGTCACCGGGGCGGTGGGCCGGCTGGTCAGCGCCACCGTGTAGGTCGCCGTGGGCTCTTCGTCGGCGGCCTCGGTGACGGTGACGGCGTCGCGGGAAAACACCAGCCTGAGCACATCGTCGTCGTCGGTGACGGTGACGGCGACCGAGGCGGTTACCGCGGCGTAGTCCCCGCCGCTGGCGGCGTGCTCGATCTCGGTGGTGCGGTCGGGGTCGTTGTCCAGAGCGTCGTCCACGCCGGTGACGGTGACGGTCCGGGGCTTCCACCAGTTGTCGGCGGCGAACTCCAGGGTGGCGGGCGTCACGGTAGCGGCGTTCTCGTCGGCGGAAGCCAGCGCGACGGTCACCGCCTCGGTGGTCCGGGAGGCGAGCGCGACGGTGTAGGTGGCCGTGCGGCCGGGGCCGGAGGCCTCGGTGACGGTCACGACGGTGCGCGACAGCGACAGGCCGGGATCGGGATCGGTGACGGTGACGGCGACCGTGCTGACAACGGGGGCCTGGTCGCCCTGAAGGGAGAAATCGCCGGGATGGGTCGCGGTGTGGCCGGAGTACCCCGAAACCGTGTGCGTGACGTTCGTCCTCCTGATTCCGGGGTCGTCATCGATCTTGGCCGTGACGCTCACGAACTGGTCAACGAACCAGTTGGTCGAGTCGAAGATCAGGGGACCGGAGACGGTTGCGGTCGACCCGTCTTGAACGGTCGGCGTGACCGTGACCGTGCCCAACGGGTCGGTACGCAGCCGCACCGAGTAGGTGCTCGTCTCGCCCTGGGCAAGCTCCAGCGCCCTCGGTTGCACGAACAAGCTCTTTCCGTGGAAGTCGCGTACCCGGACATCCACCGTGACCGGCGGGGGTTGGTAACCCGTTACGGCGTGGTCGACCATTACCTGATGGTCGTAGCCGTCTTCGTCCGGCACGCCCCTCAGGACCACCTCCTGGGGAGTCCTCCAGTTCCCGGTATCGAAGGTGAGCGGGCCGGACGTGGTGACTTTCGCTTCGTCCCGGCTCACCGGCGTCACGGTCACCGTTCCGGCCGGCTTTGCCGCGAGACTCACCCGATATGTCTGGTTTCTCAGGACACTCGGAGCATCCAGGGCGCTCACGTTCTCGTAGATGACCACGAGTTTCCTCGACAGGACGAGGGCCGCATCGTCGTCGTTGACGGTGACCGGCACCGGGCCCGCGCTGGTCACGTCGTCGTGGTACCCGGCGACCGAGTGGCTCACGGAGGTATGGCTTATTGCACCGTCGTCGTCGTGCACGCCGGTGACGGTGACGTTCACTCCCCGATTCCAGTTCGTCGCATCCAGCGAGACAGGCCCGGACACGGTCGCGACCGTCTCGTCGCCGCTCTCCGGCGTCACCGTCACGGTCCCGCCCGGCTTCGTCGCGAGCTTCACGGTGTAGACGGCGTCGCTGCCCTCCTTGACCGTCACCGTCTCGGGCTCGAACAACAGGGCCGGTGTGCTGCTGTCCAACACGTTGACGGCAACCGGGTCCGCCGCGGTAATGTCGCCGTACCCCTCGACCGCGTGGGAAATCGTCGCCGACGCGTTCTCGTGATCGTCGTCGCCGAGCGCCCTCACGGCCACCGTCTTCGGTTGGCTCCAGTCGTCCTGGTCGAATGACACGGTCACCGGATCGCCGGGGCTGGGCCTCTGGCCGGCAGTGGCTCTTGTGTCGAGCACCCCTGGGGGGGCGACGCTCAATGTGACCGTCACCCTCCCGGTCGGCTGCGCGGCGAGCCTCAGGGTGTATTCGTGGTCCAGGCCATCTTCCACAAGCTCCATCGTTCGCTTCGACACCACCACGCCGTTGAGGTCGTCGTCGTTGATCGTGCCGGTGGCGGTGGCGTCGGCCAGGGTCAGCGTGCCGTTGGGGCTGGAGAGGGTGACGGTGAGGGTCTCGTCGTTCTCGTCGATGTGATCGCCGGCGACCTTCACCGTGATGGCCCTGGACGCCTCGCCCGCGGCGAACGCGAGCGTGCCGCCGCCCGCCGCGTAGTCGACGTCGGGCGTGGCGGTGTCCCCCTCCGCCTGGCTGGTGGCCCAGTCCACCGTGACGGGCATGCCCGCGGCCGGGGAGAGGGTGACGGTGAAGGTCAGGTCCGCGGCGCCGGCGTCGCCCTCGGTGACGCGGGCGTCGGCGATGGCGAGGGCGGAGGCGGCCTCGTCGTCGGTGACGGTGACGGCGATGGCGCCGACGACCGAACCGTAGTCCCCGCCGCTGGCGGTGTGGGCGATCTCGGTGGTGCGGTCGGGGTCGTTGTAGAGGTCGTCGTCCACGCCGGTGACGGTGATGGTCCGGGCGGACTTCCAGTTGTCGGCCGTGAAGGAGAGTTCGGTGGGCGAGACGGTCGCCGCGTCCTGATCGGCGGACGCCAGCGAGACGGCGACCGGGCCGGTGGGCTCGGTGGCCAGCGCGACGGTGTAGGTGGCGGAGCGGCCGCCGCCGGTTGCTTCGGTAACCGTGACGGCGTCGCGAGAGAAGACCAGGCCCCGGTCGTCGTCGTCGGTCGGCAACCGCGTCGCGGTGAGCCGATAGGTTCGGGTCGCGCCGTTCTCCGCGGTGACCACGATGGCGAACGTGTTGGCGCCGTACAGGAGTCGGAACTCGGGGCTGGAAGCGCCGCTCCGGACATCCTGGCCGTTCACCGTGACGGTCGCCTTGGGGTGTCTGACGGTGGGTGCGATCGTCAGCGCGCCGGTGGCGGCCGACACGCTCACTCGATACTCGCCGGTATCGGCGTGGAAGGCGGGCGCGAGTCCCGAGCCCGAGATCCGCGCCGAATCACCGCCCTCCGGGGAGACCTCCAGTGCGCTCAAGGCGGCGTCGGCGACGACGATCCTGAACTCGAGCGTCGCTGTCTCGCCGCGGTAACGCCGGGGGTTCTGGTCCTGCACGGCCCAGTAGATCGTCGATTCGCGGGTTCGGGGCACAGCCTCTCCGCCCGGCGGGGTCGGGGCGCCGCTCAGCACGCGGGTGGAGGCGTCGAGCTTCAGGCCGGCCGGCAAGCTCGAATGGCGGTAGGTGTACGGCGGGACTCCGTCCGCGCCGGAAGGCAGCGTCAGCGGGCTGATCGGCACGCCGTACGCGTAGTTCAGGAGACCGACGGTTCGCGGAGCGAAGCCCAGGGTCGAAGTGTCCACAACCTCCACGGGGATGCTCAGGGTGACCTTGGCGTTGGCCCGGTCCGTTGCGGTGTACTCCATCGTGAGGGTCTCGGCGACGGTCGGCGTGCCGAACATGTGGCGACTGGCAAATTCCATTCCCTGCGGACGCAACGACCCCAGCGTGTACCTGTAGCCGCCCGCGCCGCCCTGCGCCGTGGGAAGTCGAAAGAAGCTGTAGGTCCGGTCCTTCTGGAGAATCAACTCTCCGTCGGGGTTCCCGGTCCATTCCGCGACCGTTTGTGTAAAGCTCAGCGGCGCCGGAGTCGTCTGCGCCTCGACGGCGCCCGAAGCGGGCAGAAGGTAAAGGCCACATAGGACGGCACAGAGTTTCGTCCCGTGTGACCGAACGGTCGGTAGGGCCTGTCGAAGGCAAGGGAACGCGAAGAAACTCCTGCGTTCGCTCCTGTCCTCACGTGCCCTCGCCACCGGTGGCAACTCCTCCCTGGCGACGCGATAGAAATTGCTACCAATGTTGTCAGCAAACCGGCGATCTTAGGGCGAGGTAGCGGTCCGATTTGCAGATGATCGTGCGATCTCTGCCCATGGCGAGGTGGGCCGGGGAAGCCAGGGAGGCTTCCACACTGTGGCACGTCTTGCAGGGTGGGTTTCCGCGGTCCTGGGCGTCCCCGGTCACACTCACTCCCGGGCACCTGACCGTGCCGCATTCTCCGCGAGGACGACCATCAGCAGCCCTCCCGCGATGGCGAGGTTCTTCAGGAAGTCGATGAGCGTGCCGAAGTCGGCATCCGCACCCAGCGGGTTCTCCATGAGCACGGTGACGGGAACGAGGAACATCAGCAATCCGACAGCGGCCCACTTCGTCCGTCTGCCCAGGGCGAGGAGCGCGCCGCATACCAACTCGACCAGTCCGGCGGCGATCGCCAGGAAGACCGGGAACGGCAGCCCGATCTCCGCGATGTCTCCCGCCGCGTCCTCGTGATCGACGAGCTTGTCGTAGCCGGTCAGCAGGAAGATCGCGGCCAGCATGATCCGCGCTGCGACGTAGCCATAGCGATCGGGTGCCGTGCGGGGGCCGGTGTCGCTCATTCTCAGAACCGCAGCCGAAGGTCAGATGGACATCGAACCGGGCGCGCGCGCGTACCGTGCCGCGTTCATGAAGCGTGTCTCTTCGCTTCTACAGGGTTGGGGCCGCCCGGCCAGGTCGGTCGACGCAACTCGGTTGATACAAGCCGAACGGCCCCGGCAACTCTCGTTGCGTCGGCTCTCGCGGCACCGTCCGAGACGGCTCAGCGAGGACATCCTGGCACTGGATGTACGAGCAAGAAGGCACCCCGTGACCACAAGGTAGGCTCTCACAGAAATCCTGACTTTTGGGCGATTCGGATGTCATGATTGGCGAAGATTGTATAAACAAGGGAGATCGCCGGCGCCGATCATCTGTCCCGCTCCGATCAGGGAAGACCAAGCTGCACCGCCGGTCCGGGCAGGCACCCGCAATCAACGGACGGCAAACGCGCGGCCTCGGCCACGCGCTCAGCCGTCGGAGATGTCGGCCTGCCGATTCACCCGGCGGCATGCGCCCGGCGAGTACTCGGAGCCTTCGTTCACGCTCGGCGGGCCGATGCGGCCCGATCGGCTCTGGTACTTCACCGGCGTGAGCCGCATCGAGTCGAAGATCACCCCGACCGGGTCGCCGACGACTCGCGATCTCGAACGCGACAACGTCCTGGGCAAGCTCACCTGGCAGGCGAACGACCGCTGGCAGGTCATGGGCCGCTACGTGGCGGACAGGCCCCTGGTCCTGAACGCGAACGCCAGCCGGTTCACGAGCGCCGAGGCGGCGAGCCGCCGGGACGGCGATACGTCCATCTACAGCACGGAGGTGATGGGCCGGACGGGTTCGCGCTTCGAGTGGCGCCTCACCCTGTCGCGGTCGCGCGGGGCTTCGCGTCTGACGCCGATGAGCGGAGACATCGAGACGAGCGGTCACGTGGACATCGGTCTCGGCTACGCGGCGTCCGTGAACTCATCCAGCTTGTCGTACTCCCGGCGGGAGCGGGACGAGGCATCGGGCAGCTTCGCCTGGTTCAGCGGCCACGGCGGCAGCGACCATGAAATCCGTTTCGGCGTCGATTTCGCGGACGTGGGCCACGTCAGGCAGAGTAACCTGACGGGCGGCGGGGTCTACTACGATCGGTTCGGCGCTCCGAGCCGCTACCTCGTGCGTCCGTTCGCGGCGCCCTCGCCGACCTCGGGCGCCCTGCTGACGGCCTGGCTCCAGGACACCTGGCGGCCCACCTACGACGTGACGGTCAAGTTCGGCCTGCGCCGGGACGCGGTGACCTTCGACAACGACGTCGGCGACGAGATCGCGTCGTTGGCCAGACTGCAGCCGCGATTCGGGGTGGTCTGGGATGTGTTGGGCAACGGCCGGCTGGCGCTGCGTGCCAGTTGGGGTCACTTCATGCATCCGAGCGCTCTTTCGCTCACGAGCTATCTGCGCGTGCTGACCACGCCCTGGAACTACTACCTCTCCTGCTCGGAGAACGCGCAGGGCCTGCTGGGCGTGGCAGCCCGTGGGCGCGCCGACGCGCTACCGCGAACCGCGCCGGTTCGAGATCGGCGTCCGCCTGGAGTTCTGAGCAGGGGCGACCGCCGCTACGAGCAAAGCGTCGAGCTCGTGACGGCCGGCCGCGGCAAGAATCCGCGCGCCGTAAGGAACCCGCTCCAGGCGAGCCTGAACCGCGTTCCGGTCGGAATGGTCGCTGGATGGGTCGTCCCCCCGTCATTCAGGAGAGGAGCCCGGCTACGGATCCAGGCTGTACTCGATGTCCTCGAATCGGTCGCGAGGAAACGTGAACACGAAGACCAGCGGTTCGGCGCCAATGGAACGAACGGCGTGTCTGGCGTTGGGCGGAATGTAGACGACCGTCCCCGGGCCAATCTCCTTCCGGAGGTTCTCGACTTCGATGTGTCCCCGGCCGCCGATCACGTAGTACGTCTCCTCGGGCTCGTGGTGGTGCGGTGAAAGCACCGCACCGGGCTCGATTCGCGCTACACCGACGACGAGTCCACCGCTCGGCGCGCGCTCGCGGCTGATGAGCAGCTTCCATTGGATGGCGCTCGGCTCGGCATTGGCCGGATCGTGCCAGTCTTGCCATCCGAGTTCCGCCTGATCGACGATCACGGGCTTGAGCTTGGGCATTCCCTGACCGCCTGGGCAACTCGTGGCATCGGTTCAAGAGCGTTCGCCGATCTCAAGTTGACGCACTAGCGGCGTCTCGTCAAGTGGATGTCGGGTTGCCTATCCAGGCCTGCTACTCGCTGTGCGCGTCGCTGTCCCCTTTGGCCTGCCGTCAGAACGAGGTACTTCTTGACGCCGCCGGCCAGGGTGAAACGCCCGGCGTAGAGGGTCTCCTCCGCGTACAGCATCATCACGCTCTGCGGGAACTCCCACTCGTACTGGTGCCAGTAGGGCGTCGCGTTCCACTGGAAGTTGATCGCCGGATCGAGGATCTGGTGCCAGTCCCGTCCGAGGTCGCGCTTCGAGTCCTCGTACCAGATGCCGGCGCGCAGCTTGCTGC
>Ga0209544_1003699_pt1 | contig 11605 bp, 11 predicted proteins | sample MesohylPK_FD_187297 | JGI IMG/M metagenome (GOLD analysis project Ga0209544, IMG submission 187297) | Host-associated microbial community of the marine sponge Aplysina aerophoba from Gulf of Piran - sponge mesohyl, lysed by proteinase K... | ecosystem: Host-associated > Porifera > Sponge >...
TGCCCGTCTCGCACCAGGAAGAGGTCGTCCGCGTGATCACCGAGTTCATCGACGGGCTCGATGACGAGGGCGACGAGGGGTCGGAGGAATCGCAGGAAGACGCGCAGTGAGAGCGCTCGTCTTCGGCCTGCTGTGCGCCGTCTTCTCCCCGCTCCTGATCGTCGGTTCGATGGTGTTCGCGTTCAAGGTCCGTTTCGTCAACATGCCGCGCGGCATCTCCGGCACCGCGTACGAGCCCTACATGGCCCGGCTGGCTCTCCACCTGATCGGGAGCCGGCGCGACGACGTTTCCGAGCGCATCGCGCCGCACCTGCCCGCGCTGTCGCCCCTGATCATGGGTCTACTGATGAAGCCGATGGCCCTGGCTTCGCGGTGGAGCGGTTTCCGCGGCTCGTTCTTCGCCTATCCGGGCCCGCGGCCGTCGACGTTGATCACCTTCATCAGCCACCGTACGCATTTCTTCGACACGGCCATCGCGGCCGCGGCCGCCGAGGACAGCCCGATCCGGCAGTTCGTCTTCCTTGGCGCTGGCTGGGACACGCGCGCGTGCGGTCCGTTGTCCGAGGGCGTCGACCTGGCCGGCGCCGGCGTGAAGGTCTTCGAGGTCGACGAGCCGCCCACGCAGCAGGTCAAGGTCGAGGCCCTTCGAGCAGCCGGCGTCGACTGCAACAGCGTCACCTTCGCGTCGACCGACTTCAACCAGCAGTCCTGGCTGGAGTCCCTGAAGGAGCACGGCTTCGATCCGGACCAGCCGACGTTCATCCTCTGGGAAGGCGTCACGATGTACCTCGACGACGCGGCGATCTCGAAGACGCTGGCCGAAGTCGCGGGACTCGCGCCCGGCTCGCGCATCGCCTTCGATTTCTTCAGCCGGGAGCTCGTGTTCGGCCGAAAGCCCTACGCCGTGATGGGGACGTACATGAGATACGCCCTGAAGTCGTTCTACGGCGAGAGCATGCACTTCGGCATCTCGACCGCCCCGCCCGCTCGCCAGCAGGTGCTGGACTTCTTCGAAGGCCGCGGCCTGGACGTCGAGAACTTCGAGTCGCTCGGCCGGGAGTCCGGCCGCAGCACGCCGATCGGCGGTCTGGTCCTCGCGGCAGTGCCCGACCGGCCAGTTGCGGATCGGGCATGACGCCGAAGCTCCATCCACTCAACCAGGACTTCCGCTGGGAGCCGCGAGGCGGCCCATACCGGCGCATCTCGGCCGTGCAGGCCCGCCAGTGGAGCGACCAGGGCTTCTTCGTGCTCGAGGATGCGGTCGAGCCCGCCACGCTCGGGCGCCTGATCGCCGAGATCGACCCCTGGGAAGCCGAGCGCGAAGAGTGGCTGCGCAAGCAACCGCAGGGGCGCCGCTTCATCGCCCGCGCCGACGAGATCACCTTCACCGTCCACCTGGTGAAGCGCTCGACCTTTCTCCGCGACTTCTGTGCCGGACCTCTCTTTCGCGATCTCGCGTGGGACCTCGTGGGTCCCGACGTCCGGCTCTACTGGGACCAGGCGGTCTACAAGAAGCCGAGCGTTCCAGCCCCCTTTCCCTGGCATCAGGACAACGGCTACGGGTTCCTCGAACCGCAGAGCTATCTCACCTGCTGGATCGCACTGACCGACGCCACGACCAGCAACGGGTGCCCCCGGGTGCTTCCGGGACTGCACCGCCACGGCACTCTCGAGCACTGGACCACCGATCTCGGCTACTGCTGCGCGGACGAAGCGGCCGAAGGGCTCGCCGCACCGGCAAGAGCAGGCAGCATCGTCGTCTTCTCGTCACTCACGCCGCATGCCACCGGGCCGAATCTCACCTCCGAGGTCCGCAAGGCCTACATCGTTCAGCTAGCCCCCGACGGGGCCCGCCGCATGGAGCCCGACGAGAGCGCCGGCGGCTACCGGCCCGTTCTCCAGAACGACCCGGATCGACAGTTCTCCATCCTCAGAAGCGGACGCCGACCTTGAGGCGGAACTCCCGCGTGTACTGGTAGGTGTCGAGGGAGCCGAGAGGATTGCCGTTTCTCGTGTTGATCAGAATCTGAGCCTGCTCGTCCGTGACGTTGGCAACCTCGCCGCCGATGATGCCTTGCACGCCGCCCCTGATCGGGAACTGGTAGGTGGCGTTCAGGTTAAGCGTGAAGAAGTCGTCGAGCCGGTTCGCGCCTCTCTGGTCCCTGAGGGTCGTCGTGGTGATCGTCTGGCCGGACACCGGGTGCCTGACCTGGGTGGCGGGCTGCAATCCCCAGGGCTGGCCGTCTGACAGGTGCGCGCTGGCACTGGTCATCAGGTCATGGCTGCCGAACCTCCAGCGCTTCATGCCGACGACGTTGACGATGTGTTCCCGCTGGTAGCTGATCGGTCCGAACCAGTTGGCGCCACTGGTGGGATTGAGAATCCCGGTCGAAACCTCGATGCCCCCGAAACCCTCCAGGTGGTCGTCGTTGTCGTTGCGGGACTCGTTGTTGCCTTCGTTCCAGTCCCTCGCGTAGTTCATCTGCAGCGACCAGTCGTCGCGAAACGCCCGGTTGAGCTGGAGCAGAATGCCCTCGTACTCGCGTCTGTTCTGCGGCCAGTTTCTCAGGTCGCGAACGACCGCGCCGTGCTCGTCGAACTGCAGGGTGCTGTGGAACATGTTCTCCATATCCCACGAGGTCACGCGCGACTTGAAGACCCAGTTGTTCGAGAACTGCCAGTCGAAGCCAACCGAGATCTCGTCCTTGTAGTAGGGCTCGACGGAGGAGGCCAGGGGGTCACGGGGCTCGACGCGGCGCTGGAAGACGTCGTAGAGCGCCGTCTCGGGATTCCAGCCGTACTGCGTGTAGGCGTTCTCGCCGTTGGCGCCGGCCGTGAACTCCGTGAAGACGACACCGAGGCCGATGTAGTCGTAGTAGCGGCCGGCGGATGCCCGAACGAGCATCCTGCCGTCGGCGTTGAGGTCGTAGACCGCCGACAGGCGCGGCGCCACCTTCTGGTAGTCCATGACTTTCTGGCCGAGGTTGTTTTTGATGTCCTGGGTGTCCTGGCGCAGGCCAAGGCTGACGGTGAGGTGGTCACCGACCGTGATGCGGTCCTGGACGTAGGCAGCACCTATGCCGCTGGTAAAGGCGGTGTTGCAAGGGACGGGGCAGTCGAAGACCCGTTTGTTGACCGGGCTCGCGTAACCGCCGGGCAGCGAACGGCCGTAGCCGCGGCCGCGATACTCGGTACCGATACTCGTGATCGTCGCAAAGGTGACGTCCTGGACGTCGATGCCGCCCTTGAACTCGTGCTTGCCCCTGAAGAAGGTCAGCGAGGCATTCGCCTGATCGCGCGGGAAGTCGTTCCCACCCGCGCCGAGGCGATTCACGGGAGCGTTGTAGCGCCGACCGTCGGCGAGATCCCGATAGCGGAAGTTGTTGCCGTCGGGCGTGTCGGGAGACGCGCCGGGAAGGATCTCTGCCGGCGGGGAACCGATGCGCGCCGTCACGAGCTCGCGGTTGGCGGCCTTGGCTTCGAGAAACGCCGAGTCGGTCAGGGCGAAGCTCCAGGTCAGGGTCTGGATTCTGTTGTTCCAACTGTTCCTGGTGACCGAGTAGATGTCGCCGGCCGACCCGGGTGGATTGAGGCGGCCTGACGGGGAGTCGATCAGGGTCAACGCAAGCTGGTGACGGTCGTTGGGCTGGGTGTTGACCTTGCCGACGAGTGGCTCGGCCGTGCGGTTCGTATTGATCGTGTTGCCGTCGCGGGTCAGGTCGAGCCGGTTGTCGTTCATCTCGCTCAGGGAGGCATAGAACCAAGCCTTGTCGCGGAAGAGCGGCCCGCCGAGACCGGTCTCGTAGCTGTTGATCATGGAATCCGGCCGCTCCATCTCAAGCCAGTTCTCGGCGCGCCACGCCGGGTTCTGGCCGATGTAGAGGAAGTCGCCGTGGAACTCGTTCGTGCCGGTCTTGATCGTCGTGTTCATCACGCCGCTGACCCCCCGGCCGTATTCGGCGCTGAACCCGGCGGATTCCATGCGGTTCTCGGAGATCACCGTCGACGGCATGTAGAAGGTCATTTCGCCGCCGCGACGGTTGTGGGAGATGTCGACGCCGTCGATGAAGAGGACGTTCTCCTGGCCGATGCCGCCGTTGACCCCGGGTGACTGATCGAACTCCTGGTTCTGGGACACCACGCCGGCCATCAGTTTCATGTTCGACCAGTAGTTCCGCGTGGCCTGGGGGACGTGCTCGAGCTCCTCTTCCCCGAGCGCGGCAACGGAGCCGGTGTCGTACTTCGTGATCAACGCCGCCTCGGAGGTGACGGTGATCTCCTCCGCCGTGGCGCCGAGAGTGAGGTCGACGTCCTCGCGCTTCCCCAGTTCGAGGCTGACGGCGCGCTCTGCCGAGCCCAGGCCCTCGAGGTCGGCGGTGACGGTGTAGCTGCCGGCCTGGAGAAGGGCGAAGCGATAGTCGCCGTTGGCGTCGGTGATCTCGGTCCTCGTGTTCTGAGGGCCGGTCAGGGTCACGCTGACGCCCGGCAGGGCGTCACCCTGGGCGTCCGTTACCGTGCCGTCGATGGTCGATGTCTGCGGGCCGTCAGCCGGAAGCGGCGACGCGCAGATGGCGATGGCGAAGATCCAGATAGCGGACCGGATGGCGGTGGTCTTCACGATTCTCCCCTCCAGGCTTGCGACCCGGTGGAATCGGAGTCTCCCCTTGAAGGCCCCCGCCGGGTGCCGTTGGAAACTGCCAGCTTGAGGTGCGCTCCTCTCCTGTCCTGGAGATCGAGCGCCAACACTCTGTTGGAAGTTCCTACAACGTTAGCACGGAGGGAGCGGAGGTGTCGAGCCCCGACATCCCCTCGATTTCAACGGCGACGGCACCGTGGACATCGTGCCGCACCAGCGGTTTGACGCTCGAGGGAACATTCTGGCATGGCTGAACGACGGGACGGGGCGGTACGCGGTCCTCAAGAGCACCGAGTTCGAGGACGCTGAAGCCGTGTAACGGCTTGCGCATGGCGTCATCGTCCGAGCAAGCGGCTGCTGACGCCGCGGCTTCGGAAGCCAGGTTGCGAGCAGAAATGTCCGCACTGTATGGTTGAGCGTTGAACGGCCGGCAGTTCATCGGGCGCGTTCGCAGGTGGGCGAAGGGCCGGAACCTGGAAGTCCGCTTCGTCGCGTCCGAAGGGGCCGGGTCGCATGGAACGCTCTATGCGGGGCGCCGCAAGACCACCGTCAAAGACCGGAAGAAGGAGATCGGCAAGGGCCTGCTCAACAAGATGCTCGCCGATCTCGGGATCGACAGAAACGACATCTAGGAGGACCCAATGCCAGACGGCTACAACTATCCCGCCGACCTCCAGAGCGACGAGGACGGCCGGTACGTCGTTGCGTTTCCGGACTTCGGCTGGGGCGCAACAGACGGCGCGACGAAGGAGGAGGCGCTAGCCGAAGCCAGGGATCTGCTGCGAGAGTTGATCGCCACCACGATGCGCGAAGGCGGCGATCTGCCCGAACCATCGGCCACCGGCGAGGAGCGACCCACGGTCGTCCCGCCGGTTCAGATCGCCCTGAAGGCGGCCCTGTACGACGCTTGGCGCCACGCCGGGATCTCTCGGCGGCAGTTCGCCCGTGATCTCGATGTCGCCGAAAGCGAAGTGCGGCGCATGTTGAACCCCGATCACGCCACCAAGGCAGCTACGATCGACCGGGCGCTGCGCCGCCTGGGCAAGCGACTCACCGTGACCGTCAGCGAGGCCGCCTGACATCGTTTACACGCGGCCGCGGGAACGTCGAGCGTAGAGCCCCCGGAATAGAGTCCGGCGCCGCGCTCTGCCTCCAGCCGCTCCGCTCTCTCTAGATCGCCAGATCGTTCAGGTTGTAGTCCCGGATCACGCGCTCGAACGTCTCGTCGTTGAAGCGGAAGTCGTCCTGCAGGCCGGCGAAGGGCTGGTAGACGAACGAGCGCTCATCTGGCCGGTGCTGCCGGCGGGCGTCGATCGCCACGGCGATAACGGACGAGCGGTCGAAGATGCGCTGGGCGTCGTGGACGACGTCGTCGGCCTCGACGCCAAGGGCGCCCTTCTGCCCTTCCACCGACTTGCGGCGGTGGAAGCCGAAGGTGAGCGAGATGCGCAGCTCCGATGACGTGTTGGCGAACGAGGCGTGGAGCATCTGGCGGTTGACGATCGTCACGTCGCCGGCGTCGCAGACGAGCGGCAGGGCCCCGGGGAGCTGCTCGCTTCCTCCGTTCTCCCGGACCCGCGCCTCGATGTCGATCTTCCCGAGCTTGTGCGTGCCCGGCACCACCCAGAGGCAGCTCGCCGGAGCGGTGGGGTAGAGCTGCACCTGGAAGTTGAAGCCGTGGATGCCTTCGTCCCAGTCCGGAGAACCCCAGTGGGTCACGCCGTCCTGGTGCCACGCCACCGAACCGCCGAGACCCGGCTGCTTGACCCAGATCGAATCGTTGAAGGGCACGAAGTCATCGCCGTTGATCGCCGCGGCGATCTCGAGCAGGTACGGGTGGCCGTAGAGCCGCAGCCCGGAGGGCATCGCCTGGCACATGGAGCTCATGAGGAAGACGACGTCCGCGGGCGCGTCCTCGTCGGGTAGCGGCTGTGTCATCTGTGACGGGTGACGTCCGCTGAGAAGCCCGGTGCCGCCCCAGGGATCGGCCAGAGGCTTGGCGAAGAGATACGGCCGGCGGGCGTAGTCGAGGCCCAGGGCCGGGCGCCCCTGCGCGTCCACGTCCGCATCGGGACCGACCGGCGCGCGCTCCAGCATCTCGTTGACGTCGCACCGCAGCTCGGCCACCTCGTCGCCGCCGATGAGTCCTTCGAAGATGTAGTAGCCATGCTTCCAGTACGCGGCCAGGATGTCCGGATGGAGCCGGCCGCCGTCGGTCAGTCGAATCGGCCCCCGGTTGCCGATCTTGGCGGCGAGGCGCAGCCCCGCTTCCTGGTACGCCGCCATACCGGCCGCGTGTTCCGCGCGAGTCGGCGGCGCCACCGGGTGGCTTGCGCTCTGCGTGTCGTTCATGGCAGTGGAGGTGATTCTAGCGCCAGCTAGCGCCCCGGCCGCGAGTCGTCAGAGGAGCGTTGAAACGCCCACAGCGCGCTTCGTGTGCGGAGGTACATCGTCGCCCCGTCGACCGCCGGCGTCGCCGTCGCCAGGTCGTCGAGGTCCGAGACGGCGAGCGGCTCGAGAGAGCCGTCGCTCGGCAGGACGACGAGCTTGCCTGATCGAGACAGCAGGTAGAACTTGTCGTCGGCCACGATCGGCGACGCGTAGAAGCTGTCGACGGCTCCCTCGAGTCGACCCTGCTCGATGAGCTCTCCCGTCGCGGAACGAAGCGTGGTCGTGATGCCGCTGTCGTCGACCATGAGGAGAACCCCGTCGTCGACGATCGGCGACGGAAGCTGCGGGATCTTGCGGTGGTAGGTCCACCGTACGTGGCTGGCGGTCAGGTCTCCTCGCAGGCCCGCCTCCGGCAGCTCGACGGCGAGGATGCCGTTGCGGGTGTCGAGCGCCGACTGGAAGTACACCCAGTCTCCCTCGTCGAGGAGGCCGTCGCTCGCCAGGTCGAAGAAGGAGAAGACGTTGCGGACCAGGCCCTCCGGCGCCTCTTCCTCGGAGATCTTCCCGTCGCCGTCGCCGTCGTGCGTGGCGACGACTTCGCTGAAGGGATCGAGCCGGACGTGACGCCCTTCCTCGTTCAGAGGCATGGCGTAGCCGTTGATGAAGAGGACGCCGTCCTCGAGCGCCGGCGTCGACTTCATCTCGAACGAGAGACCGCTCACCCACCACAAACGCTCGCCCGTCCCGGCCGAATAGCTGGTGAGAAAGAACGAGCCCGGTACGACGATCTGGAGCTCACCGCCTTCGGGATGGTGGAGTACCGGCGTCGAGTGGCCGCTTCTCGCGGCCGGCCGTTCCGTGCGCCATGCGAGCTCGCCGGACCCGGCGTCGACGGCCAGGACGTAGGAGCCCCGCTGCTGGTCGACCACGAGGACCACGTTGCCCGCGGCGAGGATCGGAGAGGCGCCCATGCCGTAGAGGTTGTCGAAGGGGCCGAGAGGATGGCGCCAGAGCTCTTCACCGTCCACGGTGTAGCAGAGAAGGCCGAAGTCGCCGAAGAAGACCCAGACGCGCTCGCCGTCGGTGACCGGAGACGGCGACGCCGGCCCGTTGCGATTGTCGAGCGTCTCGGCCCGGGGCCTCGGAGCCTCGCGTCGCCAGAGCTCCGCGCCGGTCTCACGGTCGAGGGCTATCGTGTAGAGCGCCTCGCCTTCCCAGGCCGTCAGGAAGATCCGGTCGGCGCTCAGGACCGGCGACGAGTCGCCGGCCGGGATCCTGGTTCGCCAGAGAAGGTTGCGGTCGGGTCCGACCTCGACCGGCAGGGCGCCCGCCTCGACGGCGCCGCCGCCGTTCGGCCCCCGGAATCGCGACCACTCGGCGGTCTCGGCCCAGGCGAGCAACGGGAGGGCAAGGGCGCTCAGGAGCGCGAGCGCGAGCGCCGCAGGATGGCCGCCGCTTCGCGGCGCGTCTTGCTCAGAAGCCGGCGGGGACGCCGGCGCACCCAGTCCTGCGGCGCAAGCTCCTGGCTGACTCAAAGCAGATCGCCGCCGCACGCGGAAGCACACGTACCGTGCGCCTCGAACGCCTGCACGACGTTCTTGCCGGTGCGCCAGCGGTGGACCTCGTCCGGCCCGTCGACCAGACGCTGCGCGCGGATGCCGCGGTACCAGCCGGCCAGTGGCGTGTCCATGCTGTAGCCGAGGGCGCCGTGGAGCTGGAGCGCGGTGTCGACCACCTTGTGCACCATGTTGGCGAGGAAGACCTTGGCGATGCCGTTCTCGTTGCGCAGGTCCATGCCCTTCTCCGCCTTGTAGGCGATGTGGAGCAGCATGAGCCGGGCCTTGTAGAGCTCGGCCGCGCAGTCGGCGAGCATCCAGCGCACCCCCTGGCGGTCGGCGAGGCGCTTGCCGAACGTCACCCGCTTCACCGTGTGCCCGACGGCGAGGTCGAGGGCGCGCTGCGCCATCGCCACGTTGTGCATGCCGTGACGGAGCCGCCCGTAGGCAAGGCGGTGCTGGCCCATCGCGAAGCCCTGGCCGCGGCCGCCGAGGAGGTTCTCCTTCGGGACGATGAGGTTCTCGATGCGGATCTCCGAGTGCGAGCCTCCGAGCTTCAGGCCGAGGTCGGTGTGGGGCTGCATCGTCTCGATGTTGCGGATGATCCGATAGCCCGGGTTCGGCAGTTCGACGAGGAAGGTCGAGAACTGCCGGTGGCGGGCGACGTCCGGATCGGTCTTCGCCATGACGAGGGCAACGTCGGCGACGCTCGCGGAGGAGCTGAACCACTTCTCGCCGTTCAGCACGTAGTTGTCGCCGTCGAGGACGGCCGAGGTCTGCATGCCCGTGGCGTCGGCGCCGGCGGCTCGTTCCGTCATCGAGTAGCAGATGCGCTTCTCGCCAGCCAGCAGTGGCGTCAGGAAGCGCTCCTTCTGGTCGTCGGTGCCGTTCTCGAGCAACGTCAGCATCGTCGCGTCGTCGGGACCCTGCGTGTTGAGGGAGAGCGCGCCGAGGAAGCTCTCGCCGAGTTCCATCTGGACCAGCGCGTTGGCCAGCGGCCTCAGGCCCATGCCGCCGTACTCTTCCGGGATGAAGGGGCACCACAGCCCCTGCGACCTCGCCTTCGCGCGGAGCCCGGCCAGCACCTCGTCGAAGTTCTCCGGCGTGCATCCCGCTTCGGCCGGGATGCACTCGTTCTGGACGAACTCGCGCACCTTGGCGCGCACCGCCCTGGTCTCTTGTGGAATCTCGAAATCGATCAAACGTCTCTCCTTCAGTGATTCCGTCGCGGACCGTCGCAGGACGACCGCGAAGTCGTTTCTTATGCGACCCTCAGAAGATCGCCAGTGCGTTGACCGGCGAGCCGGTTCCGGTTTCGACGGCCAGCGGCCCCGCCACGAGCAGGAACTCCCACCGACCCAGCTCGGCCGCCGTCTCGGCGACGGCCTCAAGGTCCTGGTTGTCGAAGATGTCGAGGCCCATCGCGACGATCGTCAGGACGTGAACCGGAAGGTCGACGCCCTCCACCAGCGAGGGAACGACGTCGAGCGCCGCATCGGAGCCGATGAACGAGATGTCGCGGGAGCGAACCCAGGGCATCGTCGAGGCGTGGAGGCCGGCCGCGTGCTGCGACACGGCCCAGGGTCCGACTTCGGCTCGCCGCGCCCAGCGCCCGGTGCGGATGAAGACGGCGTCGCCAGCACGGACGCGGAGGCCGGCCATCTCCTCGAAGGCCTCGAGGTCCTCGGTGTAGATCGGCGTCCCCGGTTCGAGGTACGGCACGCCCTTGAGGCGCGGGATGTCGAACACGATGCCCCGCGTGACGATGCCGCCCCGGAGGTTGAAGATCGAAGACCGCGTGCAGCCCTCCGCGGTCACCGTGTCCTGCGAGTAGCCGTTGTACATCTTCCCCTTGTAGAGGATGTGGCACAGGGCGTCGATGTGGCTGTGCGAGTAGCCGTGGTAGCTGATCTCGTAGCGGTCGCTCACGCCGCCGCGAAACGCGGGCACCTCGTCGGGATCGGGAAGACCCAGGATCGCGCGCTCGAACGGGAACGGCACGTCGACGGCTGTCTCGATGATCAGGGGATGGGCGAGGGAGACGGAGATGCCCTCCGTCGCCAGAGCCAGAGCCTCGAGGCGCTTCTCCGGGGTGATCAGGTTGGCCGTCCCCAATTGGTCGTCGTCGCCCCAGCGTCCCCAGTTGGAGAGCTCCTCCATCAGCCGCTCGATGTCCGCCTGGACGAGATCGCGCGATTCGGGCGAGTAGCTCGGAGCGGGTTCCGGCGAGGATGCCGCTGCTTCCGTGTCCGATGCCGGCTCGGTCTCCCCGTCCGGGGCGGTTGCACAGGCGCCAATCGCGCCAATCAGCAGTGTGCATGCAATGCCGAGCCTCAGATGTGTGGCCTTCATGTGCTCTCCTCCCTGTTGCCGGATTGGGCAGACTTCCGAATCTCGGGGCAGGCTAGCGCAACGTTCCACTTGCACGGCTCGCCGCGTGAACCGCACCGCGGTTGCTCTTTCGGAAGTTATATCGTGGTATAACCCACACCATGCACACCACGAATCTCCGCAAGGTCGGCGGCTCGGTCATGCTCGCGGTGCCGCCGGTGCTTCTCGATCTCCTGAACCTCGGTGCCGGCGCGAAGGTGGATATCGGCGTCGAGGGCGACCGCCTTGTCGTTGCGCCAAGAACCCGCCCAAGCTACACCCTCGACGAGCTGCTGGCGATGTGCGACGAGACCGCCCCGGCCGACGACGGAGATCGGGCATGGCTCGATGGCCGGCCGGTCGGCAATGAACTGTTGTAATGCGCCGCGGCGAGATCTGGCTCGTCAGCCTCGATCCCACCGCCGGCCATGAACAGCGGGGAACACGGCCGGTCTTGATCGCATCCCCGGCACGCTTCAACGCGTTGACCAGGACGCCGGTCGTTCTTCCCATCACTACAGGCGGGAACTTCGCGCGCCAGCGCGGCTTCACGGTCTCGCTCGACGACGCAGGTACGCGAACGGTCGGCGTGATCCGCTGCGACCAGCCGCGCACCCTGGATCTGGCCGCCCGGAACGGGAAACGCCTCGAA
>Ga0209544_1003700_pt1 | contig 11599 bp, 10 predicted proteins | sample MesohylPK_FD_187297 | JGI IMG/M metagenome (GOLD analysis project Ga0209544, IMG submission 187297) | Host-associated microbial community of the marine sponge Aplysina aerophoba from Gulf of Piran - sponge mesohyl, lysed by proteinase K... | ecosystem: Host-associated > Porifera > Sponge >...
GCCCCGCGCCGGCGGCCGAGGTTTGTCTTGGTCATCAATCGGCATTGTGCACAGTTCGTTTGCGTTGGGGTACGCTGGCGGCATGCCCGCCAAGGAGCGTCCCGACTTCGTTCATCCGGTCACCGTGCGGTTGCACCACACCGACGCCGCGGGGGTGATCTTCTGCTCGCGGCTGCTGGAACTCGCACACGAGGCATACGAGGCGCTCCTGGACAAGGCCGGGCTGGGCGTCGGCAGGTTGCTTGCGGACGGCGAGGTGCTGCTGCCGGTGGTGGCCGTGGAAGCCGAGTTCACCAGGCCGATCCGCGTGGGCGACCGGTTACAAGTGGAACTCCACCTGTCCCGGCGCGGCGACCACTCCTACCAGGTGGAGTACTGCTTCCGCGACCCGTCCGGGCGGGTCAAGGCGCGCGCCGCAACCCGCCACGTAGCAATCGCCGCCGCCGGCTCCGGACCGGTGCAACTGCCGTCACCGCTGGCCCGCCTCGCGGACGGCGCCGCCGACCCAAAGCACGACTCCCACCCAGGTGGGCCGATTGACATCAGGTCGCGCTCGGGCTGACATTCGATTGCCGATGGACAAGAAGCGGATATACCACTCCGATCCGGACATTATGGGAGGGGTGTCCGTGTTTACCGGCACGCGCGTACCGGTAGACAGCCTGATTGCGCACCTGAAAGCAGGCGACTCCCTTGAGCAGTTTCTTGAGGGGTTCCCAAGTGTCAGTCGTGAGCAGGCTGAGGGATTCCTCGAGTGCGCGCTTTCGGAAGCGCTCGAGACGGCGCCCCGAGTACGAGCACACTGATCCGTATCCTGCTGGACGAAAATCTTGATTGGCGTCTGGGACGCTTGTTCGACAACGAATACGAGGTGCGTTCTGTCGGTGGGATAGGCTGGTCAGGAATGCGAAACGGCGAATTGTTGGCTGCCGCGGAGCGCCAGTTCGACGTTCTCGTAACGATGGACCGTAGCATTGAGCACCAGCAGCATTTGCCCCGCTACGATCTCGCAGTGGTTCTCGTTGTGTCAGTGAGCAACCGCTTGAAGGATACAGCGCAATTGGTTCCGGCAATCGAGAGCGTTCTGTCATCCCGCATCGAGCCGGGGCTCCTATACCGGGTTGCGGACGGCGCCACCGGCCCGTAGCTGGTTTGGCGTGCTTCCCTGCCGCCATGTCGCACGGTAGGGTACTTGGGCGATGAATCGAATCGACGGCAAGGTTGCGATCATTACCGGCGCGTCCGGCGGAATCGGTGTGGCGGCGGCGCAGCTATTTACGGCGGCCGGCGCCAAGGTGCTGATGGTGGATCTGGATGCAGGCGCCCTGGAGGCGGCCGCGGCCACCGTCGATGGCGCGGTCAGCCACTTCGCGGCCGACGTTGCCGAGCCGGCGCAGGCCGAGGCCTACGTGGCGGCGGCGCTTGAGCGCTACGGTGCGGTCGATGTCCTGCTGGCCAACGCCGGCATCGAAGGCGGCACCGATCCCATCGCCGACTGCGCCGTCGAAGACTTCGACCGCGTCATGGCGGTAAACGTGCGCGGTGTGTGGCTGGGTCTGAAGTACGTGATGGCGGCGATGCGGGATCGCGGCAAGGGCGGCAGCATCGTCATCACCTCATCGACGGCCGGCGTGATGGGACTGGCCGGCATGGCCCCCTACCACACCAGCAAGCACGCCGTTATCGGCCTGATGCGCTGTGCGGCACTGGAGGGCGGCAAGCACGGCATCCGCGTCAACACCGTCAACCCGGGGCCAATCGAGACCCGCATGATGCGCTCGATCGAGAACCAGTACCGTCCCGGCGAAGGCGAGAAATGGAAGGCGGGGGCGGTGCGCTCGATCCCGCTCGGACACTACGGCCGCCCCGTCGACGTGGCTCGCATGATGCTGTTCCTGGCCAGCGACGACAGTGCCCACAGCAGCGGCAACACCTACATGGTCGACGGCGGACTCCTGGCCCACTAACCGTGACTCACGCCGCTTGCACGCTCGTGGCGGGTCAAAATGGTAATCGGAAGACCGTTACATCGCGCGCTACTCAATCGCGCGCAGCAGGGCACGGTGAATCAAGCGCCAGTCCTGGCTCAGGTCGATGGTTCGTGCCTGGATACGAAAGCCGTCAAGGCGGATGTCGGCGGCCAATGGGGTGTCGACTTCGGGGTAGAGCAGGATACCCTCGTGACGCGCTCCCCTCGGCCTGGTCGCCTGCCGGTTCCGCAGATAGGCCAGAAGCTGGTAGAGATTGCTTGAATGCAGCTTGCTTGCTCCATGTCGGCCCCCGAGGGCTTCGGCGTAGTACTTGGTGTCCATGATGATACGCCGCTCCGGTCCGTCGAGAAGCAGGTCCGCCTCCATTACAGGTATCTTGTTTCGGTCATCGGCGGTTGCGGCGTCGGCTTCCCACCAGTCGATTCGTCGCCCACCCCGGTTCACGTGGAAACCACGCTGTTCACGCCTGTAGAATTCCGTGACGAACCCCTCGAACAGCGCCCACATCTGAGCCTGGTCCCGACGAAAGTCGCGAAAATGTGTCGCCCCGGATTCCTCGTCGATGAACAGATGTTCGTGCAGGAGCCGGCAGACGGATAGAAGGAACCGGTACAGGCGCCGATTGCGGTCCATCTGCACGAGTCCGAACGCCCGCCGGTCAAGCCGTGGCAAGGAAGAGATGTCGGACAAACTGCGGCACGCTACGGCGACCTCGGTGTACACTGTAGCGTCGAGTCCGGTGTCGGCGCCTGCTCTGCGTCGGCCAAGCCTGCGCAGAGCAACAAGCGATGTGCGCAGAATGCGGTTTGGCAGGATGTCCAGCGACAGTTCTTCGAAGTCGCAGGCAGCCCTCCCGCGCGATCGAAGTGCGCGCTTCGCGGTCTCCCCAACCGCGAGCTTGCCCCGGATACCGGCCAGATCCTCCCGCCGTTCAAGATAACCACGGTCTATGCCACGGCGGACCAAGTGATGCACGCCGCCCGCAAGGATCTTCCCGAGCAGGTCCTGGGCACTCGACAAGCCTTCGATCTCCCGGAGCGTCGCGGCATCGCGTTCTTGAGCCCACCGCCAAGCGTAGCACAGGAGGAAGTAGACATTGGCGATGGGGATCTCTTTCACGGAGCGAGAAGCCTAGTCACGGCACCTTCAACACGCTCGGGAGCGTCGAACCAATACTCATGGAGCAGTGGCTGAATCTGGGTACGTACGACATTCTCATACCAATCGTCGGACAGCTCATCGTCGTCGCCGGGCACAAAAAAACTGTGTCCAATCTGGAAGCCGCGACCCAACTCGGCATCAGAACAAATCCGTGCGTTGAGCGCTTCCATGCGCTCGTCGATCAGGTCAATCAAAGACTGATCGAGTCCAATTTCTTGAAGGTATTCGCGAAACTGATCAGTCCCGAAGGCCGGAATGAGATCCTCAAAAGCGAATCGTCGGCGTAGCGCATAGTCAACCAACGCCAATGATCGATCAGCGGTATTCATCATGCCGAGTATGTAGACATTGGGAGGCACGAAGAACCGCTCACCATGTGAAGAATAGGTTAGCTTCATCCCGTATTCGGATCCTCTCTTGTCAGCCTCCATGAGCATTAGCAGTTCCCCGAAGATGCGGGACAGATTACCACGATTGATCTCATCGATAATGAAAACGAAAGCCTCGTCAGGCTTCTCCCTAGCACGTTCACAGAACTCGAAAAAGACGCCGTTCTTGAGCGAAAATCCACCAGACTCTGTTGGCCGATACCCTTGCACAAAGTCCTCGTACGAGTAGGACTGGTGGAACTGCACTTGCTCCACTTGAGCCGGCTTCTTGTGACCGATCAAGCACCAAGCGATCCGCCGCGCAATAAATGTCTTGCCAGTACCGGGAGGACCTTGCAGGATCAGGTTCCTGCGCAGTCGAATTGACTCCAGGATACGGTGGAATTGATCTCGCGAAACGAAGACGCCGTCCAGCGCATTATCGATCGTATATGTTGGGTCCTGCCGGGCCGCGGGTTCGCTGTCGACTTGATCGATCCTCGAAAAGACTTGATGTACATATGGCAAGTGGGGCGTAAAGTCCGTGAGTGCCTTTGCAACTGATCTATACGGAGCGGTGAGCGGTGGATCGCAGGCGTGCCACTCTACCGCTCTATTGTGAGGGAATTCAGGGCGGTCGGCATCGTAAGTGTAGTCGCCGCGCACGTATCCCCATCCGACGACGTGCAGGCCTCCATATTGGGCAATGATCAAGTCGTTCAATTGCATCTCGTGGCTGAACTGCCAAAGTGCGAGTGCCCGGTTTTTCGGGTTCCGCCCGAGGCCCAGTTTGACCAGTTCCTCAAGCAGCACGTCGCGAGAGCTGTACTCCCCAAGATCGCCCAGATCTCCGTGAGTGAGCAGAGCAATGCTGTCTTTCGAGAAGTCGGGCCATGCCCGTCCTCCGGTTCCGGTGCTCAGCCACCAAACCCGTGTGCTGTCGGGGAATCGAGATTGAAACCACGTTGCAGCTGCATCCGAGGTCAGCTTGGTCTCAGCGGATACCGCGGGGTTCGTTGTGGCGGAAATTGCGGCTCGATTCCAACGTTCCTGAATCGGTGAACGATAGAAGTTCACTTCAGCGTCCGGGAATTCGTCCTCTAGCTCGCGCCGAACCTCCAGCACGGACTGGTCGAGCGTGATCAGATCCAAGTGGTTGGCGGCGTCCCCCTTAGGGTGAAGTTCCTTGACGATCTGTCGCTTGTAGCTGGCCACAGCAATTGGCTCGAAGGACTCAGGAAAGAGCAAGAAGAGAACAACGTGCCGAAACATTCGTGCTGTAACATACTTCCTTTCTTCGAGCCAACCTGCGAACTCCCAGGGGGCTGCCAGAAGCTCTACCCTTCGTTCAGAGCGAGTAACAAACCAGTCGACCATCATCGTGACAAAGAACCGGAACTCACGCCACATATGGGTGAAATAGGCAGTTCCGCCACTACCAACGCCGGCGAGAACCGGATCGGACAAAGCGTTGTGGTCCTCAGTCAGGCTGGTTCCCGACCAAGCCCACGTGGCGGTGATGCGGTCACGTTTTTTCGTGGCAGTCATGTTGAGCGGATAGAGGTAGTATAGCCAAGCCATCTCCGCCCAAAGACGCTTTGACGCAGGCGAAGCTGGTTCAAGTTGACGCTTCAGCTTCACTTCGAACCGATCTTGCCCTTCATCCAACCGCTCTACATAAAAGCGATTCAGAGCCTCAAAGTTTTCGGAGTTCCAGAGATCTTCAGGAGAGAACACAGAACCGCCGGCTAACAGGCATTGCTGCTTCCACTGTTCGGCTGCTTGAAGGATCGGTTCGGCTTGCTTTAGTCTGCTCATATCGATATCTCGCTTATCTCGTTTGCGCCTATTGGTTTCACTGGGCCTCTAAGCGTCGGTCAGAAGTCGATACGCCTAGATGGTGGTGGCTTGGCGGGCCATCCATGCCTGTCGGGAACGGATCTTGTCGGGATTCCAGGTATCGTAGTCGTCGGCGAGCTTGCGGGTGATGACGAAATCGCAGTTCCGGTAGATTGATCGCTTCGCGAAGTAGACGGCTACCGGTAGCTCGATTGTCGGTCGCGGTGAGCAGCGTCAGGTTCCGGTTGCTGGTGGTGCGCAGAGTCTTGTCCGTGAACGCGGCCCGGAACTCCGCGTCTTCCGGATATACCGGATGCAGTTGCTCGATCGCCTCGCCGGGGCGGGCACTGCGCGACTGGGAAATGGCAACGGCTACCTGATTGTAGACCGATTCCTGTTCGTTGCCTTGCCTCCCGCAGATCACGTTGTACCGCAATGAAACGACCGCTACGGCTCTGAGCAGTCGCGCAAACCCTGCTCGGTCGTGATCGGAATACCGATCGAACGCGGCAAGCAGCAGCGCCAACGGCTGGCGCACCCCGAACATCTGCAGTAGCGACAGGCTGGCGCGTTCCTCGGCGGTCCACGAGCCGTCATCGGGGTTACGAAGGGCCGCGTTTACCCGTGCCTGGCGGTCGAGGTCGCGAACCAGGGCGAACACCTCGGACCTGCCGTCGATCACGCTGCGAATGGTCTTGAACAGATCGGCCTGGCGCCCCAGGCGGCAGCGGCTGTTCCAGCATACGCGCAGGAACTCGGGCAGGCTCTCGCTGCCGAGCAGGCCGACAATCGACTCCCACCGATTCTCCAGGGCAGTGATTTCGGACTCGTGGGTGCCACCGCGAGCCACAACCGAGAACAGGTAGTTTTTCAGCAGATCGGTTGTCGACAGGCGCACGCCACGGGCGTTCAGCGTTTCGAAGACCTTGAATGCGTTCAGCTCGTCGGTGACGGTGATGACGGTGAAGAAGAGCTTGTCCACCGCCCCGTCCACGAAGCTGGCGACCGCGGTTCCATCATTCCCAGACCGCTCCTGAACCCGCGCCTTGAACCAGGAGAACGCGCGGCGCAGAAGATGTTCGGAGGCGTTCAGGCCACGCTGCGGAAGCCGTTCCAGGGGCACCAGGTAATTCTGGTAAGAGCTGTCGTTGTGGCGTTTGAGGGTGAGCTTCGACCGCGGCACCAGGGTGACCGGATCCAGATAGCCGACGTAGCTGGCGCGAAGCTGTTCGGCACGTCGGGTCTGCGGGTCGCCTGGTTCGTCCGGCGCAGCCAAGTCCGACAGGTGGGAAACCGCGGCGAGCATCAGCAGACTGAGCGTGGTCATGCGCTGCTGGCCATCAATGATGTCGAAGGCCCGGTTGTCGGTGGACTGAAGCACCAGGTAGCCCAGGTAGTGGATAGGTTCCGGATCGGCCTCGAACAGGGCGACGATGTCCTGCCACAGGTCGTCCCACTCGTCTGGCCCCCACGAGTAGTCTCGTTGGAACAGCGGTCCTCGGTAGCTCAGCCCGTTGCCCATGAGTTGCCGGAACGTATTGTTGTTGGTGTTGAAATTCATCCCGGAGTGCCCGAACCGCGCGTCACAGGATAGTGTAGCACACGGTAACGGGTCCGGCGGCGCGCACGCATATTGGCGGGTTGGAATCCATCCGTGCGACGATGCGGTGAGGCGGCAAGCAAGTGCAGGTAGTTACGGATGACGACAGGTTTCTGTTCGATTTGCAGGGGTTTCTGGTGTTGCGCGGCGCGATCGAGCTGGACCTGGTCGAAGCGCTCGACCGTGCGGTGGTGGAGAACGAGGCGATCGAACACGACGAGAGCTGGGCGGAGGGGTTGCCGGTGGTTACCCACGGGCACCTGACCAAGGATCGCTATATCGATTGCCAGGTGCGCCTGAACGGTCTGCCGCGGCTCGATCCGGTGTTCGACCGGCTGATCGCCCATCCCGGGTACCTGCCCTACCTCAGAGAGTTCGTGGCGGAGCCGCAGCTCGTCAACACGTGGTCGATCTCCAAGTACGCCGGGCGTGATGCGACCGGCTGGCACAGCGGCATCCAGCCCGCCGACTACACGGTGCGGGGCGGCAAGATCCGCTCCCCGATGCTGAACGTGGTCACCATGCTCACCCCGAACCACCCCGGCGACGGCTGCTTCTGCGTGCTGCCCGGCTCGCACAAGAAGAACTTCGAACTCGACCGGGAACGGTGGTCGTGGGCCGGGCTCGATACGCCGGGTGCGGTCGAGATCACCGGCGAACCGGGCGACGTGATGATCCTTACCGAGGCGCTGGTGCATGCCGGCGCCGCCAAGACCAGCACACGGAGGCGCACCACGCTGCAGTACAACCACGTGGAGCGCACCAGGGCGGGCTCCGGCATGGCCGACTATCACAACGCCCGCCACTACTGGATGCCGCCGTCGATCCGGTGCCGGTTCACGCCCGAGCAGCGCGCACTGACGAGTTGGATGAGCTACACCATCCCCGACCGTTCCATTCCGGGAGCGGAGAAGAGCAACGACTGAGGGGGCGCGGGTGAGGAGCGGCAACGGGACCGGGGCGCCCGGCGCCGCGCCTGCCGCAGGCGCCGAGCAGGCTGCCCGCGCCACCCGCGCCCGCGCCACCCGCGGCGGCGGTTCTGAACCGGCTACGCGCGCGGCAATTCAGCGACCCGTCCGGTGTAGGAGACCACGCGTCCGAGCCTGATTTCCGCTCCCTCTGCGGCCGGGTTCTTGCGGCCGGTGACGCGCACCTCCAGGCGGTGCTCGCCGGCGGCCAGGCCGGTGACCCACACCGCCGTGCACTGGCAGGCATTGACCCACTGCTTGGGATGGTACATGTCGCGTTCCTGCACCAGTTCGCCGTCGATCCACGCCTCCAGCACGCCGCAGGTGCAATGGATGTCGCCCTGCACGAAGATCACGTTGCCGCGGAATGCCACCTCCAGCGCGTCGCCCGCCGTATCGCTGCGCATCAGCGGCTCGCCCTGGCCGTGCCGGGCCCACCGTCCGCGCCACGTCAGCCGCGCGTCGGTGGCGGCGAACGCGTCGACCGGCTCCAGGTCCGGGAACGACACCTCGGCTGGCGCATCGTGGCGGAACGGTTGCCGGCGCACCAGCACGTCCGATCCCCGTTCCTGGCCGCCGTTGGCCAGCACGTTGGCGATGGCCAGCAGCACGCACTCGTCGGCGGCGGTGACGATCGAGTAGCGGGTGTGGTTGTAGATGCGGTTCAGGTAGGGCCACATCTCGCGCCGAACGCGCTCGGGCAGGCCCTCGTAGCCGGTCAGGGTGCCCATGATGCCGCCGGTGTTGGCGGTGTTGCTGTCGGTATCCTGGCCGGCGCGGGTGGTGATTTCGATGGCGCGGTAGTAGTCGCCGCCCGAGTACAGCACGCCGAGCGCCACGTAGGCGCCGTTGAAGCTGGCCTGGATGTTGAACTTGCCGCCCGGCTCGGTCGGTCCCCACGGGCACAGGTCGTGGTTCCACTTGCCTTCGATGGCACGCCAGGCGTGCATCCAGTCGTCGGGCCGGTCGCGGTGGCAGGCGAGCAGGTCGTCGATCAGGAGGCCGTACCTGCTGTCCGCCGGGATCGCCTGCCGGCCCAGTTCGACGATGCGGCGCGGGTCGGTCTCGAACCAGGCGGCGGCGTACATGGCGGTAAAGAACATGCCGCCGTAGATGCCGTCGCCGTAGTTCACCACCCGGCCCTGGCGCCGGCACAGGTCCTGGGCGGCCTCCGGCAGCCCCGGTGAGATCATGCCGATGTAGTCGCACTCGATCTGGAAGTCGATGTCGTCGGCGTGCGGGTTGTAGAAGGGGTGTCCGGCCAGCTCGGCGGGGATGCCGGCCAGCACGTTCTGGCGCGCCTGGCCATTGGCGTGCCAGACCAGGAACTTGCCCTCCCGGTAGGGGATGGCGAAGTCCTCGGACGAGGCGCCCAGCCCCTTGTCGGCGACCACTGCCAGATTCGCCATGTTCATGTACAGGTCGTCTTCGTTGACCAGCCACTCGCGCAGAGCGTGCTCCTGCACGTCCACCGCGCCGAGGAAGATGCGTCCGTTGAACGCGAATTCCAGCGGCTCGCCCATCGCCGCGCCATACGACTTGCCCACCCAGGCGCCGAGGATCCGGTCCTCCAGCACGGCCCTCGGGATACGGATCAGCTCGCCGGCGTGGCGTGGCCGGTTGCCGTCATTCATCGCGTTCACCCTTGTCGCGGCCCAGGGTGCGCCGGCCTAGCGGCTGCACGGGCCGATAGTTGCGCGGATAGAGGGCGCCGAACGCCGCAATCTGCGCCGCCGACAGGGTAACCGGCTCGGTCATCACGATCCAGGACACCCCTTCGGTGCAGGGCGGCGTGGTGAGCGATCCGCGGTAGCGCCAGGCGGTTCGCCTCTCGGGCAGCAGTTCCGCCATCGGCACCGCATCCGGCAGTGCCACCACGGCGCCGGTCTGGAGTGGCAGACGTGTCCAGATCGGCGCCAACACTTCGCTGGCAGCTCCCGCCCGCAGAAGGACGCCGACTACCGCCAAGCCGCCGCCGCGGTTTACTTGGTCCACTTGGTGTACTTGGTCCACTTGGTGTACTTGGTCCACTTCGTGGACCAGGTGCATCTCCATCGGGAATCGGACGCCGCCGACCGTGTGCTCGCTGCCGTGGTGAAAGTGGAACTGCAGCAGTTCGTAGCGGGTGCCGCCGACCGTGATGCCGCTGCCGCGGTCGACGTTCACCTGAATGGTGCGCCCCGTGTTCACGACCGTGCCGGCGCGCTGTCCGTAGTCGAACTCTACCCGCGGAAAGTCGCCGACCGGCGCTGCTTCGGCGAGCTCGATCGGCGACTGCTCCACGCCTTTCGAGCAGACGCAGAATGCGTCGTCGAGTGATCCCCAGTTGGCCGCACCGCGGTCTCCCTCGTAGCTCCACACTGGTTCTTTCGCCATCACTTCCGGCGGCGTAGCGCGGCCCCCGGTGCGTTCATTCATCGCGTACACCTCATTCGCGCCCGAGAGTGCGTCCGCGCAGCGGTTGCGGAGGCCGAAAATTGCGCGGATGGAGGGCGCCGAACTTCGTGATTTGAGCCGCTGACAGCGTAACCGGCTTACTCATCACGATCCAGGAGACTCCCTCGGTGCAAGGTGGAGTGGTGAGCGATCCGCGGTAGCGCCACGCCGTCCTTGGTTTCGGCAGCAACGCCATCACGTCGATCTCCTCAGGCAGTGCCACCGCCCAGTTGGCTTGGCTCGGAAGGCGCTCCCAGATCGGCGCCAGCGCTTCGTGAGCGGCGCCTTCGCCGAGCAGCACGCCGATCACCGCCAGCGCCCCGCGGTCGCTACGGTGCACCAGGTGCATCTCCATCGGTAACTGGGTGCCGTCGAGTGTGTGCTCGCTGCCATGATGGAAGTGAAACTGCAGGAGTTCGAATCGGGTGCCGTCGAGTGTGATGCCGTCGCCCCGTTCCAGGTTCACTTGAATCGTGTGGCCGTTGTTGGCGACCATGGCGAGGCGCGGTCCGTAGTCGAACTTGATGGCGGGATAGTCTCGGTCGGTTCCGGATACGAGATCGACCGGCGACTGCTCGGTGCCTTCGGCGCAGGCGGAGAAACTCTGGTCGAGGGAACCCCAGTGCGCAGGCCCCCGTTTCCCTTCGTATCCCCAGAGAACCTCGGCGGTGGTCTCGCCCCACGAGTTGAGCGCGGCGAACAGACCGCAGAGGGCCAGGACGGATGCGGCCGCGCGGCGCGTCACCATGCCGGTAGCGCCGCCGCGCCGGCCGGCGTTTTCGGACCATGCATGGCCCGATTGCACCACACTGACAGCCGCGAATCAAGCGGACTCGGAGATGGCGCGCGCGGCGAGGGCGGCGAGGGCGCGGCGCGAGTGCTTGATGGCGCCGCCGGCTGCATCGGCGGGCGGCGCCGGCATGGCGAAGTAGCGGATGGGATGTTTGAAGCGCGCCAGCAGGGGGTCGAGGTGGACCTCAATGTCGGGCGGCGGCAGGGGCCCCGATGCGAGCGCCAGGAAGGCGGCCGGGCGGCGGCCGAACTCGGGGTCGGGCACCGCCACGCATACCGCGGCGAGCACCGCGGGGTGTGCAAGCAGTGCCTGCTCCACCTCCTCGGGCTGAATGTTCTCGCCGCCGGAGATGAAGCGCGCATCGCGGCGCCCGGTAACCGACAGTCGCCCGCCGTCGAGCCGGCCCAGGTCGCCGCTGGCGAACCAGCCGCCCGCGCCGGCGG
>Ga0209544_1003701_pt1 | contig 11596 bp, 10 predicted proteins | sample MesohylPK_FD_187297 | JGI IMG/M metagenome (GOLD analysis project Ga0209544, IMG submission 187297) | Host-associated microbial community of the marine sponge Aplysina aerophoba from Gulf of Piran - sponge mesohyl, lysed by proteinase K... | ecosystem: Host-associated > Porifera > Sponge >...
CGTCCGGCCCCGCCTGTCGGACCCTCCCGACCTGCACCTGAACCCGGGAGGTGCGTATGCGCAAATTCCTGGGCGCTTACTACCGTCTGCTCAGGATTCTGCTGACCGTGCTGATGGCCGTGCTGATCGTGCCGGTCGCGATGCAGATCCTTAGCCGCTACACCGGCATCATCCCGCGCTTCATCTGGACCGAGGAGATCGCGCGCTTCTGCTTTGTCTGGATCATCCTGATCGGCGCGATGATCGCGGTGCGCGACGGCACCCATTTCGATGTCGATGTCCTGCCGCACAGCTCCAACCCGCTGGTCGAGCTGATCATGAAGCTGATCGGCCATACGGCGGTATTCGCCGTCGCCCTGACCTTCATGATCTACGGTTACGATTTCGCCATTCTCGGTTCGCGCCAGCACTCGGAAATCGCCGGTCTGCCCATGCTCTCGATCTACATCGCCTGGCCGATCGCCGGCGTGACCTGGGCGATGTTCCTGATCGAGAGGATCTGGGACCTCATTCGCGACTACCGCGCCGGGAGCGCCCATGGCGCCGGGTGAAGTTGCCGCCATCCTGTTCGGCGTCTTCGCTGTCCTGGTGATCCTGCGCGTGCCGGTGGCATTCGCGCTGGGGCTCGCGGTCGTGCCGGTCTTCTTCATCGAGGAACGGCTGACCCCGGTGCTGCTCTTGCGCGAGATGTTCAAGAGCTACAACGCTTTCGTTCTCCTGGCGGTGCCCTTCTTCCTGCTGGCGGCCAACCTGATGAACGCGGCCGGCATCACCGACCGGCTGATCCGGCTGGCGCGCGCCATGGTCGGGCATCTGCCGGGCGGGCTCGGCCATGTCAATGTCGTGGTCTCGATGCTCTTTGCCGGCATATCGGGGTCGTCGACGGCGGATGCGGCGGGGATCGGATCGCTCTTGATCCCGCAGATGAAGAAGCAGGGCTATGACGCGCCCTTCGCGGTGGCGATTACGGCATGCTCCTCCGTAATGGGCGTCATCATTCCACCCTCGATTCTCATGGTCGTCTGGGGCGGGCTGATGTCGGTCTCGATCGGCGGGCTCTTCCTGGCGGGCGTCGTGCCGGGAGTGCTGATTGCAGGCTCCCAGATGCTGACGGTCTATATCTACGCCAGGCGCCGGGGCTACCCGGTTTACGCCCGTTCCACCCTCATCGAGCTTATGGTGGCTGCGGCAAGCGCGTCGCTGGCGCTGATGACGCCCCTGATTATCGTCGGCGGAATTGTCGGCGGTTTCTTCACGCCGACCGAAGCCTCCGTGGTGGCGGTGGTCTATTCGCTGATCCTCGGCACCGTCATTTACCGCTCGGTCGCGCTGCCGGCGCTGCCGGGCATTCTCTATGACAGCGCCCGGTTCGCTGCGATCTCGCTGTTCTGCATCGGCACCGCCTCGGCCTTCGGCTGGTGCCTGGCGTTTTTCAAGATCCCGGCCGCACTTGTCGGTCAGATCGAGGCGATGGGGCTCGGGCTGATCGGCACCGGCATCATGTGCGCGCTTGCTTTCCTGATCATCGGTATGTTCATCGACGCGATCCCGGCGATCATCATCCTGGGCACGGTGTTGTTCCCGGTGACCCAGCATGTCGGCATGCACCCGATCCACTTCGCGATCATCGGCGTCATCAGCCTGGCCTTCGGGCTCGTCACCCCGCCCTACGGGCTCTGCCTGCTGATCGCCGCCGCCATCGGGCGGATCCGGGTGATCGACGCGCTCAGGGACGTCGCGATCATCCTGTTACCCATGATCTTCGTGCTCGGTATCGTGATCGCCCTTCCCGATGCGATCCTGTCCTTGCCGCGCTGGGTTATGCCGAGATTCATCAATTGATACGCCACTGAGCAGGGAGCAGATCATGGAACGCTACAAGATCGAGCCCCTCGCGGACGGATTCGGGGCCGAGGTCACCGGCCTCGACCTCGCCGCCGAGACCGGCGCGGACGAGATGGCTGCGCTGCGTCGGCGGTTTCACGACAGCCAGCTCATGGTGATCCGCAACCAGAAGATCGAACCTCGGCGCTTCCTGTGGTTCGCCCGGCATTTCGGACGCCCGCAACCGCATATCGCCGCTCACCTGCGCCACAAGGAGGTGCCCGAGATTCTGCCGCTTTCCAACATCTTCGTCGATGACAAGCCGACCGGGATCTTCGACGGCGCCGCATTCTGGCATCAGGACATGGCTTATGAGGATGTGGCTTCCAACGCCACGATCGTCCATGCGATCAAGGTGCCGGACCGGGGCGGCGAGACGCTGTTCGCCGATATGCGGGCGGCCTATGACGCACTTGAGCCCGGGATACGCAAACGCATTGCGGGCCTGGTCGCGTGCCATCGCTACGGCAACCGCGCTGACGAGGACTACAACACCCGCACCAAGGCCATGGAATTGACAGCGGAGGAGCAAGAGCAGGTGCGTGACGTTTTTCACCCGCTGGTGCTCGCGCATCCGGTTACGGGTCGTCCCGCACTCTACGGCGCCGCTTCCACGTCGCGGGGCATTCGGGGCCTGGAGGATGCCGAGGCGCGCGCGCTGCTCGATGCGCTCGCCGAACATGCGTCGCAGGACCGTTTCGTGCACGCCCATCGGTACCGGCCCGGCGATATCGTGCTCTGGGACAATTTCTCGCTGATGCATAAAGCCACGCTGATCGACCGCGCGAGCGGGCCGGGGACGCAGCGCTACCTGCACCGGATCAGCACCAAGGACTTACCGGCGACAGCCTGATATTCGGGGCTGGCGTTTCAAGCCCCAGTGAGCGTCTTCGGCCTTGCGAGCCGCCCCCCTACAGGTCGCCGTCTGCCTTCATCATGTCGAGGGAGCGGGCGAAGGCGTCCACGGTGGCGTCGATCTCGGCTTCGCCGTGGGTGGCGGAGATGGTGCCGCCGGGCCAGCCGGTCAGGTCCACGCCGTGCACATTCATCGCGAGGCGGAGCTTCTGCGCCGCGCCCGGCGCGTTGCCGCGGAGCTCCTCGTAGCCGCAGGCGAACGGGTCGAACGTGTCCGGCGAGACATCCGCCCGCCCGTTGGGGTTGGTGAAGATATGGAAGACCGAGAAGGTGCCGTAGGCCGCCCACGGAACGCCGGCGGCCCTTATGGCGTCGTTCAGGCCCGCGCGCAGGCGCTCGCCCGTCGCATTGGCGCGCTCGCAGGCGCCCGTCGCATCCAGCTTCGTCAGCGCCGCAAGACCGGCGGCCGCGGCCACCGGATTGGCGTTGTAGGTGCCCTGGTGGCCGACCTTCTCGATGCCCTTCTCGCGGGTAACGTCGAAATCGAGCCGCTCGAAGAAGTCGGCCCGCCCGACGACCGCCCCGCCCGGCAGGCCGCCCGAGACGATCTTGGCAAAGGCGGTGAGGTCCGGGCGGATGCCGTAATGGCCCTGCGCGCCGCCGGGGGACACGCGGAAGCCCGTCACCACCTCGTCGAAGATGAGCGCCGTGCCGTTCGCGGCGGTCGCCTCGCGCAGTCCTTCGAGGAAGGCCGGAGAGGTCGGCACCATGCCGGTAGAGGAACCGGTCGGCTCCAGGATGGCAGCGGCAATATCTCCAGCGGCCAGCGCCGCCCGCGCGCCGTCCAGATCCTCCGGATCGACCAGCACCGTGCTCTCGGCGATGCCGGGCACGAGCCCGACGGCCGAGGAGCCGTCGAAATGCGAGTTCTGACCGGACGCCATATGGTCGTGCCAGCCGTGAAAGTGGGTGCGCACCCGCAGGATCTTCGTGCGCCCCGACAAGGTCCGCGCAAGGCGAAGCGCGAGCAGCGTCGCTTCCGTGCCGGAGGAGGTGAAGCGCACTTTCTCCGCCGAGGGAACCAACGACTGGATCTTCTGCGCCCAGCGCAACTCGCCTGTATGGCTCGCGCCGAAATGCGTGCCGCAGGCGAGCGCGTCGGCGACCGCCGCCACCACATCCGGGTCGTTGTGGCCGAGCAGCAGCGCGCCGTGGCCGCCGAAATAGTCGATATATTCATTGCCATCGACATCCCATTTGCGCGGGCCCTGGGCGCGCTCGACATAGATGCCGTAGGGCTCCAGCCGGCGGCTGTCATGGGTGATGCCGGAGGGAAATGTGCGGCTGGCCTCGTCGAACAGCTTCGCGCTGGTCGGCGTCTTTTGCCTGTAGGCGGCCAGGATGCCGGAATTGCTGAGCGGGGCGTCGGGCATGGCAGTCACACTCCGTCGAGTTTGTAGAAGCGCCGCGCAGTGCCGGCGAACAGGTCGGCCTTTTCGCCGTCGGACGCGCCGGCGGCAAGTTTCTTGAAGGCGTTCCACATTACAGCATAGCTGCAGGACGCCTTGTCCACGGGGAAATTGCTTTCGAACATGCAGCGCGAGGGGCCGAACGCCTCGATGCAGGTGTCGATATAGGGCTTCCACACGGAGGCGAGCGTGTCGGAGTCGGGCGCCCGGTCCTGCTTGTGGAAGTCGAACCCGTAGACTTTCATGCCGAGGCCGCCGAGCTTGACATGGACGTTTTCGCACGCCGCGATGGCCCGGATGCCAGCCTGCCAGCCGGGGAAAATCTCGTCGTGCCGCCCGGCATAGGGGCCGATGCCGAGCGGTCCGCCGACATGGTTCAGCACAATCCGGGCGTTCGGGAAGGCGCTCGCCAGACCGACGACATCCTCAAGCTGCGTGTGGTAGAGCCACGCCTCGAAGGTGAGGTCCAGCGCAGCGAGCCTGGCGAAGCCCTCGCGGAAGGCTGCATCGCGGAAGAGCCCCGGCGGCGGGTTGGTGTGGCTGTTGCGCACATCCGGGCTCGGGTCGTATCCGGCGGCGTGGCGGATGCCGCGGAAGCGCCCGTTGCCGGCGGCGATCTCGGCCTGCAGCACGTCTTCGGCCGCGGCGCCCAGGGCGAGGTCGGCGAAGCCGACGATGCCGGCGCAGGCCGCCGTTTCTCCATAGCGTCCGGACGCGCTCATCGCGGCCGTACCGTTGACGAACTCGACCTCTCCTACCGGCGCTTCGGCCTTGGGGCCTCCGCCCCGGTACATCGCTCCGCATTCGATAAACACCGTCGCGCGGACATTGTGGCCGCTGCCGGTGTCTTCCAGCAGCTCGTGCAGCAGGTAGCGATGGAAGGGGAAATCCCACAGATGATGGTGCGGATCGACGATCGGCAAATCCGGCTCCAGAATCTCTTCCTCTGTCGTGGCGAGCCAGGCGTCGTCAATGGCGGTCATCCGCGACTCGACGGAGTTTGCAGTCATTCCAGTCCGATCTCCTCTCTCACCCCCGGCTCCAGCGCCGCATGGAGCTTGACCAGCCGATCGTAGCACTTGGCCTGGTAACGGAAATGCGGCTGACGGAAGCGGCATCCCGTCAGCATGACATCGACATCGCCGGCCGCATTGGCCTTCAGGAACGGCCAGTAAACCTCGCGCGCCATCTCCAGCAGCGCGGCGACGGCGGGACCCGGCTCCTCCCATTCGCCGTCCACGCCGGACAGGTCGTCCGCGCGGCGCACCCAGGCGTCGGTGCGCGGCGCGCGGGCGCGCATGACGGCCATCGGCGTCGGATCGATGCCGAGCGTCTTCAACTGGCCGAACAGCGCGAGATCGGCGACCGAGGGGCGTGTGCCGAACAGGAACCGCCCGTTGGCGACCGTCGTCTCCAGCGCGTCGAGGATGCGCAGGTAACTCGCCTCGAAGAGCGGCGCCGCTTCCGGCGTGCAGCCGAGAAACCCCATGCGCTCGACCTGCCGCTCCCGGAAAGGCCGGGCGGCCGCGGCGAGTTCGCCGGCGTCGAGGTCGCTGCGGGCGTCGTCCATCACCCAGAGCGCGGCAAAGTCCGCATCCTCCGAGGCTCCGAAGCGGTAGTGGAAGAGGCATTTGGACAGCCATTCGTCGGCCATGTCCTCGATCAGCCAGGCGAGGAAGCGGTCGCGCGAGCGCTCGGGCAGCAGCGAGCGCCCGTCCTCATGCCGGCCTTCCAGCTCTTCCAGTATGGGTGTGCTGTCGGTCCTGAGCTCGCCGTTCGGGAATTTGAGCACCGGCGTCAATTGCGGGCGGACATGGGCGAGCGGCTCGTACATCTGCACGAAGCGGCAGACCCAGCGGCAGGGCAGCCGGCGGTAGCGCAGCGCCGCCCGGAGCTTGACGGTGTAAGGCGACGCCTCCACGCCGTAGAGGATATAGGGACGCCCGCCCGGCTCGCCGTCCGTTCCGGTCAATGGGACAGAATCTGGCTGAGGAACAGCCTGGTCCGCTCAGATTGCGGATTGTTGAAGAAGGCTTCCGGCTCGTTCTGCTCCACGATCTGGCCTTCGTCCATGAATATGATGCGGTGCGCGACCTGGCGGGCGAAGCCCATCTCGTGCGAGACGACGAGCATGGTCATGCCGCTTTCGGCCAGATCGACCATGACGTCGAGCACTTCCTTGATCATTTCCGGGTCGAGGGCGGATGTCGGCTCGTCGAACAGCATGATGCGCGGCTGCATGCACAGCGAGCGCGCGATCGCTACCCTCTGCTGCTGGCCGCCGGAGAGCTGCCCCGGATATTTCAGCGCCTGGTCGCCGATCTTCACCCGTTCCAGGTAGTAGCGCGCCCGTTCCTCGGCTTCCTTCTTCGGCTCGCGCCGGACCCAGATCGGCGCGAGCGTGCAGTTCTCGATCACCGAGAGGTGGGGAAAGAGGTTGAATTGCTGGAAGCACATGCCGACTTCGGAGCGGATCCGGTCGATGTTCTTGAGGTCGGAAGACAGCTCCGTGCCCTCTACGAAAATCGTGCCCGTCTGGTGGTTCTCCAGCGCGTTGATGCAGCGGATGAGCGTGGACTTGCCGGACCCGGACGGCCCGCAAACGACGATGCGCTCGCCGCGAAAGACGGAAAGATTGATGTCGCGAAGGACATGGAAGTCGCCGAACCACTTGTTCATACCGGCGATCTCGATGGCGCTCTCTCCCGATGCCGTCCCCGATGCCGTCGTGGCGCGGCGTGCTTCGTCCCGTTCGGTTGCGGCATCGGTCATGGGCCCGGCCCTTCCCTATCGGTGTCCGACATCGAGGTTACGCTCCAGATACATCGAATAGCGCGACATGGCGAAACAGAAGATGAAGAAGAACAGCGCGATGAAGCCGTAAAGCTCCCACACGATGCCATTCCAGTTCTGGTCGGCGCGGATCGGCTGCAGCAGGCCCACCGGGTCCAGCAGCCCGATGATGATGACGAGGGTCGTGTCCTTGAACAGGCCGATGAAGGTGTTGACGATCCCCGGGATGGAAATCTTGAGCGCCTGCGGCAGGATGATGAGGCGCATCGACTTCCAGTAGTCCAGCCCGAGGGAATCGGCGGCCTCGTACTGCCCTCTGGGCAGCCCCGCGAGCCCACCGCGGATGACCTCCGCCATGTATGCTGAGGCGAAGGCGGTCACCATGATGACCACGCGCAGGATCAGGTCGAATTCCGTGCCGGGCGGCAGGAAGTAGGAGAGCAGCAGCCAGGCGACGAACAGCAGCGTGATCAGCGGTACGCCGCGAATGAACTCGATGAACCCGACGCAGACCGCCTTGATGAGGATCAGGTTGGACTGCCGCCCGAGCGCGAGCACGATCCCGATGGGCAGCGAGCCTGCAATACCGGAAACACCGATGATGCTGGACAGCAGGAAACCGCCGAGCCTGGCGGACTCCACCGGCTCGAGGCCGATGACCAGCACGGCGCTCAGCGCATCCTCGAAGGCGGTTACGCCGAACAGCCACCAGAGCGCCGTGGCGAGGATTCCCGTGCCGACAGCCGCCAGGGAAGCGATCCCTTCGTCCAGTCTTCCGCCCGCAAGCGACGGCAGGAAGCGGACACAGGCCCAGCCGATGGCGGGACCGACGACGACGCCGACAGGTCCCCAGAGGGAGCCGCCCCAGATCAGCCAGTAAGCGAGAAGCGGGTAAAGCGCGCTGAAGATGAGCAGCTTGCGCGGTGCGGAACTGAACAGCGCAGGCCAGATCGCAACGAACAGCAGCACGAAGGCCACGACCGGCCGCCAGCGCAGATCGTCCGGATAGAACCCGAACACGAACTGCATGAAGCGTTCGTTGATGACGGCGAGACACGCGCCGTCGTCCACTTCCCGGCACCCCTGCAGCGAGGACGCGTTCCAGACCGAGTCCAGGAACAGCCAGGGCACGACCATGGCGAGGATATAGGCGACGAAGGCGAGCGACAGCAGGGTCGCGACCGAATTGAAGATGCCCGAGAACAGGTTGTCCCGCGCCCATCCGAGTGCGCCGCCCGTCCTTACGGGCGGCGGCGACGGCGGGATTTGCCGCTCGGCAACGAATGCGACGGGCCTTTCGCCGGCCATCTCAGCGCTCCTTCAGGCTGGCGCGTCGGTTGTAGGCGTTCATGGCCCCGGAAATCGTCAGCGAGGCCGCCAGGTAGAACGCCATCAGGAGCAGGATGCACTCCATCTCGCGGCCCGTCTGATTCAACGTGATGCCGCCGAGCGTCCCGGTGGCGTCCATGTATCCGACAGCGATGGCGAGCGATGAGTTCTTGGTCAGATTGAGGAACTGGCTGATGAGCGGCGGCACGATGACGCGAAGCGCCTGAGGCAGCACGACGAGGCTCATGGTCCGCCCGGGCCTGAGGCCGAGCGCATGGGCCGCTTCCGTCTGGCCCTTGCTGATCGCGAGGATGCCGGCGCGCACGATCTCGGCGATGAAGGCGCCGGTATAGACCGAGAGCGCGAGCCACAAGCCGATCAGGCTGTCGCGCATATAGATGCCGCCCTTGAAATTGAAGCCCTTGAGGGCGGGAAGTTCCAGCGAGATCGGCGAGCCCATGGCGAAGAACGCGAGCAGGACCGGGACGGTGAGAATTGCGAGCCGGACCCGGAACACCGGTAGTATCTGGCCGGTCGCCGCCTGCCGGACCCTGGCCCAGCGGCCGAAATACCAGGCTGCGGCTAACGACAGCAGCAGCACTGCGCCAACTACTGCCGAACCTGCTTCGAAGACCGGGGCCGGGATGTAGAAGCCCCTGTTGGTGATGAAGACGCTGTCGAACAGGAGGCCGCTCATCGCATCCTCGCCCCGGAACGACCTGATGCCCGGAAGGGCTTCGTTGACGATGGCGACCGTGAACAGGATCCAGATAAGGACCGGAATGTTGCGGACCGTCTCGATATAGACCGTCATCAGCCGCGCGACGACCCAGTTCCGGGACAGCCGGAGCACACCCGCGAAAATGCCGATGACCGTCGCGGTAATGCAGCCCATGATCGCGACGAGGATCGTGTTGATAATGCCGACAAGGGCGGCGCGCCCGTGCGTGGACGTCGAATCGTAGTCGAGCAGATGCTGGTTGATGTCGTAGGCGGAGGTTTCGAAGATGAAACCGAAATCGATGTCCTTACCCAGCGCCGCCAGGTTCCGGACTGCGTTGTCTATCGCCCATGCGAAGGCCAGCATGATGACGACCAGCGCAAAGATCTGAATCGTGTAGGAACGATATCTGGTGTCGTAGAGGAGCTGCCTGACGCGAAACGGTTCCGGAGGCGGCTGCCCTGTACTGGACATGCGTCACAGTTCCCCGCTAAACGCGGCCGACGGCCTCGCCGTTCGAAGGCCCCCGGCCCGGACAAAGAAAGGGCGCTTCCTCATGGAAGCGCCCTTCGCAATGTAGTGCTTACCGGAACGGCGGGGCGTAGAGAATGCCGCCCTTGGTCCAGAGCTGGTTCAGCCCGCGGGCCAGGCCGATAGCGGTGTTCTCGCCGATATGCTTCTCGAAGATCTCACCGTAGTTGCCGCCGGCCTTGATCGCGTGGACGGCCCAGTCGGCGGAGAGGCCGAGCATCTCGCCGTAGTTGCCCTCGACGCCCAGCAGGCGCTTGACCTCGGGGTCCTTGGTGTCGGCAGAGGCCATGCTGTCCACGTTCGCCGCCGTGATGCCTTTCTCCTCGGCGATGATGAGACCGTTCAGCACCCAGCGCACGATGTCGCCCCAGGCGTTGTCTCCGTGGCGGACCAGCGGGCCGAGCGGCTCCTTGGAGATGATTTCCGGCAGGATCACATGGTCACCCGGGTTCTCGAAGGTGGCGCGGGTCGCGGCCAGGCCGGAAGCGTCCGTGGTGTACACGTCGCAGGCATTCGACAGATATTTCTGCTGCGCCTCGGCGTTGGTCTCGATCGGCACCGGCTCGTAGTTCATGTTGTTGGCGCGGAAATAGTCGGCCAGGTTGAGCTCGGTCGTGGTGCCGGTCTGGATGCAGACCGTCGCGCCGTCGAGTTCGGTGGCGGACGTAACACCCATGTCCTTGCGGATCATGAAGCCCTGGCCGTCATAATAGTTGACGCCCAGGAACGAGAATTTCAGATCGACGTCCCGGCTCAGCGTCCAGGTCGTGTTCCGGTACAGCACGTCGACTTCGCCCGAGGCGAGCGCCGTGAAGCGCGTCTTGCCGGTCGTCGGCGTGAACTTGATTGCATTCGGGTCGCCGAACACGGCCGCGGCCGTCGCGCGGCAGAAGGTGACGTCGAAGCCGTCCCAGTTGCCGTCGGAGTCCGTGAACGCGAAGCCGGCGAGGCCGGTGGAAACGCCGCACTGGATGAAGCCCTTGGCCTTCACGTCGTCCAGCGTCGCTCCGTGGGCCCCGACGGAGAACGCCGCGGCCGCAGCAGCGGCAACCAATGTCGTTGTTAATTTCATGGGGTCTTGTTCTCCCGTTCGAGTTCGGTGCTCTACCGCGCGGAATTCCAGCGTGTCCCCCCTCCTCAAGGCCACTCGTGAATACCGAACGCGGACTGCATGCGCATGATACCTGTCGGTATGCCGCTCGGCAACCGGATTGCCCCCGGTGTCGTTGGCAGATGATGTGCCCGGCTCCGGTACGCTATGTTGCATGGGAGCGTTGTAACGGGGAGAGGGCGATGACGGACGCTGTGCTGGTTTCGGTGGACGGCGGGGTGGGGGTGCTGACGCTCAACCGGCCCGACAAGTTCAACTGCATCTCGACCGGGCTTCTGGATGGGCTCAGAGACGGCATGGACCGGTTCGAGGCCGACCCGGCGGTGCGCGCCGTGCTGCTGAACGCCAGCGGCAAGCAGTTCTGCACCGGCGCCGACCTCGACGAGGTGCTGGACCGGCGCAAGTCCGCCGAGACGCTCACGCCCTTCATCGGCGCCATCCACGAGGTGACGCGCCGCTTCGAGGTCTCGCCGCTGCCGGTGGTGGCGGCGGTGCAGGGGTTGGCGCTCGCCGGCGGCATGGAGATCGTCGTCGCCTGCGACACGGTGTTCGCCGCCGAGAGCGCGCGCATCGGCTGCCAGCACGCCCGCTACGGCCTGCCGCCGGGCGGCGGCGGCACGCAAAGGCTCGCCCGTCTGGTCGGCCTGCGCCGGGCGCTCGACCTCATGTTCACCGCCCGCTGGCTCGACTCCGCCGAGGCGGAGCGCTGGGGCCTCTTCAACCATGTCGTGCCGGACGAGGAACTGGACGCCCGCGCGCGCGCCTATTGCGCCGACCTCGCCGCCAAGAGCCGCCACGGCCTGGCCTTCATGAAGGGCATGGCGCGGCGCGGCCTCGAAGGGCCGCTCGAAGTCGGCCTCGCGCTGGAGCGCGGCGCGGTCGTGGCCGCCCTTCAACACAGCG
>Ga0209544_1003702_pt1 | contig 11595 bp, 6 predicted proteins | sample MesohylPK_FD_187297 | JGI IMG/M metagenome (GOLD analysis project Ga0209544, IMG submission 187297) | Host-associated microbial community of the marine sponge Aplysina aerophoba from Gulf of Piran - sponge mesohyl, lysed by proteinase K... | ecosystem: Host-associated > Porifera > Sponge >...
GTTGAAGTGCGCTTCCGAGTACTCGGGCGTGGTCTCGATGATCCGTTCGAACGCCTCCTCTGCGCCGGGAGCGTCCCCCATGCGCCAGAGCGCCGTGCCCAGTCGGTGGCGCAGGTTGGCGCGGTCGGGCGACAGGGCCAGCGCGCGGTCGAAGAAGTCGGCCGCGGCGGCCCAGTTGCCGGCCGCCAGCGCTTCGCCGCCCCGGAAGTCGAGCAGCAGGGCGCTCTCGAACCGCTGTTCGATCTCCCGCAGCACCGGGTCGTCGGGCCGCGGTTCGAGGTCTCCCTGCCTGGCGAGGTGCGCCTGCGCTCGATCCGCGTCGCCCTGGCGCCGGTAGGCCATGGCGAGCGGGTAGTGGATGGCGTTCGCGTCCGGGGCGATGGCCAGGGCTTCCTCCAGCGCGTTCACCGCCGCGGCGTCGTCGGCAAGGGCCAGTGCGGTGCGCCCCGCGCCGTACCAGGCGGCCGCCGAGCCGCGATCGATAGCCAGCGCCCGCTCGAAGAGCGGTGCGGCGGCCTCCGGACGGCCGAGCGCCAGATGTACCTCGCCCAGGCGGACGAGCGTGGCGAGGGCGCGCGGATCGATCTCGGCCGCGTGCTCCAGGAAGGTCACGGCGTCGTCGAGCGGGCCCTGGTTGCGGTACAGGTGACCGAGCAGGTGGGCCCAGCGCCACTCCCCAGGAGCGAGCGTCTGGGCGTTCCGGTAGTACGCCTCGGCCGTTTCGAGCTCCCGGGCGGCCAGCAGGAGGTCGCCCATCCCCCCGTAGGCGGCGGCGAGATCGCCGGCCGTCGTCCCGCTGTCCTCCACGGTCCGGACGAGCGCGTCGTAGCGCTCGCGCATCTGCTCGGATGCCGCCTCGCCCATGGCGGCGAAGTCGGGTCGGATGACGGGCCGGAGCCCCAGCCCGTCGGGTGGGGCGAGCCTCGTGGGCCCGTCCCCGGCCGCGGGGCCGCCGGATCCCGCGCAGGCGGCGGCGAGGAGGGCCGCGCAGGTGGCCGACGCCAGGCGGCGGCCCGTCATCGGGATCGTCCCTCGCCCTGCACCAGCGTGGTCCACCGGTCGAGCGCGACCTCTGCCCACTCCTCCGTGCTGCCGTCCGGCCAGTGGACGCGCACCGTCGGCGCCGCGGTCGAGTCCCCCAGCCCGACGAGCACCCGCGGATCGCTGGCCGAAGCGTAGCTTCCATCGGCGCGCACCCGCCGGCGCAGAGTGATCTCGCCATCCCGCAGCACCTCGACGCGCGCCCCCAGCATGTCGCGCCCGGTCGCCGCGGCCGGCGCCCCCGCAAGGGCGGCGGTCGCCGGGCCGACGACCCGCAGGCCCAGCCAGTGGGCGCGGTTGCCGACGGTGTTCAGGAGCAGGCGGACCCGCCCGTTGAGGTTGCCGAGCAGCGCGTCCGCGTCTCCGTCGTTGTCGACGTCGCCGAACGCGGCGCCGCGGCTCACCTCCACCAGGGCCAGCGCCGCGCCGGCCGCGTCGGTGGCGTCCTCGAAGCGGCCGTCGGCGGTGTTCCGCAGCAGCAGGTTGCGCTCCTCGAACGGCATCGGGTGATCGGGTCGTCCGGGCTTGGCGTCGAGCGCACCGTGCGCCAGCAGGAGGTCGAGCCACCCGTCGTTGTCGACATCGATCCAGGAGGTGCCCCAGCCGGTGTAGCCGAGGCTCAACCCGTGCACGCGCGAGGCGGCGCTCCCGTCCTCGAACATCCCGGACCCGTCGTTGACGTACAGGTTGTGCCCCTCGGTGGGCAGGTGCGTCATGAACAGGTCCTCGTCGCCGTCGTTGTCGAAGTCGCCGGCGTCCACGCCCATGCTCGCTTCCGGCTTGCCGTCCTCGCTGAGCGCGGCCCCACTCATCAGCCCCAGGTTGCCGAACGTGCCGTCGCCCCGGTTCATCCAGAGCAGGTTGTCGCGGCCGTCGTTGGCGACGTAGATGTCCATCCAGCCGTCGCTGTCGAAGTCCGCCGTCGACACCCCGAGGGCCGGCCCAAACGGCTCGGTCACGACGAAGGCGGCGGCCGTGACGTCCTCGAACGTTCCGTCGCCGCGGTTGCGGAGCAGGCGATCCGTCTCCGGCTCGAAGTGCTCGGGGCCGCAGTGGCTCCGGCGGTCCGACAGCACGGTGCAGATCCGCTCGCCGCTGAAGTCGTAGTACACGTAGTTGCCGACGTAGAGGTCCAGCCAGCCGTCGCGGTCCACGTCGACGAACGACGCCGAGACCCCCCAGCCCGCGTCGTCCGCACCGCTCGCGGCCGAAATGTCGCTGAACGTCCCGTCGCCGTTGTTGCGGTACAGGCGGTTCGGGCCGAGGAAGGTCAGGTAGAGGTCGACCCAGCCGTCGTTGTCGACGTCTCCCGCCGCCACGCCCATGCCGTGGCCGCGCGCGTCGAGGCCGCTCGCTTCGGTCACGTCGGTGAAACGGAGCGTCCGCGTCCCGTCGGCCGCCACCTCGAGATCGTTGCGGTACAGCCGGCCCCGGAGCGGGAGCGGCCCGACCGGCTCGAACAGTGCGTCTTCGATCGTCTTGCCCTCGCCCATCATCTGGCCCTGGACGAAGTAGGCGTCGAGGTCGCCGTCGTTGTCGTAGTCGACGAGGCCGACGCCGGCCGGCATGATCTCGGGGAAGTAGTACTCCCCGGACATGCCGTTGAAGTGCACGAAGTCGAGCCCCGCCGCGGCCGCCCGGTCGACGAACCAGTCGTTCGCGCCTTCGGCCGGGGCGGGGGCGAGTGAGTCGGCCGCCTCGGCCGCCGGCGTCGGCGCTTCCGAGCCGCAGGCGGCCAGCCCGGCGGCCAGGCTGAGGGAGGAGATTGCGATCGCGCGGCGCGGATCGATGATGCGCATGGTGCAGTGCTACGGAGTCCCGAGGCCGACGTGGTCCACAACGGAACGAACGGAGAAACGGCTACGGCACGGACGCGTTCGACGATGAGACTGACGCGTTCGGTCGTCGAGATCGACGTGTTCCACGGCGAGACCGACATGCACCGTCATCGAGATCGACGCGCTCGGTCGAGATCGATGTGTTCCACGGCGAGACCGACGGTCGATTATAGGTTGGAACGGGCGCGGCTCCTCCCGCGTGCTATGCTCGCCCGCGCGGCGCGCGTGCCTTGGTTGCGCCCCGCCGGGCACCTTTGGCGGCTGCGCGGCGGGGTCGCGGATACGATTCCGGAAGGCTGCGGTCGTTGCCGGCTGCGCCCCCGGCAGGCCGCGCCCCGACAGGCCGCACCCCCGGTCAGGACGCGCCCGGACAGGCCGCGCCCCGGCGTTGATCGAGATGAGCCTACACCTGACGCCGACGCGGCGCGGATGCCTCTGGGGCGCGTCGGCGACCGCGCGACTCGCGTCGGCGGCCTGCGCGCTGGCGCTGGCCTTGTCGGCCGTTGCCTGCGACTCCGCCGGCGGCGACGCACCGGAACCCCGGCCGACCGCCGGCACCGGCGCCGAGCCGTCCGCGTGGGAAGTGCGGCCGGTGGAGATGCCCGACCTGTCGCTCCTGCCCGAGTCCGTGCAGGCGCAGGTGCGCGGCCGCTTCGCGACCCTCGCGGCGGTGTCCGAGCGCGCGAACGCTCCCGCGGGCGAGCTGGCCCAGGCGCATGGCGACATCGGGCTCATCCTGATGGCGACCCGGCACCACACCGGGGCCGAGGCGAGCCTGCGGAACGCCGAGGTGCTGATGCCGCGCGACCCGCGGTGGCCCTACTACCTGGGGCAGCTCTTCCTGCTGACCGGCGATCCGGCGCGCGCGGTGGAGCCGTTCGAGCGGGCGCTCGACCTGCGTCCGACCGACCTCCCGACCATCGTCCGGCTCGGTGAGGCCTACCTGGATCGCGATCGGGTCGAGGACGCGGAGCGCCTGTTCGCGCACGGGCAGGAGATTGCGCCGGAGTCCGCCGCGGTCCTGGAGGGTCTCGGCCGCGCCCGCCTCGCGCTCGGCGACCAGGCGGGCGCCGTCGAGCTCCTGGAACAGGTGCTGGCGCTCGACCCGCAGGCGACCCGCGTGCACTACCGCCTGGCGCTGGCGTACCGCGGCCTCGGCGACCCGGAGCGGTCCGAGCGGCACCTGAAGCGGCGGGGCGACGGCCGCCCGGGTCTCCACGACCCGCTGATGCAGGACTACTACTGGCTGCTCGAGAGCGCCGATGCCTACCACAACCGGGGCCGTCTCGCGATGGAGGCGGAGGAGTATTCGGCGGCGGTGGAGATGTTCCGGCGCGGGCTCGAGCTCGACCCCGACAGCGCCGAGATCCGTCATGCCCTCGGCCTCGCGCTCTATTGGATGGGCGATGCCGACGGGGCGGTGGCCGAGTTCGAGGAGACGCTGCGGCGGACGCCGGACCACGCACAGAGCCACCTCAGCCTCGGCATCTTCCTCGCCCAGCAGCGGCGCTTCCGCGACGCCCTCACGCACTTCGCGGCCGCGGCCGAGCACGACCCGGCGCGCGTGGAGGCGCACGTCGGACAGGCCGAGATGCTCCGCAATCTCGGCGACCTCGCGGGGTCGGTGCCGCACTGGCGGCAGGTCGTCACCCTCGACCCCGCCGACGCCGCCTCCTGGATCGAGGGCGCCACGGCCCTCGCGCGCCTCGAGCGTTACGACGACGCCCGCCGGTGGCTCACGGAAGCTCGCCAACGGCACCCCGAGCACCCGGGGCTCCGCGAGCTGGCCGGTAGCGTGGAAGCCGTCGGCGCCGGCGGTCGCTGAGCCAATACCGTCCTGCGGGCGCGGGCGGCGGGCACCGAGCCATCCGCCTGGCTCGCGAACGAACAGGGAGATCAGGGATGAAGCGAACGATCGGATCGCAGTCGGGAGTCACGGTCGCGGCGGTCGTCGCAATCGCACTGGCCGGGGCCGCTCGGGCCGCCGGTCAGGACGGGCCGGGGCCGCACGACGCGGCGCAGTTCGACGCCCTGTTCGAGGAAGTAAAGAACTGGGGCCGGTGGGGATCGGACGACGAGCTGGGGACGGCGAACCTGGTGACGGAGGAGAAGCGGCGGCAGGCGCTGGCGCTGGCGACGCGGGGCCGCACCGTGTCGCTCTCGCACAACCCGATGCCCGGCGTGGCCCCGGACAATCCCGACTCGGCGTTCAACCACACGATGGCCGAGTCGCTGCGCTCGGACACGATCGAGTTCTCCTACCACGGCTACGGCGTCAGCCACATCGACGCCCTGTGCCACTTCCTCCACAACGGTGCCATGTACAACGGCGTCCCGCCGGAGGCGAGCTCGGTGGAGGACGGGTGCGGGAAGCTCGGCATCCAGAACCTGAAGCACGGGATCGTGACGCGCGGCGTGCTGCTCGACATCCCGCGCCTGAAGGGCGTCGACTACCTGGAGCCGGGGACCGCGATCTACACGCAGGACATCGAGGCGTGGCTCGAGCAGGCGGGGGTCGCGATGCAGCCGGGCGATGCGGTCTTCCTGCGCACCGGCCGCTGGGCGCGCCGGGCGGCCGAGGGACCGTGGCAGCTCTCCGGCAACGCGGCCGGCATCCACGCGTCGGTCATCCGCTGGATCCGAGCGTCGGACGTGGCCTTCTTCGGGAGCGATTCGGCGACCGACGTGCAGCCGTCCGGGGTCGAGGGCGTCCGGCTGCCAGTGCACACGCTCCTGATCGCCGGGCTCGGCACCAACATCTTCGACAACATGGACCTGGAGGCGCTGGCCGCCGCGGCCGCGGAAGAAGGCCGCTGGGAATTCCTGATCACGGCGGCCCCGATCCCGGTGACCGGCGGCACCGGCTCGCCGCTGAACGTCATCGCCGTCTTCTGAGGCAGCGACGTTGTCGGCCGACGCACCCACCCGTGACTCCGTCCCATTAGGAGGCGAATCACGGGGCGCGTACGTCTATTCGCACGAAGCTTCAGTTGCGACTCTGCCCGCCGGGCGAATGCGCCGGGGGAACGTCACAGTCCGGAGCCAACGGTCGCTCAGGCGTGTCTCGGTACGAGTACGGGCGCTGCCTTGAAGAAGCGTGAGCGACGAGTCAGCCGCTCACCGAGGGGCTTGGCTCGGTGATGGGACGGTACTGCTGCAGATCCCGCATCGGATCCACGCCGGGCGGCAGGCGACCACTGAAGTCGAGAAGCACTTGGTGGCTCAATGGTGCGTCCTGGTTCACCCGGGCCACCGACGCCTTGGCCTCGGCGACTGTCCAGTTGCCCCCGCGATGGATGCCCTCGGCAACGTATCTCGGTAACCAGCCGAGCACGTAGTAGTCCTGCGTGCACACGAGAATCGCGTGCGTAGCGACGGGGTTGTTCACCTCGACTGCAACCCTGAGTTCGTCATGCGGCCGCAGCCTCTGGACGGCCTCGATCGCATGGGGGTTCGTGTGCCGCAGCCCATGCAACATCAGCTGCGTGCGGAATCTGCCGTCTGGGTCAGGCGTGACCCGCGGGAAGACTTCGAAGGTGTCAGAGTAGCTGCGGCCACCGGACACCGACAGTTCGGTGAGTTCGTCGCAGGCGTTCGCGTCGAGGCCCAACTGCTGCAGATACACGGGACGGTCGACTCGGCTGCCGTTCATGACGCGATTCCGGAACGTGGGGAACAGTTCGGACGAACGATACCGCGTCTCGAGGCTGGGAAACGCGGGAATGGTCTTGAAGCCAGCGCACTTCTCGGCTTCTCTGGCTCCCTGGATATAGGTGAACTCGAACTCAGGGGTACCGGAATTACGACGAATGAGCCTTCCCACCGGAAACCAGCGGCGGCTCGATCGGTGCTGCCAAGCCAGGTAGAGAGTGGTCATCGAACGCCCCGCAGTAGCTCTCGCTTGCCAGCGAGGACAACCTGGCAGGCGAACTCCTTGGAGATGTCTGACATGAACTCGCTCGGCACCCGTCCGATTGCCGTGCGAACGTCGGACTCGGAGAGACGGTCGATTCGGTCCAGCGTCCTTCGCGTAAGGGTAGGGCGCCATCGACAGAGCAATCGGGCAAGGCGAAGTGGAGAGGGGGCCCGCCGGCGCTGGTCGCCCACGTAGACGCCGCCCCGTCCGCGCTGAACGTAGCGCGACACACCGCCGGCTTCGAGGATCTGCCGCCGCCTGTCGTCAGTCAACTCCCTCCCCAGGGACGATGCATGGTCGAACGACGGCATGATCTCGATGGCCATGTCACCTCCATCATGCACCCAAGCAATCATCCAGTTCTCGTGGTGCCGATCCGTATTGCCGATGATTCCGTCAAGCAGGGCGTATGACACCAGGGACTCCATCGCGTAGTCCCACAGCGGCATGGGGTTCATGGTGCCTACGCCCATCCATTGCGCCACCGCGGTGGCTATGTGCTTGACGTTGTGGTCCCGCTGCCCAAAGCGGAGCGCGGTGTCGTAGCCGTCGACCGCCTGTTGCAGAACTTCCCATCCGTGGAAAAAGGCATACTCCGCGGTCGTGGTCCGCGCGTCGGGAAGGAAAGCCCTGCTGACCGTGGCAAGCAGGCTCGCTCGGGTTTGTCCGGGCGGCGTGTCTTGATTCTCTTGGCGTAGTCGCGCAAACGTGGCCCGCGGACATCGTGCCAGCTCGACCTGTGCGCAGTCGACACCTATCAAGCCTCCAATCTCGGCGGCGATCTTCTCCGCCCAGTGCTCTCCGGTATTCGGCCTGGGTATTTTGAGCAGCCACGGGTCGTTCTCAGGAGGAATTCGAACCCATGCCTTGGGTCGCGTCCCCCGGCCTTCTTCTACATCCAGCCTGGTAGGTACAGGTACGACCGGATAGGGGTCGGCGGGCATGTTGGCGTCGCAACTGCGCTCTCGACGGTCCCAACCGGTGGCCCCCTGGGTACTCACGGGTTGCGGGGATCGGCGGCGCTACTCTCCCTCGCGCACGTCGACGGCGGTGCCGGCCGCGATGGGGCCGGGCACGGTCTGCTCGGCTCCGGACGGCCAGACGACGGTGATCTCGTCCACCGTCTCCGCGTCGCCGAGCCCGAAGTAGAGCGGGATGAGGCTCTGCGACAGGTAGCCGGACTGCCCGTCGTGGACCTTCACGTACGACCGCCCGCCGGCGCGCACCGTGACCTCGGCGCCGAGTCCGTCGCGGTTCGACGCCGACCCGGTCAGGTGGACGGTAACCTGGCGGACCGGCCCTCGTTCCGCGAGGTCGCTCACGAGCACCAGCGGTCCGTCGTGGAACTCGTTGGTCACGATGTCGAGGTCGCCGTCGTCGTCGAGGTCGAAGATCGCCGACGAGCGCGACCCCACCGCCGCCCAGACGACTGCCTCCTCGAGCAGGCCGAACTCCTCGCAGTAGGTGTTCCCGGCGTCGGCCCCCGCGCAGTCGAGCGTGAACCACGGCCGCGCCGTGCGGCGGTCGCGGCGCGGCTCGACGCCGAGGATGAACTCGCTGTCGACGAAGCCGCGTCCCCCGCCGTTCAGCAGCACCGTGTTGACGCCGTACCGGAACGGGAAGTTCATGCTCGAGGCGATGAACACGTCGTCGTAGCCGTCGGCGTTCAGGTCGCCGACGCTGAGGCCCCAGGGCCAGTAGTTCTCGGTGCCGAGGGCGTCCGACGCCTCCGTGAACGTCCCCCCGTCGTTGCGGAAGAAGGCATTGCCATAGATGCTGTTGCCGCCCGAGCGGAGCGTCGACTCCGGCCACTGCATGCGCGACTTGAGCTTCTCGCGCGCCGGCCCCACGTCCTCGCTCATGTCCGAGTGCATGTCGCTGAGGATGATGTCCATGTCGGCGTCGTTGTCGAAGTCGAACACCTTGATGCTCATCGACCCCCACGGCGTGCGCGGGAAGAGCTCGCGGCTGCGCCGCTCGAAGCGCTCGCCGCCGACGTTCTCGAAGTACTCGTCGTGGCCCTGCATGTTCAGCACGTAGAGGTCGGGCCAGCCGTCGCGGTTGGCGTCGATGGGGCTCGCGTCGCCGGTCCAGCTCTCGTCGGCCAGACCGCGCTCGTCGGTGACGTCGGCGAAGCGGTTGCCGCCCTGGTTCTCGTACAGGATGCTCCGTTCGTTGCGCCGCTCGGGCTGGAGGTGCCCCTCGAAGGCGTCCGCGAAGCCGATGTAGTAGCCGCCCGGCCCCCGGTCGTCGGAGGAGTAGACGCCGACGTTGCAGAGGAAGAGATCCAGCAGGCCGTCGCGGTTGTAGTCGAAGAAGACGGCCCCGGACGAGTGCGCGACGTGTCCGAGCCCCGCCGCCTCGGTGGCGTCGGTGAAGCCGCCCGAACCGTCGTTGACGAAGAGGTGGTTGCCGCCGCGGACCGTCGTCACGAAGAGATCCGCGTCGCCGTCGTTGTCCGTGTCCGCGAACGAGGCGGTGACGCTGATCGCATTGGGCAGGCCGACGCCCGCCGCGTGCGTGACGTTGTCGAACTCGCCCCCGCCGAGGTTGCGCCACAGCTCGTTCGCGCCCACCTGGTTCGTGAAGTAGATGTCGAGTCGCCCGTCGCCGTCGACGTCGGCCACCGCGATGCCGTTCCCGTGGTCGTAGTGGACCGGCTTGTAGGCCTTCCCCGAGTCGTCCGTGACGCGGTTGACGAACGTGATGCCGCTCTCGTGCAGCCGGTCTGTGAAGCGGAAGTCGTGGGCGACCCCGAGATCGTCGGCGGTGGCGAGCTGGGCCTCGGCGCGCCCGTCGAGCCAGGGCGGATCGAGGACCTCCTCGGGGTGCGCGACGACGCGGGGCGGTGGAGCTCCGGCGAGCTCCCGGAGGTCCCGGGCGAGGGACGCGCGTCCCTCTGCGCTCGCGCCGTCGAACACGGCGCGAATCCGCTGCAGCCGGTCGACGAGCAGGACGTCGCCGGCCGGGAACGTGGGCTCACCGCCGTTCGGGCCCGCCTCGGGCGGCAGGCGCAGGCCGTGTCGGCTGAGCTGGCGGATCTGGTTGGGCCGGCCGGTCAGGAACTTCCAGTGGGCGCCGTCCGCGCCGACCTCGCGCGCATGGTCCGCGAGCACGGCCGCCGTGTCGCGTTCCGGATCGACGCTGAGGCTGACGAAGCGGACGTCGTCCCAGCCCGGCCCGCCGCCGACCTCGTCCTGCAGTTCCCGGAGTCCGGTGGCCACCTCGGGGCAGACCTCGGCGCAGCGGGTCGACGTGAGGTGCGCGATCCAGACCCGGCCCTCGAGTTGCGCGGTCCCGAACGGCTCGCCCGCCTGATCGATGAGGGAGAAAGAAGGCACCTCGAGTACGACGCCGGCGGCCAGCAGATCGCGCGCCGCCGGCAGGGCCTCCGCGATGGCATCTGGCTCGGGGTCGGCCGGCGTCCCGCCGCCACATCCTGCGAGTGCCGCGCCCGTCGCCAGCGCGATCGCCGCGCCCAGTGCCCTTGTCGGAATCGGTGTGTTCTGGCGCCGCATCGTGGTCCTCGAGTCCTGATATCGCCGCTGGTCGCTCGCCGCTTGATCCCTCGAAACGTTTCCGGCGATTCGCCCGGCGGGCCAGCCGGCCGGGAATCCGAGTGCGGATCCCGACCCTTCACCAAGTATAGTTTTCGGCCGCCGTCCGTCGGCCCGGCCCGGCGGCCACGCGCGGCGGCGCGCGGTTGCGCTGGGGGCGGCTTCCCGGCATGATGGGTCGCGTCCGCGCTCGGCGGTCGCCAGGCGTCCGGACGCGACTCCGACCAGGAGGGGATGATGGGCAGGCGCAGGATCGGTGCGTTGCTCGCGGCGGCGTGTTTGGTGGCGTCGGCACCCGCGGCGTTCGCCGGGCCGCAGGAGACGCACACGGCGCCGGCCGTGGAGCGAACGGTCTACGACATGCAGCGGCTCGCGGAGCCGCCCGCGCTGTCGGACCACGAGCTCGCCGGGCGCCGGCTCTTCACCCAGCGCTGCGCGATCTGCCACGACCCGGTGGGGCAGCCGCTCGGCGAGACCCCCGGCCCGCAGCTCGACCGGCGGACGGTCGCCGGAGACCGCGAGGAGGCGGCGCGCCGGCTGATCGCCGACGGTTCGCGCCGCATGCCGGGCTTCCGGCACGCGTTGCGTCCGCTGCAGGTCGATCGCATCGTCTCCTACCTGATGACGGTGCCCGAGGACGCGGCGGCCTCGCCGGCCGGGACGGCCGGGACGGCGGCAACCGCGACTTCGACCGCGGCGGCGGCCGCGGCGGCCGAAGAGCTCGTGGCGGCCGCGGACCCGGGCGCCGAGCTGAGCGGTCGGGTCCTCGGCGAGGGCCCCGACCGGGCGCCCGTCGGCGGCATCGCGGTGTCGGCCCGCGCCGCGGGCAGGACCTTCACCACGACCGTCTTCAGCGACGAGGACGGGCGCTTCGTCTTCCCGGCCCTCGACGACGGCGACTACCGTCTCTGGGCGCAGGGGGTCGGCTTCGAGACCGCGCGGGCCGAGGCGACCCTGGCCGCGGGGAGCCCGGCCGCCCACACGTTCACCCTGAGCGCCATCGACGACTTCACGCCGCAGCTCTCGGGCGCGGAGTGGCTCGACTCGCTCCCCGAGGAGACGTTCGAGGACCGCCGCCTGAAGGAGATCTTCCGCGTCAACTGCACCGAGTGCCACTCGCCGAGCGTGGCGCTCCACAACCGCTTCGACGAGGCGGGCTGGCTGGCCATCCTCGACCTGATGGAGCACTCGACCTACACCGGCTGGCTCGGCGACCGGCGGCCGCCCCCCGGCGACTACGAGG
>Ga0209544_1003706_pt1 | contig 11587 bp, 16 predicted proteins | sample MesohylPK_FD_187297 | JGI IMG/M metagenome (GOLD analysis project Ga0209544, IMG submission 187297) | Host-associated microbial community of the marine sponge Aplysina aerophoba from Gulf of Piran - sponge mesohyl, lysed by proteinase K... | ecosystem: Host-associated > Porifera > Sponge >...
AAAGCCGCTGGTGTCGCGGGAGGGGCCAACGCCCGGTTCGCTACTGCGTCTTGCTGACCATGGTCAGGTCGACCACTTGGTCGCTACGGGGCACGAAGCCCTCCACTGTCGTCCGGGCCGCATACAGGTCGTTCGGGACGATGAGGTAGATCCCCAGGGGATCGTCGTTCCAGATCTGGTTCACCTCGTTGTAGATAGCGGCACGCTGCCCCAGATCGGTTTCGCGCAGTCCGGCTGCGAGGAGTTCCTGGATCCGGGGATTGTCGGGGTAGCGCGCGAAGAAGGTGCCCGGCCTGAAGAGACCGAGGGTGTTATGAGGGTCGGCGGGGGTCAGCAGCCCCCATTGCCAGGCTGGACCCATGGTGGGCTCTTCGGAGTGTTGGCGGTTGAACTCGACGATATCCAAAGGAATCTGTTCCACCCGGACACCTACCGCCTCCAGGTAGGCCGAAACCACCTCACCCATCTCGCGGTCGAGGGGGTAGCGCCCCACCGTATACTTCAGGGTCATGCTGAAACCGCCTGAGTAGCCTGCCTCGGCGAGCAGTTCTCGGGCCCGGTCTGGATCGTAGTTGAAGGGATCGACATCAGGGTTGAAGCCGAGGACTGCCGGTGTCAGATACTGCCCGAACAGCGCCTCCGCCTCCCCTTCGAAGAGGGTGATCAGGGCCTGCTTATCGACAGCGTAGTTGAGCGCTCGCCTGACCGTCGCGTCCGCCACCGGGTGATCGATACGCATATCGAAGAAGGTGACGAACTGGCGCAGGCCGGGGCTGGTAATCAGCCGGAGGTCCGAGTTGTTCGTGACGCGACCGCGCGATGCGGGGGTGATGCTGGTAGCGAGGTCGATCTCCCCATTTACCAGGGCCGAGACGAGTGAAGACTGCTCGGGGATGATCCGCCAGACGATCTCTTGCAGTGCTGGCGGCCCACCCCAGTAATCGGCAAAGGCTTCGAAGGTGACATGATCGTCTTTGACCCACTCGACGAACTTGTAGGGCCCTGTCCCTACCGGACTGAGGGCAAAGCCGTCCCCACCCACCTCCTGGTAGTAACCGGGCGGCACGATGAAGCCTGCGCGGGCGAGAACGAAGAGCGCGTTACCGGCGGGTGCGGCGAAACGGAGGGCGACCGTGCTCTCACCAAGTACGTCGATGCTGGTAAGACCTAAGTCTCTGGTGAAGGTGGAGAGGAAGGTAGAGGCCATGAGCTGCTCGATACTGAACTTGGCGGCCTCGGCGTTGAACGGCTCGCCATTATGGAACTGGACGCCGGTTTTCAGGTGAAGGGTGAGGACCGTTCCGTCCGCGCTCCACTCCCAATCTTCAGCTAGGCCCGGCATGATCTCGGGAGCGTGGGCGTCGGTATAGAGGAGCTTCTCGATGGTTGAGGCCGTTACGCTCTCAAAGATTGCGGAGTTGTGTCCTAGCGGGTTCAGGCCGGGGGGATCGATCGGGTGCCCCACGACCAGAGTGGTGGCCGACGGGCCTTGGGCTGCGGCGAAGAAGGCCGAGGTGGCGAGGAAGAGCGCCGCGATCACAGTCGAGAGCGCCTTCTGCATGATCCGGTTCATCTCCATGAGTTCCCTCCTAGTTAGCTTCAGTCGTGTCTGTTGGCGGCGAACGCTGGCACTCTACCATGTCCAACTCAGCCAGGACTTCTCTTCAGGCTCCTACGTGGGACAGCTCAGGTTTCCTAATGTACGTGGGGGGCAGGAGCCGGGATGTCAACGAGTTTACACAGCACTGCAACTCGCCTATGATCCTTCGTCCATACACCTCGCGTTCGCGAGCTAGCCGCCTTCGCTCATCAGCGATTCCCTTGCGCTCTCTACTCATCCCCGCCGGCCTGCTTCAGAGTGCAGATTCCTGGATTTAGTGGTAGCCAAGCTTTGAAGAGCACATTATCAGTTCCTTCGATTTGCCCTGACGCGCCGAGGTGCCTTTTGTGCGAGCCGCTGCGTTCTGGCCCACCTCAGGCTGCAGGCGTGTGGTGGAGAGCCTTACGGTATCTTTGTCGCGAAAAATACCCTTCGGGAAAACTTCGAGGGAGCTTAGCGGGGCTCTCAGAGGGTCGGATAATCGTATACCGACTTTCCGCCCCCCCTGTTCGAGCCCAAAGAATAGCCATCTGCCATGCTGGATGGATGGTAGCGAGATACGAAACGAAAACCGTTGAGCACCTCGGCCTGGTAGCGGGAATGTTCGATGAGCTAGGGATCGGCGAACTCATCGACCAGTTCATCCCCCAGGACAAGGACCAGCGGTTCGTTACCATCGGGCAAGCTGTCAAGGCGATGGTCATTAACGGTCTCGGGTTCACCAACCGCCGGCTTTACCTTGCCCCCAGGTTCTTCAAGAACAAACCTACTGACCAGCTCATCGGGCCGGGGATCAAAGCTGAGCACCTTAACGACGGCGCTCCCAGCAAAGCCCTTGATCGCCTCCATCAGTTCGGCGTTACCGAGCTGTTCACCATCATCGCTCAACAAGCCGCCACCAGGCTCGAGCTCAACCCGAAGATTGCCCACCTGGACTCGAGTAGTTTCCACCTGGACGGCAGCTACAACAGCGGTGACGATGAGCCTGTCGACGGTGTGATCCAAATCAAGCGAGGCTACAGTCGTGATAACCGACCTGACCTGAACCAAGTCATACTTGAACTCATCGCCGAGAACACTGCAGGCTTGCCCCTGTTGATGCGGCCCTTAAGTGGCAACGCGAGTGACAAGACCAGCTTCCAGGAAGCGGTCTTGAGACAGGCTGGGCAGCTGCAGAACGCCGGAGTCGAGGTGCTGGTCACCGATAGTGCCGGGTCAGGACACCCTGCAAACCCTGAACCAAACGGACGTTACCTGGGTAATGGGTGTCCCTGCGACCCTGACGCAGGCGAAGAAGCTGCTTGACGGGTTGGTCGTTTCAGATTTTTCAACTCTTGCCAAGGGGATGGAGCGTAGCCGGGTGGATACCGTCTACGCCGGGGTCAAACAGAGGTGGTTGGTGATCCGCTCTGACCCGAAGAGTCCGTCCTTGGCTGCCCGGGAGAGAGCCCGGGGGTCGGCTGAACGGCAACTGCTGAAAGGTAGTGAGGAGGAGCGGAAGCGGTTTAATCGCTTGCGAACTCAGGAGTTCAGTTGCGAAGCCGATGCCCGGGCTGCCCTGCTCGCTTACCAGGCGTCTTGCCGGGTGCTGGACCTGATCGATCCCAAGGTGCGAGCGAGGAAGCACTACCCGAAGGCTGGGAGGCCCGCTAGGAAGGCTGTTCCCGAAAGGGTCGGCTATCGGATCGAGGGGTCGGTCGCGGCGAGCACCAAGAGTTTCGAAGAGCAGTTGGAGCGCGCCTCCCGGTTCATCGTGGCTACCAACAACACCACCGGCGAGCAGCTTTCAGATGTTGACCCGAAGAGTCCGATCTCGGTGCTACAGGCTTACAAGGGTCGGTGGAGCGGGGCTTCAGGTTCTTGAAGGACCCGATGTTCCTGGCCTCAACACTAGTTCTTGAAAAAAGCGCAGAGGATCATGGCGTTATTGTTCGTGATGACGCTCTGTCTGCTGGTCTACGCTGCTACCTGGTACCGAGTCCGTAAAGGTCTTGGCTGAGAATGGGGAGGTGGTGCCGGATCAGCGAGGCAAACCTACGGAGCGGCCGACGGCCAAGTGGGTGTTTGAGTTATTCCTGGATGTGCACCTGCTTCTCATCGTTACCGACACGATTCAGGTTATGGCGATGAACCTCGTTGATGAGTTACAGGTGCTGCTGGAGTTGCTCGGACCGGCCTATTCGGAGGTGTATTCATGATGCCGAACGAGGGGGGGCGGAAAGTCGGCTGATGAATAGTACACTTCCTAGACAATACTGTCAAATGTCTGTAGGGGCAGGCAAAGGGCGATAAGGCGAAGCCGACCAATGGTCCGAGCAGGACCGTACCGCAGAGGGACCTGGATGTCGTCTAGCCTATACGACGCCACCATCGTGGCCGATTCCCGCCATCAGTGCCCCTTTCGGAGCTTCCGGCCATAAAATTGGGACCCCCAACTCAGCAGCTATCGCAGGATGGCTAACCCCTGAACCACCTTCACCTGGGTGCCTCCTGCACCTCGCCACATCGCCTCAGCTCACCTTATGTGATCCGCCTACGACTCGGGTGACGCCATCCATACGTCTGACCATTACGGTCACCGTCTCTTCCAATCTGGCTACCTGACTGCGCAATGATCGGACCTCCTCCAACAGCTGTTGATCCACATTCACTGGAACCCGGTTGTCGGACCCCACAATGAAAGAGGCCAGGTTCGCCGTTAAGGCACCGAAGAGTCCGATTCCAGCAAACATGAGGACGCTGGCCACGATGCCCGGACACTAGACTCGAGAGGTCATACAATGTCGCCATAAGGAGAAAAACACATGGACTTCGACAGACTACCGCCCGGGCTTGTTCCGAGCAGCAGCTCACTCATCTTTACAGCAAACACGATACCCGATGCGATTCAGAGGGAGCACACGCTGGCCGCTGGACACTGGGGAGTTCTGCATGTATTCGAGGGCAGCATCCGTTTTGTGGACCTTGAGGCTGCAGACGAGCATGTCATCTCAGCCCCGGACCTCATTACCATTCATCCCCAAGTACCGCACCGAGTGGCTGTGGAAGGCTCCTTGCGTTGCCGCATCGACTTCTTTCGCGAACCCGAAGCCGACTCCTCAATGCGAACGCCTGGAGCGTTTGCCGACGAGGCAGTGCGACTCAGCTTCGAGCGATGTGAAGCAAATGGGAACTTTGCGGAAACCTTCTACAACACCTTCTTGGGCTCCTCCCCGGAAATCTCACCATACTTCGCTGCCACGGACTTCGAGAGGCAGCGAAAGGTACTCCGAGACTCGGTCTACGTGATGGTGACTAAGGACGTGGCAGACCCGGAGATGCGGAGAATGCTGGACAGACTAGGAAAGGCGCACAGCCGGGACAAGAGGAATGTACTCCCAAAACTGTATGAACTGTGGCTGAACAGCATATGTGATACCGCTGCTGTACTGGACCCGGATTGGAACGACGATCTTGAGAGGAAGTGGAGAGTGCGTCTACGGGCCGGAATGCAGATCATCATGGCGGCCTATTAGCGGCCTGCTAACTTGACAGCTACTTGGAAGAGGCTCGTAGAGCCCGGGTGTGACCGACCGCACGTTGGCCGAGGCCAAGGTCGGACTCTTCGGGCCTGTGGAACCCACTACCAGCAGTTAACCCGAAGAGTCCGATCTCGGCGCGGTGGTGAGGTTGCGCTACCGGAGCTAGACTGGGGCAGCGGGGATAGCCCCTATGTGACTGGCTGCCAGTCGGTTCCCCTGCCCCCCTGCTCACCTGTCGCCGGGAGACCCGAAGAGTCCGACCTTGCCCGGCCTTCGTTGAGCGTTTGTGGTGAGCAGGAGCTCGAGAGCTCACGCAGCAAGTGTCGCCGGGGTTCACGCCCCGGCCTTCGTTAACCGTTGTTCCCGCGTCAGTAGGTCGTGACGGCTCCACACCCCTCTGACCCCGCTACTGCTCACCTGAATGTTCTGTAGGGCCAACTGCTGACGTGGCCGCAGACAGCCCTGGGTGGGATGCTCCAAGCTGTAGTCCAGAATGGCCTGTTCCACTCCCTCGGAGACCCGATTGGGATGAGCTCCCTTGGCCCCGGGGATCCGGTCCAACAACCCTTCGGCCCCGTAGAGTTGGTAGTTCCTCCGGATCTCGTAGAACTGTTGGCGGCGGATGCCCGCCCCCCGGTTTGAGGTTGGCCGGATCGGCTACCGGGGCGCTGCGTTCGACAATGTAGGCGACGGGGGCGCCTGAGTAGACATCTGGCAGATAATCGCCGTTGGGAAAGGTTGCACCTTCGGCGGCTATCAAGTCCACTAGGTTGGCCGGGACTTCACTAACCGTGACCGTGATCGTGTCCGCCACTACTTCACTTCCCGAAGCGGGCCGGGCCTAACGCCCCGGACCGCCCCGGCTACGTCCCGCCCGAGGGTTCGAGCTTGCAAGTAAGCGGGCGTGGCTAGGTAGCGCCGATCTTCATGCACAATCGCCCCATAATCGACGGTTTCGGGATCGCGATAGCCGTAAGCAATCAAAAAGCTGTGAGATCCCGCTTGTTCGACCCGCCCGGATTCTTTGAGCGCCCTGGTATCGACCGGCACGGCCCGCTGCGTAGCTTGGAATACTCGTCCAACATGGCGGCGCCCCGCCCGTTCGATCCGCCTAACTAGATCGGGGCCTAATCTCGCTTCTAAATCTAAACCGCGAAGGCTGCCGGTTCTCATGCCCCTATTTTAGCAGGGGCCAAGGCTCGTTAATTGCGTCCCTGACGTGTCAAGCCGGATTACAGCATGTTTGCATGGTTAGCGAATCGTGAAATAATCGCTTTGAACGCTTCCCATGATTGGGGGAAAGTAGAGAAAGGACTCGCTGCCCTAAGCGGCAATCAAAAAAATGGCCCCGCCCGGGCCGGGAAGCTTAGGGCGGGAGCCGGGGAAAACATGAATAGATTAGCACAAACAACGACCGCTGCAACCGTAGCCAAAGCCACAAACCGTCAATACTCACGCCCCGGTAGGAAGCAAGGCCAGAAGATTCCCTATCAATTCGTAGCGATTCCGGTTTCGTTCTTTGCCACGATGCACGAGCGGTCGAGTACCGAGAATGAAGTCTTGCTTAGCATCATGCGCTATACCCTTGGCTACGGTTTCGAGTGGGTAACGCTATCGGTCAAGCGGATAGGTGAGATCATCGGCAAGGGCGAAAAGACCGCCGATAGGGCACTGGCGAGTCTCAGAAGCAAGGGGCTATTAGAGCAGAAGATAGGGAAGCGAAATAAGCGGCTTAGGAGCCGGCGGGTAGCGTGGGAATCCTTCGAGCCAGCCCCCGCCGCTGACCCTGATTTCGCCGGATCGGGAACGCGTTTTGGCTGACATTACCCGCCGATCCGGTAGCAAGGCCGCAAGCCGCTTCAAGTGGCGCCTGATCGGCGCCGAACTGAACGCCCGTAGCCGGGCCGGTATCCACCCACCGGAACGCGAAAAGATTAGGGGCTGGAAATTATGAGTGAAGCCGAACGCCTGGAAGCATTGTGCGAAAAGGCCGCAACCGATCCAAACAATCTGGATTTCGTGACCGGCATTGTCCGCGACGCTGTGGGTAACTTCCCGTCCGGCGCCTTGCCAACGGATAGCGAAATCCAATGCGAAGCCCTGCACAGTTTGCTAAACACTTTGCAACTGCGCGAAGAGGCCGCCGAGGGCTTGCAAGGGTTGATGGATGATGACGATAACCTTGAAGAAATGGGCCGGGCCATAGCCTATATCCGACACGCCCTAGAGGTGCTAGGGCCGAGGCCGAAGCCAACGGCCAATGAGGCGCTAGGCCTGGCCGCTACCGCCTTCGCTGCCGCCCTAGAGGAGCAGGTATACGAATTGGCCGCGGGCGGTAGAAGCGCCGAAGCATAGCCACGGGCACCCCGTGTGGAAATCGACTGTGGAGTCCTAGCAGCGCGGCGAGGGTCGTTCTTTCGCGACCCGAAAGGGGGGGTAAAGCTGAGCGTGACGAAGGGTAAGCTAATCGCCTTTTTGAGGGGCCTAACCATTACTCAAGGGAGCCGAGCCGGGAGACGATTAACGCTGCTGGATTGGGAACAGAGATTTATCCGGGGCGCCTTCGCCCCTAGGGCTACCACCGCAGCCCTATCGCTGGGACGGGGCAACGGTAAGACCACCCTAACCGCCGCGATCGGTGCTGCGGGGGTAGTGGGACCGCTAGCCCAACCCCGGGGCGAAGTGATCGCCGTCGCTAGCTCATTCGCGCAGGCCCGGATCATCTTCGAGCATTGTCGAGCATTCCTGCGGCCCTGGATAGCTGAGGATAAGCACCGCTACCGGGTAGTGGATTCCACCGCCGCCGCCCTAATCGAAGATCGGGAAACCGGCGCTAGGTTCCGGGCCGTCGGTAGCGACCCGCGAAGGGTTCATGGGGTTGCCCCTTCACTGATTTTGGCCGACGAGCCCGCCCAGTGGCCCGGGGGTACCAGTGACGCGATGATTTCCGCCCTGCTAACGTCCTTGGGCAAGATACCGGGTAGCCGCCTGGTTGCCCTCGGTACCAGGCCCGCCGACGATTTCCACTGGTTTTCTGAGATGCTAGCCGGGGGCGCTGACTTCATCCTCTGTTACTCGGCCCCCGGCGATGCCGCCCTCTTCGACCCCGAAACCTGGAGGATGGCGAACCCGAGTCTCGGTGCTTTTCCAGACTTGCGGCGGGCGATCGAGCGGGAAAGCGAAAGGTCCACGGCTAACCCGGCGCTGTTGGCGTCCTTTAAGGCCCTGAGATTAAACATGGGTATCCCCGATGTCATCGAGGCGGTATTGGTCGAGGCCGACGCCTGGAGGGCTTGCGAAGTCTCCGAACTACCGGAAGCAACCGGCCCGGTGGTGTGGGGGATCGATCTAGGGGCAACCGCGGCCATGTCGGCGCTTGCCTGCTACTGGCCTGCTACCGGGCGCCTGGAGTGCTTCGCCGCTTTTCCGAGTGTTCCCGACCTAGAGGCCCGCGGGCGCCGTGATGCGGTCGGAAGTCTCTACCGGGAGATGGCGGGGCGGGGTGAGTTGATCCAGGTCGGTGGGAATGTCGTTAGCGTCTCCGAACTGCTAGCCGAAGCCCTGGAGCGTTACGGCCCCCCCGCGGCAATAGCTTGTGATCGTTGGCGACAGGGTGAGCTTATCGACGCCTTGGAAGCCGGGCCTATCTCACCCTGCGATATCGAGTGGCGGGGGCAAGGGTTCAAGGATGGCGCCGAGGATGTCCGGGGCTTCCGGGCCGCGGTCCTGGAACGCAAGGTAGCCGTTCGACCTTCGCTGCTACTTCGAGCCGCCCTAGCCGAAGCCCGTACCGTCTCCGATCCGGCCGGTAACGCGAAATTGAGCAAGGGCCATCACGGCGGCCGCCGATCCAGGGGCCGGGATGATGCTGCCGCGGCCGCCATCCTAGCGGTAGCCCTCGGTGGCCGGTTACCGACCCCCGATCCGGTAGCCGATCGGCCCCGCTATCTGATCGCGGGCTAGGGGCCGATCCTGCTAGATCAATATTCGGCCGATTTTCGAAGGGCCTTAACGGGGCTCTCAGCGCGTCGGTTTCCGGCAAGTGCTAGGGTGACGGTATGAATAGCGAGACTTGGGCTGTAATCGGGGTGGGGGCAACGTTACTGGGGGTGCTGGTACCGCTGCTGCTGAGCTTGCGCAGTGAAGTCTCACAGGTACACCGCGACTTAAACGGCTTGGCCGAGCGCGTCGCACGGATTGAGGGGGCTCTGAGCGGGCCTTATCGTCTACCCGTACATGAGGCTGGATTAGAGAAGCTGCAATAGCTCCCGCCGCCGATCCCTGATTAACTCCACAGCCGTTGCGGTCGAACTGGTAGACTGGAAGTGCATCACCGGGTACCCCTTTCACCGCGGGGGCGACCCTTATGACCCGGCCAACCTGGAGCCGCTATGCTGCGGTTGCCACATCGACAGACACCGGCACCGCCCTACTTCGGCATGGGATGAGATGGTTAAAGAATTGCGCCCGCCCTTGACAGACGGTGCTGATTGGAGCGGGGGAGTACGTGCCGGAAGGGACGCTACTGCGAAGCGCAGAAGGGCAGCGTTATCGAGACCGCGTCGCCGCACTTGTGGAGGCTGGCTACCAAGCCCAGGGTAAGAAGGCAGCCCCGGCTGGCGACACGGTGGAGATCTGGAGATCGTGAGGGTCGTCAAAGGGTCTCGCTGGCGGGATGGGCGAGATGATGAGGTATGAGGTATACCGTGAGCACCTGATCGAGGCCGAGCGGGGCGGGTTCTGGGCGACGTTCTATGGGCCGAGCAGCGAGCAGCAGCTGAGCTCGGGGCCGTTCGCCGACGAGCACGCCGCGCTGAGCGCCGCCCGGGAGCACATCGATCATGAGGTCGAGTTGCTCGAGCTCGAGGCCGAGAACAGCTGAGGAGGTCGTATGGACCGTAGCGGGGACGCACCGAATGGGCCGAATCGAGCCGCCTTGTTGAAGGCTGCATTTCGCAAGGGATACGTGAGGCTACGTGTTGGCAGCGAGATCGAGGCGGGACTCTTGCGCCGGCGAGGCAAGATAACGTTGCGACCGAAGCACGAAGTATGGCAGAAGCTAAGGGAGGTGCTCGCGCCGTACATGATGAGCGCGACACAGTTCAAGTACCTGGGGTTTCAAGAGCTGCTGAATCTGGGGATGCGCTACGGCGTGATCGCGACGGTGGTGATGCAGACGCAGCCAGGGAATCCCGACCTGATGATCGGGCTCGACCCGGACCCGTTCGCATGAGGATGAAGGCGTATCCTGAATGGGAAGGGCGAGACAAGAGAGGCAGGGCTTAGGGGGGCATGGCGACCTGCACAGTATGGCCATCGAGGTCAAGGGGGGTAAGAACGTCTCTATCGAAGCGCTACGGGCACTCAGAGGCGTCCTGGATAGTGACGCGGCAGTTATGGCCGGCCTGATTGTCATGGAACCTCTAGGCCCCACGAAGGCGTGCGACTTCCACAGGTTCATGGCCGATGCGGGCGACCTGGATGTACTCGGGATGCAGTTTCCGAGGATGCAGATGTTGACGGTACCGGAAATCCTCGAGGGCAAGCGGTTTGACACGCCTGGGGTGGCGGGTCGGGTCTTGGCTCAGCAGAAGATACTTAGTCCGTTCTGAACTTTACACAAGCCAGCCCCTTTCAGGTCGTAACGTGAGATTATCTCTGCCCCCCGCCCGGATAAGTAGGTGAGCGAATCCAGCGAATCCGTCCTTGCAACTCTGGCACACTCTAAATCCGATCAGTTAACCCCGCAGCCATCGCTGGAGAGCGTCTCTCATATAGCTGCCGGCCCCGAGGTTGGGATAGTGGCCGCTTGAGTGATCTACACTCCCGGGCCCAGTTGTAGACCAGCACCCCCCAAGCTCCCAGAACCCGCTTAGTCTCGGTAGTCCTGGCGAAGGCTAGGCTCTAAGGCTGGGGTCCCCCCCTGGGGGTACGGATTCGCTGGATCAGCGATAGCACTGGCCTTGCCCTCCCTAATCTTGCCATCCCAGACCCGTAGCAAAAACGGACTCTACGGGTCCAACGAAGCCGTCCTTGTCCGCCTTTAGGGAGTGCTCTTGCGTTCGCTGAACTCGCTCTGGCAACTCAGGCAGCGAATCCAGCGAACCCGTCCTTAGTAACGGATCCGGTCTGGTCCGTAGCTCTTGCGGGTCCAGCGAACCCGTCCTTCTCTGAGGTTGCCTTGGCCTGCCCGGCCGTAGCTGGGGCACTCATGATTGGTGCAGGCTAGACTTGCTAGGGGAGGTCGGTCTGTATTTTCCATCTGGTGCAGAATGCACCAGGACTGGCCTCCCCCCCTTGGGGGGCAGAGATAATCTCACGTTACGACCTAGATATCGCCCGCCTCAGCTAATATGTCCTCTCAACCTTCTTCCCGTGCCACTTTGCACCAAAAGGAGGAGGTCATGGGACCAACAGCAACGAAGGTTGGAAGCGGTGGCAAGCGCGATGCGGCGAGCGAGTCAGC
>Ga0209544_1003708_pt1 | contig 11581 bp, 11 predicted proteins | sample MesohylPK_FD_187297 | JGI IMG/M metagenome (GOLD analysis project Ga0209544, IMG submission 187297) | Host-associated microbial community of the marine sponge Aplysina aerophoba from Gulf of Piran - sponge mesohyl, lysed by proteinase K... | ecosystem: Host-associated > Porifera > Sponge >...
CGGCGGCGGGGTGTCTTCCTGCACGAGCAGGCCGTACAGGGTGACGGGTTTCGCATGGCGGTCCGCACCGTTCCGGGGCGGCGGCACGGTCAGGGTCCGCCAACGCAGGCCGACACGGGCCTGGCGCGCGGCGCGGGCTTTGCGCGCGGGCTGCCGACGGGTGCTGGCCCTGGCCGACGGGCGGGGGACGGCCAGGGTCCGCTGGGCCTGCGCCGCCCCCCGGGCCAAGGTGGCCCAGAGCCGGGGCTGGTCCGGGCCCAGCGACCGGTCGTGTTGGGAACGCACCAGCAGGTCGTAGGTCCCCTGGTCCTGCGGGTGCCGAAACCGCGTGAAGATGTCCCCTTCCCGGTCCATGACGGCGACCGGGCGCACCCCCTCCCGCTCCGCGGCCAAGGCCGCACAGGCCTTCAGACCCTCCTGCCAACGGGCCGTCCGGCTCCCGTGGTGCGTGTCGTACTGGATGTGGGGCACCCCCAGCGGCACCCCCTGGGCATCCAGCACCAGCAGGGAGTGCATGTGTAGGCCCAGCGTGCCTGCCGAGGCCCGATTCCGACCTGTCAAGCCCAGGCCCGCACAGCCGGGATGTTCCGCAAAGTTGAGTGCGGTCCCGTCCTGTACGCAGAGCACCCGTCCGGCCTGCTGCATGCGCTGCAGGGTCCGCGCCCGGTGGGGGGCCAGGATCCGGCGGGGCGTCACCTGCGTATCGTCCGGTCGATCCATCAGGCGATAGTAGCCCTTGACCAGGGCCCGGTCGGACTGCGCCGCTCCGGGAAAGGAGGCCCGGGGCGCCTGGGCTTGGACTTGGGCACAGCGCACCAGCCGCCGGCCCGGACGCACATCCCCCAGCGGGGCGTCCCCCAGTTCCTGCTCCGCCCAACGCGCGGTATCCAGACCCGCACCGGAGGCCAGAGGTCGTGGTGCCATGGTCCGCTAACGCCCCGCAGCCGGACCCCATGAGGCCCCGGCTGCGCCCCGGCCCCCGCACCCGGCGGTCATCATACAGATCATGAGGAAAGCTCCCGGTTATCGGTGGCATGCAGCCTCATCTTATCGCCACACCCGGCCGGCTCCCAACACGGCAGGCGAACAGGGCAGAACGAACAAAAAAGATGTGGGGCATGGGCAGGCCACAGGCGCTGCGGCGGAAGACGACGGCGCGCGGCCTCCGCATTGTCGGCGTATTTCTTCCTCGAAGTTGTGCCGCTTGAGATTACAGGAAGAGGGGCTGAGGGGACGCTCCGCCCGGAGTCGGGCCTGCGAGCTGGCCCAGCGGCTGGAGACGGCGGGCGAAGCAGCCGCGGAGCCCGAGGAGGAAGATGACGAGAAGCCGATGGCGGCCTGCGCCGTCGACGGGAAGACGGTGCGCGCCTCGTTCGACGCGGACCGGGGCGTGCCCCGCACGCACATCGTCTCGGTCCGGCTGGACAGTAGCCTGACGGTCGGCCGGCGGCGGTACCCGACAAGTCCAACGAGTTGACGGCCATCCGCCAACTCCTCCCCAACCTGGAACTGAAGGGTCGCGTCGTGTCCATCGACGCCCTAGTGGGCTAACTTGGTGTCAATGTGGGGTGTAGCATGGAGGGGTGGCCCACCGGTGCCGGTCCCGGCCACGATCTGCATCCTGCCTTGTCGCCGAGAGCTTCCCATGTCCCACAAGCGCTTCCTGGTTGAACTGACCTCCGAGGAACGAGCGTACTTGAAGCAGCTGGTCGCCTGCGGCGCGCCCAAGACCCTGTCCCGGCGCCGGGCCCAGATCTGGCTGCTCTGCGACCAGGGGCCGGAGGGGCCGGCCTGGACCGACGAGCGGACGGCGGAGGCCGTGGATGTGACCGCCATGACCGTGTCCCGGGCGCGCCAGGCCCTGGTCCTGGAGGGCATGAAGGCGGCCCTGCAACGCAAGCCGCGCCCGTCGCGCCCGCCCAAGCTGGACGGGACGGCCCAGGCCGAGCTGGCCCGGCTGGCCTGTTCGACGCCGCCACCCGGGCGCGCACGCTGGACGCTGAAGCTGCTGGCGGCCGAACTGGTGGCCCTGGAGGTGGTGGACTCGATCGCGCCCGAAACGGTGCGCCGGGCGCTCAAAAAAACGCGTTGAAGCCGTGGCAGAAAAAGTGCTGGTGCATTCCCCCGCAGGCCAACGCCGCCTTCGTGCACAACATGGAGGATGTGCTGGAAGTCTACCGGCGTCCCCCGGACGACCGTTGCCCGGTGGTCTGCGTGGACGAAACCAGCAAGCAGCTGGTGTCGGAAACGCGCGTGCCGCAGCCGCCGGCGCCCGGCCAGCCGGTCCGCTACGACTACGAGTACCGGCGCCACGGGGTCTGCAACCTGTTCATGATCACCGCGCCCCAGCAGGGCTGGCGCACGGTCCAGGTCACGGCCCGGCGCACCAAGCGGGACTTCGCCGCAGTCCTGCGCGACCTGGTGGACGTGCATTTTCCGCAGGCCGAGAAGGTGGTTCTGGTCTGCGACAACCTCAACACGCACCACCCCAGTGTGCTCTACGAGGCCTTCCCCCCGGCCGAGGCGCGGCGCCTCGCGGCCCGGCTGGAGTGGCACTACACACCCAAGCATGGCAGTTGGCTCAACATCGCCGAAATCGAGTTCGCGGCCCTGGCCGCGCAGTGCCTGGACCGCCGCATCGAAAGCGAGGCCGTACTGGAGGCCGAGATCGCGGCCTGGGTGCGCGACCGCAACGCCCTGGGCACGCCCGTGCACTGGCAGTTCACGACCGAGGACGCCCGCATCAAACTCCTGCATCTGTACCCTACTTTTGAGTGAAGTTTGCCCACTAGTGGACTGTCATCATGGGCTCTGCTTCCCTGCCAGACACCGAATTCAGGTCTTCGGCTACCGGCTGCGTCAAGATCCAAGGTCTGCGCGGGATGGCCTGACGAGGTGTGCCGTGTCCGACAGGGAATCGTCATCGCGTGCCCGCGGGCAGTTGTGGCACCAAGGTTTAGGGTGAACGCAGGCCAAGCATCCCGTATCGTCCTGGTCCTGCTGTGCCTCTGGTTGTCAGCCTGTTCCGCATCTTCACCCGGTTCCGCCACGACCCGCGCGGACATGGAGAGCGTCCAGTCCAGTCGCGCATCGGCTGCCACTGCGACCATCGTGACATCCCACACCGCTGACGAGGTCACGGCCTCTCCCACGGAACAATCAAGTACATCCAGCGAACCGGCAGGGCCCCGTTTTGCTTCCATCAGTGCCGGCGACTATCACGCCTGTGGCGTACGGGCCGACAACACCGTTGCCTGTTGGGGGCAGAACAGGTTTGGCCAGACGGGCTACACCGGATCAATCGAGGGGCATTACAAATCGGTCAGTGCGGGAGGGCGTCACACCTGTGGCGTACGCAACGACGGCACCGTGGCATGCTGGGGTGATGGTCAGTTTGGTCAGGTTTCTGCCCCTGCAGAACCATTCCAATCCGTAAGTGCGGGAGAGTTTCACACTTGCGGCGTGCGTGTCGGCGGAACCCTCGCCTGTTGGGGCAAGCACAACCCGGAAAGCGCGGACGAGGATCAGGTTACGCCCCCTTCGGGACAGTTCCAATCCGTCAGTGCCGGTGGGGCCCACTCCTGCGGCCTGCGCACCAACGGCACCGTGGACTGCTGGGGCCTCAACCACTTCGGCCAAGCCCATCCCCCCGTAGGCTCGTTCCAGTCCATTAGTGCGGGAGGGAGTCACACCTGCGGCCTGCAAGCCAACAAGACCGTGGTGTGCTGGGGCCGAAACGAACATGGCCAGACAGGAGCACCTTCGGGACAATTCCAATCCATCAGTGCCGGATACGCTCATACCTGCGGCGTGCGCACCGATGGTACTGTGGATTGCTGGGGCGCACGTTATATGGATGACAAAAGCGAATTCGCTGCGCGGTATACCCCCCCCTCCCGGGCAGTTCCGATCCGTCAGTGCCGGTAGGGACCACTCCTGCGGCGTGCGCACCAATGGCATCTTGGTCTGCTGGGGCCGCCACTACCTTGGCCAAGCAAGGCCGCCCACGGGCTTGTGGAGAGCCGTCAGCGTTGGTGGGTTTCACACTTGCGGCGTACGCACCGACGGCACCGTGGATTGCTGGGGCCTCAACGACTATGGTCAGTCATGGCCGTCCACGGGCCCGTTCCTGTCTGTCAGCGCCGGTCGGTCCCACACGTGTGGTGTGCGTACCGACTACACAGTGGCCTGTTGGGGCTCAAGTGAGTATCAATATGGGGAAGCCGTACCGCCCGCGGGGCAGTTCGCGTCCGTCAGCGCTGGCGAGTACCACACCTGCGGCGTGCGCACCGATGGCACCGTGGCCTGCTGGGGTCGGAACAACTACGGTCAGGCAACACCGCCTGCAGGCTCATTCCAATCCATCGACGCTGGCGGGTTTCACACCTGCGGTGTGCGCACCGATGGTGCCGTAGCATGCTGGGGCGTCACTATCCGTGATCAGGATCCGCCCGCGGGACGGTTCCAATCCGTCAGTGCTGGCCTCTACTACACCTGCGGCGTGCGCTCCGATGGCAACCTTGCCTGCTGGGGTGCGGGGGACGCGGAAGATGACAGCGAATACGGTTGGGGTCAGGCGACACCGCCTTCAGGTGAATTCCAATCCGTTGACGCTGGCGTATTCCACACTTGCGGCGTGCGCACCAACGGCACCGTGGCCTGCTGGGGTAGGAATCTTGATGGAGAGACGGATGCCCCTGCTGTGGAACAATTCCAATCCGTCAGTGCCGGTGGGGGGCACACCTGCGGCGTCCGCATCAACGGCACCGTGGATTGCTGGGGCGACAAAGACGATGGCTAGTGCTTGGATGTGGCTAGGATGACGGATATAGATGGTGCAGTTTGAGGCGCGCGTCGGCGGTGGTGCAGCGCCAGCGGAGGGGCTGGGGATGCGCGTTGCCGCATCGGCACCAAGCAGCCGTCTCGGCGGCCAGGGTTGCCGGTTTGGCAAAGCGACGGTTCAGGCGCACTGGCGAGCCAGGACGCTCAGCTCGCATTCGGCCCTGTTGAGCCAACGGCCGTGGGGTAGCGTTATAGTGCTGCTTGAAACGGGCCACCAAGCGGCCGGCGGTCTCCTTGCCGAAGGCCTGGGACTTGAGCGTGTGCGTGTTGACGTTGTCGCAGACCAGGACAATCTGCTCAGCTTCGGGGAAGTGAACCTCCGCCCATTCCACCGTGCTCACGCTCCCCCCAGCCGCTCCACAATGGCCGTGGCGGCCAGGCCGGGCGTGCGGCCCTGGTCCGCCTACAGCCAGATCCGGGGCCGCCGCCGGTACTGTGAGCGGCTGTTCCAACGCTATAAAGGTTCGTTGTCCCACTAGCCCCTGGATGCCAACCCCAGGTTGTACAAAGCCCAGTTTGAGGTCTACAGATGAACGTCAGGCATCCAGTTCGCTTCCTCCTGGTCCTGTTGTGTCTCTGGATGTCCTCCTGTGCCGCATCGTCATCCGGTGTCACCATAGCTCGCGCGGATCGGGAAACCGTGCCTTCCGGTCGCGGAGCAGCTCTCGGTACGTCCGACCAGATTGCCGGGCGGGACCAAGGGGCGACTGGTCCCGTCGAAGCACCACCCGGGCCGAACCCCTTGGCGCCTGCAACCGCGGGCGAGGCCACGGTCTCGTCGGTAGGTTCGTCCAGTGCTCCCGGCGGACCGACCGCGACCCGGTTCACGTCCGTCAATGCCGGCAACTATCACACCTGCGGTGTGTGGGCTGAAGGCGGAGCGGTCTGCTGGGGTTGGGACGAATATGGTCAGTCCACACCGCCTACGGGGTCGTTCGTGTCCGTCAGTGCCGGTGGGTTTCACAGCTGTGGCGTGCGCCCCGACGGTACCGCGACCTGCTGGGGCCGAAACGAACATGGTTAGACGGATCCGCCCACGGGCTCGTTCGCGTCCGTCAGTGCCGGCTTAATTCACAGTTGTGGCGTGCGTCCCGACGGCACCGTGGCCTGCTGGGGCCGGAATGGGGACGGCCAGTCCACACCACCTGTGGGACTGTTCGCGTCCGTCAGCGCCGGCCAGGCGCACAGTTGTGGCGTGCGCCTCAACGGCAGAGTGGCTTGCTGGGGCCGGAACGGGGATGGTCAGGCGGATCCGCCCACGGGTTCGTTCACCTCTGTCAGTGCCGGTAGGGATCACAGCTGCGGCGTGCGCTCCGACGGCACCGTGGCCTGCTGGGGTCGGAACCAGAGGGGTGAGGGAAATCCGCCTGCGGGACCGTTCGCATCCGTCAGTGCCGGCCAGGATCACAGCTGTGGCGTGCGCTCCGACGGTACTGTGGCCTGTTGGGGCGACAACGGGGATGGCCGGGCGGATCCGCCGGCGGGCCCCTTCGCATCCGTCAGCACCGGCTTGATTCACAGTTGCGGGGTACGCCCCGACGGCACCGCGGCCTGCTGGGGCAACAACGGGGATGGCCGAGCGGATCCGCCGGCAGGACCCTTCACATCCGTCAGGGCCGGCAAATATCACAGCTGCGGCGTGCGTCCCGATGGGGCCGCGGCCTGCTGGGGCCGGAACGAATATGGTCAGGCCACGCCACCTGCGAGCCGGTTTCAATCCATCAGTGCCGGCAAATATCACAGCTGCGGCGTGCGCACTGACGGCATGGTGGTTTGCTGGGGTGGCAACGAATATGCCCAGGCGGATCCGCCTGCGAAACCCTTCACATCCGTCAGTGTCGGCCAGGTGCATACCTGCGGTGTGCATACCGACGGTGCCATGGCCTGCTGGGGGGACAACGAACATGGCCAGGCGGACCCGCCTGCAGGATCGTTCACATTCGTCAGTGTCGGCCAAGTGCATACGTGCGGCGTGCATACCGACGGCACCATGGCTTGCTGGGGCGGCAACGAACATGGTCAGGCGGATCCGCCGGCGGGATCGTTCATCTCCGTTGGTGCCGGCGGGTTGCACAGCTGCGGCGTGCGCACCGACGGTACCGTGGCCTGCTGGGGTGACAACGAACATGGCCAGGCGGATCCGCCGGCGGGATCGTTCATCTCCCTTGGTGTCGGCGGGTTCCACAACTGCGGCGTGCACACCGACGGCACCGTGGCCTGCTGGGGTGACAACGAATATGGCCAGGCGGATCTACCCGCAAGACCGTTCACCTCCGTCAGCGGTGGCTGGTTTCATACCTGCGGCGTGCGCACCGATGGTGCCGCGGCCTGCTGGGGCTGGGACAAATATGGCCAGAGAAGCCCATCTGCAGGACCATTTGTACCGGACCCGCAACCAAGCTCGCTCGGCTGAAATTCGTCTGGGCCAGGGGATCATGGCCACCGGCGGTGACAACGCTGCCGTGCGTCCATGGAATGCCGCCTCGGGTACTTTGGGGTGGACGCCGAAAGGCCACACGGATCGGGTTCAGAGCATGGCCTTCAATCCGGATGGGTGGACTCTGGTCGGCAGCGGCGGCGACGGCAGCATGGTGCCGTGGAGAAACCTGCCGGCGGATCACACCTACGGCGTGCACTCCGACCGCACCCTGGACTGATGGGGCTGGAACGCCTATGGATGGCCAGGTGGTTCCGTCCGACGACCAGCTCAATCCATCAGTGCCGGACACTCCCCCCCTGTGGTGTGCCAATCCAACGGTGTCGCAGGCTTTTTGGGCCTCCCAATGCCTCTATCCGGCAACGTTTCCCGAGGGACAGTTTGAACCTGTCGTCGCCGCTGACCGCGCAATCCCTTGGCCGCTTATGTCCAAAGTCCCCGAAGCCAGCCGGAGCCGGAAACGGGCACAGGTTTCCAGCTCCGCGTTGGTGGCGCTGTTCAGTCCCTTACGGCGGACACACGTCACATACATCCCCGGCGAGTTTCCCTGCGTGCCTGCGTCGATTGCAAGCGAAGGACGGTTTCCACCTCAACCGACAGACAGGTTCTCGCCCCGGTGCAGGCGCAACGCGATCCCGAATGTCTGGCCCTGCGCCCTCATGGTGGGGGCATGGGCCGCCAGGTAGCGAGCCGCTGCCACCAGCGGAATAACAGGGTCGAGCCAATCACAGTGGGACCAGTTCCGCCTGAGCTGGTCGTGCAGGGTCAGGGCCGCCTCCACACACTGGATGGTGTGGAAGTCCCGATCCTCCCGCAGCAGCGCCTCCTTGAGCGCGGCGCGGACCTCGTTTTGGCGGGCGTCGTTCGTGCAGTGATCGGCCACCATCTGGCCTGCCTGATTGACCCGGTACTGCTGATCCAGCAGGTCGTTCAACCGCGCCCCAAACGCCTCCTCCGGCTCCGGTCCTCCGGCCGGGGTGGGAATGCGCTGGGCCGGGATGTTCAGGAACCGGTCCAGGTGCACGCTCATGGCCGTGTCCAAAATCCCCCTCAGCATGTCGGGCGAGGGTGCGCGCTGGAAAGCCTGCAGCACTGCCATGCCGAACGTGAAGGTGTGCAGGGCCGTGTCCCAGTCCCCGATTTCATTGCTGGTGTGGAAGCGCGCGATGCGCATGGCGGCCGCATAGCAGATGTGCACGGCCAGCCCTTCCCCGGACAGCCCGGCCCGCAGGGCATCGAGGCAGGCAGCCGCTGCCCGTGCGGGTTCGTTGGGATGCGCGGAAAGCACGGTTTCCACCAAGGTTGGAGCGCCCGTCTCCCGGGGTTCCGCGGGACTTCCCTCGGTACAGGCGGCCGGCAGCTCCTTGAACGCCTCGTTCAGGATTTCAATGAGGTCGTCCGGGTGGCGCCAGGCATGGGACTCCTCCATGCGCATGGCACCCGCGACCAGGCGCACCAGACTCGACAGTACCAGCTCCGTTTCGGCCCACCCGGTCATGTCCAGCATGTGGAAGGCGCGGTTGCAGAAGTCCATCGGATGGCCGGTATCGATGTAGCGGTGGTCCAGGATGGCGGAGGCCAGCATGTCCATCAGGAAGGGACCGTCGGCGCCGCTGCGGATCGCAGACACCACGCAGCGCTCGGCCCCTTCCGTGTCCCGCACTTCGATGAATTCCCTGAACCAGGTCTTAAGCAGATCCAGGTCCTCGGTGATGTCGGGCAGGGACTGGACCAGGAAGCGCCGGGCGGAACCCGCACTGTCGCCGGCGACTGCGGCCAATCCGTGCGACAGGGCCAGGGCCCGCTGCTCGCGCGGCAGGCCGTCCAGCATGCTGGCCATGCAGCCCAGGATGGTCAGGCCCTGTCCCCAGCCCTCGTTGCGGTTTTCGCACCCGAACCGGAGGCCCGTTGCCAGAATGCGATCGATCAGGTTGCGTTCCTCCAACAGGATGACCGCCTTGCCCACCACCAGGGACAGGCTGCGCTCCATGCCCATCTGCAGGCGTTCCTCGCTGTGGGCCACCCGATCCAACGTGGAAGCCACATCGACCCAGATGCCGCCGTCCCGAACATCCACCGGGAACGTCGGCACATCGTCCGCCCACAGATCGAAGGCCCCGCCCGATTGCAGGTCGAACCGGGCGTGGTGCCAGTGACAGGTAATCAGACCATTGCGGACCGAGCCGCGGTCCATGGGGTAGCCCATGTGGGGGCATCGGTTGTCGATTGCATGCACCTGGTCGTTGTGAAAGACCAGCGCCACGGTGTAGTCGCCCACGCGGGCCGTCGCCAATTGCTGTTCCATCAACTCCGCCACGGGCATCGTGTACTGCCAATCCGCTCCGTGGCCATTGGCCGAAATACTGGAAGTGTTCATCTGCGGTCCATCCCGGAATTCAGTGTGGTTAAGTCTTCGTAGGTGTGCCTGCCAGGCTGCTCCTTCAAACCGACTTCAGATAGTCGCGAATGACGAGGGCCGCCGATGCCCCCTCACCCACCGCGGCCGCGACCTGCTTGGTGCTGCCGGCCCTGACATCACCGGCTGCAAACACGCCGGGCACACTGGTCTCAAGCATAAGGGGCTGCCGCCCGCCGAACCGGGCCAGCGGCCCATCGGCATGTTCCAGGGCATGGCCCGTCTCAATGAAACCCCACCGGTCGCGCACAACATCCAGACCGTTCAGGTATTCCGTGTGGGGCTCGAGCCCCACAAAGACGAAGGCGCCGTCCACGTCCAGCGACTCCGCTCCCTCGCCCGCCGGCGTGTTCAGTTGCAGCGCCGTCAAGTGACCTCCCCGACCCCGAAAGGCGCCCACCTCGGTACGGTAGCGCACCTCCACCGCCGGGGTGGCCGTCAACTTTTCCACAATGGCCGGCGATGCTTTGAACTCGCTTCCGCGCACCAGCACGGTAACCCTTGAGGCAAACCGGGTCAGGTGGACGGCCTCTTCGGCCGCACTGTTGCCGCCTCCGATCACCGCAACCTCCTTGTCACGGTAGAACGGACCGTCGCAGGTGGAGCAGAAGTGAATGCCGGCGCCAATGAAGTCCGTCTCCCCGGGCACCCCCAGCGTGCGGTACCGGCTTCCGGATGCCAGCAGGACGGCATGGGCCGTGTAGACGTCCCCGGTGCCGGTCCGTACGCTCAGGAACGGTTCGTCCCTGCGAATCGACACCACGTCGACCGCCTCCAGCACCTGTCCGCCAAAACGCCGGGCCTGCGCCAGGAGGCGTTCCGCAAATGCGTTGCCCTCGATGCCGTCGGGAAAACCCGGCACGTTTTCGTAGCTGAACGTGCGGGTGGCCTGGCCGCCGGGCGCGCCCCGTTCCAGCAGCAGCGTGTCGATGCCCTCGCGGGTGGTGTAGATCGAGGCCACCAGTGCCGCCGGACCGGCACCAATGCAGATCAGCGGCCAGAACTTCCGGTCGATGGATGTCCTGAGACCCAGCTTGGCGGCGAGTTCGGCATTGCTGGGCTCAACGAGGCGCGTGCCGTCGTCGAACACGATCGTGGGGATGATGCGCTTGCCTTCGTTGAGGCGGATCACCAGTTGTTCCGCTGCCGCATCCTCCTCGATGTTGACCCAGGCATAAGGGATTTGGTGATCGCCGAGGAAGGATTTCGCGCGGCGGCAGTCCGGACACCAAAAGGCGCCATACACGGTCAGCAAGGGTTTGGACATGGTCAGGACACGACCTGGGCGAGGGGTGGCGGCATCATGCCGCCCCTGAAGTTCGCACCGATTGTAGTGCAGCTTGAATACAACAGACTGCGATCGCCGACCGGCCTTCGAGAGCACTCGCATCCCGCGGGGAATCACGCGGTTCGCCGTGCTAGACTCAGCCGATCCCTGCCGTGCCCGTCCTTGGAATCGCCCCATGCCCGTAACCCCGCGCGACCCGTTGCCTGTGCCTGACGACCTGCAGGAGAGGTGTAAACACGCCCTCGCTTTCGCCGAGCGTCAGCTTCGCAGCCTGACGGAACGTCACCCTGATTTCCTGCCCCTCTACACCAGGAACGGCCGCTGGAACCACGAGGGGGAGGCGTGGACCAACTGGTGCGAGGGGTTCGTGGCGGGACAAATGTGGATTCTCCACCGCCACACGCGGGATCCCTTCTGGCGGGACACGGCCATCCACTATTCCAACCTGCTGCGGGGTCGGGAACACGACCGGAACGTTCATGACCTGGGGTTCATCTTCTGGTCCTCCTGGAAGCGCTGGCACGACGAAACCGGCGACGAGGACCTGCAGGACGTGATCGTCCAGGCCGGCCAGACCATGGGCATGCGCTTCAAGGAG
>Ga0209544_1003715_pt1 | contig 11561 bp, 7 predicted proteins | sample MesohylPK_FD_187297 | JGI IMG/M metagenome (GOLD analysis project Ga0209544, IMG submission 187297) | Host-associated microbial community of the marine sponge Aplysina aerophoba from Gulf of Piran - sponge mesohyl, lysed by proteinase K... | ecosystem: Host-associated > Porifera > Sponge >...
ATGCCGGCGTCGGCGAGCGACGCGGCGGTCTCGTAGGAACCGTTGCGGACCCGGCTCATCGTCGGGTGGAGCAGGACGGGCACGCCGGCCTCGCGGATCTCGTCGAGCAGCAGGTAGGACTCGGCGGCGCCGTCGAGCACCAGGTCGAAGCCGAACTCCTGCTGCAGCCTGAGCGCGGAGGCGATTTCGGGCACGGTGTTCGCCGTGATCAGCAGGGACAGCTCGCCCTCGAGCACCTGGCCCAGGGCTTCCTTGGAGAGGTCGCGCGCCGGGGCCTTGGGCGCAGGCTTGGCGTCGCCCTCTTCCCCGTCAGCCTCGTCACCCTCGGCTTCGTCGCCATCCTCCGTACCGGCTTCCGCCGCCTGCTGCACCTGATCCAGGTACGCCTGGGCCCCGAACAGTGCATTGCGGAGCATCGCGATTCCCTTGGCCGATGTCCCCGGCGACTGGAAGTTGGACGACACCGCGTTGCCGAGCGTGGAAGCGAGCATCCGGGCGGGGACGACGACGGCCTGGTCGACGTTCCGGCCGCGGGTCTTCGCGATCATCGTCTGGCCGCTGACGAGAGCTCCGGGCCCGTGACCGGTGTGCATTGTCGTCACGCCGTAGGAGCGGACCCACTCGACCAGGGTCTCGTTCGCGTCGTAGGCGTCGATCGCCCGCAGGTCTGGCTGGATCGGCGAGGAGCGTTCGAGCTGATCCTGGTCGCGGACGGGACCGACGTTGCTGTTCAACGCGCCCGAGAGCCCGACGACGGAGTGCGGGTCGACGAGGCCGGGCGTGACGACGGCCGCTTCGACGACCTCGATGCCGTCGGGAATGTTGGCGTCTGCCGCCGGCCCGACCCACTCGATCTTGCCGTCCGCGCCGGCGATCACGACCGCGTTTTCGATCGGTGGCCCGGAAACCGTGTGCAGCGTGCCCGCGCGAACCGCAACCTGGGCCGCGGTCGGAACGGCGGTGAGGGCCGCCAGGGCGGCCAGAGCTACGAAGAAGGTGGTGACTGGTGCGGCAGAAGTTTCGAAAGCCGGCGCTTTGCGCCGGATGCCGGCCAGAAGGCCGGCGCACCCAGTTGCTGTCGAGCAAGCTGCCAGTCGTTTCATCGTGTCTCTCCCTCGAGCAACTGCCGGGTCATGTGGTCTTCGTGGGCCGTGGTCCGGTAGACCTTGTAGCCCCCGACCGCGTACTTGCGGTGGTCGGGGTTCGAGCGGTCGTAGATCATCGTTCCCTCGACCCAGGTCTGCTCGACCTTCGAGTAGACGCTCAGCGGATCGCCGGAGAGGACGACGAAGTCCGCGTCCTTGCCGGCTTTGAGCGAGCCGATCCGGTCATCGAGTCCGAGTGCCCGCGCCGGCGCGAGAGTCAGGCCCTCGATCGCCTTGTCGCGCGACATGCCGTAGCGGACGGCGATCGCTGCGGCCCGGAAGAGGAGACGCGAATCGGTCACCGAGTCGTCCGTGTTGAAGCTGACGTCGACGCCGGCCTGTTCCAGGATCGCGCCCATCTCCATGTTCCAGTCCATCGTCTCCTCCTTTCCGCCCGGCGCGTCGATCCAGGTGATCGACACCGGCACGTCGGCGGCGGCAAGTTCTTCGGCGACCTTCCAGGATTCCGTCCCGTGCTGGACGACGACCCGGAAGCCGAACTCCTCCTTGAGCCGCAGCACGGTGGCGATGTCGTTGTGGCGGTGGGTGTGGTGCTGGACGATCCGGTCGCCCGCCAGCACCTGGGCCAGCGCCTCCATGCGCAGGTCGCGCTTGGCCGGTTCGTCCTCGTCGTCCCCGTCTTCGCTTGCCTCCGCCTCGGCCATCCTGTCCCGGTACTCGACCGCCTCGTGGTAGAGGTTTCGCACGAGGGCCGCCGACTTGGAGCGCGTGCCGGGGAAGGGCGGCGAGCCGATCGAGTTCGTGCCGTTCGCCATCTTCATGCCGCCGCAGATGCCGTTGATCGGGTCGTCGCAGTAGAGCCAGTCCTCGATCGTGCGGGCGCCGTCGCGCAGCTTGACGTAGGCGGTCTGCCCGGACATGAGGTGCCCGGAGCCCGACATGATGTTCAGCGTCGTGATGCCGCCGGATCGGGCGCGCCAGATGCTGTCGGCGGCAACGTCGATCGAGTCGAGGTTCCTCACGTCCGGGTGGAGCGGCGCGGACCGGTCGCCCCCCGAAACCGAGCCGACGTGGGAGTGGGTGTCGACGAGGCCGGGCATCAGCACCTTGCCGGACACGTCGTGCTCGACCGCCCCGCGCGGCGTGCTCGTGTCGGGGCCGCCGACGCCTGTGATCTTGCCGCCCTGGACGACGAGGACGCCGTCGTCGATCGGCGGACCGGCGATGGGCAGCAGCCGGGCGCCGCGGAACACATGGGTGTCGTCCTGGGCCATCGCGGGTAGTGCGGCAAGGAGCGCCGGCAGCAGGGCGGCGAGCAGGAACGAGGCAGGACGTCTTCTCATGCGGATTCCTCGAGTGGGGTGGTGTTGCGTCTGCGAGTCCAGGGCGTGAGCGGCACCGACTGGGTGCGCCGGCCCTCTGGCCGGCTGCCGCCGCAGGCGGCCACGTCCACGCGCCGCGAAGCGGCGACGATACTGCTAGCGCCGGAAGGACGGAACAAGATCGATACGGTACACCGCTTCTCGCGGTCGCCCGCCATCCTCGCTGCCCCACATGACGTGTACGGCGATCTGGTCGCCGCGCGGGCTCCAGGCCAGGTCGCCGACGTAGGTGTGGCCCAGGCTGTGGTCGGAGGGCGGGTCGTTGAAGAAGGTGAGCCGGCGTTTGTTCGAGCCATCCGCGTCCATCAACCACAGCTCGCGTCGGGCTGTCGGCGGCACCGACTGTCCGGGTTCCGTGCCGCGGATCTCGGCATTCGACGTGAAGGCGAGGTGGCGGCCGGTCGGCGACAGCCGGACGTACTCCTCGGCTCCGCCGCGCGTGTGGGTCAGCCGTTCCGGCTCGCCGCCGTCGAAGCGGATTCGGTAGAGATCGAGACTGTCGGGCGACTGCCCGGGTTCGAAGTTCGCCGCGACCAGGGCGCCGCGGTCATCGGGGGTGTAGCCCTGGGGCACGATCAGCGCGTCGGTGGGCACCGGGTACGACTGGATCCGGCGTAGTTTGGGGATGCCGGTGCGGCCGACCTGGAATCGGGCGCTGCGCAGTTGCCAGGCGCCGTAGCGGCCCTTGCGCGCCTTGACGCGCTCGCTCCACAACAGCCGCTCGCCGTCGAAGGCGAAGTGGGGATCGAGCACCGCGGTGCCGTTGTCGCCGAACCGGGTCAGAAGCGTGAAGTGCTTGCCCTTGCGGTCGATGTCGTAGAGCTCGCTGTGCACCGCCCGGTCGGGAGTCAGGAGCTGCAGCGGATCGGCAATGAACTTGAGCCGCTTGGGGCGGCTCTGCACCTGGACGATGAGGCGTTCGCCGGCGGGGTGCCAGACCGGGTTCATCGCGTTGTCCTTCCGCAACGCGTACATCTCGCAAGTCAGGCAGCGCTCGGCCAGGAGGTCCGTCGACGTGATGTAGATGTCGTAGCGGCCGTCCTCTCCGGCCTTGTCGTAGGCCAGCCACTCGCCCTGGCGGGACCAGTCGAGTCGGCCGCCGCCCTCGATCCAGCGTTCGATGCGGAGCACCGGGCTCGCCTCCGGATCGGCCGCCGGCGCCGGCGCGGTCAGTCCGGCCAGCAGGACACATGTCCATGTGAGTGTCCGCGGCACGTTCAGTTGGAGGCCACTCCGACCAGCCTGCGTTCGGCTGGTTCGCCCGGCGCTTCCTGCGGCGACCCTGCCGCCGGCTGCGCGTCCGGGCAAAACTGCCGGTACCAGCGCCGCATGCGAACGACGGGCCCGTCGTCGCGGCAGAGCGTCGGGTGGTCGAGATAGGTCTTGTTCTCCCAGATCTCGATGTCGTGACGCCACTGCGAGATCCAGCTGCCGACGACGTACCAGACCAGAAAGCGCGGGAGCTTTCGATCGGCGAACCAGTGGAAATCGACCTGCTGCTCAAGCGGCCCGACCGGCAAGTGCGTCTGGCACAGGTCGATCTCACCGGCGTCGGGAATGAAGAACCTGAAGTTCACGATGCTGGCCGGACCGGTGACTGTGGCCCGGGCCCGTGTCCGTGTCCGCTCCAGAGGACGGTCGCGGAACTTGAGCACGGCCTCGTCGAGGAAGTGCATCGTCCAGGGCCGGTCCTTGGGGAACTCCACGCCGGGCGTGTGTTCGATCTTGATGCCGGGAACCGGGATTCCGGTCCACGGAACGTTCATCTGTTCATGGATGTAGATGAAGTGGGCGAAGTCGGCGGCGTTCTCGACGAACTCGACGATGTGCATGTGAACGCGGCCGGCGTCGTAGTGCCCGCGGTAGACGAAGCTCCCGTCGTCGACTTCCCGGAGGCGGGGCACGGGGTACGGCAATTGATCGCCCGCCTGCTGTCTGGCGCCGTCGCTGCGGTGATACATGAAGATCTGCCCATGCACGTCCTGTACCGGGAAGCTCTCGGCGGCGACTCGGGTCGGCGCCGTGTCGCTGTAGGGCACGCAGGCCGGCCGCCCGTCACCCGTGAACTGCCAGTTGTGGAACGGGCACTCGATGCGGTCCTCGCGGACGCGGCCATGCCTGAGGTTCGCGCCGAGGTGGGGGCAGAACGCCTGCATCGCGTGCACGTCGTCCGCGTCTTCGCTGCGCCACACGACGAGCGACCTGCCGAGGCACTCAAGGTAGCGCACCTGTCCGCGCCGGAGCGACTTCGAGGTCATCAGCCGGTACCAGCCGTCCGGGAAGGGGTGGGGATAGCCGGCGAGACGGAGATCGTCGGAGGTTGGGGGCTCCCGGTGGTTTGAACGGCGCGTTCTGAAGCCCATGACGGACCTCCAACCGCTACGAAGAGATCGAGTCGCCGCCCGGCTTGCGCGCGTGAATCAGGAAGGAGGGCGTGAAGATGCCCGCCACGCCGGCCTCGACGAGGGAGTCGGCTGCCACGTTGAGGATGCGGGCGGCCTCACTGGTGCCGGCGGGCGCGATGCGGAGCAGCTCCAGCAGGCTGGTCGCCCTGGCGGTGAACCATCGGCCGACGGGAATCCGTCCGAGTGATGCGAGTGAGAAGTCACGTCCCTGGAGCGACCGATACCAGGGAGTGCCCGGTTCGCTTTCGAGCGCCTGGTCGCAGCTCGAGAGAACCTCGAAACCGGCGCTTCGGACCAGGTCGAGCTGGCGAGAGGTCGTGGGCATGTTGGGCGTCGCGTTTCCGAACTCGAGCCGGTCCCGAATGTCGCGATGGACTGGATTCTCCTCGTCGAAGTTGTCGGTCAGGCACCAGTCGATCAGGGCGAGCTCGCCTCCCGGCCTGAGCAGCCGATGGAGCTCCTTGAAGCAGAGGGCCCTGTCGGGCGCGTGGCAAGTCGCTTCGAACGAGTACGCGGCGTCGAAGTGGCCGTCTTCGAGAGGCACGTCCATGAAGCTGGCGAGCAGGAAGTCGCACGTTTCCTGAAGACCGGCGCGGCGCACCGATCGCTCGCCTCTCGCGATCTGGTACGCGTTGAAGTTGATACCCGTGATGCTGGCGCCGGTGGCCCTGGCGATCGTGACCAGTGGCCCGCCGACGCCGCATCCGATATCGGCGACCCTCGTTCCCGGCTCAAGGGCCAGGAGTTCGCCCACGCCGGTCTCGTGACGGTGCAGTGCCGCCTGGAGGCCCTCCCCGGAACGGCGGGGGCAGAAGTGGAACGACTGCCCCCAGCCGTACTCGTAGAACTTGGTGACGACGTCGTAGAAGCGACTCACCATCTGCGGTTGATCGTGCAGGGCACGATCCGCCTCCTGAGCGGCGGCCATCTCCTTCAGTTCGAGGAAGTCGTCGAGCGCCTCTCTCAGGTCGCCTCCGCTGTTCGCGGAGACGGGACGAGGGTGCCGGGTCTCTGTGGTGTCGTGAGCAGCACGCAGTGCAGGTTCGGCCATTGGGGGCTCCTTTCCGCTTCCGGTTGGTTCATGATAGCCGTGTGTCCCTGAAGCCCGCCCGCCCGACCGGTTTCGCCGCACCGATCCTCCTCGTGCTCTGGATCGTTGGTTCGGCGCCGTTCCTCGGCCGGCTGACACGGTGGATTGAGGAAGAAGTCGACCGGTCGCTTCTCATCATCGTGCCGACGATCCTGTTCTGGATCGCGGCGGCGGCGTTCGTAATCTGGGTGGTTCGGACCGCGAAGCGGCTGCGGTGGACGAACTACGCCGCCCTCGCCGTCGGGGCGGCCTGGGCCGCGGTGCAGGCCACGGCGATGGGCCGGGGGCGGCCCGAGGAGTCCGCTCTCGAACGGATGCACCTCGTCCTCTACGGGCTCGTCGCGTTGCTGCTCTACCGCGCCTTCCTGCGTGGCGGCCGGTCGGCCATCATCGCCGCGTTCTCCGCTGCCGTCCTGACCTCGCTCGTCGGGCTCGCCGACGAGTTCGTCCAGTGGCTCGTCTGGGTCCGGGTAGGCGACTTCTACGACTGTGTGCTGAACGCCTCGGCCGCCGGCTGCGGCGTCGTCTTCGGGCTGGGGCTCTTCGGATTCGACGCCCGGGCACCCGCCCCGGCTGAACGCCGGACGATCGCGGTCCTCTGGGCCGTCCTCGTCGTCGCTTCGTTCGGCCTCGTCGACCTCACGAACCTCGGCCACCGCATAACCGACCCGGAACTCGGCAGCTTCCGCAGCTACTACGGCCCCGACCGCCTCGAACGACTCAACGAGAACCGCTTCGCCCGCTGGTCCACGAAACCACCGCTCGTTCCGCCCTTCCAGCCCTGGCACATCCAGGACCACTTCCTGAACGAGGCCACCTGGCACGTCCAGGCCCGCAACGAGGCCTTCGACGCCGAAGACTGGCCCACCGCCGCCGCCGAACAGGCGATCCTCAGTCGCTACTACCCGGCGGTCCTGGCAGAAGTTCGGAATCCCGACGGCGGCCTTCGCCACGCCTTCCCCGCGGACAGGGTCCAGCGCCTCCAGCAGGAAGGTGCAGTCCCGGTTCCCTCGTACGAAAGCCTCGCCGGTGGCAACCGCATCTGGATCTGGCCCCGCTTCCTCGGCCCCACTCTGCTTCTCTCCGCTCTCCTCCTCGGCGTCTTCGTTGCTCTGATTCCGGCCCGGCGCGGACGGGTGATTCCTTAGTCGAACCCTTCGCGGGTTTCCGCGATCAGGCCGTCGACGACGGCGTTCAGGTCGCCCTCCGCGGCTCGCTTCAACTGGCGGTCGGCGCTGGTGCCCTCGGCGAGGATCGTGTGGACGTACTCGGCTTCCTTGCGGATGCCGAGTTCGTCGAGGACGTCGTCGACGAACTCCATCAGCTCGAGGGTCAGGAACCGTAGCGGCACCTCCTCGGCCCTGCCGAAGTCGATCAGCTTGCCGTCGATGCCGTATCTCATCGCTCGCCACTTGTTCTCGTAGAGCAGGTGTCGGGGGTAGCGGCGCCAGGCCTGGTTGTTGCGCCGCAGGCGGATCAGCTTGCCGACGATCGCCATGAACAGGGCCGTCAGGCACAGCGCCTCCTCGATCTTCGTGCAGACGTCGCAGACGCGGAACTCGATCGTCGGGAACTTGGGATGAGGCCGGACGTCCCACCAGATCTGCGTGGGCTCCTCGATGCACTTCGTCTTGACGAGAACGTTCACGAGGCGCTCGTACTCGGCGTAGGACCGGAGGGAGGGCGGCAGACCGGAGCGGGGCAGGCTCTCGAAGACCACCGAGCGGTAGGACTTGAGCCCCGTGTCCCGTCCCTGCCAGAGCGGCGAACTGGTCGACAGCGCCAGCAGGTGAGGCAGGAAGTAGAGCGACTGGTCCATCACGTCGATGCGCAGGTCCTTGTCCGGCACGCCTACGTGGACGTGCATGCCGAAGATCAGCATGCGGCGGGCGACGTCGCCGAAGTTCTCCTGCAGCTTGATGTAGCGCTGGGCCTCGGTGACGTCCTGCTCCTGCCAGGAGGAGAATGGATGCGTGCTGGCGGCGGCGATCGACAGACCGTTCCGGGACGCGAGATGGGAGATCGATCGCCGCAGGCGGATCAATTCCTGGCGGGCCTCGCCGATCGTGCGGCAGACGTCGCTGCCGACCTCGACCTGGCACTGCAACTGCTCCGCCTTGATCTGCTCCTGGAGAACGATCTGACCCTGCTCGAGGAACTTCTGGATGAAGGGTTTCAACTCCCGACTCTCGGGGTCGATGATCTGGTACTCCTCCTCGATACCGATCGTCAGCTCGGGGAGCTTCGTCTGCATGGTCCTTCTCCTGGTTCGAAGGGGAAGCGGTTCGTTGCGGGAGCGCTAAAGCGTATCCGGCTGCTCTGATACGGTCTTCGCCGCGATGAGCCGGTTCGCGACCATTGCCTCGCGTCCGCTCGTTCAGCGCCTGATAGCCGGCTGCGTCGCCCCTGCCGTGCTGCTCGGAGTTGCCTGCACGAGGGCGGAATCGGCGGGCGATACCGAGGCCTCGGTGGCCTGGAGCCTTGAAGGCAAGGCGCCAACGGCGGAAGGCCGGCACGGCATGGTTTCGAGCGGCCATGGCCTGGCGTCGGCGGCCGGCGCGCGCGTCCTCGAGCAGGGTGGCAACGCGGTCGACGCCGCGGTGGCGGTCGGTTTCGCTCTGGCGGCGGTTCTTCCCGCGGCGGGCAACATCGGCGGCGGCGGCTTCCTCGTCTACCGCTCGAATGACGGCGAGGTGGGGGCGCTCGACTACCGCGAGAAGGCGCCGGGCGCGGCCACCCGGGACATGTTCCTCGACGACGAGGGCAAGGTGACGGAGAACGCCGTGATCGGCCACCTGGCGGCCGGCGTTCCGGGCTCGGTGGCCGGTTTGTGGGAAATGCACCAGCAGTACGGGTCCCTGCCCTGGGCCGACCTGGTGGCGCCGGGGATCGAGCTCGCTCGGGGCCACGAGGTCGATGAGGTGCGCTCTCGGAGCCTCGCGTCGGCGGCTGACCGGCTGAACCGCTTCCCGGCCAGCGCGGAGCAGTTTCTCGTCGATGGCGAGGCGCCGGCGCCGGGGACGCTTCTTGCGCAGCCCGACCTGGTGGCCACCCTGACGGCGATCGCCGAGCAGGGCCCGGACGGCTTCTACCGCGGCCCGGTCGCCGACCTGATCGTCGCCGAGATGGAGCGGGGCGGAGGCCTGATCTCGCACGAGGACCTGGAGAGCTACGCACCCGCGTGGCGAGAGCCGGTCGAGGTGGAGTACCGCGGCCACACGATCTACTCGATGCCGCCGGTCTCTTCGGGTGGTCTGACCCTGGGTCTGATCCTGAACGTGCTGGAGGGCTGGGATGCCCTGCCTCCCTTCGGCAGCGCCGAGCTGATCCACCTGGAGGCCGAGACGATGCGGCTCGCGTTCCGCGACCGGAACACCCTGCTCGGCGACCCGGACTTCGTCGACGTTCCGCGGGCGCAGTTCGAGTCCCAGGACTACGCCGACGGGCTGCGCGCATCGATCGACCCCGAGCGGGCGCAGCCGCTGCCTCCGGTCGAGGTCGCGCCGCCGGCTGAAAGTACCGAGACGACCCACTACTCCGTGGTCGACCGTTGGGGCAACGCGGCCTCGATCACGACCACGATCAACAGCGGCTACGGCAACGCGGTCACGGTGACCGGCGCCGGGTTCCTGCTGAACAACGAGATGGACGACTTCGCCGCTTCACCGGGTCAGCCGAACCAGTTCGGGCTGGTCGAGGGCGAGAACAATGCGATCGTCCCCGGCAAGCGGATGCTGTCGTCGATGACTCCGAGCATCGTCCTCGACCCGGAGGGCGACCTGATGATGGTCGTCGGCACGCCCGGCGGCCCGACGATCATCACGAGCGTCTACCACGTGATCTCGAACGTGATCGACCACGGCATGACCCTGAAGCAGGCGGTGGAAAGCCCGCGGGTGCATCATCAGGCGTGGCCCGATCGGATCTTCTACGAGCAGGGTGGACTTTCTTCCGAGACGCTCGATGGCTTGGCCGCGCGCGGTCACGAACTGTTCGAGCGCGGCTTGAGCGGCGACGTGTCGGCGATCCGGGTCAAGGGCGAGGCGCTCGTCGGCGTTGCCGATCCGCGGCGGGGAGGCGGCGTGAGCGCGCCGCGGGGAGAGGCGCCCGCGGGCGGGTAGCGGGCCGCGCATGAGTGCTCGGCGTATCTACGCCGCGGTGACTGTGGCTTGCTTCGGGCTCGATGTCTCATGAACAGTCGACGGATATTCGCCGCCGTTACTGTAGGTCACCTCGGCATCGACATTTTCAACAGCATGGGGCCGGTGCTGCTGGCCTTCCTGAGGGAGCCGCTCGGCCTCAGCGCCGCGCAGATCGGGCTTGCGGTCGGACTGTTCCAGGTGCTGGCCGGTACGACGCAGCCGGCCTTCGGCTGGTTGGTCGACCGGGTCGGCAGCCGCTTTCTGGGCCCATTCAGCGTTGCCTTCAACCTGGGGTGCATGGCGCTGGCGGTCGCTGCCGCTGCCGCGACGGGGAGTTTTGGACTGTTCCTCATTCCGTTCGCCCTAGCGGCGGTCGCCTCCGGCGCGTTCCATCCTCTGGGCGTGATGCACTCCAGTACGGTGAACGTCGCCCGCTCGGCCACCTTCACTGCCATCTTCTTCTTCTGCGGTCAGCTCGGGCTCACCACGGGGCCGTATCTGGCGGGGCTGGCGCTCGACTGGGCGGGGCTTACGGGGATCTACTGGCTCGTGCTGGTCGTGGCGCCGGTGCCGCTGTTCATGGCCTTCGCGATGGGGCCGCGGCGGGTCAACGCGGCGCCTGGCCCGTTGCGGTCTGCCGATGACAGGCCGGCCGGTGGCGCGGAAGCGCCCGCCAGTCGCCGGCGACCGATGCGCGGCGGCGTCATCGCTCTTCTGGCCCTGGTGTTCGCCAGCCGGTCCTGGGCCATGTTTGGAACGATGGCGTTCCTGCCTCTCCTGTTGAGCCAGCAGGGATACAGATCCTCGACTCAGGGGCTTGCCAGCGGGCTGTTTCTGCTCGGGGGCGCGGTCACGGCGGTTTTTGCGGGGGCTTGGGCCGATCGTTGGGGGCGACGTCTGGTCGTCTTTCTGACGACGTTGCTCGGTTCGCTGCTGCTGGCGCTGGTGCCGGAGTCCGGAGGCCTGATCTTCGCCGTCGTAGTGCCGTGCGGAGCGTTGCTGGGGGCGTCGCACTCGATCCTGATCGTCATGGCCCAGGAACTGCTGCCCTGGCGCCGGGGGCTGGCTTCGGGAACGGCCCTCGGCTTCCTGTTCGCGACGGGCGGGCTCGCCACCTGGGGAATCGGAGGGCTCGCCGATCGTTTCGAACTGACTTCGGTGCTGCAGGCCGGCGCCGTCGTCGGCCTGGTCTCGGCGTTTGCTTCGCTGCTCCTGCCGAAACGGGAGCAGGCAGGACTGACCGCGGCGCCGGCGGTCTCGGCGGTGATCGTCCTCGCGGTCGCGGGTTCGGTCCTGGCTTCGCCGCGCGCGGCATGGGCCCAGTTGAACGGTGAGATCAACGGTCAGGTCCGGAGCGCGGCCACTGGAGAGCCGCTGCCCGGCGCGGAGATCAGGATCATCGGCGAGCAGTTGTACAGCCCCAGGGTCGTTCACGT
>Ga0209544_1003720_pt1 | contig 11552 bp, 10 predicted proteins | sample MesohylPK_FD_187297 | JGI IMG/M metagenome (GOLD analysis project Ga0209544, IMG submission 187297) | Host-associated microbial community of the marine sponge Aplysina aerophoba from Gulf of Piran - sponge mesohyl, lysed by proteinase K... | ecosystem: Host-associated > Porifera > Sponge >...
CAACGAAATCGACCCACAGGCTTGGCTCGCCCAGGTCCTCGAACGCATCCCCGACTACAAGATCAACCGCATCGACGAGCTGCTGCCCTGGTACTGCTCTACCGCCCCAGATCCGAGGCCGATCACCTGATCGCGCCGGGGCGGTGAGCCCAAACGCTTACCCTGATCGCGCCGGGGCGGTGAGCCCAAACGCTTACGAAGCCGCCGCGCCGATAGTCGGTGATCCAGCCTCGCATCGTCTCGGCGGCGACCCGGGTCCGATTGCTTCCGGGGATCGCGTATGTCCGCTCGGCCTTGGTGCGCATCGTCGCGCCGGTGCACCGCCGCGTTGATCTCCTCCCGCAAGGACCACTCGACAATGCAGTCCTCGAACAGGTCGTCGAGAAGATCCTGGAACTGGTCGGCGAGAATGAGCCGTCGATCGCACAACCTCACAAAATCCCACCAATCTGGGAAGACGGCCCACGCCGGAGGCCCACGATGGTGGCATTATAATAGTTTGTTGACAAACGGGGCAGAATGTGGACGATAGCCGCACACGTTTGGAGACCTCGCGCCGAAGGAGGCCCACAGTGCAAATTCGCTTGAACGACATGGACATGTCTCGCGTCAATCTCGCAAAAGACTACTTCTCCCGGTTAGCTGTTCCCGTTCACATGGGGAGTTCTGATGTCGTGCGTGTAGCTCTTCGTCAGCTTCTCGAGACGATCGGGGGGTTGGACGAGAAGGTGGCGCAATCGCTTGAAAACATGAACAAGAGTGCTTCGAACGGACGAGCATCTGGTGCGGTACTGACGTTTTATGGAGCCACGAGAGTTGAGGCAGAAGAAATTCGTGACATGTACTTTCGAGACAATCCCGAAGAGCTAAAGAAGTATGATGAAGATCCCTCTCTGAGCATTCGCCTTGAGATTGGAAAATCTAAATGAAGTACGGCCAGGTACAGTGTGTCAAGTGGTGAACTTGAGTGGACGTTGACTCGGCTCAAGGCAGGACAGCCGCCGTTTGAGGCGGTTCTGCGGAAAGTTCGGCGACAACCTCCGAAGCTTCAAACTGCATGAAGAAGTCAAAGGGCGCCACTTTCGTGGAACGCGTCGTGGACATATCGTCTGTTGCAGTGCTTGGTCAAGCGGAATCATCGAGGGCCCAGGAACCGGCCCTCACGTGCGCGTCACATTGCTGACAATAGTGGAGCAGCGGTCCGGAGCGATTTGGGGCATCGCAAATTTCGGAATGACCGAACCCGGTATCATTGTGTCCAAGTGTTGCCAGTCTGTCATTCAGGTCACTCAAGGTGAGCGCCTGCATCGCTCCGCGGGCACTACAGAAACCGCAGTTCACGGCTGCGGCTGCCTGTCCGCATTCCAATGCCTCGGCGATCCTTCTGCGCGTGGAACTAAGGAGGGACTTGGCCCCAGATCGACCTAATTCGTGTATTAGGATCGCCGTGCACCAATCTCCGGAGCCAGCGGCGTCAACGACATATTCGACGACAAATGAATCAAGGTGTGACCAGCGACCCTTCCAGCGATAACGAAGACCCAAATGTCCTTGGGTTTCCACGATCAGCTCAGGGAATGCGGCGAAGGGCAAGTCTGGTACGTGACCCAGCCGCTCCACCGAGTACTTCAGTACGTGGCAGGAGTCGACAGCCCTTTGGAACTTCGCCTCGCCTTCTACCGATGACGGTTCGAATACCACGAGGGCGCCCCTGCCTTTAGCCGTATGCGCCAGAGCAAGCGATGCAGGTGAGACACGATCGAAATAGAATACTTCCGGCGTTTCATCGCCGGAAGCGAACGACCTAGATTGGGCGAGCGTGATCGACCGGTATCGAGGCAGCCATCTGCCGCATCCTGGGCAGGTAAGCGAGAACCGATGCGTCCGACGGCCGTCCCGTGTCTTGGCGAACCGCTGCAGCACAATCGGGGACCTGATGCGTGCCTCTTCGGTCAGACAGCCGGTGTCCACACCCAACTCACTCAACTCCTCACGGATGAAGTTGCCCGTGACGTCAGCGCCTAGCCGTGCAATCGGCCGCGCTTTCCACCCCAACCATGCGAGTATGGCCATCACGTTGCCGCACGAACCACCTGTGGTTGCAAACTTCTCTCCGTCCATGTCGACGACGTCCATGGCGACGAATCCAGCACCCCAGCAGGCGGCTGGGGTCTCGTTGGGCAACACTCTCAGTTCTTGGGTCATTTCTCCCAGTCTCCCCGGATCCACATGGAGTAAAGCTCGCTTTCTACGTCTGTTTCGATACCAGGGTCCGCATAGATCGCCGTTTCCACGTACGGAATGCCGACGTTTAGTTTCCTGCCGGCGATGTTGCCGAAGCGGTGATCGTAGCAGGCCAATAGGGCGCCGACGGACAAAAGCTTCGAAGATAACGGCGAAACGAATGCCTTGCATCCGCCCAGCTCTGTTAGAGCTCGCCGATATCGATCCATGGCTTGGAACAGCTGACGGTATGCCTCGAACGGGTTGAACTCCGATGCCCTCAGGATGTTTGAGGGTTCTACTCGGAAGTCCTCGAATAAGAGGTCACCGTGTTCAGAGATGATCCGATCCCCTCGCCGCGGATCTCGCGACGGGAAGGGCACAACGGGACAAATCTCATCCGGGTTTAGGCGATCACGGATCAACTGGAGCCGCTCCAATTGCCGTTCCCCTAGAACCGGATACCAAACGCGCGGGACATGTACTGTAGTCTCCTCGTTGAGCCGACCCGAGAAACCGACGAGGTTTGTTACCTCGTCCATCAGGCTACCTGTAGCCTTGAGGTCGGTCCTTACGCTCTCCGCGGCCACGACGTGCAGGTTCACGTTTCTGTGGCCATTCTCCGCCAGTTCGTCCAAGTCATAAATCAACTTTGCAATCGTACTAAGAGCGACAACCCTAGGCATCGCACTGATGTCAACAACCACATCGTCGACTGAGGGAACCTGTCCTTGCTTCGCGATCGCGCTCCTGGTGCTTCTTGATGTCGCGTTGGCCTGGCCCATGCCGATGGTCACCGGGAGTTGGACGATGTGATCGGCAGTGACGAGCTTTAAGAGAGACGCATGATTGTTGCGCGTCAACTCGGCTCTTTGCGGACTGTCCTCCAGTCCGTTATCGAAGGCCAGAAGCCAGATCCGTGGGGAAGCGCCCAAGTCACAGAGACGTTGGATCGCCTTCAGCGCACGCGGGTCGAACCCCCGTCCGAACAGAAATAGTACTTCACGTCCGCGGCTACCGAGGTGCGCGTCCCAAAATTGGTCGAACTCGGTGCCGCCCGCAAGTACATAGGGATCCCAGCGCATCGTTGCTGTCCCGTTCTTAGACAAGTTCGCTTTCCGTGCTAGGTGGTGTTGTGGCAGCACCTCGTTCAAGCCATTCGTTGAGTTCCGACAAAGTCTTATGACGCCAGCCGCCGAATCCGAGGGGCAACCCGAATTGAACACACAGGAGTCGATTCAGATAAAAGACCACTACCCTACGCCCGCCTTGCTGGCGGTCGAGATTTGGAATCAACAGATTGTGTGCAACCAGAGAGGTAAGAACATCGCGTAACTTGATCAAATGCCTGATCTGCTCGTCCGGCCTATCAATCAGCATTTCGCGCTCGGCCATCGTGATTGCGAACCCGGTTACTCCTGGCGCGTAAGGTGCAGTCGGCCGAAAGGTTTGGTCCCGACTGTACGCCTCGAATCCCCTGAGTAGCCGCATGGCAGCGGCGCCCTGTGGTAGGCGCCGAATCAGTCCATCCCAACGCTGTTTGGCGACCCGACGAATAATCGCGTCCTGCCGGTCGGTGGAAAGAGCCCCAGGGTGATCCCTAGGTCCGCTGAACTTGGCCGCAAGCTCCCCGAACAGCTCTCCGGTGACTTCAAGGTATTGGTCGACGTTCGACGAAGAAACGTTTGCAATGGCGCTTCGACCAAAGTAAATGGGGGCTCGCAGCTCACTGCGAAGAAAATGTTCTGCTGCCTTTTCTATGCCGGATGCACGCTGCTCGAACTGGTCCTCCGTCAAAGCGAAGGGGAATTCAGCTTGAGACTTGTTGATCTCTCTATTGACGAGAACTTCGGTTACTCTCCAGCGCAGTGCTTTCTCCCACGGAGAGCCCACTGACCTCTCCGCTGTCTGCAACCAGTCGCTGTACTGTGCTTCGCCGCGTACTCGCTCCTTTATCCGACTTCGAATCGCCCCACACGCAGCATCATACTTGTAGCTCCAATTCGCGACATCGTCGGTCTCAGCGATCCACGAGAAGAAATCGCGTTCCTCGAATCCCTCCGCTTTAGCTGCCCTTAAATTCGCGATCTGCTCGACGAACTTGGCGTAGGTCCTTCTACGTGCTCCTTCCCACCTTCGCTCTAGGTGGATTACCCGCTCGTAGTCACGCTGCTCCAGGGCGCCCTCGGAAAGTAGTTCCCTGTGGTGAAGCGCTTCTAGCCGTTCGGATACCCAAATGCCGCAGTTTTCCCGCGCATCAGTCAGTAGCTTTGTCAGACTGGACCGCTGTTCCCTCGAAAGCCTCTGCACCTCATCCAACAGCAGCACACGCTTAGCCGTTACCGGTCCGTGCACGTCCTCGATGGTTGCCTTTGCGAACCACTTCAGAGCATCCAGCCGGGCGTGGCCACCCTCCAGCAAACCAGGGTCACCGAGGTCGTCCATGCGTTCGTAGAATCCATTCTCGATTGCTGAGGCCCAGTCGAACAACTCCTTTCCGCTGGCCTTCGCCGGAATCGTAGCCCCGGACTCCGGTTCCCATTCAGTACTGATTGTATCGAGATCGCGTGGATACACTCGCTCGCTTCTTTCCAACAGGGTCCTCAGTACCGAGATGACGATCCTCGAGTTCAGTAGCTCGCGAAATAAGCTATTCCCGCGGTCGTAACCCGACAGCTCCCGGTATTCCGTCGTGAACTCCACCATCGTGGCGAAAATCTCTGGTCGATTGGCGGATACGGCTCCGTTCTTCATCAAGCTGTCGTGCGTCGACTTAACCTGCGGGTTATCAACAAGGCGACGAGTGAGTTCCAGCGGGCGGGGTGTCAAGAGACGTAACAGCGTTGTCTTGCCCCCTCCCGGTGCGCTTCTAAGAAATACCAAGCCGAGCCACGGATCAGCGATCTCTCGCACAACCTCCAGTGCGCCCGAGCCAAATAGCTTTACGAACTCTTCGTCACTGACCGACCGTTGCGACGCCCGGATTCGGAAGGGATTTCGCATGGCTAATCGAGCTGGCGGTGCCGGCTGACCCGCGGAAACAACCCTCGGACGTCATGCCCGTCTTCCGCCCAGAGTACATAGATGGAGTTGTTCGGCGTGTTGTGACTCAGTACCAGTGGAAGTCGTCCGTCGGCAAAGCCGAAACGCATGCTGGTGCCTCCGACCTCCGCATGCTCGTCGTCGACCCTATCATCGAAGTACTGCTCGTTCTCGAGGAGTCGAAATAGCTCTGCGTCGTCTTCAGGATCGAGTCGCGTGGCGTGATCCAATTCGAAGACCACATGCAGGCTCACGAGTCCCTTCTCGAATGACACGTTTTCTAGAGCGCGTTGGATTTGCTCCATCGCCTGCTTGGAAGCAATGTACAGGACGACCATTACGCGCACGTCGGTGTCGGCAATGCACCCTCCCAGTCCCTCACTACTGTCCAGTTCCCTCACGATCTTCGGTATCTTTCCTTGCCACAGACCAGATAGGCTGTCCTGTCGGATGTAGCTAAAGCCGCTCGCGCTAAAATCGTCCAACAATACGACGTAGCGAAATCGAGCCTCTTCTGAGTTGGGCTCGCACTTCATGATGTCCGCCAGATCGTCGTGAAGTCTCTCCACCATGTCGTCGGCCTTCCTTTGCGAGACGTCGTACGCGTGGAAGACCTGCTCATGAGAAATCGCGGGGGCATTCACCCGACGGAAACGATCTGTGCGAGCCCCGTCGGACAATCCCAGTATCAGTGTCTGTCGCGTGAGAGCACGGTACGGCTGTGAAGCCTGAATAGCTTTGCTGCGGTAGCCAGAAATTTCGGAAGCTGTGGCTGCGTCTCGAAGTAAAGCCGGGCGGACGACGGTTGGAAATGCAAGGTCGACCAGACTGTTCATCTCTTCGTTCGAAATGAACACCAATCGATCCCTCACGAAGTTATAGGCGATTCTTCTCTCGTCACCCTTCTTGAACTGCCGCAACCAGAGTGCCAAGCTCTCAAGATAACGTCGGCCGGGCGAAAACTTCTGATATTGATCGTATTTGTATGCCGCGAAGCGTTCGAGTCGGACGCGCTCCTCGGCCTTTGTGGCGTCGTCCCAATCCATGATTCTGGCGAGCAGATTCTCGGCCAACTCCCGTTGCATCTCGAACTCCTTACCGTCGCTTGGCTGGTCCCAAACGGAGTCGCCCCCCACTCGCTGTCCAGCGCAGGCGCCGCAAGTAGTGTTCCGTGGCTTGCGTACCCTTCATTCCTGCCGGTACAAGGGACCAGCAGTGAGCGGGATGCTGGCTGACTTCGTCCACGCTCAGGCCATGTACATTGTCGAGAAGCTTCCAGTCGTTTCCTGGCGGCTTGCCACGATCGCCGATGCGTAGTATCGGGCCGTCAACCAGTTGGAAATGCTCCCGCAAGGCGGGAAGTAAATCGTCCTTGGATTGGCCTGCCAGACACACGTCAACGGAGTGCCCGGAAATCAACACCTCACCCTCGACGTCGTTTCCGCGCATCAGCAACCGCACTTCGGCCCCAGCATCCTCTGCCCGCACGCCCGGTCGTGCGGCAGTGGAAATCTGAACAGCATTAGACCGCACAGTGCCGCTTAGCATTGGATGTCTTGCAAGTGGCTCTAACATTGGGTGATTCCGATCGAGGGGTTCCACGACTGGGTCCTGCCGATCCGTCAGAGGCCGTATCACGGCGCAGTTGTAGTACCCCACCAAAACCCGATCATGCAGACTACCGGAAATCGATGCCCGCAACTCGGTTCCAGCGGATGGTCCGCGACCGGTTGCAAGGCCGAAGAATGCGCCGGCATTCCCCAAACGGGTCATTTGCTCGGCCATGGAAGGGCTAAGCCCAACAGCCCGCGATCTTGTCTCACAGAGAGTCCCGTCGTAGTCGAGCACCAGAGCCTGGTAGCGTGCGGCGTTAATCGTCTCAAGAGTGTGGTGGTAGCACTCAACCCACTGAGGGTCTGCCGGATGTCCTCCCTTTCGCTGAACCGCTGCAGCTAGGTTGAGATCTGCTTGTTTTTGTCTGATTTCCTTGGGTTTTAGGCGGTAAAGTTTGCGCCCAAAAGGTGGGACACCCGGCTTACCGGGATCGATCTTGACTGCTCGAGCGACGCATTCAGCAAAGTACAGTCCTACGACTAGCCCGGCAATTGCCTGGACGTCTCTCGGCCCGCAAAAGAAAGCGGGTAGGGAGGCAACCTCGTCCGGCAACAGCGACAAGGTTCGCGTACCAAGATCGTTCTGTGTCTCGGAAAGCAGTGCTAAGGTGACCGTCTCCTGGGCTCGTCGTGCCATCCAGTAATGTCTTCCGTGACCAAAATTGCGCAGGTCCGCAATGTGAAGGGAGCCTAAGGCCGCTTCGACGAAGCGAGATTCGAGGTCAACAGCAGTTGCCACCAATTCCGGGCTATACAGCACGCTCACATGAGTTCGATCATGTATGACGCGGTCCCCTTGCGCACTAACCTCTCCCAAATTGGAAAAGGATGTCGCCTCTCGGATCAACGCGGCAATATCTTTGGGAATCTCCTTTTCAGATCGACCAAAGACTTTCCTATAGGCGCGGGTTAAGAGAACCGCGGTGCCAATCAACGATGCAACCGCTAAGTACCCGTCCCTAAACGAGCAGTGGGCCACGCAAACTATGTCCGCGTAACGGAATCGCTTTGCAATGTCTTCGAGAGGCGAGCCCTCCGCGAGGACGAGCGCGGACAGTGGTTGGGTCTCCCGTTTCGCAGCTGTTCGAAAGGCCAACATAATATCTTGATTTCGTCCACCGGCACTGAGGCATGCCAGACCTGCATCGCGCTGCGTCATCGAGATCACTTCCAGAGGAGTTGCAGGGCGAGCCAATTGGCCTGTAAACGACTCATGCAGGTCAGCTGCAAAAGTGGCCGCTGAGAAAGAGCCACCTGACCCGACCATCAACATAGGTCTGGCGGCCCAACGCTCGACGACAGCACACAGCGGGATCACATCGATTTCCAGTGCCGCCTGGAAGACCCGGTCGAGTGCTTCTAGTTCTCTCCGATATCGCGATGGCATCCGCAACGGCTCCGCCTCATCGGTTCAAATGTATCGGCAGCGCTCCGATTACCCAACCCTACCATGCAAAACAAAATGTCATTGTAGATCAGGCAGTTAGAACGGGCGAGGTGGATAAGTGGAAACAGGACTGCGTGCTGGACGAGGGTCCGGCCTACAGTCTTCGGGACCTGTGGCGCAACGAGGGTTATAGCGAAGGCGTCGCAAACGGTCGATGACGTAGCTGTTGGGATTCGAGCGTGGAGGCGAATCTACATACTCAAGTCCCGCCTCCTCCGAAGGTGCCTGCTACGCTTGCGGTCCTGTTGCTCGGCCTTCTCACGTAACTCTTTGAGCTTCGTAAGCCTCCGGGGTGGGCCGTCTTCCCGGGGTAGTGTGATCGCGTGAAGCTGTCCGATTGGGAAGTGGACACCATGGAGGTGTCCACCAGGGACCGAGTGGACACGATCACACATGTCGGATGGATTGGAGAAGTTGGGGTCCGGGCACACGCGCCCGGTCACGCCTCGCCGGCGCTGGAGCGAGGCCGAGAAGCGGCGGATCGTCGCCGAGAGCTACCAGCCCGGGGTATCGGTTTCGGTGGTGGCGCGGCGCAACGACGTGAACGCGAACCTGGTCTTCAACTGGCGGCGCCGGTTTCGCGAGCAGGACGGTTTCGTACCGGTGGTTGTCGAGCCCGATCGCATGCTGCCGCCACCGCCCGACGCCGACACCGGCGCCGTGCCGACGACGGGCCGGATGGAGATCGCGCTTTCGGACGGCTCGCGGGTGATCGTCGACCGGGAGGTGGACGGCGCGGCGCTGGGGCGGGTTCTTTCGGCCCTGGGTCGGCGATGATCCCTGTTCCGGGCGGGGTTCGCGTCTGGCTGGCGAGCGGCGTGACCGACATGCGCCGCGGCATGAACACGCTGGCGCTGCAGGTCCAGGAAGGTCTCGGGCGCGACCCCCATGCGGGCGATCTCTATGTGTTCCGGGGACGCCGAGGCGACCTCGTCAAGATTTTATGGCACGACGGGGTTGGCATCTCGCTCTATGCCAAGCGTCTTGAACGGGGCCGGTTCCAATGGCCGGTGACGTCGGGCGGGGCGGTGTCGATCAGCGCGGCACAGCTCGGCTATTTGCTTGAAGGGATCGATTGGCGGAACCCGGTTCGCAGCTGGCGACCGGCACGCGCGGGCTGATCGGCGGCCGAGCGGCGCGATCGCGAGGATTGTTGTGGCGCCGAATCGGGCGCTGTGATTCGATTCCGTCGATGCCCGACGGGACCAACATCGCAGCCCTGAAGACGGCGCTCGCGGCGGCGGAGGCCAAGGCGTCGAAGGCCGAAGCCGAGGCGTCCAGGGCCGAGGCGAAGGCGACCGAGGCCGAGGCGCGGGCCGCGAACGCCGAGGCGAAGGTGTCGGACGCCGCGGCGGAGATCGCCTTCCTGAAGCTGACGATCAAGAAGCTCCAGCGCGAGATCCACGGCCAGCGCTCGGAGCGCAAGCAGCGTCTTCTCGACCAGTTGGAACTCCAGCTCGACGAGCTCGAGGCGAGCGCGACGGAAGACGAGCTGGCGGCCGAGAAGGCGGCGGCGGAGACCACCGAGGTCAAAGGGTTCACCCGCCGCAAGCCGGCCCGCAAGCCGTTCCCCGCGCATATACCGCGCGAGCGGGTGGTGGTGCCCCCGCCGACCGCCTGCGCGTGCTGCGGCTCGGACAAGCTGTCGAAGATCGGCGAGGACGTGACCGAGACGCTGGAGGCGGTCCCGCGCCAGTGGAAGGTGATCCAGACGGTGCGCGAGAAGTTCACCTGCCGGGCTTGCGAGAAGATCTCGCAGCCGCCGGCGCCGTTTCATGCGACGCCGCGGGGCTGGGCCGGTGCCAACCTGCTGGCGATGATCCTGTTCGAGAAATACGGCCAACACCAGCCGCTCAACCGGCAACGCGATCGCTACGCGCGCGAAGGCGTCGATCTCAGCCTGTCGACGCTGGCCGACCAGGTGGGCGCGTGCACGGTGGCGCTGAAGCCGCTGCACGACCTGATCGCGGATCATGTGCTGGCGGCGGATCGCCTGCATGGCGACGACACCCCGGTGCCGGTGCTGGCCAAGGGCAGGTGCGCGACCGGCCGGGCCTGGGTCTATGTGCGCGACGACAGGCCGTTCGGCGGGCCGGACCCGCCAGCGGCGCTGTTCCGCTACTCGCGCGATCGCTCCGGCGATCACCCGGTCGAGCATCTGGAGCGCTTCACCGGCATCCTCCAGGCTGACATCTACGCCGGCTACAACCCGCTCTATGTGGCCGGAAGATCGCCCGGGCCGGTCACCGAAGCTGCGTGTTGGGCGCATTCCCGGCGCAAGTTCTTCGATCTCGCCGACATCGCGGCCAGGAAGTGGCGGGGCAAGGATCCGCCGCCGGTCTCGCCGCTCGCGCTGGAGGCGGTGAAGCGGATCGACGTGCTGTTCGACATCGAGCGCGGGATCAATGGCAAGTCCGCCGAACATCGCCTCGCCGTGCGTCAGGAGCTGAGCGCGCCGGTGCTGGCCGATCTCAAGGAGTGGATGCAGGCCGAGCGCGTGAAGCTGTCGAAGCATTCCCCGGTGGCCAAGGCGATGGACTACATGCTCAGGCGCTGGGAGCTGTTCGCCCGCTTCCTCGACGACGGCCGCATCTGCCTGACGAATAATGCGGCCGAGAGAGCCCTCAGGGGTATTGCCCTGGGCCGCAAGTCATGGCTCTTCGCCGGCTCGGACCGCGGCGGCGTGCGCGCAGCGGCGATGTACACCCTGATCGGCACCGCCAAGCTCAACGACGTCGATCCGCAGGCCTGGCTCGCCGATGTCCTCGGCCGCATCGCGGACACGCCGCAGACCCGGCTCCACGAACTCCTCCCCTGGAACTGGCCCCCCGAGCAGAAGCTCGATCGCGCCGCATAGAGCCTGCCCCCGCCAAGGCGGGCGCCAGATCCCGCCCGGAATTTCATCGCCGGCATCACCGCGCCGCCAATCTCAGCCCGGGATACCCCGCGGTCCTTGGCGGATGCTTACTCCATTCACGCCTGCACGATCTTTACAGTGACCAGGGCTTCGAGATGCCTGTGCAATGTCCGTGGCAAGGCGCCGCCCCTGATGAGGACTCCCGCTTCCATGTTCTTCTCCATGGCGTAACCGGTCAGGTTGGCGCTGGAGATGAAACAAAGTTTCTCGTCAGAGACCGCCACTTTGGCATGCACCTTGCCGCCAGAGAACTCTTCGCCCTTGTCTTTCCAGAAATACACGCGGGCCGAGGGAAACGCTTTCCGCATAC
>Ga0209544_1003724_pt1 | contig 11520 bp, 8 predicted proteins | sample MesohylPK_FD_187297 | JGI IMG/M metagenome (GOLD analysis project Ga0209544, IMG submission 187297) | Host-associated microbial community of the marine sponge Aplysina aerophoba from Gulf of Piran - sponge mesohyl, lysed by proteinase K... | ecosystem: Host-associated > Porifera > Sponge >...
TCGCTGAGGCAACTCCAGTTCCGCGACTGGCGCGATGCCTTCTACGTGTCGAAGCCGCATCGCGTCATGGGCGCGTTGCGGACCGAAGCCTACGACAACACGATCCGCGTCGACTCGGCTGCCCACGCGCTGGCCGCCGCCGTCAAGCGGCTTCAGTCCGCCGACGGCAGGACGTAGTAGCCCCCACCCGGCGGAGGCAGCACATCGAAGATCAGATGGAGGCGGGGCTCATCGCTCGGATTGCGGGCGTCGTGCTCGGCCTTGTTGTCGAATGTCCACAGTTCGCCTTCCTGCATGACGACCGTCTCACCCGCAGCGGTCAGGGGGCTGCCTCCCGGGCTCTTCAGCACGAGGTGGAAGCGATCGCGCACGCGATAGTACGCCCCGGCGTCCACGTGGGGACGGACCCATCCTCCCGGCTGGAGAGCCACGACGGTCGCGCGGCCGAGTTCCCCGCTCTCCTGGTCGGCGATCTGCTGGCAGAACGCCAACGCCTGCGGGAACCTCGACGCGGACCGCGCGACCCGGCTCTCGTGAACGTCGTTGGCATTGCGGGCTCCGGAAGGAAGCGGCTTTCTCGCGACGCGCAGGAAAATGTTCTGCGTGTCGCGCTGGCAACGGACCTTGCGCTGGCGGCTCGTGTCGGCGAGCCACATCTCCGGCGCCGCATCCAGCTCCGACAGAAACGGCTTCACATCGATCCCCTTCGCGATCCTGGTGAAGCGCGATCCCGCTTCGTGCGCTCCAGGCAGTGGGAGCGTGGCAGTGCCGCTCGTACGCATCATCGGTCTCGTCACGATTGCCATCGGTTCACGGTTGAGGCCGTCCGCTCGCCCACAGCGGTGTCCCAGCGGCGGAATAGACCACGATGTTGCCGTCCCGCTGGATTACGAGCCGAGCGCCAGGATTCCCACCGGTACGCGTTGACCACAGCGGCGTGCGGCGCGCGTCGTAAACGACGAAGTTGCCGTCCCGTTGCATCGCAACCGCCCCGCCACGGGCGGTGTCACGTGTGCGCGTCGACCAGTATGCGGCGACGCCGTTCTTGTAGGCGACCAGATTGCCGTCGCGCTGAAACACGAGCCTGTACGTCGCGCTCGTGTCCTGGATGGACGCTCCTGTTCGTAGCCGTTGCCCGCTGGTGAGCCGGTTGCTGGGGTCATCGCCGTCCCCGTCGCCATCGCCGTCACCATCGCCATCGCCGTCCCCGTCCCCGTCACCATCGCCGTCCCCGTCACCGTCGCCGTCACCGTCACCGTCGCCATCGCCGTCACCATCGCCGTCGCCATCGCCGTCACCATCGCCATCGCCGTCCCCGTCCCCGTCACCGTCGCCATCGCCGTCGCCGTCGCCGTCGCCGTCACCATCGCCATCGCCATCGCCGTCGCCGTCGCCGTCCCCGTCCCCGTCACCATCGCCGTCGCCATCGCCGTCGCCGTCACCGTCACCATCGCCGTCACCGTCACCGTCACCGTCGCCATCGCCGTCACCGTCACCGTCACCGTCGCCATCGCCGTCACCGTCGCCATCGCCGTCACCGTCGCCATCGCCGTCACCGTCGCCGTCCCCGTCCCCGTCGCCATCGCCGTCCCCGTCGCCGTCGCCGTCGCCGCTCGACGACGCCACCGACGCGGCATTGCCGTCGACGACCACGGGACTTGGTGCCACGGGATTCTGATTGTCGTCGCCGCCGCAACCCACGATCGCGAGCAGCGAGGCCATCGCCAATTGCAGTTTTCGCGCCCAACGCGAGAATGGATGGTCGTCAGTCATGTCTTCGTCTCTCCGGCTCTCAGCGGTTTGGCTTCGTCGTGATTCTGAATACCACAAGGGCAAGACAGGTGCCAAACCTGCGACCGAGACGCAGTATCGGTGCGGACCGAGAAGACGCCGGCGGCTTCGTCGGAGCGGTCGTCGGGTGACCGCGGTCGTCGCTCTGATAGGTCCGTGGACAACCGTCAGGGGGCCTGTAGATTCCCGTTCATGATGCCGCGTACCGTGGGCAGGGCGGTCTGCTTAGGCGCCTGTACGCGCCTGCGTTCTTGTGGTGGCCGGCGCGGAGTCAGCCGAGCCAGCCCAGTGCCCCGAGGAGCAGTCCAAGCAGGCCGACCCTCACCGTCGACATCGATGCCGGCGGCATCATGCTCTGCGTCCAGACGTCCAGACGTCCAGCCACATGGGAGCGGGCCAACCGGACGCTGGCGTTGTCGACGGCAAGCACCGGTCGAATGTCCCTGCACAGGGAGAGCCCCGGACCGGATCGGCTCGCTGTGCGACGATGCTTGCCCGACTGCCGGAACGCCGGATACCGCGTTGACCGAACGCTTACCGTCCAGGTAACCGTTCCGCCAAGCCGGTATCTGGCTGCTTCTACCGGTTGAGGGTGCGCTTCCAGTCCTTGCGGAGGGGCCGTAGCCAGATGTCCTTCCTGGGCTTGTCGGAGCGGTTGTTCATGTTATAGCGACCGCGCCCCTGGGTGGCGCCGACGCGGATCCAGCCGGAGGCCCGGTAGACGGCGCCGGTGTAGCGGGGAGTCTCCACGAAGGTCTCGATGAGCACGGGGGTCGTCTTGTAGCGCGCGATCCAGTCGGCCGGCAGCTGGCGGCGGACGAGGGCGAGGATGTGCGAGCCGAGGTTGGGGATGCGGATCCAGGGCAGGATCAGGAAGCGTGGGTTGTCGACGACCAGCGGCAGGTTCTTCTCGCGGTGTCGCCGCGACCAGCCGATGAAGCGGTCGCGCGGGGCGAGCGTCCAGGCTGCGGTCGAGAAGCCGAGCATGGCCAGCGGCGTGCCGTCGCTCGCGTGCACGGCGTAGCGCATCTGGGCGCCGACCAGGGTCTTGTAGCCGAGGTAGTGGTAGCGGGCGACGTACTCGTTCCACAGCTTCCCCCCGCGGTCGCCGCGCACGACGGTGCGCATCTCGAGCGGGCGGACGGCGTCGAGCGTGGTCGGCGGCGGCAAGAGGGGCGGTTCGGTGTCGGGCCCGAACGTGATCGGCCCGGGCCGGTTCTGGCGCCACTTCGGCGGCGGCAGTTCGATGCGGCCGTCCCGGTGCATGGCCAGCATGACGACGCGAGCCATCATGTCCTTGTACCCGCCGTCGGCCTTGTACCAGCCGATGCGGCGGCAGAACTCCTTCGACAGGGCGTGGCGGTTGAGCGCCGGCGGCCCGGCGATCAGCGAGCGCAGCAGCGCCATCTCCGCGGTCGTGAAGTCGCGGCCGTAGTAGCGGCACTCGACCGGATCGGTCATGTCGGCGCCGTCAGTTCGCGCCGGCGCGCCGCGTCCATCGACCAGGGCAGCCACGCCGCGGTGTCGTCCGGCGGTCGGCCGCCGTTGTCGGCGCAGGCCGCCAGCCACGCTTCGAGCCAGCGCAGGACATCGATCCGGTTCAGTATCAGGGTGCCGACCACCGAGTACATCAGCGCCGTGAACTGCGCGCCGGTTCCGCTGTCGGAGCCGAACGACAGGCGCCGTCCGATGGCCGGCCCCCGGAGCAGGCGCTCGGCGAGATTGTTGTCGAGCGGCACCCGGGGACGGTCGGCGAACACGCTGAGCCCCTCGCGGTGGTTGACGAGCGAGCGCAGCGGTTTGCCCTCGCGCGCGTGCTCCGGCAGGTCGGCCAGTTCCCGTTCCGCCGTCGCAAACAGGCCGTCGAGCGCCGCCGCGAGCGCGTCCTGCGCCGCGTCGAACGCCGCGCTCTGGCGCTCGATGTCGGGGTCGTAGCAGTCCAGCCGCGCCTCGTTCAGGCGGTAGATCGCGGCGATCCGCGCAAGCCATGTCTCGCACCAGCCGGTCAGGCGGACCTGCGCGGCGGCGCACTGGATGAAGTCGCGTCGCAAATGCGCCCAGCAAAAAGCTAGCACGACCGTGCCGCCGAGCAGCCGCGCCAGCCGCTTGTAGGCGCTGTAGCGGTCGCAGACGATCACCGTCTCGGGCGCCAGGTCGCCGAACAGCTTCGCCGCCGCCTCGGCGCTGCGGCTCGCGTCGATGTGGAAGCGCACCGCGTCGTTGCCGACCGCGGTCCACAGCCAGGCCCGGCCCGAGTGGCCCTCCTCGCGCAGCGCCTGCACGCGCCACGTGGTCTCGTCGGCGTGGCGCAACGCCGCCGCGTGCTGGTGCGCGAGGATCGCCCCGGCAACCGGCTCGAACAGCGGCACGAAGCGGGGCACGCTGTTGGCCAGTGTCCCCGACGAGACCGGCAGCCCCTGGTCGCCCAGCCAGGCGCCGACCCGCTGAAGCGGGCGCAGGCACGCGTAGCGCTCGTACAGCACCCGCGACCAGACGCTGGTGCCGTAGGGCGTCTTGTCGAACAGCCGCGGCGCCGGCGGCGCCGAAACCTCCGCCGGCGACGAGGCGCACGCGCAGGACCGGCGCCAGCGGCGGCGGCGGATCACCCGCCGGTGGGCACGAACCTCGATCTCGACCAGGGCCGACTCCTCCACGCCGACCGCCGCGTAGGGCTTTCCGCAACCGGAACATCGGCGCGCAGCGTCCGGCAGAGTGCGCTCCTCGATGCGTTCCTCCAGGCCGCAACGCGGCGTGCGGCCGTGGCCGGGAGCGCCACACCGCTGGCCGCGCGGCCGGCCGGTGCCCGGCCGCTCCCGCTTCTCGCTCTTGCGCCCGCGCAACGCCTTCGACAGCACCGCCCGGGTCGCACGCAGCTTCACAAGCTCCGCCTCCTGCGTCCCGACCCGCCGCTGCAGCGCCTGCTCCGTCCGACGCAGCCGCGCGTTCTCCTTCCGCAGCCGGACCAGCGCGGCCTTGCGGCGACGCGATTTCGCCAAAGCCTTGCGCACAGCGATGTCCGACGCAGCCGGCGACATCGCCCGCGCCGACTCCGCCCTGCGTTGCAGTCGGACCTTCAGGCGCTCCTTCACCGCCTCGGACCGCTGCAACGCATACCGCAGCCGCCCAACCTCGTCCGACAGCGACACAACCCGGTCGTGCTGGTCGCGAAACCGCCGCGTCCCATCGTAGAGCCGGACGGTCTCGTGCAGCAGCCGGCGCAGCGCGCCCTTGTCGTCGCGCTCCTTGCACAGAACCTTGTGCAGCCGGCGAATCTCGGCCGCCTGGACCTCCGCTGCCGGCGCCGCCTTGCGCAACCGGGCAACCTCCCGGCGCAACGACGTCTCGCTGTACCGGCCCGACTCGACGCCGGCATCCGCAAGCAGCTTGCCGAGACGGGCTACCTCCGACTGCAGCGCCAACGCGTCCTTCGCCGCGCTGCGGGCTTCCTTCGACTGCTCGACCGCCACCAGCCGCTTGCGCCGCGACGACTCGAACTGCCACTTCCAATAGCCCGCTTCGCAACGCGCGGATACCTCCGCCCGCTTCAGCGCTTCCGACCGCGCTTCCGCCGCCTCGGCACGATCGAGCGCCTGCTCATACAGCCGCCGCCAGCACGGCCGCCCGGGCAGCGAAGCCCCTTCGGTAACCGGTCGCGCTTCCGTGGCCCGACTCGCCATGGCCGAGACCATAGCGAATATCGATCCGCGTTACCAGTACAAAATACCGGCTTGGCGGAACGGTTACGACCCCGAACTGACGTGGACCTCAGCTCGGCGATCCTAGCATCGTGGTAACCTGCGTGGTAAACGTCGTTTCTGTATTTCAGTAACCTGATGTTAACTCAACAGGTTACACTAATCTCAGTTCTGTAGCGCGAAGACGAACAGGGCCGCGGCGCGGTCCGGCGGATTCCGAATCTCCGGCGCGAGCGCCGAGTAGGCGCGCGTGAGATAGCCGCCGCTGCCGACGATCACCGCCACGTACTGCCGCCCGTCGACCGCGTAGGTGATCGGCGGGGCGTTGGGGACCTCGGTGAGCCGGGTGGACCACAGCCGGTCGCCGTTGGCGGCGTCGTAGGCGCCGATGCGCCGGTCGAGCGAGCCGGCGAAGACCAGGCCGCCGCCGGTGGCGAGCGCGGCCGTGGTCTGCGGCGCGCGCTGGCGCGAGATCCACGCGGTTTCCCCGGTCGCCAGGTTGATGGCCTCCAGCCGCCCGTACCGCCCGTCGCTCTCGGGCCGCGGCCGGACCGTCCAGCGCACGCCGGTGGTCAGGCTGCCGCGCTCGCCCTCGCCGACCGGCACCAGATCCATGCAGGCCTCGATGATCGGTATGTAGGCAAGGTTGGTTCGCGGGTCGTAGGCGGTCGGCTGCCAGCTACGGCCGCCTCCGACGTGCGGGCAGAGCCGCTTGGTCTCGCCGTCGCCCGGAATCAGGGTGGGATCCTGGGTCTTGCGGCCGGTGACCGGGTCGATGTAGGTGATGCCGGTCTGCAGGCCCAGATCGATGGACGAGACGTACTTGCCGGTGGCCGTCTCCACGAAGTCGAAGATCGCCTGCTTGCCGATGGTGACGACGACGCTCTTCGTCTCGCCGTCGAAGGGCAGCTCCGCGATCTGCCGCTCGAAGGCCCAGTCGAGGTCCCACTGCCCGTTGGCCTGGTGCTGGAAGTGCCAGGCGAGTTCGCCCGTGTCGGGGTTCAGGGCGAGCGTGGCGTCCAGATACAGCCCGTCGTTGTTCGTGCCGGGCGGTCCCACCGGATCGCGCAGCGGGGCGGTGTCGTAGGTGTTCCCGGTCCCGAAGAACGCCAAATTGCTGGCCGGATCGTAGCTGCCGGGGATCCACACCGACGCGCCGTTGCGCTCGACGTGGGGGATGCCGTTCCAGGTGTGCCCGCCGGGATCGTCCGGCGCCGGGATGGTCCCGAAGCGCCACGCCTCCTCGCCGGTCTCGACATCGAGGGCCACGACGTAGTTGCCGCCCTCGTGCCGTCCCATGGTGCCGACCATCACCTTCCCGCGGGCCACCAGCGTGCCGCCGGTCATCCGCAGACCGGCGTCGAGGTCGCCGACCTGCGTATCCCAGACGACGTCGCCGGTCTTCGCGTCCAGCGCGACGACGTGAGCGTCCGAGGTCGGCACGAAGAGGCGATCGCCGTGGATCGACATCCCGCGCTTGAGGCTCGGGGAGACGTCGCGGGGCAGGCGCCGGGAGTACTGCCAGAGGAAGTCCCCGTTCGCGGCGTTCAGGGCCTGGACCCGATCGCCGTAGCCGTGCACGAACAGCACGCCGTCGTGCACGATGGGCGTCGACTCGTTCGGGCCCTGCGGCAGCGCCCACGACCAGGCCACCCGCAGGTCCGCCACGTTGTCCGTGTCGATCCGATCCAGCGGGCTGAAGCCGTAGGCGCCGTAGGTCCGCCGCCACAGCAGCCAGTCCTCCGCCGGCGGGTCGTGCAGCATCTCGTCGGTGACCGGCTGCATGGCGTCGAGCGGGTTCCAGGGGGCCGGCCACGGCGGCAGGGACGCGCCCGGCGAGAGGCCGCCGCCCTGCGAGCTCCAGCCCGGCGACAGGTCGGCCATCAGGGTCGGATCGGACGGCAGGGCCGCGGTGCCGGGCTCCACGCCGTTCTCCTGCAGCATCAGGGCGACGAGCTCGGCCACCGTCTCGTCGTCGAGCGTGCCCGGCAGGTCCTGCGGCATGGTCTCGGCGGTCAGCCGGAACAGCGCCTCCACCGAGCGCGGAAGCCACGTCTCGCGGAAGACGGCGCCCCGCAGCGGCGGTGCGAACGGGCCGTCGTCGAGGCTCGCGCCGTGGCACACCGCGCAGCGCTGCTGGTACGCCTCGAAGCCCGCATCGGCCTGTTCGGCGGTGTAGCCGGCCGGCGTGCGCCGCTGCTGCTGTTGCTGGCCCGCGACCGTGGCGGGCAGGAGCGCGCCGGCGACGGCGGCGCCGAGGAAGATTTCCAGGCCCCAGCCGCGATCGGTGGGTCGACGTCGATCCGGTGCGCGCATGGCCGTGACCTCCCGCCCGCCTCGTCCGCGCACGAGCCGGGTGCGCGCCGTGCAGCGTCTCGACGCCTTTATACACCCGTTCCGGTAACGCGCCGTCCGTTTTTCCGGCGTCGGGCCGGGCCGGGCCGTTCGGGGGGGCAGGTAGCGGGGCGCGCCGTCGTCAGCTCGCGGCGTACACGGCCTCCATCCTGCGGATGAGGAGGTCACGCTCGAAGCCGCGCGGGGGATCGACTCTCCGTCCGGGCGCGACACGGACGGCGCGGGCCAGCCCGTCGGCGTCGCCCCAGGGCGCCAGCAACTCGCCTCCCGGATGCCATTCGCGCACGCCGCCGCTGTCCCAGGCCGCGACCGGTGTGCCGAGGGTCAGGGCCTCCAGGCCGACGATGCCGAACGGCTCCTGCCAGCGCGAGGGCATCACGACCACGGCGGCGCGCCGGTAGGTTGCGGAGAGGCGCCGGCGGTCGAGCCAGCCGAGCACTTCGATGCCCGCGGCTTCGATCTCGCGCCGCAACGGCCCGGTGCCCGCGACGACGAAGGGCAGGTCCGACCGCGATCGCCGCCAGGCGGCGATCGCGTCGCGGATGCCCTTGGCCTCGACCGCCCGCCCCACGAAGAGGACGCAGGGCGGACCGTCGGCCCGCGCCTCGAGGTCGAGCCCGTGCGCGGCAGGCGGAACGACTGCGACCCGCTCTGCCGGGATCCCCACCTGGATCAGCTCGCGCCGCATGTAGGCCGACAGCACGGTCAGTCGCATGCGTTTCAACGGTTTCTGGCGCTCCGTGGTGAGCGCCAGAACGCCGTCGAAGTAGCTCGGGTCGTCGAAGCAGCCGGCGCAGACCTTGCGGTCCATCGCGTCGCTGCAGAGCCGGCCGTCCGCGGTCCACTTGCCCCGTCCCGGACAGAAGAAGCGGTGGTCCTGGATCGTCATCACCGCATCGAGGCCGGCCGCCCACTCCAGCACCGCGGGGTTGACCACGTTGTGCACGTGCACGAGGTCGGGCCGCAGTCGCTCGAGCAGAGGTGCGAGATCGGCGCCGGCCCGGGTCCTGGAGTCGAGTCCCGGCACGACGCTCACGGGGCAGGGCGGGGACGCCGCGCCGTCGTCGCGACCGACCGCGAGGTGCAGGTCGTGGCCGTCCGCCAGCGCGTCGAGCAGCCCGATCAGGAACAGGTCGGCGCCCCCTCGATCACTCAGTCGATCGCCGACGTGGAGGACGCGCATCGTCGTAAGATAGCCGGAGGTTGCGCCCGGGCGCGCGGGACCGCCGGTCCCGGCGCCGTGGCGGGCGCGAGAGGAGGACTGGCATGAGCGGCAAGCGGCAGCGGGATCGGTTGCGCGTCGGGCTGTTGGTGGGAGTCGTCGCGACGGTCGCGGTCGTCTGGATCGGCCAGCAGACGATGTCCGGTCAGGAGAACCCCTTCACCGGTAACTCCTTCCGGCTCGATGCGGGGGACGTCCGCGTGTCGTCGCGCGGCTTCGAGGCCGGCGCGCGCACGCACTGGCACACGCACAGCGAGCAGTTGCTGTTCGTCAAGGAGGGCGGCCTGCGCTACCAGGTCGAGGGCCAGCCGGTCCGGGACATCGGCCTCCACGAGACCGCGCACCTGCCCCGCGGCGTCCGCCACTGGCACGGTGCGATCCCGGACGAAGCGCTGACGCACGTCTCTATCACCTTTCCGAACGCGGAAGGCGAGCACCTGACCATCGAGTGGTTGGAGCCGGTCACCGACGACGTGTACGAGAGCGGCGCAGGGCAGTGACGGCTACCCGGTAGCTGCCTGATGACAGGAAGCGTCGCGGCCGGTTTCGGGGCCGGCCGCGACGAACCCGGTCAGGTCGTGGTGGTTCATCCGTCGGGCGCCGCGTTCTCGGCGCCCCGGGCGATCTCGTCGAGCTTCTCGCGGATCTCGGGATCGATCTCGTCGTCCGGCACGTACTCGGCCAACACGTGGAAGTTCTTCTTCGCCATCAGATTCGGCAGGCCGAGCCGGGAGAAGTAGGTCTCGAAGAGGGGAGTCAGGAACTCGTCGCTGGCCTTGATGTCCGCATCCCAGGGGGAGCCCTTGCCCAGGGTTTCCAGCGCTGACTCGATCTCGTCGATGGCCGTGCGCATCACGCCCAGACGCCGATTCGCTTCTGCCGCCGTGAAGAGCGGGCCCTCCGCCGGCGCCGACGCGCTCGCGTACGCTTCGAGCGTGGCCCGCGAGCAGACGTAGTTCTCGATTTCGCGTCGCTTCCACATCAGGCACTCGACAGGGGCGATGTCCCGAGGGGCTGTCTCGAGACGATCGAAGAGGGCAACGCCGCGCAGCGCGGGGAGCGCCTCGCGCAGACCGTGGTAGTGGTTCTGCACGGCCGTCGGCAGATTCCCGACGTAGTGCACGAACGGCCGCTCCAGCACCCGGAGCGCGCGGTCGTGTCCCAACCGCCGGGCGAAGGCGCGCAGGATCGACAGGTTGGTGGAGCCTTCGAGATACAGCACCCAGCCGGTCTGCTCCGCCTGGTAGTACTGGTCGAACCCGATGTCGCGAAGCGCCTTCAGGACCTGGCTGCCGCGATCGTCGATGCGGTGCGGCGGGCCGACGAACGCCACGACCATGTCGCGCCCGGCCGCCTCGTTCAGCAGTACTTCGGAGTGACTGGCGGCGATGATCTGGCTGCCGCTCTCGGCCGCCACTTCCGTGAGCAGCCGGTAGATCTGGCGTTGCCGCAGAATCTCGAGGTGGGCGTCCGGTTCGTCGAGGAGCAGGACGGCGCCCGGATTCCCGTACATGTACGCTAGCAACAGCAGCGTCTGCTGCAGGCCCCGTCCCGATGACGACAGGTCGAGCCGCGCGCCCTGCTCGCGGTAGCTCATCACGATCTCGCCCCGCTCGGGGACGTAGCGCGGCGCATCGAGCTCCGCCCCGAAGAGGCTTCGGACGTGCTCGACGAGTCCGTTCCACCGTTCCGGTTGCTCTTCGTGAATGCGGAAGCAGAGGTTGCGCAACACCTCGGCGGTGCGTCCCTCGCCGATGCGGACGTTCACGGCGCCCTGATCGAGCCTCGTCTCCGTGGCCGCGAGCCCCGACATCGGGGGCAGGAAGGCGATGCGGACGCCTGCCGCCGCATCGGGTACCGGCATGCGGTCGGGCGTCCTGTCGTCGTTCTCGCGTAGCGGCCGGCAGTAGAAGGACTCCTCGTTCGCGTAGTCGAATTCGAGTCCGCAGATCCAGCGCTCGTCGGCCGTCACGCCCTCGACGACGAGATCGATGCGGATGTTGCTGGTCGTCTGCCGGCCGTCCTCCCGACGTACGTCCCGCACGTGCATCCCGCGCCACAGCAGGTTCGCGTCCGGAATCGGGATCGCCACGAGGTCACGGCGGTTGACCGTCACGCCGGGGCGCTTTTCTGGTGTGCTCTTGCCGGATCGCTTCTCGTTCCAGCGCTTGAGCCCTATGTCCCACAGCGCCAGCGCCTGCATCGCGGAGGTCTTTCCGGAATTGTTCGGGCCGATGAAGACCACCGGGTCGCCGAGCTCGATCTCGACCTCGCCGAAGCGCTTGAAGTTTCGAACGGTGAGCTTCGTCAGCATGCGACGGGTTTGTTCGTCGTCATCGTACGCAACCGTCTGCCGGGCGGCTAGGAGCTTGCGCCGCAGGACGCTTGCGGCACGAAACGGGTCGCCAGCCTACGCCCTGAGCTCCGTGTCGGGGCGGCTTCGCCGGTCGGCCGGGC
>Ga0209544_1003727_pt1 | contig 11500 bp, 10 predicted proteins | sample MesohylPK_FD_187297 | JGI IMG/M metagenome (GOLD analysis project Ga0209544, IMG submission 187297) | Host-associated microbial community of the marine sponge Aplysina aerophoba from Gulf of Piran - sponge mesohyl, lysed by proteinase K... | ecosystem: Host-associated > Porifera > Sponge >...
TCCCCGCGTCTTTCTGTTGACGAAAACATATTCCCAGCCTACTCAGCCGTTCACTAAAAACTAAAAACTGACTACCAAAAACTGCCGTTCGTTCCCCGCGTCTTTCTGTTGACGAAAACATATTCCCAGCATACTCAGCCGTTCACTAAAAACTAAAAACTGACTACCAAAAACTGCCGTTCGTTCTCCGTGGAATGACCACATCCTGCCCCCGCAAACCTCAGATCTACCACCCCCAACCAACCCTAACCCCGCCCTTAACTAAAAACTAAAAACCAAAAACTAAAAACTGCCCTTAAGGAACTTTCCCCCCCACTCCGGCGTCATACCTTTTAATCGCATCTCATCTAAGCGATTCGAACATCCAGGCCTATATCCGGCCCATAACGTTCAAGAAAGGAAACCACCATGAATACCCAGCCTCGCCGGAATCGAAAGGTCCGCATAGCCGGCACAATCCTCATCGCCCTCCTGCTCACCATCGCCATCCTCCCCGGAGCCGCATTCGCGGAGCCCCCGCCGGTGGACGGTGACCCGCCGCCGACCAATCAGAACAACCCGCCGCCCAACCAGATCAACCCGCCGCCCAATCAGAACAACCCGCCGCCGACTAATCAGAACAACCCGCCGCCCACCAACCAGAACAACCCGCCGCCCACCAACCAGAACAACCCGCCGCCCACCGGCGGAGGCCAAGAGGAAACGTCAACATCTGACCCGCATCCCGACGCCCCCAGCACGCCCTCAAACGACTGCGTCGTCACGCACGCCGCCACACCTGCCCAGCTCTGCCCCGTAGCCGGCGGCCTCCAGTACTACTTCATCGGCGCTGACGGCAGCACCAGTATCGGGCCCTTCATCAGCCCCTTCAGCGACCTCGCCGCCCTCTACACCGCTGGCGCCGCCTTGCTCTACTCCGGTGTCAATCCCTTGACCGCCAAATCGGTCCAGATCCACTACCTGGCCTCCGATTCCAAAATTCGGGTCAGCACCTACTATCCCGATACCCAGTACGACACCGACAAGCCCTACACATTCACCGTCAACGGCAGCAACGCCGTCTCCATAATCGCCTGGTAACAGGAGCCCCCCCACAAAATCCGTTCCAGTTCAACCAATTGCGCCAGAGGAATCTTCCCCTGGCGCAATTCCCTTTCCCCCGCAGTCCCCCTGCCCTTCCCCTGCCCTTCCCCCCGCAGTTCACACAGCCGTAGTCATATCGTAGGCATATCGTCCACCAATGAGCCGTTCCCTCCCGCCAGCTCCTTTTCAGACGCCTTCGACTTCCCACTCGGCGTCATACCATGTACATGGCGCGAATCACTGTTTGACACGCCTTTCGTCTGCAGTGTATACTACTGACTTCAAAAGTGTACATGAGGGCATGAGCATTCTTGACCGCAACGCCCACAAGGAAACCGCCGCCTGGATGCAGATTCTCCGCCTCTTTCCGCCCAAACTGCCGCCGAATTCCGCCAAAACTGCCGTATCCTTTGACCGCTCGTAATCATTGACGCCCTTCCGGCTTATGGTGTACATTAGGACGAGAAAGAGAGTTGACGCCCTTTCGATTCATGATGTACAGTATCATTTGCAGTATCGCAGTAAAGAGTGGCGCGCATTCCGTTTTTAGTGTACAGTATCGGAATCGGATAGTTGACGCCTTTTCAGGTCATGATGTACAGTATCGTAAGTGAGAAAACTGTTGAGGAATACCCTTTCCGCACGGTCGTTCTTAAACTCTCAGTCTTTTTTGGTTCGTAAAGGAGAATTTCATGTTCCATAGGAAGCGACTCAAGCTGGCAGTCGTGGTGTTGCTTGCCCTGTTGCTGACGGTTGCGTTGGCGCCAGTTGCAGCCGCGCAGCCCCCGCCAACGCTCGATCCCGAAGGCGGGGGCGGTGGCGGGGAAAATACGGGATCAACAAACGCGCCGCCCGGAGACACTGCCAACCCCCCGCCAACCAATGGCAACGGCGATAACGGCAATATGGGCAACGGCGATAACGGCAATATGGGCAACGGCGATAACGGAGGCAACGGCGATAACGGCGACATGATGAAGCCGATGATGCCGCCCGCCAACTGGCCGCCCCCCAACGCCATCGTGAATCACGCCGCCACGCCCATCCAGATCAGCTCGCTCGAAGGTGGGCTCCAGGTCTACTTCATCGCCGCCGACGGCGCCGCCACCAACGGCCCCCTGCTCAGTACGCTCGACAAACTGGCCGAAATGCATCCCGGCGGCGCTGCCGTCCAGCTCTTCAGCGGGACCAATCCGGGAACGGGCAAACCGGTTACTATCCAATACCTGCCCGACGCCAAGTTGCTTCACGTCAATACCTTCTACGCGGACAAACCTCCGCACGACTACAACAAAGCCTACATATTCACCGTTGATGCCGACCATTCAGTCAATCACGAACGATGGTAGGCCACCTCAAAACAGGAGAACGAACAATGAAGCAAAAATCTGTTGGATTGACGCTGAGGGCGTTGATACTCGCCCTGGTGCTCAGTTTGGTGGCTGGGACACCCGCCCTGCCGCCATTTGAAGGCGTGGCCTACGCGCAGAGTTCCGGGCTGCAGGCGTCCGTAGCGCCGGACAATAGCAGCGTGACCCTCACCTGGAACGCAGTATCCGGCGCCGACAGCTACGAAATATGGAGAGGCGAAGTCGCAAACAATGTCGCCGATTGGGGCACCTCGGCCTACGCCACCGTGGACGCGCCGGCGGTTACCTACACCGATAATAGTGTCACCGCCGGCGCCACCTACGCCTACGGCGTCCGCTCGGTGACCGGCGGCACGGCCGCAGGCTGGACCGGCCCCTACCCGAACGTGATGATCGGCGGTGGCACAGCCGCGCCGACCGCCATGCCGACCGTGACCGTGGCCGCTGACGGCACGACCGCCGCCGATATCTCGTGGACCAACGTAGCCGGCGCGACCAGCTACCAGATACAGTATTGGCGTTCGGACTGGGATAGTACAGATCCCTGGATGCTCATTTCCGGTAACCAGACGTCGCCCTACAAAGACACCGGCCTCACCCCGGGCATTACCTACTACTATGTCGTTCGTGGCAACAACGACGGTGGCATGGGACCCTGGTCGAGCTGGCGGACCGACGGCAGCACCGTTACGCTGCAGGCCACGACGCCGGTGCCGACGCTGTCCGCCGAGCGCGTAGATCGCACCACCGTCCGCCTCGAATGGACACCGACCACCGGTGCTGCGAGCTACGATGTGCAGCGCAGGAAAATCACGACCGACGAGCAGGATCCTCCTGTGGCAACGACGGGTTCTTGGGAGTCCCTGGCAAGCCAGACTGCGATCACCTACACTGACAGTGCTGCCAACTTTGTTCCAACTGTCTCCTCAAGCGTCATGTACGAATACCGGGTACGGGCGATCGATGGCAACGGAACCGCCGGTACGTGGTCGAACGTCGTGAGTAGGTCAATCCCCAAACGTGGCGCGATTGTGGGTACTCCGGGAGGCGTAGACGCTAGGGCACTCAGCGATAGCAGCATTCGGGTCTCTTGGAATGTAGTCACCGGTGCTGACCACTATCAACTCCAGTGGAAGACCGCTGAACGCGGCTATTCTAATCCCATCACAACAGAGGCCCTCTTCTATGAACACCCAGGGCTGAGCCCGTCAACACAATACACCTATCAGGTACGGGCTGTAGACGTCAACGGAGCGGGCGACTGGTCGATTGCCGCGTCAACGAGGACTCGCAGTCCCGGCACTTCTGGCTTGCAAATGCCCAAGGTGATGGGCCTGATGGTGATGGACGCGACCTCAAACCACGATTCCGCTGGGCGCAGCGCTAAACTGACATGGAATGCGGTGTCAGACGCCACCCACTATGAAATCCAGCGGTATGATCCAAGCACCGCTGCCGGATGGCAAGATCTGGCAGAAACCCCCGTCGACGGTGTGACCCGCATAACGAAGGCGATGGCGAAGTCGCCACCGACCTATACGGACGAATTCGCGTCAGGTGCGCCCGGTATGACCTATTTTTATGTGGTCAGCGCTGTGAATTCAGGTCCCGACGAGCTGACAAGCAGTGACGAAGGAGGCGCAGATACTAACGACGACGATAACGACATGGGCGATTGGTCCGACCACAAGAGTGTTACCTTTAAGGATCTCAAGCCTGAAAATCCGGGTACCTTGTCTGCAGAGATGACGACAGGGACCTCGATCTGGATCTCTTGGTCCCAGCCGCCGGCGGTGGCAGATACCTCCGGAACCGCGACATCATGGACGCTCCAGTGGCGAACCGACGACACCTCCACCTGGAGCAATATTCCCGTAACTGGCAGGATGACGCACCATCACACTGGGTTGAGCGCAGATACGGCTTATCGCTACCGCGTGCGAGCTGAAAACTCAGGTGGCTCATCTCCCGGCTACTCCCCCGCGGGAACAGAAGGTATAAGGGTGGAGCTAGGCAACAGGCTGACACCGCCGACTGGCCTGAGAGCGATCGATGCAACAACGGGAAGTCCTGGTTCTGAGGTTGCGACAATCAAGGTGTCATGGAATGCGGTACGGGGCGCCAGCGGCTATGAAGTTCAGCGCTTCAACACTGCCGATAACATGTGGGGTGACTTTGCACTCTCGGCTGATGGAGCCGAATCTATCGACGATCCGGCGACGACAATGATCAATAATAGTGGCGCCAATGTTGCGGCCAGCATGACCTACCTCTACCGCGTGAGAACGGTGAAAGATCAGATCATGAGCGTTTGGTCTGCACCCGTTAGTGGCACGACCAGGGATCCGATAACGACTGCAGACGCACCGGTGCTGGTAGCGACCGCGACGGGGATGTCCATGATCCGCCTCTCCTGGAGAGCGGTGGACGGGGCAATGAATTATGAAGTGCGGTACGCGGCGGGCGACCATGACGCCGACGCCCTCGGACTCCTAGACCCGAGGCCGATGACGCTGCCTGGAAGCTACAGGCACTACGTCAGTCTCAACCTGACACCCGGGAAGCAGTACAGTTACCAAGTGCGTGCTGTATTTGGCCCGAAGGTTATGACGGGTTGGTCAAACGTGGTAATGCCGTGGACCAAACCGGGCAAGGCGGACTTGACCACGTCGAACGAGACCGTTTCATCCATAACCCTTAAATGGAACGCCGTGTCTTGGGGCGACGGCCACTTGGATACTGCTGATGGTAGTAACTATCAGATACAGCGGCGGAAAGACCGAACCGGCGATTGGATGACGTTGACGTTGACGGCTACCACCTGCGATGAGGCAATGAACAAGTGCGAATTCATGGATGGTCACTCCGATCCTGACAATGATGATGCACTCGAAAAGAGCACGGTTTACTATTACCGCATTCGCGCGGTCTCGAGTAGTGAGACCGGCAGTCTCAAGAGCTACTGGGACTACACTAACACGGTTACACCGGCCAACTAGCTGGCGGCCCGCTCTGAACCTTGCCTTCCCAGTGTTCAGATTGCAATGAGCAGAAGATGCGTCCTGGCCCCGTGCCAGGGCGCATCTTTTACCGAATTCTAGGAATAGGAGGAGCACATGAACGGACGCAAACGCTTCAGATGGGCGTCCATCGTCATACTGACGCTTTTACTGACAGTTGCTCTGGCGCCGGCGGCGGCTGCGCAGGACCCCCCGCCCGTGGATGACCCGACCAATAATAATGGTGGCGCCGGCCAGAATACCGGCGCCAACAACCCGCCGCCCACCGGCGGCACGCAGAACCCGCCGCCCACCAACGGCAACGGCGGATCGCAGAACCCACCGCCCACCAATGGCAATGGTGGCAATGGTAACAACGGTGGCGGTGGCATGATGGCGCCCAGCTGGCCCCCCTCCAATATGATCGTCACCCACGCCGCCACCCAGGTCCAGCTCGCGCCCGTCAACGGCGGCCTCCAGGTCTACTTCATCGCCCCCGGCGGCGTCGGCCACTCCGGCCCCTGGATCGATACCTTCGCCAGTCTCGCCACCCAGTATCCCACCGGCGGCGCTATGACGCTCTACACCGGTACCAACCCCGGCACCGGCAAACCCGTCACCATCTACTACCTGGCCAGCGAAAAGAAGGTCCGCGTCAGCACCTACTACCCCGACACCCAGTACGACGTCAACAAGCCCTACGTCTTCACCGTAGACTCCGGCCACAACGTCGTCCACGACCAGTGGTAGCCCGCATCAACATTGGCCCTGCCCCCTTGGGCCCCCAGATGCCAACATAGAAACACCAGGCGCCCCGGCCGCTCGCCGGGGCGCCTTCCCTCTCCCCACCGCAGATCAACAAAAAGATTCCCTCCGCCGGCAAGAGGGATGTTCGGGAATTATATACTTAGTGCAACAAGCTTACTTTGGGAACGTAATCTGTCTGGGCTGAAAGACAAAGCCCGCCAGCATAGCAGCTGGCGGGCTTTGGTTTATTGGTAAAGGGGCGGGTTTACTCCTCATCCTCCGGGATGAAATAATCATGCCCGGCTGTGTAATGGGGAACAAGATCTAGAAGAAGCCTATCGTCGTCAGTTAGATGAATTTGGAAACGGACACCATGTATTGCAAGGAATTCGTTAAAGTCCATGACTTGATGCCCCTCTTGCTCTTGGGGCCTGACTACGACATAAAGCTTAGCTTCTCTTGAAAAGACCACATACGTTCTTTTCTCAGAATCGCTCATCTGTGGTCTTATTCATGTTTGGGGCAGACCACTGTTAAATCGTATGGAACAGTCTGCCAAATGATTCTCTCTTCGGGGTTATTGTCGGTGTCCGGTCTTATTCGGACGAGTTTGAAATTGCCGCACAGTTGACAACGATACCAAGTCATATGACCATTGGTGTTGTGATTTTGGTCGGGCGGCGGTTCACTCTCTACAAACCTATGCGATGTGACCTCTTCAGGCCAATCAAGTTCCAGAAACCCGGCCACGGGTCCGGTTTGCATGATTCCCTCCAGGGGTACTTCGTTTCTACGCCAATTCCTTTCTGCGTTCTTCTGCCTTCCGCTCTGCCGCCCGCACTAGAGCTTGGGCGACTTCCTTGGATTTAGCAGGAATAGGTTCCATCGTCTTTGTAGAAGGCCGCCCTCACCTTCTCTTTGGCTTCTTAAGTGTTGTCCACGCCGTTTGCATTCTCATTCCTCCAGATTCAATGTGTGAAAAGGATATCGTTGCAATGGGGGAGAGGGGCTCCCAGCCAAGGGATATATGCTACTATACTGAACAAATGTCATGTTGCAAAATGCGTGTCGCGCAGTCATTGAGGTTTTTTTGGGGGGCTGTCAGGATTCTCAATAGGTGCAAGAATAGACCAATTGTGCTAAAATAGGAGATGCTGACCAGAGTAAATGAGGGCTTTTCAAGCCCGCAAATAGCGCCCCGACTATGTCTGTACACGACCAAAAGCCGCAGGACGTTCTCAGCGTCTTCGAGTTCTTCGAAATGCTGCCCGACGAGCAATCCGCTATCGAGTTCATCGAATCGGTACGTTGGCCTGACGGCGTAGTTTGCCCTCGTTGTAAATCAGCCCGCGCGAAGAAGATCGCTAACCAAAAACGATACAACTGCAACGACTGTCGACGCCAGTTCTCCGTGCGCACTGGAACCGTCTTTGAGAACACCAGAATCCCGCTCAGAAAGTGGCTGTACGCCCTCTACATGATCCAGACAGCCCGCAAAGGCATCTCCAGCATCCAATTGAGCAAAGAGCTTGGAATCACTCAGAAAGCGGCCTGGTTCATGCTACATCGCATTCGTGAAGCGATGGATCCCGGGCTGGAGTTGCTCACCGGTGAGGTTGAAGTCGATGAAGCCTGATGTTCTCCACGACCCCCCGCCTCCCACCGCGGCCCAAAAAAGGCAGTCTTCCGCCCCCCTCCGCGGACAAAAAGCTGTACGCCGCGTCCTCGGCAGTTCACTAAGAACTAAAAACTGACTACTAGGAGTCGTTGACATTTCAATGAAGCTGGCAAGGTCCGCACAATCGAAAGCGGGGAAGTGGGGGAGCAGACGATATCCGGCCATGCCCGTGGACCCAGCGCCCTATCGTTTCTCATGGAGATCCCAAATGAGTCCACGAGCTTGCGAGTGTCAATGGAGCGAGTGAGACGCCTGCGATGCCAGGCCACAGCCCGTGCGAAAAGTCTTGGTTTCAAAATGGACGCACATGAGTTCCCCATTTTCATATAATATTTGCATTATTGTTGATAAGCGATGCCCTGACTCTTGAAAAATTTTTCTCGCAAACGCTCGTAAACTCTCGTGGATCTCTCGTAAACGCTCGTACGAGCGTTTACCTGTTCACGTACGAGCGCCCGACCTGTGTTCAGGGAGCGTCCAGCCCGGCTTTTCCTGCAGTTACACTGAAACTGAGTCTCTTCGGCCCGCTTTGAAAACCTGCTTTTTCACCGAACGCAGCCGGAAGAGCTTGCCTTCTCGACACACCTCGAAAATGTCAACGAGCCCTAAGCACCACTTAGCCAAGGTGACGAGTTATGCCGATTCAGTCTTCATTCCGTCGCCTGCGGTTCTTTGTCTTCATTTGGCCGTATCCAATCGTCTTTTTCTGCACTTCTACTACGAGATGGTCCGAAAGAGAAATGAGGTCCGGAAGATACACCAATTTCTCCGCTATTGTCGCCGTTCTCTGCTGCCACGACGACGGAAGCAACCAGGCCGGCGTCAGTTCCACTCTCCCCGATGACCCCGACCGCTTCTCCGCCGGCCTCGACGATGGCCTCTCCACCAGCCCCTGCGATGGCGCCGATGACTTCACCACCAGCCTCGACGATGGCTCCCAAGATGGCCCCGATGATCTCCCCAAGGAATTCTCCAATGGGTTCCGCAATCGCGGCAACAACCAAAGTACCGATTCCACCCAGCACCGCTATAATTGGCTCTTCCATCTTGTATCTCCTTGATCTGGCCGGGGGCCTGCCTATTCTTGCGTTCTCTAAACCTACATCTACAGATTTCAGGAGACTTAGCCTCTCTTCATGAATCTTGGCTGACCGGGCACTGACACCACGCTGACAAAAGCACCAACCAAAAGCGTTAGAGCATAAAGCCTATGCAGGAAAGCCTTTACACTTCGGGACACAGTATCCCGAAGTTGGGTGTGTTGAGTTTTCGCTGTGTAACACGGCTGACGAAATTAGTCGAAAATTCGTGTGCAGTCGAGTCAGTATTTCCCACAGAAAAAAGTGACTTCCCTAACCGTCCGCGAACCGGAATGATGTTCTTCGCGCTCCTTCGCGCCTCTTCGCGGATCAACAGAAGCAGTTAAGCCGTTCTCCGTGACCCTCCGTGGATCAAAAGCAAAAAGATGTACTTCGTGCCCCTTCGTGGATAGAACAGGTCTTGCCGTGGATATCCCGGTTCAGGCAAACGTCAACGAGCCCCAAAAGACCGCCCTTCCGCCCTCCGCGGCCAAAAGCAGTTCTCCGCGCCCACCGCGGCCCAAAAAAGGCAGTCTTCCGCCCCCCTCCGCGGACAAAAAGCTGTACGCCGCGTCCCCGGCAGTTCACCAAAAAACTAAAAACCGACTACCAAAAACTGCCCTTCCGCACCCTGCATACTAGGCAGTTCACCAAAAACTAAAAACCGACTACCAAAAACTGCCCTTCCGCCCCCTGAGTACTTGGCAGTTCACCAAAAACTAAAAACCGACTACTAAAAACTGCCCTTCCGCCCCCTGCGTACTTGGCAGTTCACTAAAAACTAAAAACTGACTACCAAAAACTGCCCTTCCGCCCCCTGCGTACTTGGCAGTTCACTAAAAACTAAAAACTGACTACCAAAAACTGCCGTTCCGCCCCTCCGCGTCCTCCGCGGACAAAAAAGCAGTGCTCCGCGCCCCGGCAGTTCACTAAAAACTAAAAACTGACTACCAAAAACTGCCGTTCCGCCCTTCCGCCCCTCCGCGGCCAAAATCAAAACAATTCGCTATCCCCTATTGACACCTCCCCCCTCTATGGTGTAACCTTGTACGCGCGTTTCACCGTGTTTCATGACAATTACGTCAAGTTGGAAAAGAATAGGAGAGTTCCATGTTCCATCGGAAGCACCTCAGGTTGGTAACCGTCACCACTATCGTCCTGTTACTGACGGTCGCCTCGACCTCGCTGGCCGCCGCCCATTCGCCGCTGTCAGACGACATCCGCCGCACCCCCCCGCCCATACCGGGTAACAATGGCAACGACGGAAGCTCGAACCCCCCCCCCGGTGGCGGAGGCGCGCCTCCCGCAACCGGAGGCGGAGGGACGCCCTCAACCGGCGGCGGAGGCGTATCGCCCCCCGCGACCGAGAACGGGCTGATTAGACCCGTGATCTACCCTTGGCCGCCCCCCAATGCCATCGTCCTCCACGCCGCCACGCCCATCCAGCTCAGCCAGGCCGGCACCGGCCTGCGCGTCTACTTCATCGCCCGCAACGGCAACAGTACAATCGGTCCCTTCTTCGACGAATTCGGCATCCTCGCCCACAACTATCCCAACGATCCTGTCACCCTCTACACCGGCAGCAATCCCGGCACCGGCAAACCCGTCACCATCGACTACCTGCCCGCCCAAAACAAGCTCCGCATCAGCACCTTCTATGCCGACAGACCGCCGCACGACATCGACAAACCCTACGTCTTCACCGTAGACGCCAACCACAGCGTCAACCACGAACAGTGGTAATCCCTCGCTGCCCGCGCCGCGCAATGAACCGCCATCAGCCTGCAAACAACCCGCAAACAACCTGTAGAGGTGCCCCTTGTGGGCGCCCCTATGGGCAACGCCGCCAGACCGCCGCATAACATCGACGCCCCCTGCCGCAAACAGCAAGGGCGCCCCTTGTGGGTGCCCTTGCCTCGTCACCGCCGGCCGCTTCCAAATCAGACATGAACAAGAACTGGGCGACCTGCCTGAGTTCCCGATTTTGGGTCAATAGGAAAATACAACACAGAAAGAGAGGAACAGAAATAGGACTGAACTGCTCGCCCTGTCCTGGCCACAAATGACCAGGGCCTCCAGGCAATTCTCCGCAAACCACGCTGCCGCAACTAAGTACGCCTGTTCCGCAAGCACCCGCAAAAAAAGATTCGATTCCCCTGTGCCTATCACCGCGCCCCGCCGCGGATCAAAAGAGCAGTTGCCGTTCTCCGTGTTCCTCCGCGCCCCTCCGCGGATCAAAAAAGATGTTGCCGTTCTCCGCGCCCCTCCGCGGATCAAAAGAGCAGTTGCCGTTCTCCGTGTTCCTCCGCGTCCTCCGCGGATCAAAAAGCAGTTGCCGTTCTCCGTGTCCCTCCGAGTCCCCGGCAGTTCACCAAAAACTAAGAACTGACTACCAAAAACTGCCGTTCATTCTCCGCGCCCCTCCGCGTCCTCCGCGGATCAAAAAGCAGTCGCCGTTCTCCGCGTCCCTCCGAGTCCCCGGCAGTTCACTAAAAACTAAAAACTGACTACTAAAAACTGCCCCTACGCCCCTCCGAGTCCCCG
>Ga0209544_1003730_pt1 | contig 11493 bp, 10 predicted proteins | sample MesohylPK_FD_187297 | JGI IMG/M metagenome (GOLD analysis project Ga0209544, IMG submission 187297) | Host-associated microbial community of the marine sponge Aplysina aerophoba from Gulf of Piran - sponge mesohyl, lysed by proteinase K... | ecosystem: Host-associated > Porifera > Sponge >...
CCTAGGGGGGCGTTGCGGGGGCGCGGAACTGCGGGGGAACTGCGGGGGTTAGGGGGATGAGACAGCAGGGGGGTTAGACTCTGTTCGCCAGGCACGATGCTGGGGAAGAGTAAACAAGGTCGGTGAGCGATGGTTTTGTAGGGGGGCGTTGCGGGGGCGCAGCCCCTGCACAAGGGAGGGCCGAAGGCCTGACCGCCCATATGAAAGGAGAGAGGAGAGAGGCGTCAGCTCAGTTTTCGGACAGGGAATTCACCAGCCGCGGGGAACGGGGAAGCAGCGGAACTGCTGGGCCTGGGCGAATACATCCCAGATCTGGGCCATTTTTTCGACTATACGGGTGGGGCGGCTTGCCATTTCGAAGCCGCGGTGCTGACCGCGTACCACGTTGCGAGGCTCCCAACCGGTGCCTTTGCAGTAGTCGTAGTAGTCCTGGAAGCGGGTGAATTGCACTTTCATGCCGAAGCTGTCGGGCTGGCGGCTCATGGGCGACATGGGGTCGAGCGTGTGGCAGGGATTGAGCATGCGCAGCAGGTGATGGGGATAGGTCTTGCCGATCTGTTCGGCCAGATGGAGCGTTTTCTTGAAGGTCTGCGGTGTTTCGCCGGGCAGATTCAGGCTGAAGTAGATAAATATCGGCACTTCATGTTTCTTGAGCGTTTCCAGCATGCGCAGGAAGCGTTCATTTGTATAGAATTTGCCATTTTGGCGCCTTACTTCCTCGTCGCCGGAGAGGGGCGAGATGGCGACTTCGGTGTGGGCAAGGTCGGCGGTGATACACATCTGGTCGATAAAGTCGTTGGAGGGAAGCTGGAAAAACTCGTTGTAGATGCCGATGCGAATCTCATCCTGGCGGAGCTGGTGGAAGAAGGCGCGCCACCACTTGGCGGGATAGGTGGCGATGTCGAGGGAGAGATTGACCTGTTGGAAGCCTTCTCTGGCCAGGCGGGCAACGTCTTCGACCACTGCTTCGGGTGAGCGCATCACATAGCCGTTGCGGCCGGCGAGCTCGCTGTGGGACTCTTTGCCGCCGCCGCAGTAGATGCAGTCGAAGACGCAGCCGCGGCCCACGGTGAGCCAGTGGCTGGCCAGATTCGGTTTCTGCAGCGAGACGAGGCCGGCGCCGGAGTATTGGAGCGCGGCATAGGCGCGCTGGTTGGAGAGCCAGTCCATTGATACAAAGTCGAGGTTGTCCAATTCGGTGGCGTTGGCGAAATAGAAGCCGAGATTCTGCTCCGGCTTTTGACCGCTGCCGGGGCGGCGAATCAGATTGGGTACGTCGTCGAGCTGCGACGAACCCTTGCCAACGATCTGGGCCGCGATTTGACGCAAGGGTTCTTCGGCGTCGCCGCGGACGGCGTAGTCGACGTAGGGAAAGTCGGCCAGGATCTCCTCGCCATAGTAGGAGGTTGTCAGGCCGCCGATGACGACGGTGGCGTCGGCCAGCGTTTCTTTGACGGCTTGGGCGACGGCGAGGGCGCCGAAGGAGTGTTCATACCAGTGGAGATCGATCAGAACGAGTTTGGGCTGGATGCGCTGGCTGCGCAACCACTGGCGCAGGCTGAAAGTAGGGCGCTGCAGCAGTTCGACCGGGAGGTTGAGGCCGCGGACGTTATAGCCTTCGGCGCGCAGCATGTTGACGAATCCGATGACGCCCACCGGGATGAAGGGGTAGGGTGGGCAGGAGCGGAATTTGTCATAGCGGGCTTCGACTTCCTGTTTGGCGGGGTGAATGTAGAGGATATCCATTATGGGAACTGTTGTGAACTGCGGTTAGCAGCACAACAGCCTCTAACCAACGCCAACCGGAGTCAGCATCCTGCCGCGCGGCGCCACCGGCTCGAGAATCTGACGGCGCTCCGGTGTCAGGCGGGCGGCGAACTCAGGTGACAACTGGTAGTTGAAGCGGGTGCGCAGGTAGCGCGGAGAATAGCGGTAGATGACCGAGCGGCGGAATCCCGGATTGGTGCGCTCGGCTGAGCCGTGGGTGATGGCGTCGGTGAAGAAGACGACGTCGCCGGCCTCCAGGTAGATTTCCTTCATGCCGAGGGCGGTGCCGGCGGCCTCGCGCTCAAAGTGGGCGGCTACGATGCCTTTGCCATCCAATTCCAGGCGGGGATGGACCTCGGTCGCTTTGTGGCTGCCGGGCACGAGGACGGTAGGGCCGTCACCGGGGCCGATGTCTTCGAGGGCCATCAGGACGTTGATCTGGCCCACCATCCATGCGCCGGTATTGTGCTGGCGGAATGTCAGGTAAAAGAGGGGTGTGTGTCCTCCGCAGTGGATATAGAGGAAGCCGCCGGGGCCGCGAATATTGAGCAGGTTCTCGTGAATCGAGACGCCGTTGACTTCATTTATGTAGCGGGCTGCGAGTGGGTACCAGGAGGGGTGGTCGATAAGCCGCTCGAATACATCGCCGCCTTCGACGATGTTCTGAAAGTTTACGCCATCGTCCTGGCCGTAGCTGTGGATCTCGACATTGCCGATCCAGTATTCCGGGTCTGGGTTGACGCCGAGCTGTGCTTCGCCCAGAATCGGCGGGTTTTCGACGTGGGCCCAATTGTCGTCCACCCAACTGTTCATTTCATCGAGGTCATCTTTGGAGATGGCGTCTTTGAGGACGAGATAACCTTGCAGGTCGAACAGGTAATCCAGTTGCTTTAGCTCTTCTTTGGAACGCAATTTGCTATACCTCTCGTTCTGGCAGGGGCCAGATATGGGTGGCCGGACAGGGCAGCGGCGGCCGGCGGCTAAGGCTGAAGATTACCCTTTGACACCTGAGACGACGATCCCCTGGACAAAGTAGCGCTGGGCAAAGAAGAAGAGAATAATCGTCGGGAGGACGCCGAGAATGGAAGCTGCCATGAGCGCCTGCATATTGTTGGTCATATGGCCTTCAAACAGGCGAAGGCCGAGGGCGACCGTATAGTTGGGCACGCCCTGGATGTAGATGAGCGGGTGGAGGAAGTCGTTCCACTGGGCGGTGACCATGAAGATAAGGACGACACCGAGCGCGGGCAGGCTCAACGGTAGATGGATACGCCAGAACAGGCCGATGGGGTTGCAGCCGTCGATCATGGCGGAGTCATCCAGTTCTCTGGGGATGGTCATAAAGAACTGGCGCATGAGAAAGACATAGAAGGCGGGCGCAAACCAGTTGGGGATGATGAGAGGGCGATAGGTGCCGATCCAGTCCAGCTCCACAAAGAGAAGGTAGGTGGGTACGAGACGGACATGCTCGGGCAACATCATGGTCGCGAGGACGATGACGAAAATTTTATCGCGAAAGGGAAAACGAAGGCGGGCAAAACTGAAGCCGACTACGGAGGACGAGAGGGCTGTACCGATTGCGCTGCCGGCAGCGATAAAAGTGCTATTGAGGAAGAATCTGGCGAAAGGGAAGACGGCAAACGGTGTCTTGAAGTGGTGCCACTCGAACTTGTCAGGCCACCATTCGGGCGGGAACAGGTAGACCTGCGTTGTCGGCATGACCGACGTGCGCAACATCCAATAGAAGGGGATAGCGAAGATTACGCCGCCCAGAATGACTGCGCCGTAGAGGAGAAGGCGATAGAGCGTTTCGGAGACTTTGCTGTTGCCGTGCTGCCCGGCTTGGTGAACAGCAGCGCCCGTTTGGACCGTGGTTGCCATACAATGTGCTCCTGCCGCTTAGAAAACTGTGTTCGCTACCTAGACCCGGTCGTAATGCACCCAGGAAGACGCGCTGCGCAAGGCGAGAATGACGAAGCCAAGAACGATGATAAAAAGTAACCAGGCCTGGGCAGAGGCGTAGCCGAAATAGAAGTTTTGAAAGCCGGTATTGTAGATGTGCAAGACCATGGTGAGGGTGGCGTTATTGGGGCCGCCGCGCGTCATGACCATTGCCTGGGTAAAGACCTGCCAGGACCCGATGATATTAAGGACAACGTTGAAGAAGATTGTTGGCGTGAGCAGCGGCAGCGTGACCGCGAAGAAGCGGCGGAAAGAGTTGGCGCCGTCGATCTCGGCAGCTTCGTATAGAGAGGTCGGAATCCCCCGCAGTCCGGCCAGATAGATCAGCATAGCGCCGCCAGCGCCCCAGAAGGCCATAATGATGAGTGACGGCAGCGCCCACTCGGTGCTGAAAATCCAGCGGGGCGGGTCGATGCCGAGGGGACGCAGCAAGGGACCGAGGATCGAATTGAGCAGACCGATGTCGGGCTGGTAGAGCCACTTCCACAGCAGCGAAACTGCGACGCCGGACACGACGGAGGGGAGGTAGTATAGGGTACGCCAGAAGCTTTGCAAGCGGATGCCCTGATTGAGCATCACGGCGATCAGCAGCGCAAGCGCGGTGTTGATCGGCACCACGGTAAAGCAGAAGATGGCGGTGTTGAACAGGGCCTTGCGCACGAGGCTGTCGCTCAGGACATTCTGATACCATCTCAGGCCGACGAATGTCATCTCAGTCAGAAAGTCGGTGCGAAACAGGCCGATGATAAGTGATGCCAGCATCGGTCCAAAGGTAAAGACGATGAATCCGATGATCCACGGGGACGCGAGCAGATAGCCGTACCACGCCTCGCGTGTGGACGGTTTCATTGGTTTGCCGTCCCGCCTTAGCCAAGAGAAAGGACCCCGTTGTGCCTGGCTTTCGGTTATGCTGGCCATCTGTACCCCCGCCTAACATTGCACGCTGCCGTCGGTGGGACACTACACCGGCCGGCGGCCACCGTTTGCTAGCGATTGCGGTTTTCTTTTGGTCCGTCGGACAAAGGCGTGGGAGTATCTCCTCCCACGCCTTTGTGATTGACGGATTAGCTAAGCTTGTCCAGTTCTGCGCCGAGATCTTCGATGTTGATTTCGCCGCGATTGAAGCGGGTAGCCACTTCACCGTGCTGAACGATGAGGTCAACCGGCTTTTCTCCGAGCAACATAACCTGGTCGAAGGCCGGCGTCAGGATCTGTTGTTTACAGACCAGATCCTCGGCGAACATTTCTTCGGGCCCGCCAATGTCCTGTCCGACTGAGTCGGTGAACACATCGAGGTTGATGTCCTCAAACTTCTCATTGGCGGCGCGCATGATGGAAGCGTATTCAGGCAGCAGGCTCTTGCGTGAAGGCTGCTTCTGCGCCCAGGTGATGTAGAGGCGACCGTACAGAGGGCTGGTCAGCCACTTCATCAGATCCCAGGATTCGTCCGGGTATGCGGTTCCCTTCCAGACCATTGTGCCATCGACGGACTGGTGGGTTGTGGGGCCGGCAGGGCCGTCAGGCATGGGAGCTACGTCCCAGCGGAAGGTGGCGCCGTCGGCCTGTACACCGAGGTTCCAGGGGCCAATTTCCATCAGAGCGACGCGCTGGCCGAGGAAGAGTTCAACGACACCCATGCCAATGTCGGCGCCGTAGGCAAACAGAGGCTCATCGTGGATGATGCTGCGCATCCACTCGAGGGCATCGTAGGCCTCGGGTGAGTCCAAACCGCAATGCGTGTTGTCTTCGGGATTGACCATGTTGGCGCCGAAGCCGCGAATCCAGTACTGGGACAGCCAGTTGGCGTTCAGGCCATAGTTGGATGTGCCCCAGAGCTGCGGCTGGGCATCGGCATCGGCAAACTGGCGCAGGAGGTTGGTGTAGTCCTCCCAGTTCCAGGCGCCCCACTCCTGGGACGGGTAGTCTATGCCTTTTTCGTCGAACATGTCCTTGTTGAAGTAGATCACCTGCGTGCCGGTGAAGCGGGGCATCAAGTGAATATCTCCATCCAGAGTCCACGGATCGAACTGGGCCTCGTAGTAGTCGTCAAGGTCTACTTCCTCGGCATCGCGGTCGATGTAGGGCTGCAAGCTGAGCGTCTCGCCCTTCTGCATGAAGAAGGTGGAGCTGGAGCAGCACCACTCGGTCAGATCGGGGGCGTTGCCGGCGACCATGGCGCTCAGAGCACCTTCGCGACGGTTGGCACCACCGGGGTCGGGCAGGAATTCTACCTCGACATTGGGATTGGCTTCCTGGAACTGTGGATAGAACTCTTTCCACAGTTCTGCGATGCCGGCGGCGCGCTCCGGTTCGCGTGATTGGTAGCGCAGCGAGATCATTTCAGCCATCGCCTCGCCATCACCGCCGTCTGAAGCGGCCGGCGCTGCGGGCGCGGCACAGGCCGCCAGAAATGCGGTGGCGCCCACACCAGAAGTCAGTCGCAAGAACTGGCGTCGGGTTACGTTTTGCCTCTTTTGCATGGTGTGCATTCTCCTTTTACGTCTTGAGTGAATGGTGTCTACGACTAAAGATAAATTCAACTTCGGCGGCCGTTTGTCGGTTAAGTAAATTGCCCGCAGGCCGCGGGGTCTCTGACTAGATTTGGTCGAGCGCACTCACGCTAAAAGTGTCTGAAGAGGTGACTTTGGCGGGGAAACCCGCCCAATTCGCTCGACGGCAGCCGCAATACATGCGAGGGGGAAATCACTTGGTCTGCCTTCTTGATGCAAATTTGCCAAGAGTATAGCAAAGAACGCAGTAATATCCCAAAGTCTAACAATAGATGTTTCCCGCCGGGGATTCCTGCAACTGTCCGCAAGCAGGAGGAGGGGTCTGACAGTGCTTCCTAAGACAGCAAGAACCGTTCCATGGCCACGGCCGCGCCGTCCTCTTCAAGCGTGGGCGCGACCCAGTCAGCCTCCGCCTGTACGACCGGGGTAGCCTGGCCCATGCACACTGCGAGGCCGGCTTTTCTGAGCATGGGGATGTCGTTCTCGTTGTCGCCGATGGCCATCACGCGGTCTGGGTTTATACCGAGCCGTTCCGCCAGGAACAGAAGACCGTGGCCTTTGTTAGCCGTCGGTGCTGTGCCCTCCACCAGTAGGGGGTGGGAGCGGCAGATGGTCACGCTGTTGCCAAATTCTTGCTGAAGCGCGGCTGTTTGATCGGGTTCCAGCGAATGGTCGTTGACGGTGATGAATTTCAGGGGACGGGCGCCGGGGGCGCAGACTATGTCCGAAATGCTTTCACGCAGTTCTCTGGGACTGCCGAACCAGTGGTCATAGGTTGCGCTTTCCCAACCCTCCCAACCGCTGCTCTGGTTGGGTGCGCTCGGCGCGCGTTGCACCAGCCGGGTGTGTCCTCCAGACCTGTTGAGATAGAAGACCGTCGTGCGTTTCTCAAGGTCAGCCCAGGCTGCCACGCGGCGTGCGGCCTCTTCCGGTATCAACGCTTCGTATAGCACTTCACCGCTTACGGGATCGCCAATCACGGCGCCTTGGGCCGTTATCACAGGCAGGGTAATGCCCAAGTCGGGCGCGACGGCGCGTACAAAGTCGAAAATGCGGCCGGTGGCGATTGTTACCGGCGTTCCCGCGGCTTGTACGGCGGCAATCGCCTTGCGCACGCGCGGCGAGAATCCACCTGCGAATTGTCCATAAATGGTGCCGTCCATATCGAGGACGACCAACTCGATTTTGGGTCGCATGTCAGTTTCGTCAGCGCAGAAGGCGCGTCGTTAATGCAGATTGAAAGGTTTAAATGTTGAGGTAATGTCGGGAGATGCTCTCAGTGGCCGTGCGGGCAAAGGATATCAGCGGGCAATGCGCGCCGTTCTGAAGCCGGCGGCGCGATCTGCCTGCTCGGGAACCTGGCTTTGGTCAAGGTCAGAATTCCAAGGTTACCATTCTCACAAGGCCGCTGTAGTCGCGGCGCAGCCCGACGTAGGAAGGTTTGGGGCGCAACTGTTGTGCCATCTCCTGTACGACCTCTCCCTGGCGGGGGGAGATTTCCAGCAGGACGGCGCCGCCTGACTGGACTTTGGACGAGAGCTGCTGCAGAAGGCGTTCGATCAGGTCCAGGCCTTCGGCGCCCGCTTTCAAGGCAAGGCGCGGCTCGTAATCGCGCACGTCCGATTGCAGGCCGGAATACTCTTCATCGGCTATGTAGGGAAGGTTGGCCACGATGATATCGGCTGGTTCAGGCAGGGGGCTCAACAGGTCTCCTTCCAGAAACAGAGGCCCGCCATCCGGTGTGAGACGCCTTTTGTTTTCTTCGGCAACGTCGAGCGCGTCGCGACTGACGTCTGTTCCATATACCTTAACTTCGGGTGCATGTACGGCAACGGTTATTGCGATGGCGCCGCTGCCGGTGCCGACATCGGCCACCACGACGGGCCGACCGGTCCGGTCGCCGATCTGTGCAAGCACCAGGTCAATGAGCAGCTCAGTTTCGGGGCGGGGAATCAAAACGCGGCGGTCGACGGCAAATTCGAGCCCGTAGAACTCCTTGCGGCCGAGCAGATAGGCCACGGGTTCGCGCCGCCGGCGCCGCGTGATCAGGTCTGCATAGCGGCGGCAGTCGCGGTCGCTGAGTTCATGTTCGTGATGGGCGAAGAGCCAGCTGCGATTCTGTTTTAGCACGTGTGCCAGCAGCACCTGGGAATCCAGCCGAGCCGAGTCGCTGCCGGAATCACTCAGCCGCTGCGCGGCAGAAATCAGGGCGCGGCCGACGGGTGTGCCTTGGGTAAGACTCCAGTGGAAGGGGTCGTTGGGGGCATGGCTATGGGGCGGTGAATCGGCCGCTGCCGGGTTATTGCCGGCTGGGAGCCCATTACTTTTGCCCGCGGCGTCTGATGTTCCGTCCCGGTGGTTTGAGGCGAAATAGGGTGAGGGCAGGCCTCTTTTTGGGAGCCTGTCATTGTGCTCTAACATGCTTCAGGCTTCCTCGGCCATGGCCTGCAACTGTTGCGTCTGGTCAAAAGCGGCCAGATCAACGATCAATTCATCGATATCGCCGTCCAGGACCTGTTCCAAGCGGAATAGGGTCTTGTTGATGCGGTGATCGGTCACGCGTCCTTGCGGGAAGTTGTAGGTGCGGATTTTTTCGCTACGATCGCCCGAGCCGACCTGGCTGCGCCGGGCCGCGCCCAAATCGTCCATCTGCTTCTGCATTTCGATGTCGTAGAGCTTGGTCCTGAGGATGCGGACGGCCTTCAGCCGGTTCTGGAGCTGGCTCTTTTCGTCCTGGCAGGTAATGACCATGCCGGTAGGGAGATGGGTAACGCGGACGGCTGAGTCGGTGGTATTGACGCTCTGGCCGCCGGGGCCGCTGCTGCGGAAGACGTCGACCTTCATTTCATTGGCACTGATTTCGATTTCGACTTCTTCGGCCTCGGGGAGGACGGCCACGGTGGCGGCACTGGTATGGACGCGGCCCTGGCTTTCGGTGGTGGGCACGCGTTGCACGCGGTGAACACCGGACTCGTATTTCAACCTGCTGTAGGCGCCTTTGCCGCGCACTTCGAGGATTGCTTCCTTAATGCCGCCGACGCCGGTTTCACTGACGCTCATTATTTCGGCCTTGAACTTATGGTCGTTAGCCCAGCGTGTATACATGCGCATGAGGTCGGCTGCAAATATCCCGGCCTCATCGCCGCCGGCGCCGGCGCGAATTTCGACGATCACATTTTTGTCGTCGTTGCGGTCTTTGGGCAGGAGCATGCGGCGCAGATCGTCTTCGAGGGCGGCAATTTGCTCGGTCAGTTCGGCGATTTCCAACTCGGCCAGTTCGGCCAGCTCCGGGTCATCGTTTTCCGCCAGCAGTTCGCGGTTGTCGTCCAGTTGATTCTGAATGTCCTGGTATTGGCGGTAGGCGCCGACCAGCTCTTCCAGACCGCTGCGTTCTTGCGCCAACTCCTGTACGCGCGCGTAGTCGGACAGCACGTCGGGGTCGGCCATCAATTGGTCCAATTCTACGAAACGCTCTTCGACTCGAGACAGCTGTTCAGTCAGAATCATAGGTCAGTTTCAGGCTGCTACCCGCAGGAATGCAGAAGCGGGTCAATCGGTGAAAATGGGCAGATTTCCGAGGGCAGTAATATGTTCCCAGGCGCCGGAATCGCCTTCGGTAAAGACGGCCATTTCGCCTGCAATGGTTCCGCCGACAGTTTGGATCAGTGAACGGAGGCCCTTCAATGTACTGCCGGTGCTGACAACGTCATCTACCAGAAGCGCCTGTTTCGCTTTGATCAGGGGCAGGTCTTTGCCGTCAATGAATAGGGTCTGCGGCTGACCGGAAGTGATGCTGACGACTTCGGCTTCCAGGCAGTCTACCATGTAAGGCTTGCGGACTTTGCGCACGATCACAAGGGGCAGCCCGGTGGCGACGGACAAGGCGTGTCCCAGGGGTACAGCCTTCACTTCGGGCGCAAGGATGACGTCCGCGTTCGAGGGCACGCTTTGCGCCAACATCTGGGCGGCGGTTTCGACGATTTCGGTGTCGCCCAGCATGTTGAAGATGGCGATTTTTATGCCGGGAGCCACCTGGAATATCGGAAGCTCGCGTTCACATTTGCCAATTGTTACCCGATAGAAACGTCCATCGTAGCTCATAGTAGTGGTTCCTCTGGGCGGGCTGCCGTGCCTGGGCCGGCAACGCGTGTTCGACCCGGTGTACGAAATGTTGCTCCCCAAGGGTCTACCAAAATCAGACGTGACAGTACATTCTATCATAGGATTCAGCCCTTATCAAGAATTCTGGGAGGCGGGGTCTGTCCTGAATTATTGGGTATACTTTGTCTGAATCAGGATTTCCAGGATTTGGAGTTTTTCGGGATCGCAGGCGAGCGGTTTAAGGCTGGTGAGGGAAACCATTAGCGTCGGCTGAAAGGGCAGATTGCAGAGGGACCATAATATGAGATGCACCCGGAAGGCGCAGACAGGGCAAACGCGTCTGCAGTTGTGCGTTGGAACAGGGGGCGGCGGGCGCCCACGCGGGTTGGCTATGTCAGATTCAGGCTAGCTGACGCGTTTTGCGGTCGGCTGCAGTCAGGATGGTAAAGCCGCGCTGCCGGAATGAGGGCGTAAGGTCGGTGAGGCATGTTTTTGTAGGGGGGCGTTGCGGGGGCGCAGCCCCTGCACAAGGGAGGGCCGAAGGCCCGACCGCCCAAACTAAAGTGGTCAGAGGTTAGTGGTCAGTAGTCAGTGGCGAGGGGAGAGGGCGGCGAATCAGTTGCGGCTGAGTAGATGCTGTCTTGTGATGGGCTGTCAACTCTGCAACCTGAGGACGATTAGTACTGACCGGCTTTGCGGCGGATGTGGGGGGCGGACAGGACGGCTGTCAGCAGGCAGACGACGAAAATGATGAGCAAGCCGGCAATGCCCATGGGATGCAGCGCGGCCATTTCGCCTTCGAAGTAGGCGATTAAGAGACTGAAGGCGATGGCGCTGTTGCATATCACGGTGGCGAATAGCGGCGCCGGGGGCAAATCGGCTGTCGCGGCGGCGGACAACTGGCCAATGCCCAGGCCAATCAAGGCACTGCCGCCGATGCGGGCGGTCCAGGCGGAGCCGAGGGTGATGCCGGCTGTCACGAAGAGATCGCTGGGATAGATGAGGAGCAGCAACCCCAATCCGAGGCCGATGAGGACCGCGTTTATCCGCAGACAGAGGCGGGCGGCGCGGTAGTGGTCGGTAAAGGTGTAAGCCATCGCGGGAAGAGCGCTTTCTATGCTGCGCGGGCTGGCGCGCGGCCAACGAGGGGCGG
>Ga0209544_1003734_pt1 | contig 11481 bp, 10 predicted proteins | sample MesohylPK_FD_187297 | JGI IMG/M metagenome (GOLD analysis project Ga0209544, IMG submission 187297) | Host-associated microbial community of the marine sponge Aplysina aerophoba from Gulf of Piran - sponge mesohyl, lysed by proteinase K... | ecosystem: Host-associated > Porifera > Sponge >...
TCCGGTGTTGCTCGCCGAGGAGCCGGTCGTGCGCGAGATGGTGGCGCGCTACCCGGCCGGCGATGCGCTCGATGCGGCATGCGGCACTGGCCGGCATGCCGAGCACCTGGCGGCGGCAGGACACCGGGTGGTTGGCGTCGACGCCACGCCTGAGATGCTGGAGCGAGCAAGGGCGAAGGCGCCGGGGGCGCGCTTCGAGACCGGCGATCTGACAGCGCTACCGCTGCCAGACGGCGAGGTCCACCGCGCCGTCTGCTCGTTCGCGCTCACGCACTGCGCCGACCTCGGCCCTCCCGTCGGCGAACTCGCGCGTGTGGTGCGGCCCGGCGGGCGCGTGGTCGTATCTGACGCTCACCCGTTCTCGGTGATCCTCGGCGCGCAGGCCCGCTACCGGCCCATCGATGCCGAGCGCGGGTTCGTGCGGAACCACGTCCACCTGGCGTCGGACTACATCGCGGCGTTCCAAGCCGCGGGGCTGGACGTCGTCCGGTGCCTGGAGCCGCTCTGGAGCGAGCGGGAGATCGCTACGTTCCCATTCGCTGACGACTTCCCCGACATGCTGGAGACGGCGGTGAAGGGCATGCCCATCGTCATCGTGTGGGAGCTGGAGAAGCGCGGGTAGCGCCGCCAAGCAATGGCACCCCCAATCCCTGCATCAAATGCGGGGATGGCTCCCACCTTCCCCCATCAAGGGGGCCCTTGCATAAACCGTCCGCAGATGCCACGCCCCGGCCCCGGTTCACCCTCACCCTAGCCCTCTCCCCTTGTATAGACCGGAGACATGGTTTACGGGTGTTCGGAGACATACTTTACACATCCGGGCACCTTGTGACCTGCGGTTCAGGGCCGCGCAGATCCACGTCGGCGATGGGGTGTGTCATGAACCAGACACCCCATATGCCGTCGTCTTCTGTTGGCCGGAGCGCTACCGGATACCCCCGGAGCGCCCGGCCCACCTTGAACGCGTAGCCCTTGAAGCTCACCCACCCTTCTGCCATCACCTTGCGCACCAGGTCGCCGTCTCCGTATTCGATCGGCGGAAGCGTCTCGGGGAAGCTCCGAGGGCTGGGCGTGTAGCGGCTGAGTGGGGTCGCCATGTCCAACGCCTGGTGCGGGCGCTCGAAGTTGTAGACGGGCCGCCACCAGTCGAACGCTGCCTGGCACGAGGGAAGGTCAACGAAGTGCCTGCCCTGCAGCACCTCCGCCTTCAGCGTCCGGTGGAAGCGCTCGTCCTTGCCCTGCGTCTGCGGGTGGTAGGGCCGCCCGTGGCTCACCTGGATGCCGAGACGCATGAGCCAGACCGTCAGCGGTGTGCGCGGGTGATCCGCGTCGTGGCCCCACGGCGGGCCGTTGTCCATGAGCATGCGCACGGGCAGGCCATAGGTGCGGAAGATGGCGCTCAACTCCTCCTGAACCGTCTCCGTGCGTTCGTTGGCGCATGCCCGCAACCCCAGGGCGAAGCGGGAGTGGTCATCGAGGACCGTCAGCGGGTGACACCGGCCTGCGCTGGTGGGGAAGTGCCCCTTGAAGTCCATCTGCCAGAGGTCGTTGGGATGCGGATGCTCAAACCGTTGCCAGTCACGCTGGGGCCGTTTCCCACCCACGGTGCAGCCGTTCCTGCGCAGGATGGCCGTGATGGTGCCGGGGCTGGGAACTGGGTTGTAGCTGCGCAACAAGACCTCGCGTAGTGTGCGGCCTCCCCAAGCGGGGTGTTCCTCACGGAGATCCACTACAGCCTGTTCCAAGGCGGCTGGTGTGCGGTTCGGGGAGTTGTGGGGGCGGCGGGAGCGTTCCAGAAGGCCGGCGTCTCCCTCACGTGCGTGGCGCTCCAGCAGTTGATAGGCCGTGGGCGGTGAGATCCCGTAGCGCCGACAGAGCTCCCGGATGTTCGCTCCCGGTGTGCGAGCGAGTGTGACAAACTCATGCTTCAGGGACATCGCTGTGGCCTCCTTCCAGGGAATGGCGCACCTCCTGTTGCCTCACTGGCAGACAGGAGGTGTAAACCATGTCCCCGAACAGGTGTAAAGGATGTCCCCGGTCCATACACCATCAAGGGGGGAAAGGGATCAGACAGGGTGCAGTCCATCACTTCTATTCTACGCGGTTCCCGGCGCGATGGATTCACGTGTTTTCGGGCGCGGGGGCATCCCTGAAGGCGACGAGCTGCGCGGTGACGATGAGGCGCTGGTCGTACTTGAGGCGCGGGAAGCAGGTGACGAGCGAGATGCGGGCGTCGTCCGACGGGTAGAGCGCGAGGTCGTCGGCGTGCGTGGTGCTCGTGCCGTTCACGAGGTAGAGGTACTCGCGCCCGTCCGACGTGAGGATGACGTGCACGTCGTCGCCGTCGCGCAGCAGGTCTGCAATCTCGGGGAGGCGCAGGAAGACGTTGCCCTCGCCCTGGATCGGGTTCTCCAGGTGGCCGAAGTACCAGCCGTTGCCCGCCGAGCCCGGGTTCGGCGTCGTGGGGATGTGGCCGACCGTGAACGCGGGCGTCTCGTACGCGGCGCTCGACGCGAGGTTGATGATGCTGAGCTCCTCGACCTCCGCGTCGACGTTCAGTTGCGGGATGACGATGCGCTCCGCCCTCCCGACGACCCCGGCGATGTGGGGCTGCCCCTCGTTGCCGAGGGGGACGAAGCCGTCCAGGTCCGGCACACCGAGATTGATCGCGCCCCGTGGGTCCGCCCACTGGCGGGCGGGCATGCGCGAGCCGGGGTAGAGCTCCTGCGCGGCGGGCGACGGCCCTTCATGCGCCGTGCCCGTAGTGCGGGGCAGCGTCTCGGTGACAGGCTCGGTGACGGTGACGTCGAGGCGTTCGAGGTCGCGTCCGGCGAAGAAGCCGTAGGCGTAGTAGGCGGCTGCGGCGGCGAGCAGGAGCGCTCCCACGGTTAACAACGCGATGCCGAGCACGGGCACACGCCGTGTGCGTGCGGGGTCAGCCGTGGGTTCAGAGGGACTCATCATCAACGACTACGTACACGGGGGCTGTGCGGTTCCCGAAGAAAAGCGCTGTGATACACGAACGTTCCCCGAGAGTGCTTCGGCTCCGCTCAGCATGACACAGGAGCGGGCACCGGGCGCTAGCGGGACCTGCCCGCCTGCATGGCGCCGTTATTGATCGGCTCGTTGATGTAGACGTCGCCGTTGCGGATCTTCAGGTTGAACCCGCAGTCCGGGTTGGTGCAGACCCATGCCTTGTAATGGATGGGCGCACCCTGGCTTCCGAAGTCCGAGAGCGGAACGAGGTCACCTTCATTGCATGCCTGGCATGCGGGCAATGCTGTTTCCACCATCAACCACCTCCTCCGTTCGTATGGCCGACCCACGGGAGTACCGGGGGCGTACAGCCGAACGATGGTAGCACATGTTGTATATTGCGATGACACCGATGGAGGGAGATGCCCATGGCTGCATACGTCGTGACGATCGATACGCAGGTCTGGAACCTGGAAGGGCTTGCAGGGCTGGCGGACCGCCTGGTGGAGGCGGTGGGGGCCTATGGAGGCAGGTACATCATCCGCACCGGGGCCATCGAGGCGAAGGGCGGCAGTTTCACTCCCTCCCGGATGGCGGTCGCCGAGTTCGAGAGCATCGATCAGATCAGGGACCTGTTCAACGATGCGAAGTTCCAGGAACTGCGCAGGCTCCGCGGCAACTTCGCGCACGCCAACGTGTTCGTAGTCGAGGGCGCGCAGTAGTCGAGGAGCGCGAAGGCCTGGCTTCGACCGCCGCCGCGCCACCCGTCACAAGCCCCTGCTGCCCGCAGTACGACGATGGCGGGTGCTATACTCGCAGGCGTACGGTGGACGGGGCGGTTAGCTCAGTTGGTTAGAGCGTCGCGTTGACATCGCGGAGGCCAGAGGTTCGAGTCCTCTACCGCCCACCACGCTTCCCCTTGCACGTGAAGCAACAGACCCGCGCTGCGATAGAACGATAGCCGTCGCCTCACATGGCTGTCAGCATCGGCGGCCGGGCGATCTCACCGTGGCGGCGGAAGATGCCGTACCCCACGCGGGCGTTCGGTTAAGCTGTGGCGCCCGAGCAACCAATTTCAAAAAGTCACTGCAACGGTATAAAACTGAGTGAGGCATGATGATAATGTCATCATTCTATGGATTATCCTCGCCCCAGACGTTCACCATCGAAACCAACACTGACAGGTGGAACGGTGCCCCGGTGCCGGCCTTGTCCGTGGCGGGATATTGGAGGCACACGGAATGGGGCGCATGGTCAAGTGGATACCGGTGCTTGTCCTTGTACTAACGCTTCACCTGACTCTCCTGGCGTGCAGCGCCGAAGAGCCGTCCAGCCCTCCCAGCGCTGAGGGGACTGCGGCCACACCGACGCCGACGCCCGTTCCCACCGATACGCCCACCAGCACACCGCAGCCTGCGGCCACGCCCACGCCTGTTGCTGAGAGAGACACAGTCGCCGATACGCCCGCCAGCACACCGCAACCCCCGGCCACGCCGACGCCTGTTGCTGAGGTGCAGGTCGGAGCGGAACTCATTACGGAGGAGTATGCAAGAGCCGTGGAGGAGATCCTTAATCGCGCCGCCGCCGCGATCGAAGCTACGACGGCGACCCTCGTATTGGACAGGGTCCTTTCCGAAGAGGTGGGCGAACGAATGCAATCGCTTGAGACCAGCGAGTCCTGGTCGGATGACGATGCAGAGTTCGCGAGCCAGTACGCCGAATCCTTGCTGGAGGCGGTCACAGGCCTCATCGACCTCGTCGTGAGGGTTTCCAATGAGACTCTCGACGAGATGTCGCGCTTGAGGCCCCCGGAGCGCCTGTCCGACCTCCACGGAGAATATAGCGCGGCATTGGGGGAAGTCACTCATCTCCTGCAGACGCAGGTGGAAATTCTGAAAAACACCGATACGGAGATCAAGAACCGGCAGGAGCTTGCCGCCTTCCAGGACACCCTGGACGGCACTCCTGAACTGCAGCTAAAGGCTGCATACCTGGGAGAGCGGCGTGATGAGGCATGCATCGCGCTCAAGGAGCAGCTTGAAGCCGAGTTGGAGCGAGAGGTCAGCTTTGGCTGCAATTGACAGCAGTCAGGACGCGAACACAGCAAAAGCAGGGGGCTACCCACAGCCTTACTCGGTCTTGGAGGCACACGGAATGGGGCGCATGATCAAATGGATACCGGTATTTGTCCTTGTACTAACGCTTCACCTGACTCTCCTGGCGTGCAACGCCGAAGAGCCGTCCAGCCCTCCCAGCGCGGAGGAGACTGCGGCCACACCGACGCCGACGCCCGTTCCCACCGATACGCCCACCAGCACACCGCAACCCCCGGCCACGCCCACGCCTGTTGCTGAGAGGGACACTGCCACCGATACGCCCACCAGTACACCGCAACCCCCGGCCACGCCGACGCCTCAGGCTGAGAGGGACAGTGCCGCCGATACGCCCACTAACACACCGCAACCCCCGGCCACACCAACGCCCACGCCGGAACCCATGGTTTCGCCGGACAGGGACGCGCTGGTCGCCCTCTACAACGCAACGGACGGCCCCAACTGGACAGACAACGACAATTGGCTGAGCGACAGGCCGCTTCTCGCATGGCACGGCGTCATCACCGACCTCGCAGGCAGGGTCACTGGACTGGAGCTCTCCGACAACGAGTTGAGTGGAGTGATCCCCCCGGAACTGGGCGACCTCACGAGCCTGGAGAGCTTGCATCTCTACTCCAACGAGTTGAGCGGCGAGATCCCCCCGGAGTTGGGCAACCTCGCCAACCTGCAGTTTCTGTCTCTCTATGGGAACCAACTGACCGGAGAGATTCCCCCGGAGCTGGGCAACCTCGCCAGCCTCCTATGGCTGAAACTGTCCTCCAACGGGTTGAGCGGAGAGATTCCCCCGGAGCTGGGCAACCTCGCCAGCCTCGAATGGCTGCGCCTGTACAGCAACGAGTTGACCGGAGAGATCCCCTCCGAACTCGGCAACCTTGCCAACCTTGAAATACTGGAACTCCGCAATAACGGACTGACCGGCGAGATTCCCCCGGAGTTGGGCGATCTCGTCAACCTGAGAACGCTGACGTTCTTCTCCAACGAGTTGAGCGGAGAGATACCTGTAGAGTTGGGCGGTCTCGTCAACCTCGAATGGTTGAAGCTCTCCTCCAACGAGTTGAGTGGAGCGATCCCCGCGGAGCTGGGCAACCTCGCCAAGCTGCGCTCCTTGGAACTCGGCGGGAATCAGTTGAGCGGAGAGCTACCCGCGGAGTTGGGCAACCTCGCCAGCCTCGAGTTTCTGTTCCTCGACCGCAACGAGTTGAGCGGACCGATACCACCGGAGCTTGGCAACCTCGCCAGCCTGGAGACGCTGCTTCTCAACCACAACGAGTTGAGCGGGGACATTCCCTCAGAGCTGGGCAACCTCGCCAGCCTGGAAAGGCTGAACCTCTCCAGTAACCGGTTGAGCGGGTGCGTGCCGAGCGTGCTGCAGGATATACGCATCACAACCGACGACCTGGAGTTCTGTTAGCCCGGTCCTTTAGCCCGTCGTCAGGCTGGATGGGAGTTAGGAGTGGCTGAAATGATGCGAACGCTGACCGCCCTGTGCATACCCCTGGTCCTCTCCACAGCCCTCCTGGCCTGCGGCGGTGATGGGCCGTCGGAAACTCTCACCAATGATCGAGCTGCGTCCTCATCCGGAACTGAGGGGGGCGCGGGCACTAGTGACCCCGCTGAATCCGAATCTACGTCTACAGAAGCGTCGGAGCCCATCCCCGAGTCCGGCTCGTCCTCAGCAGAGACGGACAGGGAGGCGCTCATCGCCCTGTACAACGCCACGGGCGGACCCAACTGGACGGACAATGCAAACTGGCTAAGCGACACTCCTGTTGGCGAATGGCACGGCGTCGAAGCCGGCAGCGCCGGCGGTGTGCTAGCGCTTAACCTGTTTTCCAATGGGTTGCGCGGAGAGATTCCGCCTGAACTGGGCCAACTCTCCAACCTGGAGATTCTCGACCTTGACGACAATGAGCTCAGCGGAGAGATCCCGCCCGAACTGGGACAGCTCTCCAACCTGATAATCTTGCGTGCCAACCACTGGATTAACGACAGCATCCACCGCCTAAGCGGGGAGATTCCGCCTGAGCTGGGCCAACTCTCCTACCTGGTAGAGCTTTCACTTGATGGACACCAGTTGAGTGGTGCGATCCCGCCTGAGCTGGGCCAACTCTCCAACCTGGAAGTTCTTTCTCTCTATGGCAACAATCTCACCGGACAGATACCGGCTGAGCTGGGCCAACTCTCCAGCCTAAGCATAACGCTGAACCTCGCAGACAACCAGTTGAGCGGTGCGATTCCCGCTGAGTTGGGCCAACTCTCCAACTTGACTTCGCTGGACCTCTGGAATAACGAGCTGAGTGGGGAGATCCCGCCTGAACTGGGCCAACTCTCCAGCCTGTTATGGCTGGCTCTCAATGGCAACCAGTTGAGCGGGGAGATCCCGCCTGAACTGGGCCGGCTCTCCAACCTGGAAAGCCTGGATCTCGCCAGCAACAACCTCAGCGGAGAGATCCCGCCCGAACTGGGCAACCTCTCCAACCTGACAGATCTGTCGCTATGGCAGAACGCGCTGAGCGGTGAGGTCCCGCTCGAGCTGGCTAACCTCTCCAAACTGGAAGATCTGAGACTCGCCGGCAACGACCTCATACACTGCGTACCGGAGGCTCTACGCAATGCCGGCGCCTCGCTGGACCTGCCGTTCTGCTGATGCTCGCCTGCTACTCCATAACTGAGGAACGCTGAAATGACAAGACGACTAACTCTCATAGGCCTCACCTTGATTCTCTCCGCAGCTCTCCTGGGGTGCGATTCCGGTTCATTGGAGATGCCTTCCGAGCCTCCCACCGATCGAACCGAGCCACCACCCGCAGTGGCTACGGGCGTCACCCCTGCTGGACCCGGCGTAAGGACCTTCGCTGAACCGCAAGGGCCTGCGGCCATACCCCCTTGGTCGCCGCAGGGAAATGACGTAGCTTCAACGGCGTACACCTCGGTGAGCGCCGGGTTTAACCATCTCTGTGCGGTCCGGACGGACGGGAACGTCGCCTGCTGGGGAGGTGACGACTTTGGCGAGGCCACGCCGCCGGAAGGCGCATTCACCTCTGTAAGTGCAGGTACTAATCACACCTGCGGAATCAGGGCCGACGGCTCCGCCGCCTGCTGGGGCAGTGACGACTACGGCGAGTCCGCGCCGCCCGGGGGTGAGTTCACCGCAATCAGCGCCGGAGGGGCGCATACCTGCGGAGTCAGAGTCGACGGTTCACTCGCCTGCTGGGGAACTAACTATGAAGGTCAAATCGACCCGCCCTCGGGTGAGTTCGTCTCCGTCGCCGCGGGGGATATCCACAACTGCGCAGTCCGCACTAACGGGACCGTTGCCTGCTGGGGCGACAAGGACCCTCCACTGGCTGGCCTGATATTCGATGAGGACGACGGCAAGTCCAGGCCGCCCTCGGGTGAGTTCGTCTCCGTCAGCGCCGCGACGTCCTCTAGCTGCGGAGTCAGGACTGAAGGCCCCATAGTCTGCTGGGGTGACGATAGACCGGAATCCTCCCGTGGCGCACCCGGGGAGTTTACCGCCGTCGAGACGGGTGGCTGGTATACCTGCGGGCTAAGGGCCGACGGCTCCCTTGATTGTCGGCACAACGGCGTTGTCTATGGCAGTAGCGACGACCAGGCGCTGGCGCGGGAAGGCAAGTTCACCTCGTTCACAGTCGCCTTCAATGCAGAGCGCGTCTGCGGGGTCAAGGCTGACGATGGCTCCATAGTCTGCTATGGCAAGAAATTCTACGGCCCATTATTCCCGCCCCCGGGGGAGGTGTTCGTCTCGGTCGCTGCCGGTAAAGAACATACCTGCGGGGTTAAGACGGACGGCGCCGTTGCCTGCTGGGGAGACAACTATGACGACAGTGGGTCAGTAAGTTGGCCGGAAGGCGAGTTCACCTCAGTCAGCACCCATGAGGACTATACCTGCGGTGTGAGGACGAACGGCTCCATCGCCTGTTGGGGCGGCTTTAGGAGCCCAGCTCCGCCTGAGGGCCAATTCACCTCGGTGAGCGTCGGAGACTCGCACGGCTGCGGTGTGAGGACGAACGGCTCCATCGCCTGTTGGGAAGACTCTTCGAGCGAAGCTCTGCCTGAGGGCGAGTTCACCTCGGTGAGCGTCGCATGGCGGCACAGCTGCGGTGTGAGGACGGACGGCTCCATCTCCTGCTGGGGCGCTGATCGTTACGGGCAATCCACTGCGCCCGAGGGCGAGTTCGCCTCCGTCAGCGCCGGGGATAACCACACCTGCGGGGTGAGGACGGACGGCTCCGTTGCCTGCTGGGGCCGGGATGAGTATGGCCAAGCCACACCTCCCGGAGGCGAGTTCGCGTCAATCAGCGCCTATGAAGACCACACCTGCGCGGTGAGGACCGACGGCTCTGTCGCCTGCTGGGGCAGTGACGAATACGGCCAGGCCACGCCGCCTGAGGGCGAGTTCACCTCCGTGAGCGCCGGGAGGTATCACAGCTGCGGGGTCATGATCGACGGCTCAGCCGTTTGCTGGGGCAGCAACGACCAGTGGGCGTATGACCGAGCGAGGTCGCAGAGGTAGCGTCTCGTCCCAACAGCCTGGCGCCGCCGGGTCTCTTCGCCGGGCAGACCGGAAGACCGGAGGTCCTCCAACTTTTCTGCTCTCTCCCGTCCCCGGGGTTGGACGCCGCGGGTTGAGCACGCCCTGAGCTTCTCACCCACCGCAGACTGCGGTGACGGGGCCTGAGTCGAGGATGCTCTCGACGCGGAACGCGTCCGGGATGATGCCGGCGCTCTTCCAGAAGTCGACGAGCATCCGCATGCCCTCGGTGGCGGGGTCGGGGAAGTCGCGGAAGCCTGCGCGGGTGACGTCGTAGGTCTCCTCCGCGATGGCGCGGGTGGTCTCGCCGTACTTCTCGTGCACCGCGACGCCGAACTCCCGGTCCTGCTTGTAGCGGCGCTGTCCCTCCAGGTAGCCGCGCAGGAAGCGCTGCACGAGCTCCGGCTCGGACTCGACGAGCGACCGTGGCGCCGCGATGCCGCCGATGGCGAAGTTCAGGTCCATCTCGGCGTAGTCGTACAGCCAGGGACACCCGGCGTGCTTCGCCTGCACGGCAGTGGGGGGCGAGAGGGGCGTCGCGGCGACCTCGCCGTTCAGCACAGCTCGCAGGCGGGACTGGCTGCCGCCAACCGCATGCAGTTCGCCCGACCCGCCGAGCACGCGGTCGATGGTGAGTTGTCCGAGGAAGTCGGTGAGGTCGCCGGGGTGGCTCATGCCGAGGGACAGACCGGGGAGCGCATCGAGCGTCATGCCGGGAGCGCCGACGAGGAACTGCTGGTTGACGCCGCCCGCGAGGAAGACGAGGTCCGCCCGTCCTTCGGCTGCGGCGAGCACCAGCGCGGGCGCAGCGAGGTTGCCGAAGACGATCGCTCCCGACGCGAGCCCGCCCACGACCGCGTGCGCGTCGCCCATCTTGGCGAGCGTGACGTCGAAGCCCCGGTCGAGCATCGCGCCGGACTCCAGCGCGGCAGCCAGGGGCGTGACTCCCTGACCTTCGCTGGCGTATCCGCAGGGGAGCGGCGTGGTCATGCCGAGAAGATAAGCCCGGCATATCGTGCAGCGCAATGGCGGGCACGCCGGGGCAGGTGGAAACGTAGAATCGATGGTCAGGCAGGCATCGGAAGTTCCCGTTGAAACGCAGACAGGTAAAGCTCCGGCGGCTATCGCGCGAGTTGCCCAGGAAGAGAGGGGCATGGCGCGGCGCGGCCATGGTCAGGGCGGTGCGCATCCTCCTCCAGGCGGGAGGGATCGACCTCGCGGGCTCGCTCGCGTACTTCACGATCCTGTCGCTCCTCCCGGCAGTGGCGCTCGCCATCATGGCTATAGCGGTCTTCGGCGAGCCCGAGGCGATCAGGGAGACGCTGACGGCGACGCTGCTCTACTACTTCCCCACGTCGCAGGGCCTGATAGAGGACGCGGTGGAGAACCTGCTCGCGGGCTCGCTGGCCATCGGGCTGGTGGCGTTCGTCAGCATCGTCATGGGGGCGAACGGGCTGTTCATGGCCGCGACCCGGTCGGTGAACAGGGTATTCGGCGCTGAGACGCAGAAGGTCTTCCACGTAACTGTTCTACAAGTGACGCTGACGACGACCATCGTGCTCCTGTTCCTGCTGTCGGTGGGACTCACGGCTTCGCTGCAGCTGGCGGTGCGGTTCAGCGAGGGCATAGGTGAGTCGGCGGGAGATCTATCCGTGGCCGTTATATTCGTGCTGGGGGCAGTCTCGGCGCTGCTGCCCGCGCTCCTGACGATGGCGCTCTTTGCGCTGGTGTACTACCTCATGCCGAACGTTCGCCTGGAGTGGCGGGACGCCGTGTGTCAAACGCCAAGAACTATAGGCCAGTAAACGAAGGAATCGCCAAGGTCTTTAGGCCAGT
>Ga0209544_1003745_pt1 | contig 11455 bp, 8 predicted proteins | sample MesohylPK_FD_187297 | JGI IMG/M metagenome (GOLD analysis project Ga0209544, IMG submission 187297) | Host-associated microbial community of the marine sponge Aplysina aerophoba from Gulf of Piran - sponge mesohyl, lysed by proteinase K... | ecosystem: Host-associated > Porifera > Sponge >...
GTGGAGGACCTCCGCCGTGAGGTGGACTGGGTGGGGCCGGAACTGATCGCCGCACCGAACCCGCTGCTCGACAGCCACGCCGATCACCAGTACACGACCGTGGCTCTGATCGAAGCCCTGGAAGAACGCGGATGGGACGGCGCGCTGCTGCTCTACACGAACCACCCCACCCGGGCCGAGCCCTACCCGCTGGGGCCGAACACCGCCCTCGAGTCGCTGCCGCCCTGGTTCGGGGACGAGCTTCCCTTCCTGACCGTGCTCTCGTATCCCGTCGACGAGACGACGCGCCGTCTCAACTACCTGGCGCTCGAGGCGATGCACGACCTCCGGCCGTTCGAGCACCGCGTCACGACGCCGTTCCTCGAACGCACGCGCGATCTCGCCGCAGAGGCGGTCTGGCGTGCACTGGGCCGTCACGACAAGCTCCCCGGCTACCTGTACGACTACCTGCGGCGGGGACCCCGGCCGAACGAGATCTATCTCGTGCTCGATCTCGAGCAGGCGGTGCGCCTCAAGGAGCGCTTCCTGGAGATCGAAGCGGTTCACCGGCGGTAGCGCGGCAGAAGGTCCGCAGGCCGGCGCACCCAGTTTCTGCCGCGCTAGCTCCGGTTCAGCGCCGCAGAAACGCCAGCAGATCGGCGATGTCCGTCGGCTCGAGGCCCGCCTCGAGCTCCTCGGGCATCATCGAAAGGCCGTCGCTGCGCACTTCCCGGATCCGCTCGGCAGGGACCTCGATCAACGCGTCCTCGGCCGCGCGGAGAACCACGCCGCCGTCCGCGTTTTCCACCAGAAGCCCCGAGAAGACATCGCCCCCGACCGTCTCGACGATGTAGTTCACGTAGCCGGTGTCAACGGCTGCATTGGGGTCCAGGATGTCGTGAAGCAGAGTCTCGGCGCTCTTGCGGCCGACCCCGGAGAGGTCGGGCCCAGGCCCGCCGCCCAGCTCGCCGCTGCGATGGCAACGGGCGCAGAGTTCGAAGAAGGTGGCTTCACCCCGCTCCGGGTCGCCGTCGAGCTCCAGCGCCGGCCGCAGCGCGGCGAGCGCTTCCGGACGCGAGACCACGCCGGCGTCGTCGAACAGGGCCGCGGCCCGCCGGCGCACGTCCGGGTCCGGCGAACGCAGGAGAAAGCGGCGCCGCTCGAGAATGAAGTTCATCTCGCCGAGCCGGATGCGCCCACTCTCGAGCGCGTCGAGAAGGGCGCCGTGCCGGCCTCTTCCCCGGATCAGGTAGCTGCCCGCATCCCGCCTGGCCGCCGGCCCGAGGTAGGGCCAACGCTCGATCAAGTAAGCAGCGACCGACCCCTCCTCCGCGGCGGCAAGTTCGGCCATGGCGGCTCGCTGCACCGCCTCCGGCTGACTGGCCTCGAGCAGAGAGCCCATCCGCTCCAACCATGTCCCGCCGGAGAGAGCCATCCGGTTCGCTGCGCTTCGGCCTTCCGGGCAAGCCGGAGCAGCCTCCTCCGGGCCTGCGCCCCACGTTCGACGCAGACCGAAGAGGGCCAGAGCTCCGAGCCGCTCGGGTGTCTCCCGGGTCGGGTCCGTGGCCCGGGAACCCGCGCAATCGAGGAGCGCGATCTCCTCCGCCGCTACGTCGACGGCCAGCGCCGCGCTCAGGCGCCAGGCCGCCTCGGCAAGACGGTCGTCGTTCGATGCGCGCAGGCGGCGCAGGGGGCCGAGCAGGGCCGCAGGTTCGACCTCGGTACTCGCGGCGCCAGAGGCCGCGGCGAGCCCCACAAGGAGGGCACGGCCCACACCTGAGCCGTCGTTTCCGGCCCCGGAAAGGGCACGCAGAGTCGCCCGGTCACCAATCACCTCGCCTATCCGGCCCGCGGGGACGAGCTGTGCCACCCGCTCGATCACATCGGCGGCGGCCACGCCGCCCGCTCCGCCAGACTCGAGCAGTTGTCTGAGCGACGCCACCGGGTCGTCGGCCAGGACCGGGAGGGCGGCAAGGCGCAGCCACGGTCCGTCGCGGTCCGCGTCCGGCCGGGCCGTCGCTCCTACCTCCGACCCGGCGGGTTGCCCGCCCCCCGGACGCACGACGCCAGCCACGACAGCCGCCGCCACCGCCTCGCCGAACTCCGGACCCTGAAAGACCTCTGACCCGAGCAGGAGGCCGGCGGTCAGGATCGCCTGCATGCGCACACCGGGTTCCCGGTCCCCGATCAGACGCACCAGGGCGCCCGCCAGACCCGGCGGCGGCGCTCCCAGCGTTCCTTCGACCGCCAGCAACGCGTTCCGGCGGAGTTCCGGATGGGAGTCCTGGAGGAGAGCGAGAAGCCCCTCGGGATCGAGAGCGTCGAGACCGGCCAGCGTCCACATCGCGTGGAGGCGGCCCACCGGGGCGCCCGGTCCGGTCATGCGCTCCCGCAGGGCTCGAACCAGCGTCTCCGGTGGCGCACCGCCGTGGTCTTCGACAAGGAGCCGCTGCGCGGTGAGACGGCGCCACCGATTCTCGTGGCCAAGCGCTTCGATCAGCTCAGCGGGCCGGGACCGGTCGAAACCGTCGAAGTCCGCGGCCCAGGCCGGCAGACCGCTCGCCGGAACCACCCGATAGATCCGTCCGCGGTCATCGCCCTCGTACACGTCGAGCGCGGCCTCCATCGTGTCGGGGATCCACTCCGGGTGCTCGATCACGCCGCGGTGCATGTCGAGCACGTAGAGGGCGCCGTCCGGACCAACGTGAAGATTGACGGGACGGAACAACGGATCGGTCGAGGCCAGGAACTCGACGCCCGCCCGCCCGCGACTCGCCCCGGCGGCCGCGCCGGTCGTGTCGACTACCGCACGGTGCACCACGTTCGCCGACGGATCGGCCACGAAGACATCAAGGCCCGGGTCCGTCAGCCCGGCGACATCGAAAGCGCCGCCCCCGTACGCGGTGACCGCGCAGGCCGCGGAGAACCGGCTCGACTGCTCCGGGTGGTTGGGCCGGGTCCGCCGGTCCCCGATCGGGAACAGTTCGGCGGGACCGCCATCGGGGTGCGGGGCCAGGCGGAGGCGGGCGTTCTGCCAGGACGCCGGCAATCGACCGAGGTACCGACGGGGGATGAGGAGTTGGTTCAGGTGATCCAGGTTGTGGGTGCCGAAAGTCCGGCCCCAGGGTCCGAAGGTCATCCCGAACCCGCCGGCGCCGCGGCCGGTCCGCTCGAAGCGGCGCGCCTCCCTCTCAGCCCGGAAGTCGACCCGGAAATCGTCCTGGCCGATGTCGATCGCCTCGTCCGGAGAGTCGGGCCAGAACGGGCGGGCGCCATTGCCGCCGTTGACACCGTGAATCCAGTTGTCCAGGCCGTAGCGGAGCGCGTTCACGTTGTGCTGCGGGTTGCCTTCGGCGAAGCCGCTGAGCAGGACATCACGCCGGTCGGCCCGCCCGTCGCCGTTCGTATCCTCGAGGTAGAGAATGTCCGGCGGCGCCGCGACCAGCAGTCCACGACGCCAGGGCAGGATCGAGTCCGCCATGCCGAGGTCGTCCGCGAACAGACGCCGGACGTCCCAGCGCCCGTCGCCGTCCCGATCCGACAGGGCGACGATGCGGGCCGGCCGCTCCATGTCGGGATAGCCGGGCAACTCGAGCACGAAGGCCCGGCCCTGCTCGTCGAAAGCGAGGTCGATCGGGTCGACGACGACCGGCTCGGCGGCCGCGAGTTCGAGCTCGAAGGCCGGGTGGATTTCGAAGCCCGGCGGCACCCCGTCGGGCGCGGGCGGAGCACAGGCGGCGAAAGCTACTGCCGCGGCCGCTGCCGCGGGGCTGCCGACTCCGCGGCCCAGGGTACGCCTACTCGCCGCCGGTGGAAGCGGCCGCTGCGTCGGCCTCCAGCAGCCGGGCGCCGCGCATGATGTTGCCCATCGCGTAGTTGCCCTCGTGACAGGCGTACTCGTAGACGCGTCCGTCGGCGGCCGGCCACGGGAACTCGCCGCTCCAGGCCGACTCCCAGGTGTTCGGGTCTTCCACCGTGAAGTTATAGTTCAGGGTGTGCCCGTCGATCCGGCTGAAGCGCTCGGTGACCTTCAGTCCTTCGCCCGCGCCGTAGGTGTACATGCCCGGCTTCTTGCCGAAGTTCTTCGTTTCGACGACCAGCGTGTCGCCGTCCCAGTGGCCGATCGAGTCGCCCATGTAGCTCGTCTTCCCTTCCGGCAGGTGCTTGCCCTCGATGCGGATGATCCTGGCGTCGTGGATCATCTCGGCGAGGATCATCACGTAGTCCTCGGTCTGCACGACCCGCTTCAGGTTGTTGTAGGCGGTAGGCAGCATCGGCGGGCCGGAGGTCGAACCGAAGCCGAGAACGCAGCGTTCACCCAGCGGGCGCTGCTCCATGTCGTCGTACGGGCCGGGGCCGTCGTTCTCGATCCACCACGCGGTGCCCGTGTTTTCCCGGAACAACTGGAAGAACGCCATCCGGGCCTGCTGGGCCGCCGGCTGCATCTTCGGCAGGCGGCCGTTCGGCGGATCAAACACCAGGGAGGTACGGAACTTGCCATCGATCGAGATCGAACGGCTGCCGTAGTCGAGCCAGAAGTCGTTGTAGCCGCCCACGTTGCCGGCTGCCCCCGGCGAACCGTCACCGCCCGGGGGCGGCGCTTCGCGAGTCGGGTCGCTTGCCTCCAGCGCATCCGCCCTGCGCGTCGCGACCGCGTTCGCGATCTCCTCCGCTTCGTCCGGGCTCAGGTACAGGTTGTCGCTGAACTTCGGATCGCGTTCGAGGGGCGTCAGCGTGGCGATGTCATAGGTGCCGGTCAGGTCCGGCCGTCCGCTCGCCGTGCGGGGAACGTCGCCGTCCTCGGCGGCCGCCAGCGGGGCCGCGGCGAGCAGGGCCACGGCGCCGAAAGCCACGCCGAGCAGTGTGAAGTACGCCCTGACCTGCTTCAAGCTCTTCATCGGAATCTCCTCGTGGTCTGGCCGCGGAGTCTACTGCAGCCCCCGCACGGCACTGCTACACTCGCCCGCGCTTCCCGCTTCCCCCGGCGCCGGCTTCCGTCACCAGGGAACAAGGGAGCACGAACCTGAGAACCTGGAGCCTAAAGACTTGGAGACTCGAATGATCCGTTGCACACCCTCGGCGCTCCTCCTGGCCGCCGCCGCGTTTGCCTCAGCCCCCGCCAGCGGCGCCTCCCCCGACGTGGGTGACGTGGCGCCCGACTTCACGCTGCCCAGCACCGACGGCAGCGAGGTCACCCTGTCCAGCTACGCCGGCGAGAAGAACGTCGTCCTGGCCTTCTTCCCCAAGGCCTTCACCAGCGGGTGAACGATGGAAATGAAGGGATACCAGGCTGGTATCTCCGACTTCACGGGCAGTGATTCGATCGTCTTCGGCATCAGCGCCGACAAGCTGGAGGACAACAAGAAGTTCGCCGCGGACCTGGAACTCGACTTCGCGCTCCTGAGCGATGTCGACGCAACGGTGATCAACCAGTACGGCGGGACGATGGAGCAGTACGCCGGACTCGCCAAGCGCGTGACCTACGTGGTCGGCAAGGACGGCAAGATCGCCTACATCGCCGAAGGCGGCGAGGCGATGGATCCGACGGGCGCGATGAGCGCCTGCCAGGGACTCGAGTAGGGCTCAGCCTCAGCCGTTTTCCGCGGCTGTCTCGGGAGCGGCTTCGGGCCGGGGCTGGTACAGCTCCACCCGATTGCCTTCCCCATCCCTGATCCACGCGAACAGGGCATAGCCCTCGTCGTCCCGCCGCAACGGCTCGACGCCGCGTTCCGCGAGGTGCGCGAGCACCGCGTCCAGGTCGCGCACCCTCAGGTTGACCATGAACGGCTGGTCGCCGTACATGTCCCCGGGCTCCGCGCCCTCGTTGACCGTCATCCGCGGCACCGGCGCCTTCGCCTTCATGATCGCGAACGTCGTGTCCATGATCCACGCTGCGTCGTCCGGATCGGCCGCCACGTAGCGGACGTAGAAGGCGCCGAACTCCTCGCCGCCCTCGAACTCGATCCCGAGGTGCTCCGCGTACCAGTCGGCGAGGCGCTTGGGATCATCGCTGAAGATGAACGCGCCACCGACGCCGTCGATCAGGCTCACGGCAATCCGCCGGCGGTCGTCGGGTCCATTCTGAAACTAATCTCCGTCCGGGTACTGACGGTCTGCCGGGTCAGCGGGTCGTGGACCGAAACGACGAGGTCATGCGGCCGTCGGCGCAGGGTCAGGGTCGCCTCGTAGGGCACGAGGGCGCCGGGCTCCGGCTGGCTGCCACCGGCGAGATTGAGCGGGATCACCGGAATCGCAGCCTGCTGGCCGTTGCGGTCGACGACGGCGAAGCGAAGTTCCAGCCGGGCCAGGAACCGATCCTCGAACGGGAACACGGGGAAGTAGCCCACGGGGATGTGTACGGTCACCGGCACGAGCATCTTGCGCCTGAACGGTCCGGTCGGTTCGAGTTCGCCGATCTCCACCCGCAGCACCGGCTCGCCGTGGGTGCGGGTCTCGTCGGGAAACAGCAGCCGACCCTGCGTCTCCATGTCCGCTTCGGCCCGCCGCGAGAGATCGACGTAGCCGCCGCGCGAGCGCACGCGCAGGTCCGGCCTCCGGACCTCCACCCGCACGTCGTGGGCCCGGTCGTCGCGCCGGTACTCGGGCACGAAGCCGAGCCAGTAGTAGTTCGCCACGTCCTCGCTGACCCGCCTCAGCGCTCCGATGTTCGCTCCCGCAACGTACGCCTTTCCGCCGGTCCGGTCCGCTACCTGCCTCAGGTTCTGCCAGCGCATCAGGCTCGGGCCCTTCTGCTGGTCTACCGGATAGACCGTGTAGCCGAGAACGTTGGCCGTGTCGACCAGCCTGTCGAGCATCTCCCAGTCCGATCGAAGCCCGATCCCCTGGCCCGCCGGCCGGAACAGGCCGACAGGCCAGTCTCCCGCCAGCAGCAGCAGGACCTTGCGGCCTTCCGGCACATCGAGCGCCCGCATCGTCGAACTGACCGCGGTGATCGAGAACTCGAGATCGCGCGCCAGGCTCTCCGCCCGCGCCTCGTTCACGGCCTGCGGCAGATCCATCGACGAGACGAGCAGGTCGGCGGAAACCGACGTGAGGTCCTCGTTGAACCGCGCGCCCGGCGCCAACCGCCCGTCCGAAGTGTCGGCGAGGTGCCGCTGGTCGAGCATCCGCGGCGACCTGAGAACGCCCCCGAAGGGACGCCCGCGCTCAAGCCGTTCGAGAGCCGTGCGGGTCCGCCTGCGATCGGTCGTGAACGGGCTCAGGACCTGCAGCCGGCGGCGGCTCTGCACGACGACCGCCACCTGATCCCGCAGGCCCAGGTTCGCCAACTGCCGCGTGAAACCGCGGACCACGGGACGCCTGAACGTGACGTGGGTGTGGTCGTCGTCGACGAACAGGAGGTAGTTCGTCGGCACGGACTCGCCGTCGCCGATCGCCGGCGGCGCCTCGCCATCGGGCGACTCCACCGCACGGTTCTCGAGGATCTCCGTGAAGTAGTCGACATCGACCTCGACGCCGTCCACGACGATCCGGAAGTCTTCGGCTTCCAGCCCGTGGACCCGGCCGCCCGACCGGTCCTCGACCACGACCTCCAGGTTGACCACCCGAACATCGATCTCCTCGCCGAAGAAGAGATCGGTCGGCGGACTGTCCGTCTGCCGGGAAGGCGACTGTGCTCCAGCCGGCGGCGTCCAGGCGAGAATCAGGACAGCGGCAAGTGCGAGTGAAGGTCTACTGAAGCTCGCGTACTCCACGTGCAGCCGATTCTGTCAGGGATTCGGCGCAACCATCACGGAGCTACCCGCGTGCGCGCGCTGGCGGTCGAACGGGACCGTGGATCGTGCACGGTGACCACCAGGTCGTGAGCAAGGCGACGCAGGGCCAGGGATGTCCGGTACAGGACCACGTCCTCGGCCTCCGGCAGAGTCGGGCCGCCCAGACGGAGACGCTGCACCGGAACACCGGTCCGCCGTCCCCAGCGGTCGACGGCCGCGACACGAACTTCAAGGTCCTGCACGAAACGCCCGTCATGCGGGATCGCCGGGAACCGGCCCACCGGCAGGTAGACACCGACGGGCACGCTCATCATTCGCCGCTTCAGCCTGTCCGCGTCCCCGATCTCAACAAGTAGGGCTCCGCCGGCACGCTCCGCTTCTGCCGGAAACAGAAGCTCGCGCAGTGCCTCCATATCCGCCTCCGCGCGGCGGGAGAGGTCCAGGTAGCCGCGGCGCGACCGGACGCGAAGGCGCGGCTCCTCCACCTCGATCCGGACATCGTGGGCCTCGTCGTCGCGCTGGTAGCGGGGCACGAACCCCAGCCAGTAGTAGTTCGACGTGTCGTCGTTCACGATGTCGAGTGCCCGGACGTTGGTACCCGCCATGAACGCCCTGCCGCCCGTGCCGCTGGCGACGTATCGCAGGTTCTGCCAAAGCCACCCGCGAGGCCGGCGCTGCTGGTCCATCGGATAGACCGTGTAGCCGAGCAGGTTCGCGGTGTCGATCAGAGCGTCAAGGAGGTGCAGGTCCGTCGACTTCTCGCTGCTGGCCAACCCGAAGTCCCCCGACGGCCAGCTCCCCGCAAGCAGAAGGAACACCTTGCGCCCAGGCGGCGGTTCGAGAGCTCGCATCGTCGAAACGACCGCGTCCACCGAAAACCGCAGGTCCCTGAAGCCGACTTCGGGGTCACGCTGGCCGTCCAGCCCGAACGAACCGATACCCTCCGCGTAGACGGCGCCCATACGGCCGCTGCCGCTGCCGGGCCAGCGGGCTGGAGATTCCAGAGAACCGACGCCAAGAAAGGACCCGGTCGGAACCAGCGGCTCGGAGTCGATCGCGCCACGAATCGTTCCGGCCAGCGGAACCTTGCGAGAGGGGACGGCGTTCCCGCTTCCGGAAGTGCCTCCGGAACCGGCAAGCCGATGCCGCTGCCCGGCCCGGAGGAATCCGCTGAAGCGACCGCCGCGGTCGAACTCGGCTATCGCCGCCCTTGTCGCCTCCCGATCCGCCGTGAACGGACTCACGATCTCCAGTTGGCGGCCGCTCTGCACAACGACCGCCAACTGATCGGCGGCCGGCTGGCGCGCGAGCCGATCCCGGAAGCCGTGCAGCACGGGCCGTCGTAGCGTCGGATGAGTGTGATCGTCATCGACGAACAGGACGTAGTTCGTGGCGACGGCTTCACCCTCTCCGATCGCCGGCGGCGTTCCGGCGCTGCCGCTGGTGCGAGCGCGCCTGCCGGCTACTTCGGTGAAGTACTCGATGTCGACCTCCTGGCCGTCAACCAGCAATCGGAACTCCTCGGCCTTGAGCCCGTGCACCCGGTTGCCCGACCTGTCCTCGACCACGACCTCCAGGTTCACGACCCGGACGTCGACCTCCTCGCCGAAGAAGCCGTCGGTCGGCTCCTGTGCCGCGGCGGGCCAGCCGAAGCTCAGGACGGCCGCGATGGCCGCCCACGGGCCACGAACGGCTGGCGCGTTCCGCCTCACGGTTTCACCTCGACCCGGGCGCTCGCCGTCTGGCGCGACACGGGATCGTGGACCGTGACCACCACGGTATGGGGCAGGTGCCGCATCTCCAGGTCGGCGCGGAACCAGTGCACACTGTCCGGGGAGGGAGCGGCGTCGTGGCGCAGGCCGAGAGGGATCGCCGGCTGTTCCGCACGCCAGCCATCGCGATCGATCGTGACAAAGCGCACCTCCAGCCGCTGCACGTACTGGCCGGCCCGCGGCAACGCTGCGAAGGTCCCAAGTGGAATCCCGACTTCGACCGGCACGCTCATTCTCTTCCCGCGCAGAGACCTGGGGTGACGGGTTCTCACCCTCAGCCGGGTACCGTCCGCTTCCGTCTGCTGCGGAAAGAGGAGGTGCCTTTGAGCTTCCATGTCGGCCTCGGCGACCCGCGACAGATCCAGGTATCCCCGCCGGGCCCGCACCTGAACGCCGGGGCGCCGGACCTGGACCTCGATGTCGTGTACGCGGTCGTCGCGTTGGTACTCCGGCACAAGACCCAGCCAGTAGTAGTTCGACGTGTCGTTGGCCACCAGCTCGAGCGCCGAGACGTTGCTGCCCGCCATGAACGCCCTGCCGCCCGTGTCGCGCGCCACGTAGCGCAGGTTCTGCCACAGCCTGCTGTTCGGTGAGCCGGTCTGCTGGTCCATCGGGTAGATCGTGTAACCCAACAGGTTCGCCGTGTCGATCAGTCCGTCCAGCAACTCGAGATCCGTTCGCAGACCGGCACCCCGGCCGTAGGGCCGGAACTCGCCGGTCGGCCAGTACCCCGGCATGAGCAGGAGCACCTTGCGTCCCTCGGGCGGGTCGAGCGACCGCATCGCTGAGACCACGGCATCGACCGACAGGCTCAGGTCCTGTTCGAGGATCGAGGCCCTCGCTTCCTGCTCGAAACTGTCGGGCTTCATGTTGCCGAACACCAGGTCGCTTGCCAGGACACCCCCTGCCGCGCCCAACCCCTCCTCGACCAGGGCCCGGCTGTCCACCGGCCCCGTCGATCCTTCCTGCCGGTCGAAGATGTCGGTAACGCCTCCGCCGCGAACCGCCAGGTCAGCCGCGGCTTCAGCCGCATGGCTCTGCGGCCCGGCGTCGCGGAAGTACGCGGACGTTCCCCCTCGACCTCCGGTGAAGGCCCTGAGGATTCGCCGGGAATCCAGGAGGCCTCGAAAGCGGCGGCCCCGGTCGAGTTTCTCGAGCGCGGCCGAGGTGGCGCCGCGGTCCGTCGTGAACGGACTCAGGAGCTCGAGGCGGCCGTCGTTCTGTACGACCACAGCCACCCGGTCGGCCGGTTCCAGCACACCGAGCCTGTCCGCAAGTCCCTGCAACACCGGCCGTCGCTCGGCCACCAGAGTGCGCTCGTCGTCTACGAAGAGCACATAGTTCGTGGCCACGATGTCGCCATCGCCCGCGGCCGGAGGCACATCGACGTCACCGCTGGACTGGGCGCGACGGTTGGCCACTTCCGTGAAGTACTCGAGGTCGACGTGCTCGCCGTCGACCAGCACCTGGAAGTCGCTCGACGTGAGCCCCTCCACCCGGTTTCCGGCGCGGTCCTCGACCACGACCTCCAGGTTCACGACTCGAACGTCGATTTCCTCGCCAAAACCGACCTCAGGCGAGGACGGTACGTCCCGCTCCTGTGCCCCTGCCGGATACCCGAACGGCAACAGGAGAACCAGGACGCCCAGAAGCCCCCGCCAGGAATCTCGCATCCCGCAAGGCCACCCTGGATCAAGGTACCGGATTGTCATGCCTGTTCTCCTTAGGCAACACCACTATCCTAGTCTTGGCTGCGATCGGTTCAGCGAGGTGCAAGGGAGGTGCCACCGGACTCTTCCGCTGCTACCCTCCGCGCCATGAGCGAACCCTCCTCCGACCCGGCACCGCCCGCGGACGCGCCGTACTGGTCGGCCACCGAAGCCGCCGAGGCCATTCGCACCGGGCGAATCTCGTCTCGCGACTACCTCGAACTCCTCCTCGACCGCGTCGACCGCCTGAACCCGCCAC
>Ga0209544_1003748_pt1 | contig 11448 bp, 9 predicted proteins | sample MesohylPK_FD_187297 | JGI IMG/M metagenome (GOLD analysis project Ga0209544, IMG submission 187297) | Host-associated microbial community of the marine sponge Aplysina aerophoba from Gulf of Piran - sponge mesohyl, lysed by proteinase K... | ecosystem: Host-associated > Porifera > Sponge >...
CGCTGCCGCTGCCGCCCCAGGTGGTCAACAACTCCCCGGCGGCGCTGAACTTCTGTACGCGGTGGGTGGTGAACTCCACCGTGTACACGGCCCCGTCGCCGCCGACGGCCAGGCCGCTCAGCCCCAGGAACTGTCCTGGCTCCGATCCCCATGAACCGAACGAATCGACGAACTCACCGTCCGCGGTTAGCTTCTGTACGCGGTGGTTGTCGGTGTCGGCAACGTAGAGAAAGCCGGCGCGGTCGACGGCGATGTGCGCCGGCGTGAAGAATTCGCCCGGCTCATAGCCGCGCGAGCCGATCAGCGAGATGCCGTCGTCGTTCATCGAACACGCCGCGCAGCCCAGGACCAGGGCGAGCAGCAGCGGCAGGCGGACGGCTCTGGCAGGCGCACGAAACACGGTGCAATGGTCCGCACACCTTCCGGTGCAAGGCAAGCGCCCTCGGCGGGGTTGAGCAACGGTGAGGCGGCATGCCACGGTCTTGCAGGATGAAAGCGCGAACTATCGAGTATCAGCCGGGCGGCGGGGTCCGCCTGATCGAGACGGCAGTTGCCGATCCGGCACCGGGCGAGGTGCAGGTGCGCGCCGCCGCATGCGGCATTTGTGCCTGGGACCTGTATACCTACCGTCACGGCAGCGATGCCCCGAGCGCGGCGCCGCCGGGTCACGAGGGGGTAGGCCGGGTGGTCAAGGTGGGCGCTGGCGTCAGCGGCCTGGCCGAAGGCGACGCGGTGGTGGCGCGCGGCTTCGCCACCGTGCACAACGTGCCCGCCGAGCGGGCGCTGCCCATTCCCGACACCGGCATTCCGCTTGAGCGCTGGATCGTGGAGCCGGTAAGCTGTGTGGTCACCGGCCTGGACCATACCCGCGCCCGCGCCGGCGACCGGGTGGCGGTAATCGGCTGCGGCTTCATGGGGCTGATGCTGCTGCAGGGGCTGGTGCGCTCGTGCGTGCACCACCTGGCGGCGATCGACGTGAACCGCGACCGGCTGGCCCTGGCGCGCCGCTTCGGCGTGGATGCCGTCTACCATCCGGACGATGCGGCGCTCGCCGGCGAGGCGCCGTTCGACTGCGTGGTCGATGCCTCCGGCGCGCAGGCGGGCCTCGACCTGGCCACCGGGATGCTCGCCGGCGGCGGCGTGCTGAACCTGTTCGGCTGGAATCACGGGCGCCCGTCGTTCAACGGCGACCGCTGGCACCTCGGCGGCTTCACGGTGGTCAATTCCGCCCCCGGCTCCCGGATCCGCAACCCCTTCCCACCGGCGATCCGCCTCATTGCCAAGCGCATCATCGACTTGCAACCGCTTATTACCCACACCGTGCCGCTCGACGGCTACCCCGACCTGCTGGCCAACGTCGCCGCCGGCGATCCCGGCTACATCAAGGGGGTCGTTACCCTCGACTGACGGCCGGCGGCGGGCGCAGGAATCGTGCTCAGCGCTCCGGTTCCGCTTCCGTTTCCGTGTCGTCCACCTTGCGCGCGCCGAGCAGGTACCGGTACAGCTTGAGCGTGAGCTGCGGTTCCTGCTGCTCCAGCCGAATCCGGGCGTCCGGGGTGAGGTGGACCGTGCGGCACGGCTCGTCGGCGACCACCGCGGACGCTCTCTCGTGCAACGTCCCGGCCGGCCATACCATGTCGCCGGGGCGATACTGGTTCAACCGCGCTCCCGCGCCATCGTAGCCGGAGGCTTGTCCGGAAATAAGCAGTTGCAGGCCGTCGCGCGGCGCCCCGGGTCCCTTCAGCGCGGCACCGGAGTCGTACCGGCAGGCAGTCGCCCACGGGTGCAACTGCTCGATCAGCGACTCGAAGTCGATTTGCCGCTGCAGGTAGCGGTCGAGGTCGCCCGCGGCGTGCTCCAACAGGGCGGCCCGGCGCGCGTCGGCCCGGTCCGCGTCTTCCCGCCACGCCGCGATCACGATCTCCTCGCAGCGCTCGAGGGCGCGGTCCAGATTCGGCTCCATCGGCAGATCCGCGTACAGCGGCGCGGCCAGATTATGCTCGAGCCCGCTGGACAGCGCCTCGGAGGCGGCGCTCAGCACCACGCGCACCCCGGCGGCATGCGCCTCCTGCAGGAACCGGCACAAGACGTTCACCGCCGAAAAGTCGAAGCCGGAGACGGCGGCGAAATCCAGCAGCAGGCACTGCGGGCGCGATGCACCGCTCAGGGACGCCTTCAGATGGTCCGCCAACGGGCACACGCTGCCGAAGAACAGGTAGCCGCGCAACCGGTAGCCGTGCAGCCGGCCGCCCTCGTCCAGCAGGATGGCGCGGTCGGGTACCGGGCGCGCCTTGTTGCTGTGCCGGTCGCTGCCGGTGAAGTGCGCTTCCACCGGGTCGACGCGGCTCAGGCGCGCCGCGAAGAACACCAGGGTGGCGAGCATCCCGGCTCCGACTCCCTCCAGCAGCCCGAATGCGATGATGGTAACGAAGATCAGCACGATAATGCCGTACTCCGACCACGGCAGCCGTCGGCGGCTCCTTATCAGCCCCTCGTCCAGCATGCCGAGTCCGGCGAACACCAGTATTCCTCCCACCAGGGGCGCCGGAACCAGCTCCAGCATGCCGTCGCCCAGGAACAGCGCGGCGCCGACCACCAGGGCGGCGATCACCCCGGTCAGCCGCGTGGCGGCCCCGAACAGCTTGCTGCGCAGTGAGGCGGGCACCACGATGGTCGCCACCGTGCCGCCGCCGAGCCCGGAGATCATGCTCGCCACTCCGGTAACCCGGAACTCCCGGTCCCAGTCCAGTTCCTGATCCGCCGCCAGCTCCAGGCCGGCCACGTTCAGGACCACGCAGATGAAGGCGACCAGAACCACCGTCAGCATGTGGGGAACCTGCCCGGCCAGCGCGCTCCATTCGACGAGCGCCAGGTCGGCAGGCAGTAGCGCCGGCCACAGGCCGCCGTCGGCGGTGCTGGTGAGCAGCAGGCCGGCCGCCCGCGCCGCGTCGCCGGAGATGCCGAGGGCGTCGAGCGCGAGATGGTACGCACCGACGGCCAGTGCCACGCTCGCCGGCAGGATCAGCGGGTTGCGCCAGCGCTTCATTGCCAGGTAGAGGGCGATCCCGTATACCACGCCGGGGCTCCATTTCCACAGCACCGAGGGCTCCAGCAGGGCGGGCAGCGTCCGCCAGTCCGGCTTCGCTCCCATCAGCGACATCGCGGCCAGGCATACGGCGCCGCCAATCCCGGCCACGAAGCCTCCGGCCACCGGAAACGGGATGAAGCGCACCAGGTTGGCGAGCCGGAACCGTCCGACCAGCAGACAGCACGCGCCGGTGATTACCGCGCTGATCACCAGCGCGCACACCGTGGTAACGAACAGCGCGTGGCCGGCGGCGTCCATGGAGAAGCCGATGGTGGCCATCACGATAACCAGCGCGGGAGACAGACCCGCAATCGCCCCGCGGTAGCCGCCGGCGAGGGCGACCACCAGGCAGGTCGCGAAGTTGCCGAACAGCACCAGGCCCACGCCCTGGGAGGAGTAGGCCGCGAGCGGCCCCGAGAATATGAAACTCCCGAACGCCACCTGCGCCACCAGCAGCCCCAATCCCGAGGTGAGTCCGGCTGCCAGCGCCGGCACGGCGCGCGGCGACACGAGGTCGGCACGCAACTCGGCGGCCAGGCCCCGGATCGGCCGTCGCCGGGCGGGCGATTGTTGAGCTACCGGCAAGGCATCATCCGACCTATCCCGGGTCGTTGCCGGTTACCTCGCGCACCAGCCGAGACAGGTAGGCGTGAGCGTCGCACACGTAGCGCGGCAGGTTTTCCGGATCCTCCACCTCCAGTTCCAGCGCCAGCGGGCCGTCGTAGTCGATCGCGTGCAGCTCTTCCAGGTAGCCGCGCAGGTCCACCTCCCCGCTGCCGAGCGGCACCGACACCGGGCCGCGGTGATCCTTCACGTGCAGGTTCCAGATCTTGTCGCCGTAAGCGCGAATGAAGGAGCGCCAGTCCACCTCGGAGCGGTGGAAATGGCCGGTGTCGATGGTGATGCCGACCTTCGGATGGTCGATCTCGCTGAAGATGCGGTCGAAATCGGCGCGCACCGAGAAGTTGGAGCCGTGGTGCGGCTCCAGGGCCAGCCGTACCGGCAGATGCTCCACCAGCGGCAGCAGCCGCTTGATGCCGGCGATCGGCGCCGCCAGCCCCACCGAGCGGATGCGCCCGCGGCGCGGCGCGGAGGCGAGCCCGTCGCGGATCGCCGCGGCCTGCGCCGCCGACATGCCGCCGGTCATCACCACCAGCGGCGACTGCAGCCCGACGGCCAGGGCGAACACGCTCGCCATCTGCTCGGCCGCCGCCGCCGCAGCCGCCTCCGAGTCGGCCGGGAAGGCGGGCGCATACACCTCCGTGCAGCGGCGCAGGCCGACCGCCAGCGCCGCCCCCCGCAGCTTGCCGGCATCGAGCCAGCGCGCCTCGCCGAGCGCGCGCTGCGCCACCGAGGCAATGCCCCAGGCGCGGAAGCCGGCGCGCGGCGCATAACGGAAGCAGGCGGCGGTCTCGTCGCCGTCGATGGCACGCGTCGCGCAGGTGGTGCAGGACAGGATGAAGCGGCTCAAAGGTCCACCCAGCGGCGCTCGTCGGCGGCCTGCAGCACGGCGTCGCACACCACCTGAGTGGCCTGTGCGTCGGCGAAGTCCGGGCACGTCTTGGTGCCGCTCGCCAGGCCGCCGAGAAAGTCGGCGAGCGCGTTGATGAAGGTGTGCTCGTAGCCGATCGAGCAGCCGGGCACCCACCAGTGTTCCATGTAGGGGTGGTCGGAGTCCCACACCTGGATGTTGCGCCAGCCGCGCAGGTGTCCTTCGTCGTCGTGTGTGAAGTAGCCGAGCTCATGCGCGTTCTCCAGGTTGAACGCGACCGATCCCTTTTCGCCGTTGATCTCGAAATAGTTCTCGTTCTTGCGCCCGCGCGCGTAGCGGGTCGACTCGAAGGTGGCCATGGCGCCGCCCGCGAACCGGGCCAGGAACGCGCAGGCGTCGTCGATCTCCACCGTCACGCGCTTGCCCGGGTCGTCCTGCAACTCGCGCTCCTTGATGAACGTCTCGGTGGTGGCGGCGACGCTGGCGATCGGGCCGATCATCCACATCGCCGTGTCGATGGAGTGCGCCAGCAGGTCGCCGGTGACGCCGCTGCCCGACACGCTCTTGTCGAGCCGCCACAGCGTGTTGCCGCCGAGCGGCACGTCGGCGCTGATGGTCCAGTCCTGCAGGTAGCGCGACCGGTAGTGAAACACGCGTCCGATGCGCCCCTCGTCCACGATCTGCTTGGCCAGAGCGATGGCCGGCACGCGCCGGTAGTTGAACCACACCATGTTGGGCTTGCCGCTCGCCGCCACCGCGTCCACCAGCCGCTGCCCCTCCGCGGCATCCATCGCCAGCGGCTTCTCGCAGGCAATGATCTTGCCGGCGGCGGCGGCCGCGGAGGCAATTTCCAGGTGCATGTTGTTGGGGGCGCAGATGTCCACCACGTCGATGTCGGGGCGCTCCACCACCCGGCGCCAGTCGGTGTCGGTCTCCTGCCAGCCCCAGTTGGCGGCGAACGCGTCGAGCTGGTCCGCTTGCCGGGCGCTGGCCACCTTCATCACCGGCTGGTAGGCGAGGTCGAAGAAGTTGTTCACTTTGCGGTAGGCGTTGGAGTGGGCGCGGCCCATGAAGCCATACCCGATGATGGCGACGTTGAGCTGCTTCATCGTGCGCCCGCTCACAGCGATCCCGCCAGGTTGTGCAGGTACGGCACCGCGGCGCGGGCGGCCGCCGGCCCCGCGGGGTTGAAACAGAAGTCCACGCACCACCACGACATGTCGGCGAGGCGCGGTTTCAGTGCCTCCAGGGTAGCCGGGAAATCCACGTACCCCTCGCCGAATGCGATGTGGGTGCTGGTGTCGTCGTCGTGCAGCTCGCCGTCCGAGTCGATCACGTGCAGGTGGCCCATGCGGTCGCGGATCAGGGCAGCGTACTCGGCGGTGCCGCCGGCCAGCTTTTCCGGTGCGCCGGTGTGCCGCGACGCCGCCACGGCGCCCATGTAGGCGTGGCTGGTGTCGAACAGCAACTTGAAGTGGGCGTGGTCCACCGCGTCGTGCAGACGTACCACCTCGCTCGGCTTGTTGAGCCAGAATCCGGGCTCGAACTCCCACATCATGGTCACGCCATGGTCGGCCGCCGCGCCGGCCGCCGCGCGCAGGCACCGTACGGCGTTGGCGAACCGTTTTTCGTACTCGCCCGGCTCCAGTTCGTCCGGCGGGCTGGCGGTATCGAATCGCAGCGCGCCGATGCCGGCGTTGGTGCAGAATTGCAGGTAGGGGCGCAGCGCGGCTATGAGCTGGTCGGGACTGGCGGTAGCCGGCGCGGCCGCCGCCATGTCGGGAAAGTGGCCGTTGACCGCGTAACCGGACACGCCGAGCCCCTTGTCGGCCAGGCGGGTCATCAGTTCCTGGCACTTGGCGCGGGTGTCGTACTGGTGCGGATGCGGGTGGGGTGCCTGGGCGTTGATTTCCACGCCGTCGTAGCCGTTGTCGGCGCTGAAGTCCACGAAGCGATCCCACGACCAGGGGCCCGATTCGAACGGGCCGAATGAGAAGGCCCAGCTCCCGAGGGAGATTTTCGGGGTTTTCATGGGCTCGATTGTGCCTTGGGAGAGCCGTCCTCGGCAATGGCGGCGGTGGCCGTGAGGGGTGGCCGGCGCGGATTTCTCGGCCGGCGCATTGACAGCCGTGGGCGCTCCTGCCAACTTCCGGGCGGATGGAACAGCAGGCGAAACAGTCCGAGCGCCTGGTAGAGGAGGCGTGGGACGGTGGGCTGCGCTACACCGAGGAACGGGTAGAGCCGCGGCGCAGTTTCCCGTCGCGGCGTTGCGCGCTGTGGGCGGACGATGCCGAGGAGCCGGTCAGTTCGCTGGCGCTGCTCGGCATGGACGTGCGTTTCGGCGCGCTGGCGCTGCCGGTGGAGGGCTACGCCGTGGTCAGCACGCCTCCGGAGCACCGCCGCCGCGGATACATGGACCGCCTGATTCGCCGCTCGCTGCGCAGCGCCGCACGGCGGGTGAGCGTCGCCTGCCTGTACGGGATCGCGGATTTCTACCCGCGCTTCGGTTTTGTAACCTGCCAGCGGGATATCGAGTGGCGCGTATCCCTGTACAACACGCGGCGGCTGCCGGTGGTGCCGGAGGGAGCCCTGCGCGCCGGCAGTCTGTCCGACCTGCCGGCGCTGCGGGCGTTGTTCAATTCCGTGCACGGTGCACGGCCGTGGTCGGTCGTGCGGGCGGACCACTGGGATCGCATCCCGCGCACGCGCGAATGGAACCCCGGCGTCGACATCGTGGTTGCCGGCAACGGCGATGGCCTGACCGGATACGCGTTGATCGAGGAGACGTTTCTCGGCTGGCGCCCCAAACACGTGCAGGTGCACGAAATCGTGGCGCGCGACCAGGCCACCGCCGGCATGCTGCTCGCCGGCGTGGCACGGCGCGCGCGCCGGCTCGACCACGAGCGCATCGTATTCCAGGAGCCGGGCGACTCGGCGGTCGCGCGCGCGGCGCGCGGCATCGGCTGCGAGGCCGTGCACCGCCACTACGCGGCGGCCGGCGGGATGGCGGCGCTGCTCGACCGGGGCCGGTTCCTCGACGCGTTCGAGCCCGAGTTGGCGCGCCGGGCGGCGGCGGCGCGCATCGCCACGGCGGCGCAAGTCCCCGCCCTTGCGGCGTTGCGCGGCGGCGCACTGCTGCCGGGCGGCGGCGACCTCCTGCAGCTCGCGTTCGGATACGAGCGCTTCGACGACGTGCCGGAGGAACGGCGCGGGAACGATTCGGGGCTGTGGGACGTGGCGCAGGCGTGGTTCCCCGGCGGCGGCAGCCGCGTACTGGCGGAGCCGTTCGGTCACGCCCTCGATCAATACTGATGCGCCGCCGGAAGTACGTAGAGCAATGGCCGCGGGCTTGATCTGGGGGGTCGCGCTCGCCCTGGTGGTGGGCGTGATCATGGGGCTGGCCGGCGCCGGCGGATCGATCCTGACGGTACCGATCCTGGTCTACGTGGTGGGCGTCGACGCGGTCACCGCCACCGCCTACTCGCTGTTCGTGGTGGGGGTAACCAGCGTGGTGGGCGCGGCCAGCCACTGGCGGCGCGGGCAGGTGAACGTGCGCGCCGCGGTGGCGTTTTCGATCCCGTCGCTGGTGGTGGTGTTCTTCACCCGCAGCCTGCTGGTGCCGGCCATTCCGGCGCAGCTTGGCACCGTGGCCGGGGTGGCGGTCAGCAAGGATCTGTTCATCCTGGTGTTGTTCGCCGTGATAATGGCACTCGCCGCGCTGTCGATGATCGTCAAGCCGCGCTACCGGATCAGCCTGGCGGAAACACCGGCCGCGGAGGAGGATTCCGGCGCCGCGGCGCGCCAACCGGCCGCGCCGGTCAAGGTGAGCATCCCGCTGGCGGCGCTGGAAGGCACGGTGATCGGCGTGTTCACCGGCGTGGTGGGCGCCGGCGGCGGCTTCGCCATCGTACCGGCGCTGGTGGTGCTGTCCCGCCTGCCGATGCGGGTCGCGGTAGGCACCTCGCTGACCATCATCGCGGCCAAGTCGCTGGCCGGGTTCGTCGGCGACATCACGCTGCAGGGCGATTTCGACTGGGGCTTGCTGCTCGCCTTCACCGGCCTGGCGGTGGTGGGGATCCTGGCCGGCAGCCGGATCGGCCACCACGTGCCGGGTGCAAGGCTGCGCCCCGCGTTCGGCTGGTTCGTACTGGTGGCGGCGGCGGGAATCCTGGTGCGCGAACTGCTGCTCGGCTGACCGTTCCCGTTTACTGGACGCCCTTGAGGCTCAACTCCTTGGCGAAGTGGCACGCCGCGAAATGGCCCGGCTCCACCTCCTGCCACTCCGGCTCCACCGTCTTGCACTCGTCCTTGGCGTACACGCAACGCGGATGGAAGTAACAGCCTGACGGCGGATTCGCCGGGTTGGCCACCTCGCCGGGCAGGATGATCCGATCCATCTTGGTTTCCGGATCGGGCTGCGGCACCGCCGACAGCAGCGCCTCGGTGTACGGGTGCTTGGGACTGCTGAACAGCTCTTCAGTTTCCGCGAGCTCTACCATCTTGCCCACGTACATCACGCCCACCCGGTCGGAGATGTGCTCGATCACGCTCAGGTCGTGCGCAATGAACAGGTAGGTCAGGTTGAACTCCGCCTGCAGGTCCTGCAGCAGGTTGAGGATCTGCGCCTGAATCGACACGTCCAGCGCCGACACCGCCTCGTCGCACACAATGAACTCCGGCCGCGGCGCCAGCGCCCGGGCAATGCCGATGCGCTGCCGCTGGCCGCCGGAAAAGGCGTGCGGGTAGCGCTTCAGGTGCTTTACCTCCAGGCCGACCACCCGCATCAGATCCTTGACCCGATCCTCCAGTTCCTGCCCTCTGGCGAGTTTGTTGGACACCAGCGGCTCGGCAACGATGTCCAGCACCGTCATGCGCGGGTCGAGCGAGGAATAGGGATCCTGGAAGATCATCTGCATGTGGCGGCGAATGGCGCGCAGCCGCCTCTTGTCGAGCTGGGTGATGTCCAGGCTCTCGTCGTCGGCGCTGAACTGAAATTTGATGCTGCCGTCGGTGGGCTCGATGGCGCGCAGGATGCAGCGTCCCAGGGTGGTCTTGCCGCAACCCGACTCACCCACCAGGCCGAGCGTCTCGCCCTCGTTGATGTACAGGTTGATGCGGTCCACCGCCTTCACGTGGCCTGCCACGCGGCGCAGAAAGCCCTTCTCGATCGGGAAGTACTTGCGGAGTTGATCTACTTCCAGCAGCGTGCGCTTGCCGTTGCTTCCGTTACTTGCGTTGCTCATGCTTTTGCTCCTGCCAATTCGGCTTCTGCGTCTGCTTCGATTTCCTCGCTGTGCAGATAACAGCGTACGCGGTGTGCCTCGTTGGCCTGTATCAACGCCGGGATGTCGGCGTTGCACTTGCCGTCCATCGCATCCGGGCAGCGGCTGAAGAAGCCGCATTCGCGTGGCGGATCGAGCGGAATGGGCACCGTTCCCTGGATCGCGTCGAGCCGCTTCTTCGCTTCCTTGCCCATGCGCGGAATCGACTTCAGCAACAGGCGGGTGTATGGATGCATCGGGTTGCGGAAGATCTCCCTGGTATCGGCGTGCTCGACCACCCGTCCCAGGTACATCACCGCCACCTCATCGGCAATCTCCGCAATCACACCCAAGTCGTGCGTAATGTAGAGGATCGCCATACCGAACTGCTCCTGGAGGTGCGCCATCAGGTCCAGGATCTGCGCCTGCACCGTCACGTCAAGGGCGGTGGTCGGCTCATCGGCGATCAGCAGCGACGGGTTGCAGGACAGCGCCATGGCGATCATGGCGCGTTGCCGCAAGCCGCCCGAAAGCTGGTGCGGGTACTCTTCGATGCGCTGGCTGGCGTTGCCGATGCCGACCCGGTCGACCATGCTGATGGCCAACTCGCGGGCCTTGTTCTTGTCGTCGGTCTCGTGCAGCAGGATCGCTTCCTCGATCTGGTTGCCGATGGTGTGCACCGGCGACAGGCTGGTCATCGGCTCCTGGAAGATCATCGAGATCTCCTTGCCGCGGATCGAGCGCACCGACTGGCCGAACGGGTCGAGTTGGGTCAGGTCGACCGAATCGTGGCCCTCCCGGTTGAGGACGATCTCGCCCGACTTGATTTCGCCGGGCGGCGGCACGATGCGCAGGATCGACTGCGCCGTGACGCTCTTGCCGCAGCCACTCTCGCCAATGATGCCGAGCGTCTTCTTCGGCGCCACCGAGAAACTGACGCCGTCGACCGCCTTCAGCGTGCCCTCCTCCAGTTTGAAGTAGGTGCGAAGGTCCTTGACCTCGAGAACAGGCGTTTCCACAACAGTATCCTTCTGTTCGATTTGCCCGTGCCACGCACGCGGGGGCAATGGAGCCCTCGCAGCATGGACCTAGCAAGCCAGCCAATTTTATCCGGCCGCCGGCATAAGTCAACCACTGTTGCCGCTTAAATGAGGGCGCCCGTTCAGCCGCCTTGTTTGAGCAGTAGTTCGCCGGCCAGCGCGAGGGCGAAGCCCAGCACGGCGCCGAGCGGCGGCGCCCAGTGGCGCGCCAGGCGCGCTTGCGGGGCGATGTCCTGGAAGGTGAGGTACAGGATGCCGCCGGCGGCGAACAGCATAATGGCGCCGAGCGCGGCGTCGATGCCGGCCAGCCAGAACCAGCCGACGGCGCCGCACACCGGGCCGAGCAGCGCCAGCAACAGCATCCGGCGCACGGCGGCGCCGCGGCGGATGTGACCGGCCAGTTCGCGCCAGGCGTTGAAGCCCTCCGGCAGGTTCTGCAGGCCGATCAGCAGCGCCAGCAGCACCGCGCCGCCGGCGCCGGCTGCGAACATGCCGCCGAGCGCCAGCGACTCGGGCAGAAAGTCGGCCGCCATGGCAATGAACTGCGGTGCGGAGCGGTTGCGCTTC
>Ga0209544_1003757_pt1 | contig 11416 bp, 9 predicted proteins | sample MesohylPK_FD_187297 | JGI IMG/M metagenome (GOLD analysis project Ga0209544, IMG submission 187297) | Host-associated microbial community of the marine sponge Aplysina aerophoba from Gulf of Piran - sponge mesohyl, lysed by proteinase K... | ecosystem: Host-associated > Porifera > Sponge >...
TCGGTCCCGGTCCGCGCGCGACGCCTGCCCTGAGCCAGGATCGGGTCTACGCTTTGGGTGCTACTGGCATCCTGAATGCTCTCGACGCTGCCGACGGCACCGTCGTCTGGTCGCGCAACGCTGCAACCGACACCGGCACGACCGTTCCGGACTGGGGGTTCGCGGGTTCGCCGCTTCCAGTCGGTGACCTCGTCGTCGTCGCCGTTTCGGGCACACTAGCTGCCTATGACCAGGCCACTGGCGAGCCGCGCTGGTTCGGCCCGCCGGGATTAGGCAGTTACAGTTCGCCACATCCGCTGACGATTGACGGGGAGCCGCAAGTCCTGCTCATGAGTAGTTCGGGCCTGACGAGCGTCGCTCCGCGAGACGGTCGGATGCTATGGGACCATGCGTGGCCGGGTGGCGACCGAATCGTCCAGCCAGCTGCGGTGCGGAAGGGAGGCCTGCTAGTCGTCGAGGGAAGCGGCTTCAGCCTGCGGCGCATAGCTGTCACGCGCGAGGACGGCAAGTGGAACGTTGCTGAGCGCTGGGAATCGACGAGGCTGAAACCCTACTTCAACGATTTCGTCGTGCATGAACGCCATGCTTTCGGATTCGACGGAAGCATTCTCGCCTGCATCGACCTCGATGATGGAAGCAGGAAGTGGAAGGGCGGTCGCTACGGCCATGGCCAACTGCTGCTTCTGGCCGACCAGGACCTGTTGCTGGTCATGTCGGAGCGCGGAGAACTGGTGACCGTCGCCGCGAGCCCCGATCGGTTCGAGGAGATCGCCCGGCACCCGGGAATCGAGGGCAAGACATGGAACCACCCGGCGCTGGCAGGAGACATCCTCCTGGCTCGCAACAGCGAGGAAGCGGCCGCGTTCCGGCTCGCGCTCGAAGCGGAATGACTGGCTAATCCCAGGACGGCCTTCCTCAGACGCACTAATCGTCTCCACACTCCCGAGGCCTGGCCGAGAATCGCATCCTCACCTGGATGAGCACACTCCTTCTTGTAATCAGAAACATAGGATGGCCCGCGATAGGGTCTGCAGAGTTTCTATACGTGGGTTCGACTCGCACCCGCGCCTCTATTCGTGACCGTTCGATTCGGCGATAGTTTGACCGGCCCCCGCTGATCGCTCCGGCCATTCCGGCTATGGAGCTTCCGCCCGACTGAGAATCAGTCGGATGCCCAGAGCGCCGAGGACAACCGCCGCGCCGCGATCAATAAAGGCTTTGGCGCGAATATAGCGCTCCGAGACTGCTTGCGTGCTCATGCAGAAGGAGAGGATCGTATAGAAGGCTACCTCAACCAAAAAGTGATTGATCACAATCACGACAGTATCGACGACAGAGATTCCGGCTGGAAACACAGCGACGAGAACGGCTCCCGCAAAAAGTAGGGATTTCGGATTGAGAAGATTGACAAGGAATCCTTGCCGGAACGCGTGTCTTACCGCAGGGGACCGTGTGTCGACTGGGGCGGATGCGTACCTCCACGCCTTGTACGCAAGGTACATGAGGTAGGCACCCCCTAGGATCTTCGCGCCGATGTACAACATCGGGAACAGTTCAAAGATCACTACAAGACCGAGAAGAGCCATCATCATCCAGATAGCGGCCATCAGGCCGAGGCCGGCCCCTGCTGCGATCCCAGCGGCACGTCCCTTACTTGCGGAGGTATGGGTCGCCATTACTAGCGCGGGCCCCGGGCTTGCAATGGCCACCAAGAGACCGATGTTGAATGTAGCGAGCTGTTCCCAAGTCATGGCGCAATACTACGATGAAGCGGCCAAGAGATCAGACTGCGGCGAGAGCGGACCAAAGCAACAGCGTCACAATGTAGGTGGAGCCAGAACGAGACCCCTCCTACCTGACGAGACATCCAACGCGTACGATTCCTTCCAAAGTCTCGAACTCTTGGGCTAGGCCGCAATATCTGTCTTTCGCAGCCAGCCCAACGTCCATTAGCGCACGAGTGCCCCGCGTCGTTCCGTCACGGGCAGTTGGACGCTCAAACGGGGCGGCGGGCGCGCTCCGTGGCTTAACAAATAGGTGCGAGGCCGCAGCAGCCACGCCCCGCTCAGTCATTGGCGCGCATGCTCCAAGGCTGATTTGAGCCCGAGCGGGCCACCGTTCATTGGCGACGCTTCCTGCATGTCTAACCCCTCGCTGAACAGGCCGTCATCGTCGGCTACCTAGACCGCGCCGACGGGCTCATCCGGCATTGTGTGCAGTCGGCGCAACGGCAGATCCATCTGCTGAACGAGTATCACGGTTGCTCGCAGACCTAGGGACCGGGGAACTTGATGTACGCGAGGCGGCGGAACCGTAGGACGATATCAAGTGACCGGAGTCGATCACAGGACCAGACGCTTCGGCTGTCGTGTGCGACGAGAGTGCCCGCAACCATCACGCCGCTACGCTAGAGAGTAAGGCATGACACTGGATCGGTCAGCCGAATACTTGGTCAGTCTAGTGCGCGAACTCTGCGGACTGACCAAGGAAACAGAGTGGGTCGAGTTCAAGGTCAACGTCCGCAAGCCAGAGGAAGTTGGCGAGTACATTTCGGCGCTTGCAAACTCCGCAGCCTTGGTTGGCAAGCCATTCGCCTATATGGTGTGGGGGATTTCTGATCGAGACCATGAGGTCGTCGGCACCGGCTTCGACCCAGACGTCGCAAGAGTCGGCAACGAAGCACTAGAGAACTGGCTTCTCCGACTTCTGGAGCCGAAGCTCCACTTTCGCTTCCTCCAAGTTTCCGTCGAGGGGCATTCGGTGGTCGTGCTCGAGATCGAACGAGCGTTTCGTCAGCCTGTGCAATTCCGCGGACAAGAGTACATCCGCGTAGGCTCCTACAAGAAGAAGCTGAAGGACTTCCCGGAGAAGGCGCGAGTGCTGTGGCGCGTTTTCGATCGAACGCCGTTTGAAATTCGTATCGCGGCGGAAAGAGTAAGTGACGATGAAGTGCTTCGGCTATTCGACTACCCGGCGTATTTTGATTTGCTCAAGCGCCCGCTTCCTGATAATCGCCACGGAATTCTGGATGGGCTTAGCGGCGATGCCTTGATCCGGCGTAGCGATGCTGGCGGCTGGAACGTGACAAACCTAGGGGCAGTGCTGTTCGCCAAGCGTTTAGCTGACTTCGGCAACCTCGGACGAAAGGCCGTGCGAGTCATTCAGTATCTCGGGGACGGTCGGCTTGAAGCAGCAAGGGAAAGAGTCTGCGGCACAGGCTATGCTTCCGGCTTTGAGAGCGTAATCGGCCTTATTGACGGACTGCTGCCATCGAAAGAGGTGATTGAGTATGGACTGAGGAAAACCGTTGCCAGCTTCCCCGAACCTGCAGTGCGGGAGCTAGTCGCGAATGCCCTGATCCACCAAGACTTCTCCATCACCGGTACCGGCCCGATGGTTGAGGTATTCGAAGGTCGCATCGAAATTACGAATCCCGGTCCGCCGCTCGTGGATGCTCAACGATTCGTAGACTCATCGCCTCGGTCTCGAAACGAAGCGCTCGCTTCGTTCATGCGCCGCATCGGCATCTGTGAGGAACGAGGAACCGGATGGGACAATGTGGTGTCGCAGACCGAACTCTTCCAACTTCCGGCTCCCTTGGTGGAAACGGGAGATCACTATACCCGCGTGGTGTTGTTTGGTCCTCGTCCTCTGTCGAGCATGGACAAGTCGGAAAGGGTGCGGGCCACGTACCTTCACGCCTGCCTGCGGTACGTGCGACGAGACTTCTTGACAAATGCCACGGTGAGACAACGATTCGGAGTCGAATACCGAAACCGCGCCAGAGCTTCACGGCTAATTGCAGAGGCAACCAAGGAAGGGGTAATCGTGGCTGTCAATGCGGCTGCGGCACCCAAACAAATGCGTTACATTCCATGGTGGGCGAAGTCCTCCGCCCGGACCGTTGGTTGATCAGAAATCCCCGATCAACAAAATTTCTATCCAAGACTGGTGACAAGGCCATTATTTTCAATGAGTTCCACTGAAAGCGTTTAGTTGACAGGTAGTTGATCATGCGTTGACGAGCATACGCTCTAGGTGGATGCTCCAGTGTCAACGGACCCGTTCGGCGGATTGCGAGGTTGCTGCGTCGGGTAGCAAGAAACAGCGACCGCTCTCTCCCTGAATGGGGTTCGCCGGAAGTTTCTTCCCTGAGAATGCACCGTTGGAGAGGACGACGTTCAGTCGGCGGCAATGGCCGCCGGGCATGCATACAGCAGCCAACCGACAGGCGTCACGGGAATAGTGGTCGGCAACTCTTGTTTATTGCGGAAGGCCCGGGTTCGCGTTCAATGTGCCGCATGAACCGAAGCCGGAAACGTCACCGAGGGTCACCATGAGTGCAACAACACCGCGTCAGTTGCTGGGTCCAAACAGATGTGCTCTCCGCGTACCATTTCAGTCGAGGGTCCGAGCCCATCTGTTTAGTTGACAGGAAGTTGACCAAATCCGTGATCCAAGGATCAAATTCAGCGATTGCGCGTTTGTTTTCAATACCTTACGCGAGACGAGTTTAGTTGACGGGGAGTTGACGGAATGCCAGACGAGCACTGACATCACCGAGCGGCGGCTTGGGCATACCGGTTTCGGTCTGACCTACAAACCGTCCCAACGTCTAAGCGCGGCACCGGGCGTGACCCGAGCACTTCCTACAGTTGATTCACAGTCCGATCAAGAGCTTGAGGCGTCCGACGCAATTCTCCGGCGGGGATCGGCAACGTGACCTGTTATCGAGGTCAGAAACCCAAAATCACCTGCTTAGCAGTTCGACTTTTCGTCAAGGCAGTTTTGACAATTTGATTAGAAACATGTAAATTAACTAGTGGGATGTCGTCTGATCATCAAATAAGCGGTACCGTAAGGCTCAACCGCTTCTTTGAGCGGCACGCCATCTTTACGGTAGACGAATTGGACCGTTATCTGCGCGATCGGGGATCGTGTAACGCGAACACACGCAACTCGCTGCTCGCCTATCACCGCAAGCAGGGCCGCATTCTCCGCGTGCGGCGCGGCCTGTATGCGACCGTGCCCTGGGGCATGGACGCAGAATCCATGACGGTCGATCCGTACTTGGTTGCGGCCAAGATGACCGAGGACGCCGTGCTGGCCTATCACACGGCCTTGGAATTCCACGGCAGGGCCTACTCAGCCCAATGGCAGCTGGTCTACGTCTCGGCAGGCAGATCGCTCCCGCTCACCTTCCAAGCGCACGAGTTCCGGGGTGCATCCGTACCACCGCCGCTCTTGGAGAACGGTGCGGCAATGTTCGGGGTCACCCGCCACGATCGCTCGGGCGTAGCACTACAGGTGACCAACCACGAGCGCACCTTGGTGGATGTGCTGGATCGGCCGGAGTTGTCCGGAGGCTGGGAGGAGATCTGGCGGTCTCTCGAGTCCGTGGAGTTTTTCGACGTCGATCAAGTCATCGCGTACACCCGCCTGCTGGGGAACGCGACCACTGCCGCTAAGGTGGGTTTCTTCCTAGAGCAGCAGCGTGAGCCGTTGATGGTGGAGGCGGCACACCTCGATGCGCTGCGCGAACTCTGTCCGCGCCAGCCCCATTACCTGACACGCGGCCAACCCAAGGGCTGCCGCTGGGTCAAGGACTGGAACCTCATGATCCCAGCAGAAATCTTGGAACGGTCCTGGGGGGAAATGCTGTGAGATTCTCCCGGGCAGAAATCCTCGATATCGCCAGACCCGACGGGTTCGACGAGGGTACGGTAGAGAAGGTCCTCCATCTAACGCATCTTCTGAATGTCCTGAACTCACATCCGTCGCTCAGTGGGAAGTGGGTGTTGAAGGGCGGCACCGCCTTGAACCTGTTCGTCCTTCGCCTTCCGAGGTTGTCAGTAGACATCGATCTCAACTACATCGGCGCACTAGGGCGCGAGGACATGCTGGCGGACCGCCCTAGGATCGAGCAAGCGGCCCAAGCGGTCTTTTCCCGTGAAGGGTTCACCGTCCGGAGAGTGCCGGGCGAACACGCCGGAGGAAAGTGGCGCCTAAGCTACCCGAGCTTTACCGGGCACCCCGCAAACCTTGAGGTGGACTTCAACTTCATGTACCGGCAGCCGCTCTGGGAGATTCACCACGCCGATTCTTACCCGCTCGGGGATTTCCAAGCCAAGCGTGTTCCCATTCTCGACCTGCATGAACTCACGGCCGGCAAGCTCTCCGCTCTATTCTCGCGTCGGCAAGCGAGAGACCTGTTCGACTGTCATCGCATCTTCGATGCGTTTGAGCTTCAGCGGGAACGGCTCCGCACCGCCTTCGTCGCTTACGGGGGCATGAACCGCAGAGACTGGCGGACGGTATCGGCCGACGATGTGGACTTCGACAGCGTGGAATTGGCGAAGCAGCTTGCCCCCACCCTTCGCACCCGTCCACCACGAGATCAAGAGGCATTGGCGGGGTACGGGGCGCGGCTCGTCGAAGAAAGCAGGCGGGCGCTGTCCGCCGTTCTGCCCTTCACCGACGCCGAACGCGCATTTCTGGACCTGTTGCTGGACCGAGGGGAAATCGACGGGTCGCTCTTGACCGCCGATACCACCCTGCAACAACGGATCCGAGCCCAGCCGCTTCTCGAATGGAAGGCCCTCAACGTACGGCGTCACAAGGGATTGTCCTGAGAGACACCGCCATCCCGGTGAGAACCGCAGGCCGATTCCGTCTGTCAGTTCTGAACAAAGAGTCGCCACTGATCGACAAGCGGTGACAGTTGGTCCGAGCGCACATTCCAAAGAGCAACCTGCCTTTCCGAGTAAATCTGTTCGCGTGGGACGTAGTGCCGGACTCCTGACAAGGGATGTTCCGGGAAGATTCCGCTCGGGTCTCCCCGGAGGTCCACCGTGTAGCTCAAGCGGCCGCCAAGGCTCGGGGGAAAGGACTCAACACTTGGATTGCCGAGGTGGTGAAGCGGAAGACCGGCAGCCAGATCGGTAAATGTAGGGCTATTGAGGGGATCCTCGACAGGCGGGATTCGGGAACGCACTGTCCTCGCGGGCAAGCAGACTGCGTCCGAGCCAGCTTCGAATCCGGGTCCACTCGACAGGTGTCCCCGCCGTCCGCTGGGTGCCTGACTACATATGGACACCCCGTGTTGCCCAATCGTCGGTCAGCCCGAAGAACGTCCGCATGGTGACCGGGTCGAGCGCAGAGCACATGCAATGACTTCTACAATCTTCGTGTGATGTCGCAGCTCCGACTCTGCCTGCTGTTTGCGCTCTGCGCCTGCGGTTCGACAGCCGGTCCCAACTTCCTTGTAGTGCTGGTCGACGACTTGGGCTGGAAGCATGTTGGCTACCAAGGGGGAGCCTACGAGACGCCGCGCATCGACCGTCTCGCAAGCGAGTCCATGGTCTTTTCCCGGGCCTACGTCCCCACGCCGACCTGCAGCCCCTCGCGAGCAGCGTTGTTGACAGGCCAACATCCGGCGCGCCTCGGTATCGTCCGGCACATCCCCGCGAACCCGAGGTTTGGATTCGACGCATTGGGGCGCACTGCCCAAGAGTTCCACCAGTGGGAGGGTGACCCGTCGCGCTGGCCCTCGCGAAACTGGCTGCCAATCGACGCCGTCACGATCGCAGAAGCGGTCGGGCCGCTCGGTTACCGCAGTGCGTTCTTCGGGAAGTGGCACTTGGGGTCCGAGGACTACCACCCCGTCCGGCAGGGTTTCGACGAACAGTTCGGTGTGTCCAACTTCGGAAATCCGCGCTCGTACTACCCGCCCTACTGGCCCGCCGGAAACCCCTACCCCGACGAGAAGCCCGGCACGTACTTGACGGACCGCCTGACTGACGACGTGGTCGACTACCTTGCCAAGGCCGGAGGCGACCAGTCCTTTCTGGCGGCGGTCTTCTTCTATAACGTTCACGCCCCGCACATAGGACGAAAGGATCTCGTTCCGAAATATCGCGCTCGCGGCTTCAGCGATGACCGGGCTCAACTCGCTGCGATGGTCGAAGCCACCGACTCAAGCGTGGGCCGCATCCTCGACGCGCTTGAGGCATCAACGCACGCAGACGACACCGTCGTGATCTTTCTCGGGGACCAAGGTGGCCTGCGTTACAACGAGCCCTTACGAGGTGGCAAGCCGGGTGGCACGGCGCTATACGAGGGCGGCGCTCGCGTACCGCTGCTGGTCCGTTGGCCAAACCATGCTCGGAGAGGCACCAAGCAATCCACTCCGGTGGTCTCCAATGACATCTTCCCGACGATCGTCGAACTTGCCGGGGGCGACCCGGACAACTTCGCTCCGCTCGACGGGGTTAGCTTGAAGCCCCTTCTCACCGGCAAGGACCGCATCGAGCGCGAGGCGCTCTTTCTTGAGCGCCACTACGAGGATCAGTACGCGGCGGTCGTCGCGAGGGACTGGAAGCTTGTCGCATATTGGAGCGGCATTCGGGAGTTGTACAATCTCGCGGACGACCCCAGCGAGAATCGAGACATCTCATCGAAGCACCCCGAGCGGGTTCGCGAGCTTTCGGAACTGCTGGTGCGCTGGCGCGCCGATGTCGGCCTGCGGCCGGAACCGGGGACAAGGTAGCTTCAGCTGTCCGGCGGTCGGCGGTTGGGCCGTCACTGATCGGGTTCAGTCCGATTCGCTCCGATCCATTCCTCGGCGTCCGCAATCAATCCCGGGTGCTCCGAAGCGATGTCGTTCGACTCAGAAATGTCCGTCTCGAGATCGAAGACCGGCCACTCGCCATCTTCGGCGGAGACCAGCTTCCATCGCCCGTGTCGGACGGCCCGCTGGAGCCCGCCTCGATCCCACCCCCGGTAGAGATCCTCGTGCTGCTCTTCATCTGTGGCGTTCCCGAGCAGCGTCGGTACGATCTATACTCCGTCAATGTCGTCGGGGACGAGGTCTGCGGTGTAGGCAAGCTCGGCCAGGTCAGGCTCGGATGAAGGCGGTTCTCCAACTCAGGCCAAGGCCTAGGCGCTGGCCGCGAGAACGAATGAAGCTCTGGTTGTCATCGGGCGGGATCCGTTGCATTAACTGCAGGCCATCGGCGCGAGGCTCAATTCCGCTTTCTCCGCTCCAACGGCCAAGCAGCGATCCAAGTAGTAGCATCGCTCGATGGCAGTAAGGGCACATCGCAGCTACCGTCAGTTCTCGGGCACAGCCTCCATCAGTAGCGTCAATGCGTTCTTGAGGCCCTCGTCCCCCGGGCTTGAGCCCTTGTAGTGCCCCAGGCGCACGACGACCAGGTCGTGGGTGGGGATGATGAAGGCCTTCTGGTTTCCAGCGCCCGCCATGTAGTACGAGCCTTCCGGAATCGGGTAGGCACCTGTGCCGTTGATCCAGAAAAAGCCGCCATAGATGGGGCGGCCATCGGCCTCCCACGCAGGTGCCAGCGTGCTGACGAACTCCACGAAGCCCTCAGGCAGAATGCGCTCTCCTTGCCAAACACCATCTTGCATGTACAGGTTGCCCAGACGCGCCCAGTCGCGACCGGTTCCGAACTCATAGCCCTGGATCAGGAAGTTCCCGTACGGGTCGGTCTCCATCACCATGTCGCGGATGCCGATCTTGTCGAAGAGTTCCCGTTGCGGGAAAGAGTGGTACTCTTCCCCGCGGCCTTCGACGCCGAGCCGCACCAAGTAGTTCGTCAGGACGGGATCGCAGTTCCGGTAGCGCCCGATCGTATTCGGCGGCCACTGCTGAGGCCTTGTCGCCGCCCATTGGAAAGAGTCCATACCGCCCGTGTAGAGATAGAGGTGGTCAGGGTATCCCATGGCAGGATCATATTCCGGGTCGCCACGGTTCACGCAGCGGATCCCGCTCGACATCCGGAGGATATCGGCGATTCGGATCTCTGCTCTTGGATCTCCTTCCTGCTGCCACTCCGGCACAGGAGCTGGCTCCCACAGGTCGTAGACCCCTTGCTGAATCAGAACGCCCATCAGCGTCGCGGTCAAGCTCTTGCCCATCGACCAGCTCTCGAGCGGCGTATGAAGGTCTAGTCCGTCGCGGTAGCGCTCGGCGATCAGGCGCCCCTTCCAAGTGACGACGAAGGCCGCAGTCATTCCATCTGCCGGCTCGAAGGCAGCGTCTACGGCGGCCCGGACCTTCTCTTCATCGAGCTCAGCCGAGAACGGTTCGTCGGGCAGCACATCGCCCATCGGCCATGGCTGCATGTCAGGGTCTGGAAGCGCGCTGCCCACGTCGACCGGCTCGAAATAGAGCCCATCTTCCCCGAGAGGGAGCGTGACGCAGCCTTGATCGCCGAGATACTTGGCCGTGCGCACCACGCCGTCGGGGAGCGTCAGGTGAACTAGCTTGTTCTCCATGTCGATCTCGCGCTTCGTCACCCTCGAGCGCTGGTCGTAGTCGCTGGTGAAGTAGCCGATGTTCTCGGCGGCGAAATCGGAATCCAGGCCCGTGATGAACACCGCCGAGCACAGGATCTTCGCAAAGCCCGCGGTGTGATGGTGGAGAGGGTCACCTGGAGGACGAACCCACTCCGTTGGCAGTTCGAAGGACTGGGCACGAGCCACGAGCGCGTCAACTTCAGGATCGTCGTTGTAGGACGCGGACGACGCTCCCTCGTTCCTGCCCTCGTTCACGCACGAGAGCAGGAGCAGCATGGAGGATAAGAGTGCCGTTAGGATCGATCGAGTCATCAGCAATGCTCGCCCTCTCGATGGAAGCCTGACTGGCCGGCCCCCACTGATCGGTCCGGTCGGGATGTTAGTGCATTGACAGCACTTCGGTCAAGCCGTTCGGCCGACATAGCAGAGCTAGGTGTCGGCTGGGCGGGACGATAACTTCGGGGATGGGGGACGGTAAGGCGTTTTCGAAAACCCGTCAAGCACTGCATCGCTCATGCTTGACGGACTCGCAATGACGGACTCGATCCAAGGGTGTCATTCTCGCGATTCGGCACGCATGGGACGCGTGAATTCGTCTGGAAGCGGTCGATGTAGCCCATGCAACTGCCAGACGCGGGCCTTCCTTTCCATGGCTTTCCGAACCTCGAAAAGTTATGTATCTGCTGGTTACTGGCCCGCAATATCGTGACCCGCGTGATAACATCAGCCCACTGAGCCGTTCACTGAGGCGCAATAGATCGGAATGATAATCTCCGCGGACGGGGTCCCCCTCGCTGACCTGAAAGTCAATCCCAGCCGGGTAGTCAAGCGCGCAGCGGACGACCACCGGCCGGTGCTAGTTACGAGCGGCGGATGCGGGGTCGCCGTAGCCCAGTCTCTCATCGACTACGAGACGGCCGAGCAAGAGAGGGCCTTCATGTGCGCCGTGGTCGCTGGGCTCGCCGACTTGGACTCCGGCCGGGAGGTACCCTTAGCAACTGCAAAGGAACGGCTCGGCCTCAAATGACTGGATGGACGAGGCTAGACTCCTTGTCTCGGCGCAGGGTTGACGATTGAGTCAAATTGCGACTCGAAGTGC
>Ga0209544_1003763_pt1 | contig 11406 bp, 8 predicted proteins | sample MesohylPK_FD_187297 | JGI IMG/M metagenome (GOLD analysis project Ga0209544, IMG submission 187297) | Host-associated microbial community of the marine sponge Aplysina aerophoba from Gulf of Piran - sponge mesohyl, lysed by proteinase K... | ecosystem: Host-associated > Porifera > Sponge >...
AGTTAAGATAAGGTTTTTCGTTGAAATTCGAGAGGTGTCAAATACCCTAACGCCGAATGTGGGCGTTTCTGGTGATACACCTGTGTGATAAAATGCCCGATGCGTTCTCGAGCCTCGGTAATATCTTCGTAATCATTGAGGTGAACTTCTTCTTCCTTGAGGGTTCGGATCAACCTTTCGGCGTATCCGTTCTCCCAAGGACACCCTCTGCGAGCGACTGAAATCTGAATACCATGTTCTTTGAGCCTCAAGAGATAAGCACTTGAAAGATACTGCACGCCTTGATCGGAGTGATGAATCTCCGGAACCCTGTCGTGTAAAGCTTGCTCTAAGGGTTCCAAGGTCAGAGATTGCGTCAAGTCCTGACTCAGTTTCCACCCTCTAATCATGCGCGTGAAGACATCCATGAGCAGAGCGACATAGATGAAGCGGTGCTTGAGGCGGACGTAGGTGATATCGCCAACCCAGACCTGATCGCATCGACAGATGTCAAGCGTCTTCAGGCGATTCCGCCACGGCTGCGGACCGTCAGTGGAGTGGGTCGTTTGACACGCACGTTTCACGGATACCGACAAGTTCTCAGCTTTCATCAAGCGGGCGACGCGTTTATACCCAACGGTGTGTCCTTCAGCCACCAACAACTTCGTGATACGTCTATACCCGTAAGTCGGATACGCCGCCGCTAACCGCTGTATTTCGGATCGCAGGACATCTTCAGAAGCGTCGATTCTCGGTTGATAATAGAAGGTACTCTTGTTGAAACTTAGTGTCTCACAAATCTGCCGCACCGAATACGCCTTGCGCAACGTCTCAATGAGACAGCGCTGTTGAGAAGGCGTCAATCCAACAAAGTCAATGCTTTTTTTTGGATTTCCAGTGCCAGCGTGAAACGTCCAACGAGTTGCTCAAGTTGAGCGATCCGCTCTGCTGACTCGCTTGACGGCTTATCGGTTTCCGCTTCAAAGAAGGTTTCGGCATTTTCAAGAAGTTGGCGTTTCCATGTGGAGACCTGGTTTTCGCTGAGGTTATGACACCGACACAGTTCAGCTTGTGAAGTTTCACCACGGAGGGCCTCAAGCACAACTTCTGCTTTAAACTTAGGAGTGAATTTTCTGCGTTTCGCCATCGGAATGCTCCTTTCAAATATAGATAATCATTGTAGCACTTATATTAGAGAGTGGTCTAAATTTCCGGTGGCAGTACATCTGAAGCGAACAAATAACCCCCTTGTCACATAACTGGCTCCCGACACACTGTACCGGACGAATCACCTCTGCTTACCTTAAAAAGGAGTTTTGTTTTATGGATTTTTCTGCTGTGCTGTTACGAAAAAAGATAAAAACCACCATTGGGATATTAATTTTTGGGGCGATGCTCTGGATGTTCCCGCCCCCTGTTGCTGCGTTACAAACGGCATTGCTGCGAGCCAGCGACGGGAGTGTGTATCAAATCCGATTCCGCAATATAGATCCGGGCAGCCGAGATTATTTGAGAGATTTTATCCGAGACTTTTCTATTTACGATCAAATAGGGCAGGTATAACTCTGTCTGGCTACCGACGAAGAGGTGACATGGGAACTTTACACTGCAGCTCGGATTTTAGCAGAAACTCCGCGAGAAACACCAATATTTGACGACTCTGCTCTCGCTAATGCATTGAATCAAGCAGCGAGAGATCTGGGCTTAGATATACTAGAAGATGAGGTAAAAGAGCTGATAATTGGGGAAATTCACAAAATAATAAATGATTCAGCCCTTGAAGTTCTTAATCTTGATCTTGAAGTTCTTGATGTTACTTTTTATTTACCGAATCCACTAACATTGATTATTGAAGCGGTTTCGCTGATATCGACGTTCGCAACGCACGAGTTAGAATATCGAAGGTTATTCAACGCAGGTTCAAGAGCTAACAGATATGCTAACACTGCGAGACATCTACAGTTACTTGCTAATCAAAGAGGAGCGGAATTATGGGATGCCATAGATGCTGGCGAAGTTATTGAAATTTATGGTAATTCTTTTTTGATAAATGGAGAATCTGTTGAAATATCAGAGGACATTGGCTTATTTGATCCTTCGTATTTACGAGTAGTGGCTCAGGTTTACGAAAATTACGCAGGGTATGCGGTGAGTGTGGTAACTGCGTTAGGGGAAGATACGAATACCTTCACAATAGATGATATATTGGAAGGGATAATAAACGCTGGAGCAGAATTTGTAGGCACTGATGCCTTACTTGGTTACCTTTCTACTGCCGAAGATGGGGTAAGAGAAAAAAAGTTATTGGAATTGTTGAATTCTCGGTTAGTAGACGAAGTAACAGCGGTGTTTAGCGAGAAGATAGATGCTGTATACAATTCTGCTGCGTCGGTTCTGGATCAGTACGGCTTTTGTGAGGATACACAACATCCGCCTCCAAAAACTGTTGACCCGAATCCCGGCGAAAACGTAGCAAACGATCCACCTCTACCGAACCATACTCCACAGGTTTATCGCCAGTTCAGGCCACAAAAATTCTGGGTAGGTGATGACCCGAAGTGGATAAACTTATCAAGTTACTTCAGCGATCCAGATGGCGATATGCTGAAATACAAGGCAACCTCAAGTGATGATCGGATTGTAGTTGCTACTATAGAAGATAACTCAGTAAAAACTAAGCCGGGGGAAGCTGGCACGGCAATGGTTACGGTAATAGCGGAGGATCCGGGAGGCTTGATAAAGGAACAAAATTTCTGGGTGACTGTACAACAAATGGAATCTCTAACGATACCTAGCCTTCCTGTATGTGATCGCACGCCGCAGGTTCGCGAGGAGATCATGAAGGAGACCGATGATAACAACTGCGCGAATGTCACAGAGGATGAGTTAGAATCAATCAAGAGTTTAAGTATGCTCGAGGAAGACATTAATACCTTGAAACAAGGCGATTTCGACGAACTTCGCGGTCTTGAAGAATTGGTTTTGAAAGGGAACTCTCTGGAGACGTTGCCAGAGGATGTCTTCTGGTACCTTGGAAATCTGAAAAAATTAAGTTTGAGAAACAATCAGTTCACTATACTGGTAGAGGACACCTTTGATCATCTTGACAGCCTGACATATCTTTCTTTACGCGGTAACCGGCTCACCACTCTACAACAAGGGGCCTTTAATGATCTTGACGCTTTGATAGAACTAGATTTGAGCGATAATCAACTCACGACGCTACCGACGGGCGTGTTTGAAAACCTTTTCAACTTGGAAGAACTAACTTTGGAGAACAACAATATAACTATCCTCTCAAGTGGTGGTTTCTTGGGTCTCTCAAGTTTGAAAGACTTGGAACTGGACGGAAATTCCCTACATACGATTGAGGCCGGGGCGTTTAACGGACTCAGCACCCTCACAGACTTGGATTTTAATAATCATCCCCTACATACGATTGAGGCCGGGGCGTTTAGCGGACTCAACAGCCTCACAAACCTGGAATTGGGTAATACCGAACTTAGCACGCTATCGCGGGATGTTTTCTCGGGTCTCTCAAGTTTGGATGATCTAGAATTGTACGAAAATCCTCTGCACACGATTGAGACTGGGGCATTTAACGGACTCAGCAGCCTCAGGTGCCTAGATTTGTCGGATGCTCAACTCAGCACGCTATCGCGGGATGTTTTCTTGGGTCTCTCCAATTTGGAATCTCTGGATTTGGATGGAAATTCCCTAAAAACCATTGAGGTAGGTGCGTTTAATGGATTGTCTAGTCTGACCTCTCTATATTTATGTGAAAACCAACTCACTATGCTCCGAGTAGTTACCTTCAGCGGGCTCAACAACTTGACACACTTGAGTTTGGACGAAAACCAATTCGCTACCTTACCAGCAGATATCTTCAGCGAGCTCAGCGAATTAAGGCACCTAAATCTGAGTGAGAACCAGTTCACTACCTTGCCAGTAGGGGTGTTCAAAGGCCTATCTAACTTGACATATCTGAATTTGCAGGATAACCCTGGAGCTCCTTTTACCTTGACGCTGGAACTTGCGCGCACAGACAACGCGAACCAAACTGCATTAGGCCCCGCTACGGTGAAGGTCAAACTCGCTGAAGGAGCACCTTTTGAAATGAACGTTAGTTTGTCTGTTGAAGGAGGGGCACTTTCGGCAAGCACTGCGACAATTGAAAAAGGCAGGACCGAAAGTGAAGCTATCACCGTTACACAAAGTGGGATCGGTCCTACCACTGTCAATCTAGAGATCGCGCCCACAATACCATCAAATTATTCTGGTATACGGATGGCTGTCGGGAACTCGCTAGTTCTGTTCACTGGCGACAAGGGGTCCTCCGTTGTTGTGAGCATCGCTCCTTCTCGGGTCGAATCCCCGGTTATCGGTGAACAGTTAACTCTCAACCTTAACATCGCTGGAGGAGAAGCCGTAGCGGGATATCAGGCAACCGTGCAGTTTGATGCATCCGCCCTTCGTTATGTTGATAGCAGTAAGGGCGACTATCTACCTGCCGACGCGTTTTTCACTCAAACGAAAGTTGGGGAGAATGGTGTGCTGCTTACATCAACTTCTCATGCCGAAGAAAGTAGAGGGAACGGTACCCTCGCTAAACTTATCTTTGAAGTGGTTGAAGTCAAAACATCAATCTTAACCTTATCTGAGGTAATCCTCTCTGACAGGGCTGGTGAAACGTCATTTCCGCTTCTTGAAAATGGACAGGTGGTTAAACACTCACAGATTCCGGAGGATGTCAATCGTGACGGGGTTGTAAATATCCAAGATTTAGTGCTTGTTGCTTCGTTTTTCGGACAACGTTATAAGAAGGATGCAGATATTAACGGGGATAATGTTGTTAATATTGCGGATCTCGTTTTGGTTGCGAATGCTCTCAGCAATGCAGCCGCCGCGCCCGCTGCACATTCACAAGTACTGGATATGCTCACTGCAGCGGACCTGCAGCAATGGCTTACACAAGCACAGCAATTAAATCTTACAGATGCGCCTCCGCAACGCGGCATTTTATTTTTAGAAAACCTCTTGGCGGCGTTAACGCCGAAAGAGACATCCCTCTTGCCGAATTACCCGAACCCGTTCAACCCCGAGACGTGGATACCTTATCAGTTGGCGGAACCCACGGATGTCACCCTGACGATTTATGCGGCGAACGGGGCAGTAGTGCGGACTTTGGAATTGGGGCATCAACCTGCTGGCATGTATCAAAGCCGGAGTCGTGCGGCATATTGGGATGGTAGAAACGGGGTCGGTGAACCTGTCGCGTCTGGTCTGTATTTCTATACCCTTACTGCTGGTGATTTCACGGCGACACGGAAAATGTTAATACAATACCTTCGCCAAATTATCCGGGTCTAATTTGATTTGACGTGTAATGAATAGCACCGATAGAACCGAGATGTTCAGAGAGTTCATCAATAACAATGGTTTCAGGTTTTTTCGGAAGTATTTTTAATGTTTCATGTAAATACTTCAGTCCTCTGTAGCGTGCTTTGATGTCTAAAACACCAAAACCGGGATGTTCTGATCCGAACATCTCTCGGAGTTTCGCTGAAACATTGACCATAAACATTGACAGGTTCGCCGCATTATTGACCGGTGTCTCTTTGACGTTCATAAAATCGTCTAACCCCCAAAACTGTTTTGCGTCTCGGAAGTTGAACTCGATTTGAAAGCGGAGTGAGTAATAATCTATGAGTGTTTCAGCCTCCAGATCGAGATCAGAACTGAATAATAAAACGTGTGATTTCTCTTCTGTCTTTGTGTCGGTTTTTAGCAAACAGACGACATTCAAGGGGTCCGGGAAGCGTTTGTGCCGACATTCTATTTGATAGACTTCTGTGGTGATGTTTCCTTGTGTCTGTGTTGAGACTTGATATTTGTGGTCAATCTCTCTGGGGTTGAACTTTTCACCATAGAGTGCGGGGCGTCCGCGCCCTTGATAAGGTGTCGTTGGTGGCAAATAAAGTGCTGCATCTCTGCGAAGTTTTGAAATCAGATGGAGACCGCAGTCTCTGACCATTTGTAATGTATAATTGTTTCCGAAGTATCCATCAAGCAGAAAATACGCAATATTTAGACCCCCTCTAAGAGTTGCTAAGACGGTCTTCAGCATAGATTGAACCTGTTTCAAGGTGTCATTGAGGACGACCTGCGTCTTGTTTCGGTTCTTGCTCCCTTTCGGACGGCCCGGTTTACCTTTTGTTTCCGAAGTTTTTGAAACAGTCGCTTTTTTCGGGGACGTTGAGGGTTCGCCCCGGACGACCTGTTCCATAAGCATCGGATATGAACGTCGCTTCTTGACACTGATGATTGACACGGCAAAAAACGCCAGACCCGGTATCGCTTTACCGATGATTGATGAGAAAAAACGCGATAAACCGTAGGTTGTATCCCCTATTTTAGGCACAACTGTTTCATCGCCAGCAAGCAAATACACATCATCGGGATCATACAGATGCACCTGAAAGAACACCCAGCAAAGTCTGTCCCAAGGTATTACTGTGTTGAAGAACCTTTGAACCGTGCGATAACTTCCGCCTTTTTTCGTCCAACGCGATATATTCCGCATCGTCACGCCCCCGGTCATCGCAAGCACAGCGGACACGATTCGGCAGAACTGACGGAGCGTTGTTGTTGATAAATGTGGACTGAAAATAGTAAATAATGATACAATCTCTGACATGGGTAAACATCCTTTTTAAGTTTAGTATTTTCACCTATAACTTTAGGATATTTACCCTATTTAGTCAATAATTTTGGCGAAGGTATTGTTAATAAAGAAATAGTATCAAATGACCATAGGATAACTGGAAAGCCAGGGTCATTCAATTGTAGGTTTTAGATGTCATATTTTTCACAGTTGTTAATACTTTAGATAAGCAAAAGTCGCGTGACTTTTCACGCGACTTCTGCTATACTTCACCCTAAAAGTCAACAAGTTTTTGAGGTGAATCATGACAAGAAATCACGCTTGCCACTTATTTATTATGTTAGCAGAAGTGCAGGATCCACGCAATAAAAAAGGACAGCGCCATCCATTGTTTTCGATGCTTGCTCTTACAGTTGTCGGGCTCTTATGTGGGCAACGCAGCTATACAGCGATTGCCAAATGGGCCGCCTCCACCCGAAACTGCGAAAATCTTTGGGGTTCACGGCGAAGCAAACCCCCGCCGCATCAACGTTTCATTATCTCTTTCGGCGACTTGACATCACCGCTGTAGAGAAGGTGCTCACCAAGTGGACAACACAGACTTTAGCACGTTTGGACATTTCCACGGATGACTTAAAGGGACTTGCCATAGATGGTAAGACCTTAGGCAATAGTCATACTGAAGATGCCCGTCGGACACATCTCCTCGCAGCCGTTCTTCATGAGTTAGGCATCCCTATCGCAGAATGTGCGGTCGGTGAAAAGACCAATGAAATCCCTGTTTCCATTGAACTCCTGAAGGCATTTGATGTCACAGGTCTCGTCATCACCACGGACGCACTTTTGACGCAACGCAAGTTTTGTCAAGAAATCCTTGACCGTCAAGCAGATGACTGCCTCCCCGTCAAAGCGAATCAGAAGCAGTTGTTTGAAGATATTCGAGACCTCTTTGAACCCCTTGATGAAACAGACCCACCTGAAGTTAACCAACGCCGCTTTGAAAACCTTCACGCAGAAGACGGCGCATATCTTCAAACGTCCACCGACACAGAAGACGCAAAAGGGAGGACGACCACACGCACCCTCACCGCAAGCACACTCTTGACGAAACACACCCACTGGCCAGGGCTCCAGAGAGTTTATCAATACACCACACAGCAAAAGTGTAAGAGAACCGGGCAGACCAAACGCCACGTGCAATATGGCATCACAAGTTTGACACCCGAACGTGCCTCCGCAGCTGACTTGCTGAAACTCAGACGAGAGCATTCGACGATTGAAAATAAACTCCACTGGGTCCGAGATACCGTCTTTCAAGAAGATGCATCATGCCTCCGAACAGGGGTTATCCCTCAAGTCATGGCAGCCATGCGAAACACAGCACTCTCTGTTTTACGATTCACTGGACATACAAAAATTACCGACGCACTTCAACTTTTTGCTTCAGAACCTAAACTCGCAGTTAACATCATAAAATGAGAAATCGTACAATTGAATGACCCTGGCGTAGCGGACAGAACACAACGGCAAACGCTGCGAGGATCAGACTTCCTTGTTCCAAGACGGGGCTTTGGAAAACGGTCGCACTCGCGAGGCTCATGAAGGTCAGCATTTTGACAGCACCGTAAAGCCCGAAAGCCCGCGACTGATGCGGGAGCGGGTTAGGGCGTGTGCCCATCCGTTTTCGGGATACCCAAAAGACTTTTGTAAACTGTCTGTGATAACGCCGCGTGCCATCACCGCTATCGGCATCCACACCGGGAGCCCTGCGATCGCGGTAAAGTATATCCAAAACGTATTTTCAATAAGACGGTCGGCAATTGTGTCGAGGAATGCCCCTGTCTCGGTTATTTCGTTGCGGTTGCGTGCCACAATGCCATCTACGGCATCGAGTATAAAGATGACAGCGATGCTGAAAATCAGGGCGATGACGACAAAGGTGTAAACCGTGCGTGTGATTGTGATGGTATTTGCGAGCATGGTTATTGCAGTCGTAAATCCTTGTCTATTTCTCGGATACCTGTTTTGAGGTATTTCACATCCGTTTTGATGTCTGGAGGATAGTGTATTTCCCAGACTTTTGCCGTTGCGGTTGCATCGCGTGCTGTGGGGTAGACAGGGCGAAAACGCTCGGGGAGTTCTCCGCGAAAGTATAGACGGATTGCGAGGCTATTCCATGCTCGGGGTGGGATATAATACCCTTTTTGGTATTCTTGATGTTCATCAAAATAGAGGAGAACGCCGCCAGTTTCGCGCTGCGCGCCAGCGGTTGAGTGATGAAGGTGCTTTCCATGAAAAGCTACGTACGGAAGGTTTAAAATCTCACCCCCCTGTCTCGCTCTGACAGCGGTGGGCGTTTGGGTGCCTCTCTCGAAAGCAACTTGAATAAAGTTCAACAGCGGTGTCTTTTTTATCGGGATGAGGGAAAAAAACGAGGTCTGTTGAACTTTCATGAGGGGTATGATTTCAAAGGAATCCTGTTTTTCTGACGTATTTCTAATGAGTGAATAGGCTTTATCGCTGTGGTCTATGTCCGTTTGGGTGAGCATGAGATGCGTTGCCCCATGAGATTTTAGAAATTCGAGAGCGTCTTGCTCAGACGATGCACAGAAGACGTACTGATAATAGAGAAATATCCAGTTCTGGATATAGTGGTCTGCGTCGGTAATGGTTTTGACACCCCCTAAAACGTTGAGATGATTTCCGTGTGTCCACCCTGCAGCAACGATGCTCGTGGCGGGCAATTCGGTTTTCATCCATTGGTATGCCGCTGCAACGGGGGTCTTTCCAGGTCGGCCAATGTGGCGTTCTTTTGCATCATTTAGGAGCCGGTGTGCGTATCCCCCTGTTTGCGGTACGAGAATGAGTCCGGCGAGACAGACAGTTGTGAGGATCGCTTTTCGCAGGACGTCGCGGGTCGGACTTTCGCGCGTTTGCATATAAATATCTAAAAAAAGTGTGAGCAGTTGTGTGGTAAAGAACGCGAGGGAGACGCAGGTAAAGAACGCGTATCGTATGGCTTCGCGAGAAAGGGCTACCCATATCAGGAACCATACGGTCGCAGCAACGTAAATGTGTTCGTTTTTCGGGTGTGTGTTCAGTCTCCATGCAATGAAAAGAAACGTCATTCCCGTAGAGACCACAGCAAGAAAAAAGAGGATATTGCTTATCTGTGCCCCACAGAAACTCACAACATATTGGTTAAAAAACGTGGTGAGTGTAAAGAGAGCGAGAGGGAAGACGAGTCGAATACCGGAGGTTTTCCAGTTGTGCATCGCGGTTATCATAACCCCTAGGCTTCCCAATACAAAAATTAATCCGTATCTTAACATCCAAGAGAGAGGGGTGGGATCGTTGAGTTCATTAATTGTCATAATGAACCGGTTCTGGCTGAACGGAACCGTCGTTTCTGAAAAAGTGCTGTGTTGTATCAAAACATACCCGATTGCGAGCACAACGTTTGCCAACACTAAACTCAGGGCAAGGGTACGGGCATGCGATCGGAGTTTTTCTATTTTGGAGAGAAGTTGGTACCGGAGGGCGCGTATGCCCAGAAAAACAACGGGAGGGACAAGTACAAACGCGAACAGGTGTTCAGCGAACCCGTATCCGTTTCGATAGGCTTCCGACGAGAGATAAAGTGTTGGGACAAAACAACAGACCCATAAGGCATAAAGCCCTATCCCTTCTTCTGTTTCAGAAGAAAGGAATTTCCAGATTTCTACGCAAAGAATGATGCTTATGAAGACACCAAAACCTTCCCAACTTATACCACCGAGGAAGACAATCAAACCACTCGCGAGTGTCCAGAAAACACGATGCCGCGGGCGTTGTGCTTGTAAAGCGACGAGATAGGTTAAAATGGAAAGGAGACCGAGCATTAGACACCAAGCGTCTCTATCACTGAACCCCGCGACACTGCGACCGAGTGCGCCAGGGAGGGTTGATAACAGCACGCCAACGACACTTGAAAAGAGGAGCCCGTAGGTGTGGTAAAGAAATACACAGAGCGCGCCGAGTCCGATGCAAAAGCAAATGGGCGGCATGTAGAGGGCAACATGGTAAAGTGTGACGCTGGGAAAGACACGTCCCACCGCTTTCTGTGTGTACGCAAGGACGTAGCTGTACAGGTTCAGTGTCTGTCCTGAATCTCTACCCAATGGCAGCCATCTTTGCATGTCGCGTTCCGGCAGGGATCCATGTTCGGAGACCCGTTTGGCCTGGTGGTAGTAAAAATAGGCATCCATGCTAACAAATTGATCCTGCGGGAGGGTGCCTATCCCTTGGATACGACAAAAAAAAGCAAGGAATAGTATTGCACTGAGGAGCGTTGATTTGAGAAAACAAGGTATCATATTATACTTCGTCGAGACTTACTGGCGGGATGCGTTATCGTCTGCTTCCAATCGTTTTTTTTTCTATGTCTTTATAGACGACTTCGTGGAGATTTTTCAAAAAATCTTCTTCGCAACACGGACATTCCCTTTTTTTCGCGGTCGATTTCTCCGACGTTTGGAGTGAGGGTGTTATCACACGGGGCACGTGCTTCGGGAGTGTATCGGTTGCATATCCGATGAAGACGCAAACAATGGCGATGAGAGCAATACCGCAGGCTACAGCGATAACGTGTGTATCTTTCATCAAATTCTTCGGTGTGGAAACCCCTGTCTTTAGGCAGGGGAGGAAACACCGCTCCTTTTTTAGATTTAAAATGTAAAGTGCTGTTTTAACACCACCTGCACAATGGGTGTTTGGATTCAGAT